>JACCDW011841446.1_pt1 | contig 13529 bp, 15 predicted proteins | sample 7449781 | NCBI WGS metagenome assembly JACCDW01 (sample SAMN15323449, study PRJNA562643) | freshwater metagenome | isolation source: river surface water | place: USA:Blue River Watershed | collected 2017-08-18 | reverse complement strand
TGGCTCCTTACGCGCCCTGCTGGACACCGCCCACATCAACAACGCCGCCTCGATGATCAAACTCAAGGGCGCGAAGATGTCAGGGCAGTCCCAGAATATCGACGTGACTCAGGTCACCGAGGTCGAAGCGGCCCCGGGCGTGGACGACATCCGCAAGGTTGCCATGCCCCTGCCGTTCAATCCGCCCAGCGAGGTGCTTTTCCGGCTCTTGGGTTGGCTTACTGACGCCGCCAAGGGGGTAGTGACCACCGCCGAGGAAAAGATCGCTGACGTGAAGTCTGGCACGCCTGTGGGCACCACTCAGGCTCTGATCGAGCAGGGTGCCGCAGTGTTTTCCAGCATCCATGCCCGGATGCACGACAGTCAAGGTCGCCTCTTGAAGGTGCTGGCCCGCATCAACCGCTGGTATCTGGACGAGCAACGCAAGGGTGACGTGGTCGCCGAGTTGCCGATCAAGCGCGAGGACTTCAAGCGCAACAGCGACGTGGTGCCTGTGTCCGATCCGCACATCTTCAGCGAGACCCAGCGCATCGCCCAGATGCAGGCCGTCATGCAGATGTCGAAGGAGTTCCCGCAGATTTTCGACCAGCGTGCTGTGGTGAGCCGAATGCTCAAGCAGTTGAAGGTGCCCAACGTCAACGAACTGATGCCGAACGCCATGAAGCCTGCCGAGATGAATGCGGCAGACGAGAACAGCGCCATGGCTCTGGGTCGTCCGGCCTTCGCATACCCGCGCCAAGACCACCTCGCACACCTGCAAGCGCACTTGAACTTCGCCCTCGACCCGATGATGGTATCGAGCCCGCTCGTGGCTGGCAAGTCCATCCCGCAGGTGATGGAACACATCAAGCAACACATGATGCTCTGGTACACCAGCCAGATGTCTGCGTACGTTCAAGGCGGCACCGACGTGCAGTTCCAGAAGTACGAGGACAGCAAACTGGTCAAGGAGATCGACAAGGCCGTGGCTCTGGCATCCGACCACGTCAAGATGGACACCCAGCAGGTGTTCTCTGGCGTCGTGCCTGCACTGCAACAACTCCAGCAGATGATGATGCAGATGCAGAAGGCCATGCAACAGCAACCGCCGATGGATGGCGAGGCTCAGGCCGTGTTGCAAGCGTCTCTGGCCGAGACTCAGCGTCGTGCCGCCAAGGATCAGGCCGACGTCCAACTCGATACTGCGCGTCTGCAACAAGACAACCAGAACAAGCAGATGGATCGTCAGGTGAAGATCGCCATGAACGCCGAGAACAACCTTACGCAGGAGCGAATCAAGACCGCCGAACTGACGGTCGACGAAGCGAAACTGCAAAAAGAGCAGTCTGAAACTGCAATCCGCCTGAATCAGGCAACCCAACGTAACTTAGGAGATTGACATGGGCATCGATGTAAAAGACGAACAATCCGAAGCAGTGCGTCAACACCACCGCAACGCGGCTGGCGCATGGATTAACGGCAGTCAACTGAAAGAGGAATCAAAAGCGACTCAACCCAAAGCCAACAGCGACCATGGGAATTTCTCCCAAAACAAGGGCGTAGACAAGAAGAACGCATGAGGTACGTCTCCGACTTCATTGGCGCTGTGAAAGCGCGTAGAACCGAGATCGTCGAGTCGTTGGCCGCAGGCAACTGCGTCAACTTCGAGTCGTATCAACGGTTGGTCGGACAACTTCAGGGTCTTGACGAATCCCTTGACATCCTTAACAACCTTCTAAAGGAAGAAGACAATGAGTGAGAAACCGGAAGCGGGTAATGCCGCTGAGATTGCTTGGGCATTTCCGAGCGTTGATCCCGGTGCCAAGCCCCTTGGTGGGCGAATTTTGGTGCAACTGCGCCGCACAAAACGAACTGTGACGGGTGCCGGAATCATTTTGGTCGAAGAGACCAGAGAAACCGAGAAGTGGAACAACATGGTGGCGCGAGTCATCGAGATTGGCCCTCTCGCATTCAAGAAAAGGGACACGATGGAGCCATGGCCGGAAGGCTCGTGGTGCGAAATCGGGGATTACATCCGCGTTCCGAAATGGGGTGGTGACCGATGGGAAGTGGAAGTCGACGGTGAAGAAGAGAAAGCCCTCTTCATGATCCTCAACGACCACGAAGTCATCGCGAAAGTCACTGGAAATCCACTTGAGATGAAGGCATTCGTATGAGCGACAAAGAAAACAACCAACAAGAGCAGGAAGTTATCTCGATTGAAGAGGCCCAAGACGGGTCTGCTGTCGTCGAACTGCCTGCAAGTATCCCCTCGCCTGATCCGCAGGCCGCTGGGGACGATGATCATGGCTCCGATGAGGACGATGAGGCCGCACGAGAGGCGGAAATCGCCGCTGGTGGTGCCATTGACGCTGAAGCAGAGCGTCTGCGGGAGCAAAAACGTCAGAAACGACGTGCCCGCAAGGAGTATCACAAGCAAGTGTCCGCTGAAAAGGACGTGAAACTGACTTTGCTCGAGCGTCAGAACCAAGAACTGCTCGAACGACTGTCTGTTTTGGAGCGAAAGTCCCACGGAAGCGACATTGCACGCATCAACAAGGCAATTGAAGACCAAGGCGCACGCATTGCGTTCGCAAAACAGAAAATTGCCGAGGCCACAGCCTCCGGAAACGGTGAATTGCTCACTTCCGCGCAGGAAATGTGGTTTGACGCACGTCGTCAATACGAGGCGCTGGAGGCTTTGAAGAAAAAGGCCACCTCACAGCCTCAACAACGCACCATTCAAGCCCCAGACCCGCAATTGCAACGTCTGGCGAACTCTTGGATGAGCAAGAACGATTGGTATGACCCGAAAGGCCGTGATCCGGACTCTCGAGTCGCTCTTGCAATCGATCAAGCCATGGGCGAAGAGGGTTATGACCCACGCTCTCCCGAGTATTGGGAAGAACTTGACAATCGCTTGCAAAAGTATTTACCACACCGTTATACTGAAGATGCAACAGAGAGACCGACTCGTACTTCTCGACCGCGAAGTGCAGTGACTGGGTCAGGCCGCGAAAGTGCATCGAGTAGTGGAGGAAAAAACTCCTTCACACTTTCACCCGAACAGGTGAGAGCCATGAAAGATGCAGGAATGTGGGATGACCCAGAACGCAGGGCAAAGATGATTCGTCGCTATGCCCTCGAAGCACGCAACGCACAACGCTAAATTGAAGGAGTATTGAAAATGGATTCTCGTTTGAAAAAATCTTTGTCGGCTGGTGGCCGGGAAAATCGCGCTTCTGAAGATCGAGTGCGTGCCGCCCCAGAAGACAATTTCGTGTCCGCCGATGAACGTCGCAAGGCGTGGAAGGACGAATGGACGCAAAGAGCATTGCCAGAAGTACCGGAGATTCCGGGTTGGCACGTTTGCTGGCTATCGACAACCAACAGTTACGACAGCATCGACAAGCGGATTCGACTGGGGTATGTGCCCGTGAAAGCGGATGAACTTCCCGGCTTCGAAAGTAACCGCATAAAGGCTGGAGAACACGCTGGTTTCATTGCGTGTAATGAGATGCATCTGTACAAGATTCCGATGGATGTGTACCAAGATGTCATGGCTCATTTTCACCATGAGGCCCCGCTGGAGGAGGCGAACAAGATTCGTGTCCAAGCCGAGCGGATGGCAGGTCGGGATAGCAAAGGACGCCAACTGGGTGAAGTCGAAGGTGACGGTCTGGATTTGATGGACAAACCAATGCCCGCTCCCTCATTCCAAGGGTAAGGCACTTTTAACCAAACAAGGAGTAAGACTATGTCTTCGACTAATGCTCCGTTCGGTATGCGTCCTGCGTTCCATCCTTCGGGTCTGGATCGCGCTCAGGCGCTTGCTGGCGGTATCGCTTCGGGCTACGGCTCGGACATCCTCAAGGGTCAGCCTGTGAAGTACGTCACCGGTGGCACCATTCAACCCGCCGCCGCTGGCGACGCCTTCGTTGGCGCTTTCGCTGGTGTTGAGTGGACTGACACCACTGGCCGTCGCCGCGTGTCGAACAACTGGCCTGCATCTACTGCATACCAGACCGGTTCGTGCGTGGCTTATTTCTACAACGATCCTCTGATCGTGTATGAAATTCAGGCTGATGGTTCTGTCGCTCAATCGGCTATCGGTGATGAGGCTGACCTCAGCAACACCACCGCTGGTTCGACTGTGACCGGCCTGTCTCAATGCACCCTGTCTTCGACTCTCGTCGGCGCTGGCAACAGCGGTCAGATGCGAATCGTTGACCTTGCCCCGTACCCCGACAATGCTTGGGGCGATGCGTACACGATTGTGCGTGCAACCATCAACGAGTCGCAATTCCAAGCGTCCGTGAACGCCATCTAAGAAAAGGAGAGTGAATCATGGCCGCTCCAATGCGTAGTACCGACTTTCGCTCGATTGTCGAACCTATCCTGAATGAATGTTTTGACGGCGTGTACGACCAACGTACCGACGAATGGTCGCGTGTTTTCCGCGAACAAGAAGGCATTCCCCGCAACTACCACGAAGAACCCGTCCTGTACGGTTTTGGTGCCGCTCCTCAACTGCCTGATGGCACTCCGGTGTCTTATCAGCAGGGCGGCGTGCTGTTCCTCAAGCGTTACCTCTATAATGTGTATGGCTTGGCCTTCGCATTGACAAAGGTTTTGGTTGAAGACGGCGACCACATCCGTATCGGTCAGGTATATGCCCGCCACCTCGCTCAGTCCCTGATCGAGACCAAGGAAACCCTGTCTGCCAACGTGCTGAACCGCGCCTTCAACAGTGCGTATCCCGGCGGTGACGGCGTGCAACTGAACAGTGCAAGCCACCCCATCGTGAACGGCACTGCCTCGAACCTGTTGGCTACTGCCGCGAACCTGTCTCAGACTTCGCTCGAGCAGATGCTGATCCAGATTCGTCAGGCTGTGGACAACAACGGCAAGAAGATTCGTCTGGTGCCCCGCCAACTGGTGGTTGCTCCCGGCAACGTCTTCCAAGCCGAAGTTCTCCTGAAGAGCGTTCTGCGTGCAGGCAACGCCAACAACGACATCAACCCGATCAAGTCTATCGGCTTGCTCGACGAAGGTGCCGCTGTGTTGTCTCGTTTGACCTCCAGCACTGCATGGTGGGTTCAGACCGACGCTCCTGAAGGCATGAAACTCCTGATGCGCCGCAAACTGGAGAAGACCATGGAAGGCGACTTCGAAACTGACTCTATGCGCTACAAGGCGACTGAGCGTTACGACGTTGGCTTCACCGACTGGCGTGCAATGTACGGCACCCCCGGCGTCTAAACCACAAGAGGGGGGCTTCGGCTCCCCTCGTCACAGGAGATCAAAATGTCCCAGACTTATATCGGTTCTACCCTGCGTACAGGTAGTGACACGCTGACTGACTCAGTCGACGGCGGTTTCGTCGTTGTGAGCCAGACCACGACCGTCACCACTGCCGCCGCAGGTACTGCTACAAGCGCGACGCTGACTCTCCCTGCTTCTTCTCAGATCATCGACTTTTTCCTCGATACCATCCAAGATGAAGTGGTTGGGGGTGGCACCGCAACCGCGATCAACGCAACTATTGGCACAGCCGCCGCAGGTACTCAGTACCTTTCGGCAACTGACGTCATTGGTGGCGGTCGCATCGCGCTTTCCTTCACCACCGCTCAGTTGGCCGCGATGGACGACATCGGTAGCAATACCTCTGTCGTTGTCACTGTCGACCCGAACGGCACGATCAGCACGACCCAAGGCATCTATCGCCTGACCGTTGTGTATGCTCAGAAAGTTTGAGGAGGCACGTCATGGGCCAATTCAAACCTATGGTCAAGATGATGACCACGGAGCCTTCCGTTGAGTTGAAACTCAAAAAAGGCGGTCATGTGAACATGAAGTCGGGCGGCAAAACGTCTGAGCATGGTCACAAGAAAATGGCCGATGGCGGTGGCGCTCTGAGCGCACTTGCTGGCACTCCCGCTCTGGTGGGTCGTCCGGCAGTCAATGCACCCGTCAAGACCCCCGGCAAGCCCTCGATGGCCGCTCGTCGCAAGGCGATGGCCGCGAAGCCTGCCGCACCTGCTGTGCCTCCGATGAAAAAAGGTGGCAAGGCTGAAGGTGGCGAGTCCAAAGCCCAACACAAGGCCGAGATGAAGGCGATCAAGGACGTCAAGTCCGAGGTCAAGAGCCATGCATCCAAGCCTGCCAGCAAGGCCCACAAGGGTCTGAAGACTGGCGGTGTTGCTCTGGGCAACGGCGGTGGCTACAAGAAGGGTGGCGATGTCAAGAAGTACGCCAAAGGCGGTCTGACTGGCAACGGCATCATTCCTGAGTCCACGTCGGCCAAGGGTGGCGAAGGCTACAAAAACACCAAGATGCACTCTGCTGAGTTCACTGGCAAGACCAGTGGCAAAACCGGTGGCGTGAAAGATGGCAACGCGGGCGGTTACAAGACCGGCGGTGTGGCCCTCGGTAATGGTGGTGGCTACAAAAAAGGCGGTGCCCCAAAAAAAGCCTACGCGGCGGGGGGTACTGTTGACTCAGGTCGCCCCGTCGCGATGCCTCAAGGCCGTAAAAAGCCATCGACCCCGGTAAGTATCAACCAACTGTCTGGCACCTTCAAAAAAGGCGGGAGCGTAACTCCTGCTGAAGGCCGCTTGCAGAAGAACTTTGCGGCTGAGAACAAGACTGCGATGAAGCAGGCCAAGGCTCAGTCCAACGAGGTCTACAGCAAGTACGGCAAGATGAAGATGGCAAAGGGTGGCGCACTTACTGAGATGGAAGACCAGATGATGGACGCCAAAAATCAAAAGGCGTACGAGAACTGGGAGAAGTCTCAGCGTGAAGAGAATGAAGCGATGAGGAATATGATCCCCAACGCCGCCCGCAAGGCGATGCAGGGAATCAAGGGACTCTTCGGTTCAGGCTCAAAAGGCTCTGGCTCTGTGACTGAAACTGAAAAGTCTGTCACCGTGACACCAGCCAAAAAGCGCGGTGGTCGTTGTTGAAAACGAGTGGGGGCTTCGGCCCCCGCTTCTAATTGGGGATAGGACATGAGGGTACAGACCGTATCACGCACAGGCACTGGTTCGACGGACGCGATTGTGATCAACACAAACGTGACGCCAGTGAACATCGGGTTCGCAGTCATTGTGACTGGAACCGTGAATTACTCCGTTCAGTTTTCTTACGATGACCCGGCCACGGGGTTTTCGACATGGTTTGACGACGTGTCCATCACCAGCAAGACTGGCAACGAAGATGGCTCGATCCTCTTTCCGATCACGGGCATCAAGGTGTTGGTGAACTCCGGCACCGGCACTGTGACCATGAAGGTCGTCCAAGCAGGGATTGCGTGATGGGTGTCTACTCCTCCGCAACCCGCCAAGGCGCGTACGAGCCATTTGACCTTCAGGTCGCTCGTGGGCAAGTTGACGGCCACAGCACGGTCAACATCTACGGCTACCAGCCGAGTGTTGGCACGACGTCGATCCCAATCTGGGAGAACGCGACTGCTTACACCTACCCGTCATCGGCGATCACGATGTACCTGTCGGGTAGCAATGGCGACTCGGCTCAGATTCTGATCGTTGGTCTTGATGCCAACTACGCGGTGATCTCGGAGACGGTGACCCTCAATGGCACCACTCCGGTTGCGACCACCAAGCAGTATTTCCGCATCAACTCCATGACGGTGTCTGTTGGCAGTGCCACCAATCCTGCTGGCATCGTGTACCTGAAGAATCAGGCTGGTTCGACCACCTACGCCCAGATCAATGCAGGCGTGGGTCGGACTCAAGCCGCGATCTACACCGTTCCGGCTGGGTACACCTACTTCCTCCAACGAGTGAACATCTACACCTCGCTCAATGGCAACAACTACGTCACCTACATCAACAAGACCACCAGCCCTGCTGGCGTGGTTCAGTTGACTCAGCAGGCACCGTTTGCAATTGGGTACGAGGCAATGCGAATCATGCCGCGCCCGTTCTTGGAAAAGACCGACATCCAACTGATGGCGGCGGTTCAATCAGGCACTGGTGCAGTGGCTATTGCCCAAGAGGGCTACCTCATCAAGAACGCGGACTGATCATGCCAAGCAAGTCACTTTCCCAACATCGCCTCATGCAGGCTGTCGCACACAACCCCAAGTTCGCAAAGAAGGTGGGTGTGCCTCAGTCCGTGGGCAAAGAATTTGCCAAGGCCGACGAGGGCAAGAAGTTTGCTGGCGGCGGTCTCTACGCGAACATTCACGCCAAGCGTGAGCGCATCGCTGAAGGCTCTGGCGAGAAGATGCGAAAGCCCGGTGCCCCGGGCGCTCCGACCGCGCAGGCGTTCAAGGATTCGGCCAAGACGGCCAAGGCCAAGGGCGGCGTTTCGCTGTCAGTTGGTCGTAAAGAGAAGTTGCCTGTGTCTCAAGGTGCTGGCCTTACCGAAAAGGGTCGGGCAAAATACAACCGTGAGACTGGCAGTAATTTGAAAGCCCCGCAACCGCAAGGTGGTGCCCGCAAGGACTCCTTCTGTGCGCGGATGTCGGGGGTTGTTGAGAACTCAAAAGGGGACGCCGAACGCGCCAAAGCATCGCTGAAGCGTTGGAAGTGCCCCGGATGGTAAGGGACAGGGAATGGCTTACTCGGGAACCGTTGGAGCGACAGTCACCAGTGTTCAAACACTGATCGACCATGGCGCACGTCGTTGCGGGAAACTGGCCGAGGAGTTGACCTCGGAGCAACTGCTTTCCGCAAAGCAGTCCCTGTTTTTCCTGCTCTCTCACCTTGGCAACAAGGGCATCAACTACTGGTGCATCAACAAGAAGGTGTTCGGCCTGAAGGCTGACCAGTACATCTACTCGATGCCACTGGGCACCATCGATGTCCTCAACGTGCTGTACCGCACGATGAACCGGCCCACCGGCCAGTACGCCACCTCCGCAGGTGGCACTGTTGCTTTGGCCTACGACAACGATGTGGACACATGGTGCCAGCAGACCAGCGCGAACGGGAACATCTCGGTCGACTACGGCACTGGCAACCCCATCTACGCTGGCTCCATCGGCTTCCTGCCGTACATCTCTGGCGGTGGCTCGGCCACATGGTCGATCACACTCGAGTACAGCGTGGACGGCATCACATGGCAGACGCTGGACAACCTCGGCGAGATCGTCGTCACCGACAACCAGTGGGTGTGGACTGACATCGATCCGGGTCAGAGCGTGCAGTTCTACCGCATCCGTGCGTACAACGGCACCACGCTGGGCCTGCGCGAGTTCTACGTCGGCAACAACAGCCGCGAGATTCAGATGTCCCGCCTCAACCGCGACGACTACACCAATCTGCCGAACAAGAACTTCACGGCCAACCAGCCGTACCAGTTCTGGTTTGACCGCACCATCCCTCAGCCGACGGTGTACCTGTGGCCGACGCCCAGCGATCCGTTCATCCAGATGACCGTGTGGTATCAGCGCCAGATCATGGACGTTGGTTCCCTGTCTGGTGAGTTGGAAATCCCACAGCGTTGGTACGAGGCTGTCCTGATGATGCTCTCTCATCGCATGGCGATGGAGTTGCCGCAGGTGGCCGCAGACCGCATCGCCTATCTCGAGAAGATGGCCGACAAGTACCTTTTCGAAGCCGAGCAAGAAGAGCGCGACAAGTCGCCAATCTACCTCGCTCCCAACATCAGCGTGTACACGAGGTAAGCGATGCCAGTTTTCCTCGACACTCGCGGCCTTGCTTCTGTTGCCATCGCGGTATGCGACCGGTGCAAGATGAAGGTTCCGTTCACGACATTGGTCGCAGACCCCAATTTCCCGGGCCTGCGCGTGTGTGAGGATCGCGGGTGCAAGGACGAGTTCGACCCCTATCGCCTGCCAGCAAGAAAAACCGAAAGGATTAACCTTCGGTTTCCACGCCCCGACGTCAGCGTTGCGGTCGACCCGGATGGAATTGTCACGTCGCCCGATCAGGACTGGACGCTGTCACCTGAACAAAACACCCAGACGCCGGAGAACAACGGCAATCTGGACAACCTGAGTCCGAGTCCCTAATGGCAAACGTAACCATATCCCAACTACCTCAAGCAGGCCCTATCACCGGGTCTGAACTCGTTCCTGTCGTCCAAAACGGGGTCACGGTTCAGACCACCGCGCAGGCTCTTGCCGCGTCTCCGACCCAGACGCAGACCTTTCTGACGCTCAACCAAGAGCCGACCCTGACCAATTCCCGTCGACTTTCTGGCGGTACAGGCATCGGTCTGGTCGATGGAGGCGCTCAAAGCACCCTCCAGATCACGCTCAACGGCACTTCTGGCTCGTTGGAGACCATGGGTGTGGGGTTGGTAGCCAAAACCTCTGGAAACGCCGTCACCGCCCGCCAAATTGCCGTCTCTGGCACCGGTTTGGCCGTCACGAACGGCACCGGTGTGTCCGGCAACCCCACTTTGGCCCTTGATGGGCTGATCGCGGCCATCGCACAGGTCGGCGGAACTGGCCTTTTGGCCTTCCAGAACGGCGCAACCGCCGGTGGCGTGCTGATTGCGGGCACCGCAAACCAGATCGCGGTCGCAAACGGCAACGGACAGGGCGGGAACCCGACCATTTCCATCGTCGACAACGTGATCCTGCCCGGAACCGGCTCTGTGACCGTGCCTTTGGGCACTTCAGCGCAAGAACCGGTCGGAAGCCCGGGTCAATTCCGCTTCAACACCACCACTCAGACCTTTGACGGCTATGCCGCAGGCTCGTGGCGTCAGTTCTCTCAGGTCGGCGGCGTTTCGACCTTCAGCGCAGGCTCAACCGGCCTGACCCCCAGCGTCCCCACCAGTGGTGCGGTGACCCTCGGCGGCATCGTGAATGGTGCCAGCGGCGGTACGGGCGTCGACAACACCGGCAAGACCATCACGCTGGGCGGAAGCCTCGTGCTGGACGGTGCATTCAACCTCACGCTGACCCAGACCGGCATCACCAACGTCACCCTGCCCACCACGGGCACTTTGGCGACGTTGGCGGGCACAGAAACTCTGACCAACAAGACGATCAACGGCCCTGATAACACGCTGACAAACATCGCCAACTCATCGTTGGTGAACTCGTCCGTGACCTACAACGGCGTCACCGTGGCGCTGGGCGCGTCTGGCACGATTACGGCCACGACCACTGCCGCGTTGACTGTCAGCACCGGCCTGCAACTCGACTCCGGCACGACCTTCAATGGCTCTGTTGCAAGGACGATCAGCATCGACTCGAGCGTCGTTACGCTCAACGGCACGCAGACCCTGACCAACAAGACGCTGACGACCCCTGTCATCGCACAGATCGTCAACACTGGCACTCTGACCCTGCCAACCAGCACCGACACGCTGGTGGGTCGCGACACGACCGACACATTGACCAATAAGTCGATGTCCGGCTCGAGCAACACGTTCACAAACATCCCCAACAGTGCGCTGACCAACTCGTCGGTGACCATTGGCACGACCAACATTGCGCTGGGCGGCAGTTCGCTCACCTTGGGTGGCCTGACCTCTATCGCGGTCACGCAAGACCCCGTGAGCGCCCTGCAACTGGCAACCAAGCAGTATGTGGACACGCTGGTGTCTTCTGGCATCACCTACCACGCGCCGGTCAAGTACGAGGTGCCCAACAGCACTGGTAACCTCAATGCAACCTACAACAACGGCACAGCCGGTGTGGGTGCAACCCTGACCAATGCGGGCACGCTGGGAGCCTTCACGCCCGATGGTGTGGTGGCCTCTGTCAACGACCGCATCCTGATCTACAACCAGACCAACCAGTTCGAGAACGGCGTCTATGTTGTGACCACGGTCGGCAATGGCTCGACACCTTGGGTGCTGACTCGCGCCAGCGACGCAGACACCTACGCCCTCAAGAGTCCGAACGGCCTCGGCGAGGGTGATGCATTCTTCATCCAGAGCGGAAACACCGGCGCTGGCGAGACCTACGTCTGCAACACAGTCGGCACGATCACATTCGGCACGACTGCAATCACGTTCGCTCAGGTCTCTGCCTCGCAGGTGTACTCCGCAGGCACTGGCCTGACGCTCTCCGGCACGCAGTTCAGCATCACGAACACTGGCGTGACCGCCAATACCTACGGCTCGGCCTCGGCTGTGCCTGTGTTTGCCGTCAACGCGCAAGGTCAGATCACCAGCGTCACCGATACTTCAATATCGATCAACGCATCGCAGGTGACGGCTGGAACGCTTGCAGTGGCTCAAGGCGGCACGAACATCGCTTCGTACACCATCGGTGACCTGCTGTACGCCTCTGGCGCAACGACGCTGTCCAAACTGGGCATCGGCACTGTTTCGCATATCCTGACGTCGTCGGGTTCTGCTCCGCAATGGTCAGACCCATCGAGCCTGATCATCGGCACAGCGACTGCTTTGGCTGGTGGCGTGGCTGGTGACCTGCCGTATCAATCCGCCTCTGGCGTGACATCTTTCTTGACCCTTGGGACAAGTGGCTATGTGCTGGTCGCAGGCGCTTCTGCCCCGCAGTACGTCGCTCAATCAACCCTGTCAGTGGGTAGCGCAACCAACGCCACGAATGCCACCAATGCGGCCAACGTGACTTTGACTGGCACCAGCGCAAACGCTGACTATTACCTACCGCTTGCGACTGGCTCGTCGACGGGCACTTACGGATTGCTCGTGAGTAATGGCCCGACCGTCAACCCGTCAACTGGCACAATCACAAACGGCATCGCTGGAGGAACTTTCTAATGGCTCAAACAGGCTACACCCCGATCAAAATCTACGCCAGTTCGACGGCTTCGGCTGTCCCGTTGGCCGCGAACCTTGACAACACCAACGGCGCTGAACTGGCGATCAACATCGCCGACGGCAAACTGTTCTACAAGGACAGCGCAGGCGTCGTGCAGGTCATCGGCACCAAGGGTGGCGTTGGCTCCTCCACGAACACGCAGGTTCTGTTCAACTCGTCTGGCTCGGTCGCTGGTGCGGCTGGCCTGACATGGGATGGCTCGTTCCTCACGGTTACCAGCATCAAGGACTCCGCGCTGACTTCTGGCCGCGTGACCTTTGCAGGGGCTTCTGGCCTCTTGACTGACGCCGCTGGTCTGACTTGGGACGGCACGAACTTCACTGCCACGCAGGTTCGCAGTAGCGGCCTGACCTCTGGCCGCGTGACCTTCTCTGGCGCTTCTGGCCTGCTGTCTGATTCGTCCAACCTGACATGGAACGGCACGACTCTGGCGATCACCGGCGCACTGACTGCGACCGCTGATTCGACCTTCTCGTCCACTGGCTCTCTGACGATCAGCAAGGGTACGACCGCACAGCGCCCCGGAAGCCCCGCTTCGGGTATGTTGCGCTTCAATACCACCACGAGCGAGTTCGAGGGCTACAACGGCTCGACATGGGCTTCTGTGGGCGGTGCGGCACTGAGCAACGACACCTCGACCTCGAGCAACGTCTATCCGCTTTTCGCCGCCGCAACAAGTGGCACTGCCTCGACAATTTACACGAGCAATGCGAAACTCTTATACAAGCCCAGCACTGGTGAATTCCAGTCGAGTGAATTGGTCGCAGGCAACGGTATCTGCGTGAAC
>JACCDW010033809.1_pt1 | contig 13531 bp, 14 predicted proteins | sample 7449781 | NCBI WGS metagenome assembly JACCDW01 (sample SAMN15323449, study PRJNA562643) | freshwater metagenome | isolation source: river surface water | place: USA:Blue River Watershed | collected 2017-08-18 | reverse complement strand
TGAACAGGTCAGACAAGATGCGATGAATGATGGTTTTGGTGCGTGGATTGCCGCCTGTTTGTGTCAGGCCACTGGCTATCTTTAAAAAATCTTGAACTTCATTTGTTTTGAAAATTTGAACGGTCATAGTTATCTCCTAGAGGTTGGTCTTACTTGGTTGCTTGGGGAAAGCCCCCTTCACATTGCAAAAAACTGTCTTAGTTAGTTAACGTGTTTGTTGCATGGGTTGAAATCTTTTAGGCAAGGAAAGAGTTGCCCACCTCCTTAGTTGGCTTGTCGGAGGTTCGTTAATGCGTTGGGCTAGCCTTATCTTCTGTGAAGAGCACTCGTCTCGTTATCACGAACACCTCAACATAGTATTTACTCGACCCACCAGGGCGGATAAGTCCGCCCTGTTAACCGTCAATTTGACGTGATGTTGGCAGCCTTGATCAAGGCTCCCCAGCGGGTGGTCTCGGCCTCAATAAGGGCGCCCAATTCCTCCGGCGTGGAGCTGACAGCCGTCATCCCCATTTCAACGAACTTGGCCTTGATCTCTGGCTTAGCTAGTATTCGGACTATCTCAGTGTTGAGACGGTCTACTATCGACTTGGGTGTTCCTGCCTTCACCACGATTCCATCCCAGCTGCTGGTGTCAATCCTGCCCATGCCCTGTTCTGCAAGTGTCGGCACGTTGGCCAAGATTGGCAGGCGGTTTGGCCCAACAATTCCCAGCGCCCTAACTTTGCCCGTGTTTACTAAGGGTGCCGCCACGCTACTGCTCATGAACATGAACTGCACACGATTACTGATGAGGTCGGGCACCGATTGCGCGAACGACATGTAGGGCACGTGCTCAGCCTGAACCTTCTCCTGTATCTTGAAGAGTTCGCCCGCTAAATGGGCCGGTGTTCCGTTGCCGGTCGAGGCGAAATTTAGCTGATTCGGCTTGGCGCGTAGTAAGGCCACGAACGACTTCATATCAGAAGCCGGCAGATCGTTATTGACCACCAGAACAGTCCCGATGCGGTCGACCTGTGAGACCGGTTGCAACTCCTTAGCTAGATCGACCTTCTGGGCTGGCAATAGCGCTGAAGCCGTCGTCACGGGTGTGAGAATACAAAAGAGCGTGTAGCCGTCAGCGGGTTGACGCAAGAGTTCCTGCAGGGCTACCATGCCGATGGCGCCTGGTTTGTTCTCAACGACGACTGGTTGCTGTAAGGATGCAGACAAGTGCGTGGCTAGGACGCGCGAGGACAGGTCTGGGGGAGAGCCAGCTGTGTAGGGCACAAGCAGCCTGATAGGCTTGGCAGGCCAGGCCTGTGCCAAGCAGGCGCCAGCGATGCCGACGCCCAGTGCGAAGGTCGTCAGGCTCCGTAGCACACTACGCCGCCTGTTATGTGGGAAATTGGTCATGGTTTGTCTCCTTGTGTTGATGAAACTGTTTTTCTAAGCTGCTAAGGTTGTTGATGGTTCAAGGCATATCTTGCTTCGTATAAACCAGCGTGACCGAGGCGTCTTCGGGAATCGGCGGGAGCGAACACTCCCACTGTTCGAAGCTGTCACGCAGCTCGGACAACTTGTCCGGGTGTCGGTGCAACAGGTTGGCGCGTTCTCGCGCGTCGGTATCGATGTTGAAGAGATAATCAAAACCGTCGACGCGCAGGTATTTCCAGTTTCCGCGGCGTAAAGCGCGCTGATTTCGGTAACTCATGCGCCAGCACAATTGCCGTTCTTCCACTAGTGAAGCGTCGCGCAGTTGGGGCAGTATGGACACGCCGTCGAATGGGTGCACGAGGTGTGGCTGTACCATGGCTGCTTCGAGCAGAGTAGGAACCCAGTCCATAGTGATGATCAATTGCTCGCTGACACCGCCTGCCGGGATCTCTGAGGGCCAGCGGGCGATATAGGGGACCCGGATTCCGCCTTCGGTCAGGTCCATTTTTCCGCCCACTAAAGGCCAGCTGTCGCTGAAACGTTCACCGCCGTTGTCGCTGGTGAATACGACCAAGGTGTTCTCGTCCTGTCCGAGGCGCTTGAGCTCGGCCATGATCTTGCCGATGCCTTCATCCATGTGGTGGATCATCCGTTGGTAGGTTTTCACCGAGCCGCCGTCCAGATGAAACGTCTTACCCACCAAGGTCTTTGCAAGTTCGTGATCCTCCCGCGTCTCCCAGGGCCAGTGCGGTGCGGTGTAGTGCAGTGAGAGGAAGAAGGGCTGCTCCTCGCTGACACTGCGCTCGATAAATTCTAGGCTGCGATCCGACAAAAGGTCTGTCAGATAGGTGTCGTCGTTTACCGGCTCGCCGTTGTGCCAGAGGTCTTTCTTTCCGTTCGGAGAGGTGTGGGTGAAGTAATCGATGCCACCTGACATGAGTCCGAAGTGCTCGTCATAGCCGCTTTTCATCGGCCCGAAATGCGGCTCGTGGCCCAGATGCCATTTGCCGATCAAGGCAGTTCTGTATCCGGACTCGCGCAGCAGGGACGGGAGCGTTTGGTGCGATGGCGGCAGGCCATGTGTGCTGCGCGTAGCGTTAGGACCATGCAGGGGTTCATCCGCTGCCCCGCGGAAGTGGTATTGGTAGCGGCCGGTCATAAGTGCGAACCGTGTGGGGGAACAGACCGGCGAGTTCGAGTAGCCTTGGGTGAATCGGATCCCCTCGCTGGCCATCTGGTCAAGATGCGGCGAGATCGGCTCGCGCCCCCCGTAACAACCAAGGTCTGCATAACCGAGGTCGTCGGCCAAGATGAAGATGATGTTGGGCTTTTTGGTCACTCGAATTGCTCGTAATTCACTTGTTTATATGGGCTGCTACGCAGTTGGGTTGTTGGGCAGTGTGCGCGATAAAGGGATGCATGTGTAGGCATAAAATCGTTCAACCCATAACCAATAAACATGGATAAACCATGCAAATATATCAACTTCGCTCGCTCGTCGCGATAGCCGATGCAGGCAGTATCAGCGGAGCCGCCCGTGAACTAGGTGTGTCTCAACCCGCCGTGACGCGGGCACTAAGGCAGTTGGAAATCGACGTCAAAGCTACTTTGGTTTACCGCAGCAGTTCAGGCGCGGTCTTAACTGGGTACGGCACAGCCCTTGTCTCGCATGCTCGGCTGATACTGAAAGCGGCGGAGAAGGCGGATCAACACATCTCGCAGATGGTCGAGGCGCGTGGGGGTACCTTGTCGATTGCCTCGTCCGCCACGCCATTCATGATCTTGCTCCCGCGTGCGCTCGCAATGGTCCGGCAACAGTTCCCCGGGCTGTCAGTTCGCCTGCAGGAGGTGGTCTACCCCACCGTACTTGAACTGTTTCGTGACGGATCGATCGACTTCGCAATCGGGCCGGAGCCTGCTGAGGGGCTAGGCGAAAATTATTCTTGTAAGCCACTGCTCGACGTTGAACTTGTCGTGGTCCTAAGGCGGGGACATCCGCTGGCCAAGTTGAAGTCACTGGAGGGCCTCGCCAATCTAAACTGGATCCTCGCAGGGCCGAAGAACGGACCTGGTGCCGTCCACGACCGTGCATTCCGAGACGCTGGCATACAACCGCCACAGTTCCTAACAAATTGTGAGTCGGTATCTGCGGCGGTCTACTTCGTTGCCCACAGTGATGCTGCCAGCTTCGTGCCTCGTCCCATCGCCGCATCGCTAGAGGAGAGCGGCCTTGTTAGCATCGTTGAAGTTGATGATTCCATCCCCATGGTTAGAGTATCTCTGATGCAGCCGACCAATAGCATCCTGACGCCGGCGGGGCAGGCTTTTTACTCCGCCATCTGCTCAGTGGGACGAACATCTGCACGAGCGGTTTGAATCCTAAAAAATACTAGCGAACCTTAGGTATCAGAAGTTGCTAATCTTACTCAGAATAGCGACTATCGATTTGCCTTGTATAGCGGATGTAGTCCACCCCGTACTTGCTACTCCGAGCATTGAGGGCGCTGTTAACGCTCGAACTGTTGTTCTTTCTTAGGTCAGTTGACACTGAGGCAAGTCGATTTCAAATTTACATCGACTTCCGCATCTGTGAAGCGCATGACCTTTACAGTCAATTACTGCGTATGCGTTTGTAAAGTTTGATGGCTAGGCTAGCCGTTGCCAAGACTAAAACAGTACCAAACCAGTCACCAACGGCCATCGCGAGTGTGCTGGCAACGAAGTCTTGCGTTTGCCCCATCCAGTAATACCAAAGCTGGTGAGACAGTGCATTGACTGTGGCGAACAAGATCGACACGTTTAAAAAGATACGAGCATTCAGGTTGCCCAGTTGCGTGTCTAACTTGAACCATGTGGTGGCGAAGTGACGTGCAATGTAGGGTGATAGCCCCGAAATTAATCCCGTCACGATATTGAACGTGTGTTCGTCTGGGCTTCCAAAACTGTAGTTGGTGGCAATCGAGCTAAGTGCGATGCCAATCGCTCCGACTCGCGCTAGGACCAAGACAAACAGCAATCGCAAACCACTGGGGATGAATACCCAGTTGGTGCCGTGCGAAAACTCAATCCAGTCGAACCAATAGCTGTTGAGTTGGAACGCATAAAAGTAAGCGATGCCACACGCCAAAACCAACAGTGCTTCTGTTTCAAGACTGAGTGCTGTGGGTGTTGACTTCGTTGTCATGTAACGTGCGACGGCTGTAGCTGAATGTTCGATTCATGACATTGTAGTGAGCACGTCCGCTCGCGAGAAGTGCCTAGTTAGCTCAAGGCGTTTGTTGATGCAGCTGAACCACGGTCTTGGCACGCTTGCGAAAGCGGATGTTGAGCATCTCAACACCCAGCGAGAACGCCATCGCAAAGTAGATATAACCTTTGGGAATGTGATGACCCAATCCTTCGGCCATCAACACCACGCCAACCACCACCAAGAAGGTGAGGGCCAGCATTTTGATAGAGGGGTGGTTCGATACAAAGCGACCAATGGCAGAGGCAAAAGCCATCATCAAGCCGACAGATGCGATGACGGCTGCAATCATGATGGCCACTTCGTCCACCATGCCCACGGCGGTGATGATGGAGTCGAGTGAGAACACCAAGTCAATCACCATGATTTGCAAAATGATGGCTGCCATGGTGGCTTTGACCGCGCTGCTGCCGTGCTCTTCTTCGCCTTCCAGCGATTGATGGATTTCACCGGTGCTTTTCCAAATCAGAAACAAACCGCCCGAAATCAAAATCAGGTCACGCCCCGAAATGTCCTTGCCAAATGCGGTGAACAACGGTTCGACTAAGCCCACGATGACTGACAGCAAGAGCAGCAAGCCAATGCGCATGAACATGGCCATGAACAAGCCGATGCGACGCGCCAACTCACGCTTCTCAGGTGGCAGCTTGTCCACCAAGATGGAAATGAAGATGATGTTGTCAATGCCCAGCACCAGCTCGAGTGCGGTGAGGGTGGCAAACGCTATCCACGCTTGTGGGTCGGTCAGGAGTTCCATGCGGTACTTTCTTATTCAGATAACCCGCATGGTAGCGAGGGTCTAAAAGTCCACAAACTGTGGGCATTTAGACGCTTGAGGCATTGCTTATTGGTTTTTGAAGGCCGCAGGGCGCTTGTTGACGAACGCGTCCATGCCTTCTTTCTGGTCTGCGGTGGCAAACAATGCGTGGAACAAACGGCGCTCAAACATCACACCATCAGCCAGCGTACCTTCAAACGCGCGGTTGACCGATTCTTTGGCAGCCATGGCCGCGATTTGTGAATAGCCACAAATCATCAACGCGGCACCCAAGGTTTCTTCCATCAGTTTGTCCAGCGGCACCACGCGGCTGACCAAGCCTGAGCGTTCGGCCTCTGTAGCGTCCATCATGCGGCCAGTCAACGCCAAGTCCATCGCTTTGGATTTGCCCACGGCGCGTGGCAAACGTTGCGTGCCGCCCGCACCTGGGATGACGCCCAGCTTGATTTCGGGTTGGCCAAACTTGGCGTTGTCGGCGGCGATGATGAAGTCGCACATCATCGCCAACTCGCAACCACCGCCCAAGGCAAAGCCGCTCACGGCAGCGATGACGGGTTTGCGGATGCTGCGGATGGTTTCCCAATCGCGGGTGATGTAGTCGTTCTTGTAAACATCGGCAAAGCTGTAGGTGGCCATGGCGCCAATGTCAGCGCCTGCAGCAAATGCTTTTTCGCTGCCAGTGATGACCATGCAGCCAATGGCTTCGTTGGCATCAAAGTCTTTGAGGGCTTGGCCTAACTCGATCATCAAACCTGCGTTGAGCGCATTGAGCTGCTTGGGGCGGTTGAGGGTGATGACGCCCACTTTGTCGGCTTCGGTGTGGACGGTGATGAATTCGTAGCTCATGCGGTGGCTCCCAAACGTGTGAAAAGGAAAGTTGAAAAATTGTTGTCTGAACTATAGGCCTAGCCAGCGACTGAGCAGTTTGGGGTTGTCCTGCATGAGACGCCAGGTGCTGTTGGTTTTTGCGTCAGGCCATGCGAGGTTGAGACGCAGCAACTGACGGTCGCGACTGATAAGCGCTGTGATTTTTTTGGCTTTGCCTGCGAAGAGAGCCAAGTCGTCGAGTTTTTTAAGTCGCCAAGCAGAGGGTGCCTGTGATGTTGTTTGACTCGCCACTTCAACGCCCAGCCATTCATCACCTGGCGCAAAACCCGCCTTGTGTGCTGCGCTGCCGTTGAGCACGGTTTTGATTTGCACGCTGTGGTCTTCTGCCACGCGCAGGCCCAAACGCTGCGCCAGTTGCGCGGGGTCGTGTTGAACGGCCACGCCATGTGCGGCTAGCAGTTTTTGCAGTGGCAAATCGCGTGTGCCATGCACCCAGGCTTTGAATTCGGTTGCCCATGAACGGCCTGTGAGTTCTTTGAGCACGGCCAGCACATCGGCCTCGGTCATGGGGCCATTGTGTTTACCAACACCTTTAGTGTCTTTGCTTGCACAGCAACGCGCCCACAAGGCACGCATCACATCGTCCAGCGATACGCTGTGGTTTTTCACGCCGTGCTGGCGCAGGCTGAGGTCAAGGCACAAGGCCACCAGCGCGCCCTTGGTGTAGTAGCTCACGGTCAGGTTGGGGCTGTTGGCGTCTTGACGGTAGTACTTGGTCCACGCCTCAAAGCTCGACTGCGCCACGCTGTGCACCTCGCGGCCTGGCGTTTGCAGCACTTGGTTGATGGTTTTGTTCAGCAGCTTGAGGTACTGCGCATCGTCAATCAGCCCTGCGCGGCGCAGCAGCAAATCGTCGTAGTAACTGGTGAAGCCTTCAAAGAACCACAGCAGCTCGGTGTAGTTCTCTTGGGTGTAGTTGTAACGCGCAAACTCTGCAGGGCGCAAGCGCTTGACGTTCCAGGTGTGGAAATACTCGTGGCTGATGAGGCCCAGCAGCGTGGTGTAGCCCTCGCTTTGCTTGGCGTCTTTGGCAGAGCCATAGTTGCTGTTATGGCGCGGCAAGTCAGCGCGGTTGCAAATGAGTGCGGTGGAGTTGCGGTGCTCTAAGCCGCCATAGCCATCAGCCACGGCGTTGAGCATGAACACATAGTTCTTGTGCGGCGTGGTTGAGTGCTTGTTGCCGTGCCAAAACGCAATGGCGGTTTCGCAAATTTTTTGGCTGTCGCGCAGCAGGCGTTCGCCATCAAACGCGGGTGTCGCACCAGCCACCACAAAGCGGTGTTCGATGCCGCAGGCCTTGAAGCAGCCGCTCCAAAACGAGCCCATCTCCACGGGGCAATCCACCAGCTCGTCGTAGTTGGAGGCCACGTAGGCGCCAAAGCCTTGACGGTCGGTTTTGACGGGGGTGAGGCCGGTGGCCACTTGCCAGTCGCTGGCGCGTGATGACGCAGGAGTGGGTGCAGCTGTCGATGCTTTTGCGCGTGCTGCATTGAACGACTCTGCCACCAGCTCCAGTTCATGCGGCACATCCGCCAAACCTTCGACCTGCAAACACAAACTCGTGCCATTGAAGAAGCCGCGTTGCGAAGTCAGCCACGCGGTGCGCACCGAGTCATCGTGCGCATGAACTTGGTAGTGCAGGGTGAGTGGCTGGCCTGCTTCGCAGTCGACCACCCACGTGGCTTTGTCGAGCTGCTGCACGGCGACATAGCGTTTGCCTTGGCGTGCGCTGATGCCCGTGATTTGCTTGGCAAATTCGCGCACCATGTAGCTGCCTGCAATCCACACAGGCAGCGATACGCGTTGGCCTGCGGTGGGTTGCGCGATGGTGAGCGTCACCCCATAGAGGTGCGCGTGAAGGTCTGCCGCTTCAATCGTGTAATGCACTGCAGCTGCAGCACTGGGCAGACGGAACGGTGTGCGGGAGGTGTTGCGCTTGGCCATGCCTACGTTCCAGTTAAGTGGCTGCTGCGCCTAGCAAGCAGCACAAGGTGGACACCACGGTCAAGCGAAAACGCATGGTCATCCAATCGCGCAGGCCTGCTTCGGGCCAAGTTTTGCGGTCCACCAAATAGCAAGCCACCAAGAGCATGGCGAGCAGTGGCAAGCCAGCGAAGGCAGGCATGATGACTGCTACCCATGCCACCAAAGATGGCACCACGCCCCACACCATGTGCAGCTTGCGTTGCGGTGCGTTGTGACGCAGGCCAATCCCCCAATGGATGCCGCCTAAAAACGCAGCGATGGTCGCGCCATAGGCACTGAGCGCAATGGCCACAAACGGATGCGTTTCAGGCGTGACGATCCACATGAAAAAGGCAAGCACCACGAAGGGGATGAGGCCTGCGTAGCCCAAGCGTTCAATCAGTTGACCAGCATCGCTGTCGGGGGTGATGGGGGAGTGAACCATGTCGAACTCGTTTCTTCTTTTGATGTGGCTTCGTTACTTGCTAGCGTCGGCCAACAGGCGCTCAATCTTGGCACTGTCAATTGCGCCAGGTACGCGTGTGCCGTCTTGTGCCACCAAGGTGGGTGTGCCGGTGATTTTGTATTTACGGGCGAATTCAAGGTTGCGGTCAATCGCAGCGGTGTTGCACTGTGCGGCGGGCGCTGGTGTGTCTTTTTGCATCAGGTTCACCCACGTGGTAGATGGGTCTTTGGCGCACCACACGTTGCGTGATTTCTCCACCGAGCCAGGGCCCAATACGGGCAGCAAGAACAAGTACACCGTCACGTTGTCGACCTTGGCCAAGTCGCGCTCGAAGCGTTTGCAGTAGCCGCAGTTGGGGTCTTCAAACACGGCAAGTTTGCGCTTGCCGTTGCCGTGCACGATGGTGATGGCGTCTTTCAGAGGCAAGGCGTTGAAGTCGATCGCGCTCAGTTTGGCTTCGCGTTCTTCGGTTAGGTTGCGCTTGCTTTTGGTGTCAATCAAGCTGCCTTGAATGAGGAAGTTACCAGTGGCGTCGCTGTAATAAATCTCGTTGTTGCTCAGGCGCAGTTCGTAAATACCGGCCAAAGGTGTGGGCGTGATTTCTTCAATCTTGGGGATTTGTGGAATGCGTTCGCTCAGGTTTTTGCGAATGGTGGCTTCGTGGCCTTGGGCCATGGCGCTGGAAAAGCTCAGTGCCATCAAAGCGGTGGTGGCGATTGTGCGGAGGGTGTGTTGCATGTTCAGAGCGTTCAAAAAGAGGTCAGGCCAAAAGGTGTTCGGTGTGTGGTCAGCGTTTGCTCACTGGGAGGTCTAGCCCATGGCCTGTTGCATGGCCCAAGCCTTCACAGGCGCGAGGCTGTTGAACCCATTCATGCCCCAGTTGCGCAGCGCTTGCACGCCAGGGCTGGGGTGGGCGAACAGGCGTTGCAAGCCATCGCAGGCTAGCCATGTAGGCGCCATGTCGGCTTTGCGGGCACGTTCGTACCGGCGCATGAAGTAGCGGTCGCCCACGCTGCGCCAGTAGTCTTTGGCTTCGCGGGCTTTCAGCACGTTTGCTAGCTCGGCCACATCGGCCAAGCCGAGGTTGAGCCCGAGGCCAGCGAGGGGGTGAATGTTGTGCGCCGCATCGCCCGCTAATGCCCAAGCGCTGCCATCGGCAAAGTTGCCGGTCCAGCGGTCGGCGCAGGCGAGTTGCAGCGGCCACATGGCGCGTTCGCTGGTGAGTTCGATTTGGCCCAATACGCCATTGCTGGCGTGTTCAAGCGCAGTGCCAAATGCATCGGCGCTCAAGGCCAGAATGTCTTTGGCGCGTTCGGGGGGGAGCGACCACACCAAGCTGGCGGTGTCGCCTTGCGAACCGCCCAAAGGCAGCAGCGCCAAAATTTCTAAGCCCTGTGCGCCATGGTGAAACCACTGCAGCGCTTGCTGGCGGTGCGGCGTGCTGCAACGCACGCGGGCAGCCACGGCGTGTTGCTGGTAGGGCAGCACTTCAAAGTTCACGCCCAGCTCGTCGCGGGTGGCGCTGGCGCGGCCTTCGCACACTACGGTCAAAGCAGCGGGTTTGGGGGCGGAAAGGGGGGTAATTTCAGCTTGGTAACGCACGGCGTCACTCAGTTGGGCTTCGAGCACAGGCACGTCCACGATCCACGTCAGGCCCTCGGACGTGGGGCTTTCAAAGTGGGTAAAACCGCCATCATCGCCCCACACGCGCATGTGTTGCACGGGTGTGGCGTGCAAGGCGTCAGGCCAGCAACGAAGTTCTGAAAGTAAGTCGCGAGAAGCACTGTTGAGTGAGTAAGCCCTAACGTCCTGCGTAGTCTTAGGTGACGAAGTGACCAATCCCACACGCAGTTTTTGGCGGGCAAGCAGCAGGGCCAAGGTGCGTCCCACCATGCCATCGCCGCGAATACAAACGTCCAGTTTTTGAGCCATAAACTTGATTGTAGGAGGGCGGCACAATGCCGCATGACGTCCAGCTTTCAGCCCTCCATTTCGCAAGCCCAAGAGGCGGCTTTGCCCATCCATTCGCCCCCCGAGTTTGAAGCCCGCATCGCTGCTTTGTGGGTGTTTCCCATCAAGTCGTGCGCGGGCATTTCGGTGCAGCAAGCGGTGCTTACCGCCACGGGCTTAGCCCACGACCGTGCGTGGATGGTGGTGGACGCCGATGGCGAGATGGTGACTCAGCGCGAATTGACGCGCATGGCGCTGATTCAACCTGAGTTGGTTCATTCAGGGAAGGGCTTGGTCGAGCTGGTGTTGCATGCGAGTGGCATGGCCGCTTTGCACTTGCCGTTGACGACTGACGGGTGCTTTGTGCAGGCAGCCAATCCGTCTGTTTTATCCGAGGCTCGCACCGTCAAAGTCTGCGTGTGGGACGACCAAGTACCCGCCTTCGATATGGGCGCAGAAGCCAGCAAGTGGCTGACTGAATTTTTGGGCAGCAGCCTAGGCCCCTTGCGTTTGGTGCGCTTTGACGACAACCACCATCGACCTAGCAACGTCAAGTGGACGCAAGGCTTGCCGTCGGTCAACCAGTTCAGCGACGGTTTTCCTGTTCTGGTGGCCAGCACTGCGTCGCTGGATGAACTCAATGCGCGTTTGCAAGCCAAAGGCGAAGCGATGGTGGACATGCGGCGTTTTCGTGCCAATGTGGTGTTGGGCGATATGGAGGCGTCCACAAACGATGTTTGCGGTCAAGCCGCCCATGCGTATCCGTTGAACGCACACGACGAAGACCGCATAGGAACCATCACCATTCACGCGCATGTTGAGGCAGCGGGGCAGGCCGTTCAGCTTCAGCCCGTTAAGCCTTGTCCACGTTGCTCCATCCCCAACATCAACCCCGATTCAGCCCAAAGCCACCCTTCGGTGAATGACACCTTGCAGGCCTATCGTCAAGACTCGCGTGTGGATGGTGCATTGACTTTTGGTATGAACTGTTTGCCCGTGGCGGGCATTGGCCAAGTTCTGCGCGTGGGCCAACGCGTCAGCGCTGATTGGGCGTTTTAAATCTGGGCATAGAAGCCCTCAGTGCCCAGCCCACTGGGCTTAGCGAGCTGGGTTAGGTACGACGGGCCGCACCACCTCGTGCAAGATGCCGCCACTTTGCACGCTGCCTGTGCTGCTGCCCTCGTTGCGCACGCGGGCTTCGCAGGCCTCGCGGTCGTCGCCCTTGAACACGCGGCAGCGCTTGAGTTGATTCTTTTCAAACAAGTTGGCTGTGGTGTCGCTCAGCAAGTTGCGTTTGGCCTCTGCCAGGGCATTGCGCGCTTCTAGGCGGCAAGCGGCTAAGTCTTGCGTGGTTTGCTGGGCTTCACATTCGGCCAAGTCTTGTTGGTAGCGGGCCGTGAGTTCGTCTTTCGGCTGGGCTGGTGTTTGCGCATGCACGTGCAGGCAAAAGCTGATGCACAGCAGCGCTGGAGCAGAGAAAAAAACTGTACGAAAAACGATTGGTTTAGTGTGGTTCATCAGTGGTTCCTAGGCGAGCAACCCGCCTCATTACAATCTACACCAGTTACAAGGAATATTTTTATGAGTTTGAAATGCGGCATCGTGGGTTTGCCCAACGTTGGCAAATCCACCCTGTTCAACGCCCTGACCAAAGCGGGCATCGCGGCAGAGAATTACCCCTTTTGCACCATCGAGCCCAACACCGGCGTGGTCGAAGTGCCTGACCCACGCTTGCAACAGCTGTCAGACATCATCATCCCAGAGCGCGTGGTACCTGCGATTGTGGAATTTGTGGACATCGCTGGCCTCGTGGCGGGCGCCAGCACTGGCGAAGGCTTGGGCAACAAGTTCTTGGCCCACATCCGCGAAACCGACGCCATCGTCAACGTCGTGCGTTGCTTTGAAGACGACAACGTCATTCACGTCGCCAACAAGGTTGACCCCATTGCCGACATCGAAGTCCTTCAGACCGAGCTCTGCTTGGCCGACTTGGCTGCCGTGGAAAAAGCCATTCACCGCGTGAGCAAAATTGCCCGCTCTGGCGACAAAGAAGCCGTCAAGCAAATGGCCATTTTGGAGAAGTGCCAAGCGGCGCTGAACGACACCAAGCCCGTGCGCACCATCGACTTCAGTAAAGAAGAGCGCGCCGAACTCAAGCAGTTCTTCTTCATCACCGCCAAGCCAGCCATGTTTGTGGCCAACGTGTCGGAAGATGGTTTTGAAAATAACCCATTCTTAGACCGCCTCAAAGAGTTTGCGAAAGCGCAAAACGCGCCCGTGGTCGCCATTTGCGCCAAGATCGAAGCTGAGTTGTCCGAGATGGAAGACGCTGACCGCTTGGAGTTTCTCAAAGAACTCGGCCAAGACGAGCCAGGCCTGAACCGTCTCATTCGCTCTGCCTACACCTTGCTGGGCTTGCAAACCTACTTCACCGCTGGCGTGAAAGAAGTGCGCGCATGGACCATCCATGTGGGCGACACCGGCCCACAAGCCGCAGGTGTAATTCACACCGACTTTGAAAAGGGCTACATCCGTGCCCAGACCATCGCGTTTGACGACTTCATTACCTTCAAAGGTGAACAAGGCGCCAAAGACGCAGGCAAGATGCGCGCTGAAGGCAAGGAATACGTGGTGAAAGACGGCGACGTGATGAACTTTTTGTTCAGCTCTTAATTGCGCATTGCCCACAAAAAAGCCCGCGGGCTTTTTTTGATGGGCGTAGCTTTGGTCAGACCACAGCATCCGCGGGTTGACGCTGCAACATGGCCAGGGTGCTGGCAATGGTTTTGCGCAGTTCGCGGCGGTCGCAAATCATGTCGAT
>JACCDW010848101.1_pt1 | contig 13533 bp, 17 predicted proteins | sample 7449781 | NCBI WGS metagenome assembly JACCDW01 (sample SAMN15323449, study PRJNA562643) | freshwater metagenome | isolation source: river surface water | place: USA:Blue River Watershed | collected 2017-08-18 | reverse complement strand
TGTTTCCTACGGATGTGAGGTTCGACTGAACGGTGTTGATATTCGACTGCAAAGAGTTCAAATTGGACCACACGAGTGTGTTGGATGATTGTAGGGATGAGACGTTCGACTGAACGGTGTTGATATTGGACTGCAAAGAGTTTCCTACGGATGTGAGGTTCGACTGAACGGTGTTGATGTTGGACTGCAAAGAGTTCAAATTGGACCACACGAGCGCATTCGATGTCACAAGTCCAGTTAAAGGTTGACCAGTTATAGTCCCAGATACATTCAAATTCCCATTTACGTATAATTTTGCCAGTGCCGTGTTATTAGAACCTATGGCGACATTGGAAAGAAGATACACATCCGTATTTGGTCCTAAATTAGAAACATTTGACCATTGTGAACCTTGATACGTGTTATTATTTATGATTACATTTGCTACTGTAATTCCACCACTCCCACTGCTACTACCGTTACAACAATTATTAAATATGGAATCCATCACTTACGTTTTATGAACAAAATAAAAACAAGTGAAACAAGCAATAAAACAAATACAGTACGTTTATCTGGCCGGCTGAGTTTTACGGGAACTTTTTCGGGAACAGGGTCTGGTATTTTGATCGGTTCTTCATAGAACCTAAGAATGAGTGCATTTTCATCGACTCCATTAAAATTTACGACATTTCCGTCATAGTCGAGCCAACGAATAGTGAGTCTATCTATTTGATCGATTGGTTTTGGGTACTCGACAGATATTTTGTAATCTGTGAGTTCTTTGAATGTCTTTATACATCCGCTCGATACGTCGAGGGGAATAATTGCAAATATGGTAGAGCTCTGAGAATTATACACGTTATTCACGGCATCTATACTATGAGGTCTTCTTAGTTCGTCTATGTCCAGATAAATATATTCACCACACGTTTTAAAGTTTGCTACACTCGAAGCCTTTACGAAATTCTTACCGAGATATGTCGATGAATATACACCATTTGACGTCGTAGCTAAGTTTGAGACGAGTGTATCTCCGCCGCCGTTGAACCCAGTGACATTCAAAAACTCATCAGAAAAAATATCGAGGGTAAATTCATTCTGACTGTGAAACATGAATTTACCCTCTTCGCATAAAAATGCAAGAGTCACATCTGATCCAACTTCGCTTTTGTTTACAGCGTCGATGAGACATGTCGTCGAATAAAACCCATTCGAGACGGAACAGTTTGTCGTTTGATTCAATGAAAATATATTTACTCCACGTGTTATGTTATATATAGTATTTGGAACTGTTGCAGAAACAAGTTCGACTTTTGTAACATTCTTTAAGGGATTCTGAATGAAAAGAGTATATGCATTTCCGTATGGTTCGGATCTTCTCCGAGAATCTACATATATTTCTTTCATTCTATTACTACTTTAGTCATCACAATTAAATCTGAGTACAAATGCATTGTAGTCATCCATAGGTATCAGGTTACCGGTATAATCCCTCCATTTGACTGTGAGTCTGTCTATTGACGGAATAGGTCTTGGATAATCCACATGTATGTGATCTTTCTTGTCTGAATAATATTTTGCTTTTGCTCCTGCGACGTCATTACTCTCGGAATAATCTTTAAGATGAACCATTCCAAATGCAGTAGACACTGGAGTCTGTGGAGCTGTTACGTTTGAAAGGCAATCCGTTCCACACGGCCGTCTTAATTCGTCTATGTCTAAAAATACAATGTCGCCTCTCTGGATCACATTGTTCGGGCAAAGAGTCAGAGCCACTACTTGTGCAGAAGTGACATGTGTAAGAGGGGTATTCACGTACAAAGTGAATACGTTGTCTGTGGTACCTCTCCGAGAATCTACGTAGAGCTCACGCATTTAAAAACAATGAACATTTTTATTTCAAGATGGTGACTTCATTCTTCTTTTCAAAGGGTGAAGATGCACCGACCGAGGACGACATTGAATATTTTGGTCTTTACGAATCGTGCGTGAACACTTCGGGTAACTTTTCACTCTTCAAAGAGGGCGAATACGCCGCCAAAGGCCGTGTGGGAACGTCTCCACTCTATTGGAACCGCGCAGATCGTATTTTTTCATTTATTCCGGGTGATGGACTTGTTGATTTTCCTGATGGACACTTGTACAATGTGAAACAGGATCGCCTCGTGTGCTGGGATCCCGTGTATTTTGATAAACCGCTAAATACTCACCACGATTCGACAAACAGAATCACAAAATTGTTCAAAGATGCAGTCAGGCGATGCGAGCTCAAGAGTGATGCATTCCTAATGTCTGCAGGCTGTGGATCTAGACTCGTAGACCAATTTATCGACGAGTCCAAGTGGGCGTACACAGTTGCGTTCAGCCCAGGAACTTGTTTTGATGTTGAGAATTTCGCGAGGGATAATAGGTCCATTGTGTTTTTTGACGACACCACAAAGTATCCTCGGGAGCTCGATCTCGATGAAGCCCCTATGTACGTTCTTGCAAGGTACCTAAAAAATACAACGAGTCATCGAAAATTCATATGCGGACTCGGGTGTACGGAACTCTTTTCGGACACTCAGGATTTCAGGCCGTATGTAAAACACGTTGTTGATCAATTTGCAAAGTTTGGTCTCGAAGTGTACAGTCCATTCTTCGATTACCCTCTCATGGAATATGTTCTCGATATGACAAATCCAGAGGATCGACCGAATATTCTACAGACTCTTCTCGGCGAAGAAGATTACTTTGAGTACGGTCACGAGATTCACGAGACTGTTGGTGTCAAGCCACCAGCCAAAAAAAATTGGTGGCGCTATTGGTAAGAGATGAAATTGTTACCACATGGACAAAAATTATTCAGAGGGGGTGCGTGTAAAACGAGTATGTCATTTTTCGCACTCGAACCGAAAGTCGCAAAAATGTACGGGAGTTTGTGTACGTACACTACAAAAAAACCGGTTCGCCTATTCACAGTCACACATGACTCTTTAAAACGAGTCTTTAAGTACCTTTCTTCGAATACGAGGTTACTCATGAGTTTCATTTTTGGAACGGGTCTCAGACGTACAAATCAGGAACTCACCTATAGAAAAATCATGGGAAATATTCGACCACTATTAAATGGAAAAAGAACACCAGGCCAGAGACTCTCCGTTTCTGAGATTGATTCGATCGCACTCGCATCATTTTCAAGAGAGTTTCTTTTGAAAAGAGGGTACGACGGCGTGTACATGCCCACGAAAAAATCAAAATTTCATAAAGGTGTTTTTCACAGTGAAATTTTCATAGCTAAAAGAGGTCTTCTTACACAAAACTCATCGTCCACTGCCAATACCACCACAGCCACCACAACTACCAAAAAGTCAAAATCTTTTCACTCTACAACAACAGTTCCGATATCAGAATTGTTCGTCAGATATACAAAAAATACAAAAACCCTTTTAAAACCACACCCGTCCCAATTTGTAATGTTTCTAGGCGGTGGTATGGCTGTGAAACTATACCTGAGAGCTCGAGGTATCAAAACTGCAAAGACGAGCGATTTCGATTTCAAATTTGCAGTTCCACACACAATCAGAACAAAAAAACAGATTGAAAAGTACTCAAACATGATGCGTACCATCATGTACAGACACGTTGCAGGATTTGTGAGATTCCTGAACAGAAACGGAATTCCATCATCTATGGAATTTAAAGAGGTATCAGGAGTTCCTATAGATAAACCAGGCGATTTTCATACACACAAGAAAAAGGTGTACAAAGTGTACAATTACACAATTGTGACACCGAATGGTCACAAACATGAATTGGTCGATACGTCACTCGTTGTGATTCCGGGCATAACACGAAAATACATAAGTCTCAAGTGGTCCCGGAAATTCGGAATGCCAATTCAGACTCTCACAAGATTGTGGAAAGATACATTGTACGTACTCGCCGGTTCGTTTGTCGTTGATACAATAAAACTCAGAAATCCGATAAACGGTGCTAAAAAGGAAAAGGGCATCAAAAATGCAATGAGAGCAGGACACCTTTCATTCTTGACCGCAAAGAAAAAGGGGACTGCGCGCCTCGTCAACTTGTCCAGAAAGCTGATAGGAAACGTCGTCGCTCGAAACAAAAAGAGCGGTACTATTCACTCAAAACAAATCATGAAACTTTTACATTAGTCCTGTTGCTGCTGTTGCGGAATCTCGTTCACAGATGTTACATCAAGCGCCTTCTCCAGGATGAGCTGGGCGATACGGTACCCGGGTCGAATAATGAACGGAATATTCTCATCGTGATTGAAGAGTACGACGCGAACCTCACCTAGATAATCCGGGTCAATCACACCTGCACCGACATCCAGACCGTGTTTCACTGCCAGACCACTGCGTGGAGCAATGCGTCCGTATACACCGTCTGGAAGGAATACTTGGAGACCGGTTGAGACCACCACTCTCTGTCCCGGTAGTATGATATAAGGCTCGACTGAATGCAGATCAAGGCCAATGGAACCAGGGGTGGCCTTGGAGGGAATGATGGCATCTGGGCGAAGCTTGTAGAAACCGACTGAGGCCATACTGGTATGTATTGTGTCCAATTCTTTAAACTCTCTGCGTAGACGGTGTCTACACATTTGATAATTCGGGTCGCTAATCGCTCGCCGCCACGCCCTTTTGATCCTATTTGCCGAAATCCACCTGAGTACACACAGTTCAGCAGATTCAGACGGGGTATTCCACGTTGTCCGATTCCATTGTAAGTAGTCTCTATTCCAGGGAAGATCTTGATTTGCATGTATGATGTCTATATGTACTATGGTTGTTAATTTTATCCAGTTGCACAGAATCTCACACATCCGAATAAGCTCGATATCTTCCGGTAGGAATTCTTCCGTTTTTATGTTCACATCCCCTATGAACCACATCCACGGAAGATACAGCGTCTTTTTAAACGTGGACCAACGCACGCACGTGGCGAGTCTGTACCATTTCCAATCCGGGATGAGATCCTGAAACTCGTTAAAAAATGGTATGTGTTCGTCGGTTATCTCTGGAAAATAAAGCGTGTTGAAATCCCATTGGAGTGTAGGGTACTTGAGTATATCCGTGTGCGACATGCGCTCGGTGAGTATCCTCCAATTCCAAAATAAGTTGGGATTGCGCGCGAGTGTATCCACATCGACTAACTCAGAGAGTTTGTTCCAGTCCCAGAATCGTAAAGGAAATTCGATGACCCATTCAAACGTAAAATTCGGGTGCGTCGCCATGTTGTGAAACCCCCACCCGATATCCGGTTTCGCTTTGAGTACTTCGAGTGTGAGATCCGGGTGGTGTGTCATCTCTACAGCATTCTCAAACTTGGAATTTCTCAAGAGACGAGTCCGCACATAGTCTTGCATTATGTGCGCGCGTTTTCTTTTTTTCTACGCCTCTTCTTAAATGTCATCGTCGTGTATATTTCCCGAAGGACCATTTAACAAGACTGATATTTTTGGATTGAGTGCAATGAATATCGTCATGATGATCATAATTGTTTCATACCTCAATCGCGTGACAAAAATTCCTTCGTGGATGCTTGCTGTACCCGTCGCATTCGTGCTGTACAAAACATTCTGTCTCGATTCGGTGTTTTTTAATAGAGAAAAAACAGGTGCTGTGTCCGGGGTTTTGAGCAGTGTCTCTGCCACCACATAACAATAATAAGAATGGAGTGCCCCGTGTGCTACGAGAAACGCGCGCACTGCAAACTCGTCTGCGGCCACGAGTTTTGTACCTCGTGTGTCAAGAAATGGTACATGAAAGGCGCAGATGGTGGGTGTCCCATGTGCAGACGTAAGGTTCACTACCGCCGCATGCCAATCAAAAAGTGGAATGCGGAGGCGGAGGAGGAGACAAAGAATACAATTTTCCAAGAGACGTTCGATGAACTTCTCGAATCTATCATGCAACCCATAAAGTATAAGATATGCGACCCGGCTGCCGATGTACCCCCTACTCCGGGATTTGTTCAGAGAGTTTCAGATGATGGCAACTTGCTCACGCTTCACCGTACAAACATGTCGACACACGAACTCGCAGATCTCGAAAAAACATTCAGGGCAATCAAGGATGAATGTTCTCCGGACGAACTTGATATAATTCTCAACGAGACTGACGAGTATTACTCAGACCGGAGAACTCACATATACAAGCGCGGCAAATACTCAGAGACTTCTCGATACATGTACAAATTCGCCAACATGAATCGCCGTCGTAAATATTAAAAAATGAGCAGACCAGTTCCAGACCAGTGCCCAAACTCAGTAAGATCGATCTTTTTTCTTACTGAAATTGAGTCCCAGAAATTTTGCATATCCTGATTTAAATGAATGTCATCGAGTAAAACATACCCTTTATAATTCAAATCAATGAGTTTTTGAATCATCTTCGTCTCTTGGATTCCGTCATGCGGATCTACGTCTATAAATATGAATGGGTACTCATGACACGCGTCCAGTATATCATATCCATCTGCAATGATGTACTCTATATTCTCGACATTTCTGAGATTTTCGTGATCTCCAAGTTGATCTACGAGATCGCATGTAACAACTTTCACATTCTTGTTTGCAGAGAGTGCGACTGCACTCACTCCCCAACGAGTTCCAATCTCGAGGATTTTAGAACCTGGTTCAAGTAAGTGTGAAATGAGTGCCAAAAGTTTATAATGTTCGTAACCAGGAGGTTTCATGAAACATTTTCCATCGTCGCTCCAGTTTACGAGTTTGAATAGATCATTCATTTAGTTGTATAATTGTAGAGAATCTTTAAGAGTACCTCACAATTACAACCCCTTGATACCCGTCACCTCCTTTACAAGGAGGTATAATTCCTGAATTTCCAGCGGAACCACCTCCTCCGCCGCCATAGAATGTGGCATTGCCTCCGTTGTAAGATTGGTAAAAAAAATTAGGACCTATAGCTGTAGCACCAATTCCTCCACCACCAAGTCCTCCAAGTCCACCTGAAATTGGTGAAGTGTTTAGATATTCCGCTGATCCACCGCCTCCACCGCCGTAGTACCTACTTGTTCCGTCTGCTATGTCAAATGCGAGACCTATACCACCCGCACCCCCGGCTGACGGAATTCCATCTCCTCCTATTGCTCCGGCTCCACCGCCTCCAGATGCTGTGAATGTTCCTGGATTTGTACCAGCATTGTACGAAAAGTGTCCACCGTCATTTCCTTGACCGGCTGTACCCGACCCCCACACACCAGCACCGTGACAAATACCTCCTCCGGACCCACCAGAATTCGCATCTACAAAGTTTAATCCAGCTCCGCCACCCCCACCAATCGCCGTTGTGAGTGTACCAAAAGACGAATTACCTCCATTTGTACCATTACTTCCTATTGACCCACCTGACCCGCCAGTTCCACCAATTCCTACAACGACGCTATACGAACCATTGGAAAGTGTTTGATTTGTGAAATAAAGAACACCGCCCGCGCCACCACCTCCGGCTGTTCTGTCATTTGTACCACCTCCACCGCCGCCTCCTGCAACTACGAGTACGTCACATGTAAGTGACGGAACATTCACCGTAAAACTAGAAGATGGTTCGGTGAATGTGTGTACTGTATATGAACCGTACGTTGTCACTGTTCCTCCACTTGCAGATGCAGGACCAGAAAGTCGTACAGGCCCGAGTCCAGGGACGAGTTTGACTTCTCTTCCACCACCACCGACCAAAAACATTATATAGTATACATATAAATGAAGAACGATCAAATGATCATGATCGCAGTCGTGGCAGCCGCCGTGCTTGCTTTTGTCCTCTTTACGAAGAATGACACAACCACTACAGTAAAGGATAAAAACGGAACCGCGTGCAAACGAACCGGCGTAGTCCCTTCACAGTCTGAAATTACAGGACTTCAGATATAACTCGAATCTGTTCATCCGTAAGTTTCGCCGGGTAATCAATTACAAATCTAAACACCAAGTTTCCTTCAGGTGACAAACCCTTTCCCTTTACAATGTATTTCTTTGTAGGTTTTACAAATGTTGACATGTACTCAAAATCACCGCTCATATGTGGGACTGTGATCTTCTTTCCTATGAGCGATTCTTTGAATGTCATATTCACAGTGAATAATAGATCAAGGCCGTCAAGTTCGAATACAGGATCGGGCTCTACGACGACGCGAATATCAAACTTTCCACACACAGGAATGATTGTACCGTCAGGAGTACCAGGCTTTATACGCACAATGTGATTATCGGTAATCTCATTAAACCCTTTGTGAAGACACTTCGAACACCCAGTTGCGCGTCTTCCTCCGCACTGTGGACACTGTTGTTGGAATGGTCCAAATTGTACGTGTCCTAGACCGCGACACATGTTACATGTACACGATTGACACGGGACATTATCAGACACTTTAAGACTTATCTCGTGACCCGTAAATGCAGTTTTGAGACTCACGCGAATATCGTGTATGTGCTTGTTTGATTGGTGGTGTTGCTGAAAAAAGTTTCGAAACATGTCGAACGGATTGAATTCTTGTTGTTGGTCATCTTGTTGTTGGTCACCTTTGATGATTCTGTCGTATGCTGCTTGAATGCGCTTGAATTGTTCGGGGTCACCTCCTTTATCAGGGTGGTGTTTCATGGCAAGTTTTTTGTACGCTTTTTTCACAACATCTTCATCCGAAAATCTAGGAATCCCGAGTACTTCGTACGGGTCCAGTGGTCTTCCACTATCCAAAGGCACGCCTTTGTCCATTCCTTACTTTCTATTTCCGTAAATCTTTAGAAGCCTCACGCGCTCGACGTGACGATCATTCTTCCACTTGTAGTTCTTTGCGAGTGTTTCAGCAATCTGGCGCGCAGTTATCGTCTTTCTGTTTGCGGTTGCTAATACACTGTTCACATTCTTGTTGAGTTTTGCGTAGAGTTTATCGACGACAGTGCCCTTCTTATTCGTTGCGAGTGTCTTGATTCCTACGTTCTTTGCAAGTCTGTACAAATTCTTTTTAAGGTACTTGGGGTATGTAGATTTGCGTACATTCACGACAATATTCATGGCGGGTCTCGTGTACTTTGAACCCGACGACGCCGCAACCGGAGTAAACTTTTTACAAATCTCCTTCACGGACATGTGTTTGTCCACACGGTGTCCAAACTTACGCGCGAGCGCCATGAGTTCATCCTTTTTGTAACTCGTGCACAGTTTCTTACCGATTCTCGGTCTTTTCTGTGGAGTTGTCGTGAATGTGAGATTTGGGCGCGGAGAACCTGTGGATTTCTTTGGACGCAACATACCCATGTATTTTTCTGCTGTTGAACGACTCGAAATAGGACTCGGACTCGGTGTGAGGAGTCCAGCCTTCTTGAGAATTTCTATGTTGCGTATCGCCTTGAGTTCCGCCTGTACGTTGTTCATCCCATTTCTGATGAGTTCGGCTTTACGATTGCTCACTCTGCGTTTGTTTGTGAGTGTGAATTTCACGGTTGATTTTTTTGGCACGGTTATATTCACTCGAGTTTTCTTATTTGTCGCATTCGTAAATGTCATGACTTTCGGCCTCATTTTATTATTACCCACGGAAAAAGCTTGTATGACCTGATCCATTGTTGGGAGCAAAGGGTGTTTCACATCTGAACGCAGTCGCCAGTTTTTCACGACGTTTGAATTTTCTACTATATATTCTTTTGGGAACACGCTGAGTGCTTTGTCTTTGAATCTCTTGGGTAAGTCTGCTGATATGGAATTTATGAAAAAATGAAAATCATACATGGGGTGATTTCCTGCATATATTCCGTAGTCTCGTCTGAGTGTTGCATCGAACATGGGATTTCCGTGCCAATTTGCAAACCCAAAATCGTAAATGAGAGGCGTGTTTCCCTTTATGAGTACATTATCAACGTGTAAATCATTGTGTCGAAACCATGGAATTTTGTTATGAATATCTCTGAGTTCTAGAAACACTTTGTGCACGAGCTTATCTGCTCTAGGGTCGTTTTTGTGTTTCTTGAGAGTACCTTCGTCTATAAATTCAGAATACATGTAAAACCCATCAAAACATTTTACACTGTCGTACACCGCCGGAACGATACTCGGAAACGCCTTTTTCATATTCTTTTGTACTGTGATTTCGTGTTCGTCGCATTTTTTGATCGCGACTGTTTTTTTACACGCTGCATCCGGACACCCTACCCATACGACATCTGGTTTGAGTGCCATGATACCTGGATGTGTAACTGAATTTGTAGGAAGTTTTCTGTGACGCATAAATCTTGCAGGGTCACATAAATTTTTACCTTTGAGGTTCTCCATCAACTCAACTTTAAATAAAGAAATGAAAAGAAACTACAAGTAGGAATGAGGGTCCTCATCACAGGAACTGCCGGTTTCGTGGGTCACTATGTAGTCGAGAAACTCGTGCGCGAAACGGATTGGGACATCATCGGTCTGGAACGACTTTCGTATTCCGGTAACCTCGAGCGTTTGGCATCGATCGATACGAAGGGACGTTACAGACCCATTCACCACGATTTAAAGAGCCCTATCGGTGATTTGCTTCAGAAACAGATAGGAGATGTTGATTACATAATTCACATCGGTGCAAACAGTCACGTGGATCGAAGTATCGAGGACCCGTTGGCATTCGTCATGGATAATGTCGTCGGAACGTGTAACATTCTCAATTTCGCACGCATCCAAAAAGATCACTTGAAGTGTTTCTTGTACTTTTCCACTGATGAAGTTTTTGGGCCAGCCCCGAACAGTATCAAGTACGACGAGTACGACAGGTACAATTCGACAAATCCATACAGTGCTTCAAAGGCGGGTGGGGAGGAACTCGCGGTCGCATTCAGAAACACGTACGATCTTCCTGTCGTCATCACACATACTATGAATGTGTTTGGAAATCGTCAGCATCCCGAGAAGTACATTCCTAAATGTATTCGCGCCATTGCAAACGGCGAGACGATCCAGATTCACAGTGATGAAACTCGTACCGTACCTGGTTCTCGGCACTACATTCATGGAGACGATGTTGCCGATGGTGTTCTGTTTGTTCTTTTGAAGACTTGTCCAAAGCAAGAGCTTTGTCCAAAGCAAGAGCTTTGTCCCAAATTCAATCTCGTCGGACCCGAGGAGGTGAACAATCTCGAGCTTGCTCAGATGATTGCAGATGTGATGGGAAAACCATTGAAATATGAACTCGTGGATTTTCACTCGAGCCGACCGGGTCACGATCTCAGGTACGCAATTTCCGGAGAACGGCTCGCCAAACTCGGATGGACGCCGAAAGAGTCTCTACGTCAAAGAATTTCAGAGGTTGTTGAATGGACTCTAAATAATAAAATGTGGATGTAAATTTAAGATGAGATACTATAATCAAAAATTAGATTCAGTTGTGTGGATAAATAATCAAAATATAGAATCAATGGAGTACAAAATCGACGTTGAGGAAATACATGTAAACATGATGAATAATGCGAGACACATCATAAAATATTCTGAAGTTGGATCTAAAACATTCGATGAACTTCTCGATCACAATTTTGATTTAAAAAGATGATGAGAAGTCTATTAAAGAAGGGATGGACAACTCGGTTGAGTTGGACAACTCGGTTGAGTTGGACAACTCGGTTGAGTTGGAAATTTTCGTCATTTTCCACAAGAAGATTTTTCCGGAAATGTATGAGGAACTCGATGATGACGAACGCAAGTGTCTTCGTTTCATAGCTGTGAATGAAACATTTGAAAAGGAAGTCTGTCCGGACACTTACATCAAAGAGTGGGAACTTCCAGTGTACCATCCGGAATGGCAAGAGCAACATTGGATGAATGGTGGTGTGAATCATCACATAGTAATGAACAAATTGTCGAATGCAGAATACATTGGGTTTGTTCAGTACGATATGAGGTTCCCAAAAGGGAGTATACACAGACTCAAATCTATGTTGAAACCAAACATAGGAATTTCTATAAAGACGATGAATTTTCATAATCTCGTAGCTACGAGTACGTATGGATTTTACGAGTTTGATCTGTACAATTACGCACTGAGTCAACTTCCGCCCGTCAAGTCTCCTCGGTTTCCACTATTTCACAATTGTTTCATGTTACGGAGTAAATATGAAGAGATTATGCCAAAGGTTCTCGAGATTGACAAGAAATTATTCGAGTTTCACAACAAACCAGGTGATCCGATATACAGGTTCCCTATAACTACAGAGAGAACTCTCGCACTTGCGATAGGAACTGTTGTTGATGACGTTATAGAGTTTGGAGAAATTTCACATGAGAAGCTAATACACTTGGTGGAGTCTTGACGAGTCGAGTCTTTCCATCAGAGTGAATACCGTGACTCACATATTTCTCAAAATCCTCGAGTGTTTGTCCTTGGTGCTTCTCATCACCCGAGTGTAAATAATTTGTAATTTTATTAAACACGTGACGGTAATCTCCGAACGACGAACAGTGCCAGCCAGCCTGTTCGAGAATCGGAAACCTCCATCGGTTGTACCTGAAAAAATTTGGACCGCGTTCGCGAACCTTTCCAGCAGTCGTGAGCACCGTTCCGATCCACGGTTCACCCATAAACATATAATCGAACGAGTACTCGAACATAATCATATTAAACGCACAGTCAGGTTTCACTTTTTGTACAATGGTAGGATCTGGGAGTTCATCCACATCCGAAATCATGACCCGCGCATCGTTTGGTACTCCATCGAGTCCTTCCTTGATAAAATCGCGATGTCTCATTTCAAGGAAAAAGTTATCAGTGATTTCATCTGTATTTTTTGGCACAATCACATGTACAATTTTATCGTGCCATTTTGAATACCGTTCTTTGTTCTCTTGGTAATAAAGAGGTTTCTCGTTTCCTACATGAGTCTCTACCGATTCCACGAGTACAAATTTATCAACCGTGTCATCAAGAAGTTTTAGACGTTTTTCAAGAATGTCGAGCTCGTTATAAAAAATAAAGGCATCCACGAGCATTTGTGTACTTAGTGACCCTTTTCCTTAAGAGTCGCGGGCGCACCGCGTATCAAATCAAATTCCTTATCCACGAGAACTTGATTTGTTACGTGCCCTGAAAATTCTGCCTTTTTCTTCAAGAGTTCTAGAGCCTCATCCTTGTACAAGTGTCTGAAAAACTTACGTTTCTCTTGAATATCCTCTATAGGATTTCCTTTTTCGTGTAAACTTTGACACACCGGCCAAGTCACATCCCTTAAAAACTTCACTTCGGCCTCGAGCTGATCGAGACGAGGCAGAATAACAGTCCTTACGAGTTCTTCCATTTGTTATTGGTTTGTTCAGAAATTTTAAACCAGTCTATCGTCGGTGACATGAGACTATTTTCAACATGAGTAGAGTACCCGGGAATAGGTGTAACGAGGTTTTTACCAAGTCTCCAAAGTTCTAAAAATTTCAAATGATCCTGTGTAACCGGACCTAAATTACAATATTTATAATGAATATCCAAATCACGTTTCAGAGTTGAAAATTTCATCGCATATGAATTGGTTGTCGATGGAGTCGTTCTCCAGTGAAGTTTTTGTGT
>JACCDW010620932.1_pt1 | contig 13533 bp, 17 predicted proteins | sample 7449781 | NCBI WGS metagenome assembly JACCDW01 (sample SAMN15323449, study PRJNA562643) | freshwater metagenome | isolation source: river surface water | place: USA:Blue River Watershed | collected 2017-08-18 | reverse complement strand
CATTGCCAGCTTTTCTTCCTCAGGCGACATGCGGATGCTGAAGAACTTGCTGGATGTTTCTTTGAAAAGGGTGCGTTGAGTAGTCATCTGTTACTTTCAGGTGCCTGGTTGTGGGACTGGTTGAGCAGCCGCTGCGTTCTGTGCCATTGCTGTCTGCTGCATTGTCTGGAGTGCCTGCTGCTGTGCAGCTGGATTGCGCTTGAAGTCTTCCAGCCAGTAAGCACCACGCAACTTAGCCCAATACATGAACATGCCCATGATATCGTATTCAGTCTGCACTGCTGGAATAGCTTGAGCAGTCTGCATGAAGACAGTGAGCAGTTCGCTATTCAGCATCTTGTCTGCTGGCAACATGCCATCAGTGATCTTGAATTCCAACAGAGATTCACGCAGCTTGACTGGATCGACTTCCACTTCCGAGCGAGTATCACGATTCAGGAACTTGCCAGATGGCTGGAACTGCAGCGTGTTGCTCTTGACAATCTCCTTCAGTGGCTGCATGAACTGATGCTCAATGGCAAGTGCAGATAGCTGCTGTCGGCTGTTGCTGTTGTTCATCGTGGTTTCAAATTCCGTCTTGGTTTTGTTGCCCTTCTGGAATTGTCCACGATCTACTTTGTTTTGTCCAGTCGCTTGGTCTGCCATAGCAGAGATCATTTCGCTCATCTGCAGATTGCTGCTAGAGTTATCTTCGCGATAGGGGAACTGGTAGACAGCTTGTGCCATGACGTTAGCATCTTTGGCCAAGTTAGCATTACGCAGAGGAATGCGACTCACGCTGCTAACTGCGTCAATGTCTTTCTTGTCAATCAGGCGTGGATTGTAGATCAGACGATCAAAGATCAGACGGCGCTTAGATTCCAGGCTGATGTTCCACAGTGAACTGCTCATGTCTTGGAATGGCAGCGCATTATCCAGCATGGATTGTGTCTGATAGCCAAGGCCATCTTCATATGGCTGCATGACCATGCAAGGCAGCATGTCATAGCCAACATTCAACTCCTCTGCAAAGATGCAGACTTGCCAGTTGATCATGATGCCATGATAAATCTTAACTTGATTGCCACGGGCACCAAAGTCAGATGGCAGTGCGCGGCAGTAGAAGTGAGTCAGGACGTAATTGTCCTTATAGTTGATGGTGCTGCGCTGGTTGCTGCCTGCCAAGCCCATCCACTGGCCCCAGTTGGTAGTGCCAAGTGTGGCAGTTCCCATGTTCAGGTACTTGTTGATTTCAGGCAGATAGTAAGACAGTGCAGTGGTATTGTCCTGTGTAGATCCGGCAAACTGCGACTCGAATGCTTCCTTGGCATTGGTAGTCTTTTGCGGATCAAGTTCCGAGATCAGCTGCTTGAGCTTGACACGGGAGATCATTTCATTCCAGCCGAAATACTCGCCATCTGAGTGAATGTTGGCAGGAGCAACTGTCATATCCATGAAGCAGTTGTAGGGATCAAGGCGCTTGATGCAGTTGCCACCATATGCGTAGTCCCGGATAGCTGCCATGCCAGCCTTGCTGATGCTGGTGTCTGTGATGATGCTCTTCAGCGGTGTCTTCTTCCAGTGCACGACTGCGGCACCAAAATTATATTTGAAACCATCGCGGAATACCTTCATCATTTCACGGGCCCAGCCGTATTTGATGCTCTGATCACCGAGGCTAGTTTCAAACTGCAGAGCAGCATCCTGGTTAGCAGGTGTAGATACCACGCCAAAGATGGGATAGCTGGTCAGGAACACGCCAGCCTGATAAGCTACTGCTGACTCAATCTGTGGCATGATGATTGGCACAGTCATGTCTTGCAACTTGCGTGCATCTCCAGTCATGTTGGCACGAACAGCTTTGATGTGCTCTGCTGTTGTGTTCAGTTGACGCTGATACGCTAGATCACGATAACGCAGCAGATTGCGGAAGTCAGACAGCGAACTGCCTGCACGTTCAGCACAGTCTTTTGCGTAGTGCAGGAGCTGCTTGCGCTGCTCAAGATTCAACGTGTTAATGATGGAGATGTTGGAAGTAGCCATGGTGAGCCTTGGTTGCAATTAAAATGGTAACGCTAGTGTAGCAGTGTGTGATGCAGATGCAGACTCCAAATCCATGTCAAAGATGCTCTTAACTACGAGATGTGGATAATCTCTCATGAGCTCCTCTACATAGCCAATAGGATCAATGATGTCATCTGTGTTGTTAACTTTGAGTGGATTCCAGTCCATGATCTGGCTGCAAACTAGGCTGCGAACCTTGGGATGCAGATAGATTTCTCCCTGCAAACAGCGTAACAAGCCGCGCTTGATCCTGTTGTTCTTGGCTTGGCCCTTGGGACTGAGTTCTACAAACTCAAAGCCAGAGATGCCTTCATCTTCACAGTATTTCTCAAACCAGAAGAGCAGCGTAGACTGGTAGGCAACACCTTCAACTGCTATCAGTCGTGTGTTTCTCTTGATTCCCATGGAGATAGCTGTCTTGATTGTCTCCAGTGGGCTGAATGTGCCAGCTTCTAGCTCATCAAAGATGGGAATACCATCGCAGACAGAATAGTGGGAGATGGTACAGTCATCACCTTGCTTCTTACCAGAGCTCGGGTCAATGATGATGAAGCTGCCCTCAGGATCTGCGTCTCGGTAGTATTCTGGCAACTGTGGTATCTTGCCAATGTCAATTCCGGACGCGGCAGCAATATCTGTGGAGTTGAGAATTTCAGATACGAAGATTTCTGCATGGCCCATCTCACTATCAGACTGGTATTCACTGAGCAATTCATCAATTGGCCTGAGTTCTTCCCACAGACTGGTGCCATCTGCCAGGATACCGCCGACAATGAACGAAGTCCACTGCGTATTGTTCTTGAGTTTCTCCAGAATACAGTTCTGGGGATACATGTTACCAACGTAGATGTAGGTACAGCCATCGTTACTGCGTGCTTTCATCAGTGTACCAAGAATCCACTTGAGTAGCTGATCGCTGAGTTCCTTATTCTCACTGGTTTCACGCTTCTGCACGTCATCCATGATGATAACGTCAGGGCGCTTGTTCTTCCTGTTAATGCCTCGCACTGCGGTGCCAGCACCAATAGCTCGCAGGATGATGTTGCGGCCACGGAAGTGGAAGACTTTGAGAGCTTGAGTATCTACCTCTACGGCAGCCTGCCAGTTTCCAAACAGCGCTCTGATGTTAGGACTACCCAGCAAGTCGCAGATGTCAGACAGCGTGTTTACAGCTAGATCTTCAGCAGCTCCAACTATCAGGATGAATTGACGTCGTGAGAATAGGATGTACCACAGGCACAGCAGTTTGATAAATGTGGTCTTGGCAAATCCTCGCGGGATACCGATTGCAAATCGCTCAATTTTATTCGTGAATGCTGTCAGCATTCCAAAGAGAGCAATGTAGAAACTGGGAAAGCTAAAGACAAATTCCTCAGGAGCAGCCAGCATCCCAAGGAAGTTTAAGTCTTGTCGAGATAGTTCAGCAGCCTCCTTGCCGGAGGTGCTTACTTCTGATGTTTGCGTGATTTCACTCACCAGAGTCTCCAGGTGCTCCGGCATCTGCTCCAGACAGCATAGCTGTCAGCTTGCGAATAGTGTCAGACTGCTGTTGAATGGTGCTCAATGCTGCTGCCATGTGCTGTGCCATCGGGCCGTGCTCAGATTCAGGCATCTCACCTTCCATAGCATCCTCTACAGTGTCAGCTTGTTCTTGATAAGTCTTGCTAGCAAGTCCCTCTTCGAGAGTGGATTCAGCACCAGAGAATTGCCAGGGAGAATAGATTTCAGCCATAGTAGTCCTTAGTTAAATGGTTGGAGTTGGTAGGAAGTCAGAGAATATCTGGGGAGAGTTCAAGAGGAGCACGTCGTGGCCGTGCCGGAGCCAAAGGAGCCAAGCTGCCAAGTCGACTTGCTGCTTTCTCAAGTGCAGTGACTGCAGGCAGATTTGTATTGGTGCCGTTGCGAGCTGCCAGAATCTGATCAATAGTTTTTGGTGTGGCAGATATCATTGTCTTGCCTTCCACTTCTACAATCTCGCTCTGAGCATTGGTTACGTAGCGTGGCAGAGCTGCTGCTGGCAGCGTCAAGTTCACGTTGATAGTGGTGCCACCAGTGTTTGCGTTGACAACTCCATCTTTGCGACGACGCGCACCATTCAGGACTCGGAAGGCAGCCATAGCCTGCCCCAGAGTTGCAAATGGCAGATTCTTTTCAATCTTCTCCAGTGCCAGAGACTCTGCTCGCTCCAACGTGGTATCAAATGTCACATCTGCCAATGTCTGCGAGGCACTCATCTCAGCAATCTTCTGCTGCACTTCTGGATCTGCTTTGAGTTGGCTGATGTAGCTGTCATCGCAGCCAATGGCAGCAGCTACCTGACTCGTGGCTATGCCCTGAGCAAGCAGGGTGATTGCATGTTCTTTGTTGATGTTCACTTCGTGACTCCTGTTCAGGGGACTTGTTGCGAGTCCGATGCCATGATTATGCTTGGCGCCCGAAGGTTCTGGTGTCTGCGCATCGCCTGTCGGCAGGTTATTTAGCGGTTGACGTAGCTGGAGTTGTCAGGAGAGTTGTGAAAGTGAAGTGAAAATTTTAGAAAATTCTTGCTGCTGCCATAGGATAAGCGGTTGCTCAGAGCCCTGAAAGGGCTCCCTCCCCCTGGCTTTAGCCAGTTTGTGGCTGTTAGATTTATTGCGTAGCAATCTGGATTTTGCGAGCGAAGCGAGCGGATTTTTTAATAACCGCTTGGTCAGTAAGTCACCAGACAACAAAAAGCCCCGTTGATATTATCTCTGGGGCTGTTGATAATGCCTAGCTGATTATCTCACTGGCTCACATATAATGAGATAATGCGGGCATGATAATAAAGAAGCAGATTATCACAAATGCGCCGATAATGCGGGTCTCGATTATCTGCTCGCGTTCTTTGCGCTGGTGGTATTGATTAATAGTTTCCATGGCTTCGCTCCTTTCAGAGAATGTCCAGATCAATGGCTGATTTTGTTGGCTTGTTCTTCAGGGCTTCGATTCGCTTAATAATGAAGCTGCCAAACTCTGTTTCAAGATCATCGGCATGAATCTTGACTAGGATTTTGTCAAGCTCGCTCTCTTGATACTGGCTTGTCTTGCCTGCCAGCTTGAGGACCAACTCCTTAAACATGTCCACGGCTTGGCGGTAAGCCTTATTGGTGGAGTAGTTGGGACTGGTGATGAATTGCTGCCGGGTCTTGCTTGCCTCCCATGCTTGCGTCAGTTCCTCACGTGTCAACCATTCTGTATTGGCCCCGCTTGCTTCGCTAATGATGGCATCAGCGGTGAAGATAGCGGGGTTAATAGTAGAGGGCCAGACAGTCAGAGATTCCAAACGCTTGGCAAGTATGCTTTTAGCGGCAGTCTCCAGAACAGCGGCCAGCAATGGCGCATAGTTGGCGGGGACTTGGCGCTCCATGTCAGTCCATGCTTGATTAGAGATCAAGACAGTGGCAGATCGGGCAGGATTGCGGAATCGTGCGGTAATGATGCGCTGCATGCTGTCAGGCTTGGGTGCCTGCTTGGGATCAGTGTAAACCGTGGTTTCGTGTGACGTTTGCATAATAATAACTCCGTTTGCAGAATGTGGGCTTGATGATGGTATCAAGTTGCCACGGCTGAATTATAACATGGCTGTTTGTTGGCTTGTCAAGGCTTCGCCTACCTATCTCCCTGGTAGCGTGTCTCCCTGGTAGCTGGTCTGGTGTCTGGTCTGGTGTCTACTGGCCTATCCGCTATGTAACCATGTGATGATGTAACACCTCCACCCCTTCACCCCTTCGGCCCCCTAACCCGCATATCCCAGTTACCACCATCTCCAGATACTAGGGGAGTTAATAGCAGGGTATATAAGCAGGGGAGTTATCATGGTATATATAGTTATTTTTATGTTTTAAATTTTGTATACCCTATAGGACAATCGAATAATACCCCTCTCTTATCAGCTACGCTGAAATCAAAATCTCTTGTTTACTGGCTGATCGGTTTTGGGCATCCCTCATAATGGAGGTCTGGGGGGATGTTACATTATCACATTATCACATAAGGGGCAGCTTCGCTGCCAAGCTCGATTATCTCAATTCTCGCTGACATAATGCTTGGAGATAATCAAGCCGTATTATCTCAGATAATAGAAACTATTTATTTTCTGGCCAAATTCTGAGGTTAGCCACTTACCAGACCTCATGGCGCCGAGGCCCCGAACTATTATCTGACACGGATTCCTGAGCAAACTCCTAACTAGACCTCATGGCACTGACTCTAGCTGGCACGAAGGATATGATTAGATAAAATATCTCTTGACATGGACTAGAAAATCAGATATACTTTAGGTTGATCGGGATTCCCTGGTCACCTTGCTGGCAAGCTAGTTAGCAAGGCTTCATCCTACTATGCAAACTGGAGTCTATCTATGAACATCTTTCTTCTCAGCTATGAGCGCAAAGCTCATAAGCACTTTGCCGAGCAAGCAGCTTTCCATTGTGACAAGCATGTTATCAAGATGATTGCTGAGTCTACTCAACTCATCATTACTGGCATGCTTGCTGTTCGTGATGCCGGTGCACATAGTGATAGCCTCTACGATCACTACCGACTGCCAAGCTTGACTGCTGACAAGCTTCCTTGCAAGCCACTCAGCAAGAGCCATGCTAACCATCCTTGCTGCCGCTGGGCCTCAGCCAGTATCAATCATATCCACTATCTTGTTCGTCTTGCTATTGCTCTCTGCAATGAGAAGAAGAAGCGCTGGCCAATTAAGGCAGATCATGAATATGAGACATGGCTGCATGATATCAACCAAGACTTGTTCAAGCTTGGCTTTGAAGACTATGATCCTATCCCAGATGACTTTGCCGTAGCAGTCAAGAGTGAAGAGCTACGCTCTACTGCAATGCCTCACCATCAAGCAGTTGCTATCTATCGTGCATACTATGTCAGTGATAAAGCAGCCATTGCTACATGGCGCAAAGTCATGACTCCTATCTGGTATCAGATGGACTTAGAACTCAGCCAAGCACAAACAACTAACTAAGCACACAATCATGACTATCAGCAATCCAAAGACACTTGCTCTCATTGAAGCAGCACGGGCGCGGCACGCGGAACGTCTAGCTGCCATGCAAGCAGCGAAGCTGCCGGCCCAGACTGCCTTGCTTCAGACCGCTATTCCCAGCAATCTAGTAGATGCTTCTACACTAGAACTCACACTCTCATCAACAAGCAAACATGCTCAGAGCGTACTTAGCCGCATGGAGTTCAATGCTGAGCAGCTTGCTGCTATTGAACTTGGCTTGCAAGCAAAGAGCTTCTGCCTAATTGGTGCAGCAGGTACTGGCAAGACTACAGTTACTCAAGAACTCATCACACGTTTGCAGCAAGCAAGCCACATGCTGCCACTGAGCGATGCCACAAAGCATCTAACCAAGGGTGCACCAGGCATCGTAATCTGTGGCTTTACTAACAAGGCAGTCAACAATATTCGCAAGAAGCTGCCTGCTCACTTGCAATCTCACTGCATGACTATTCACAAGCTGCTTGAATATCAGCCAGTCTATTATGAAGTGCCTGGCCCTGATGGTTTGCCAAAGACTACCATGCGCTTTGAGCCCGGCATGAATGGTGCTAACCCGCTTCCTCATATCTCTACCATCATCTTTGAAGAGTCAAGCATGATTGGCACTGACTTATATGGTGAAGTGATTGCTGCATTGCCAAGAGCCAGCGCAACTCAGATCATCTTTCTTGGTGACTTGAATCAGATACCACCTGTCTTTGGCCCAAGCATCCTTGGCTTCAAGCTGGCCGAGCTGCCAACTGTTGAGCTTGTTCATGTCTATCGTCAGGCTCTTGCTTCGCCAATTATTACTCTGGCAACTCAGGTGCGCACCAATGAGCAGAGCTTGCTCCCATTGCTTGATCCCAAGCAAGATGCACTGGTGCTTGACAATGGAGAGCATGGCAAAGTCACCATCAAGCCTTGGAAGAAGCGAGTAGATAACGCTAATGCCATTGCTATGATGCGTGTCTTCCTTCCTCGTATCATTGAGTCTGGCGAGTATGATCCTGAAGCTGATATGATTCTCTGCCCATTTAATAAGAGCTTTGGCACCATTGAACTGAACAATATCATCTCAGACTATCTTGGCAAGCAGAGAGATGCTGAGGTTTTTGAAGTCATTGCTCGATATCAGAAGAGCTATTGGGCTGTCGGTGATCGTGTTCTTGTTGACAGGCATGAAGCTGTCATCACCAAGATCGAGAACACTATTGGCTATGCTGGCAAGCTGCCACGCATGTCTAGCAAGACGCTTGATCGCTGGGGCTTTGATCCTGAGTCAGACACTCCAAGTCATGAGATGAGTGCTGATGATATTCTCAATGCTCTTGATAATTTGGCAGCAGATGAAGAAGGTAAGAACTTGGCAAGCCACACCATCACAGTCTACATTCATGATCTTGACGAGGAACGCAGAATCAATACCGCTGGTGATATTAACTCCATGCTGTTTGGCTATGCACTCACTATTCACAAGAGCCAAGGCTCTGAATGGCAGCGTGTCTTTCTCTTCCTTCATAACTCACATGCTACTATGTTGAGCCGAGAGCTTGTCTACACTGCCATCACCCGAGCCAAGCATGAACTCTATGTCATCTGCGAAGGTGATATCAAGCCCTATGAGAATAGCATCAAGCGTGCAGCAGCTAAGCCGATCATTCCCGGCACGCAGCTTGCTGAGAAGATAGAGTTCTTCCGGGGCAAGAAGCAAGCCATGTCCTCATTCAACGACTCCAACTGAAAGCCTATATGCAAACACTCACAACATCATCTGTTCTTCCTACTAAGATAATCTCTTGCCCACGCAGTGGCTTGCCGCTAGCAAATGTCAGCGCAATCTGCTCACATGGTTGGCCGCTGCTATCTGCCTTCCAGACTAATCTGCTTCATCCTATCTATGGCTTTCCCATTGAGAAGCTGCTAGTCAAACTTGATGGTGAACTGCGAGAAGCTGAGCAAGTTGCTTGGTGCATAGACTCCAGCGGTGAACAAGAAATCAGACTCACCATGTCTGCTATCATGTATGCGCTCGAAGCTATCTGGCAACCACCAGTTGAAGCAACGCATCTTTGGAAGCAGCTTGAACCCAGTCTACCAAGTTGGGCAGTAGCTATTGGCACCGGCGGGCGGCTCGTCAAGCTGGCAAGCTGGTATCACTACGCCACTAGCAAGCGCCTCGCCTTTCCACTCTATCGCATCTCGACTACCAACAACAATGTCAAGTGGGAGAACTTTGCTGCTTGGCTAGATGAAGCATTTGAAATCAAGACTGATTGGGAATCTGGCAGAGACAAGCTAGCCCATGAAGCTGAGATGAGCAAGAGAACTGCTGCTCTGCTAGAAGTTCGTGCTGAATCTGTATACAAGCGCATTGACTTTAACAAGGTATGGAATTGGATTGATATCCAGATGGCAACTGATCCCCGCTATCCAGCAGGCAGACGAGAAACCTTCAAGACTATCTTCATGCGTGGCGATCAAGCTCCGGAAGAATGGACAGTTGATGACATTGAAGATGTTCACTTTGCTATCACTGAGACCTGTGACATTGGCAATGAGATTTGCTTCTTCATAAATAACAGATTGCGTCAGATCAAAGCAGTGGTTGAAGATTTCTACTCTAGCTTCACGCTTCTAAGCAATGTATCTAGTGAGGGACTTGATGCTCTAGATGCAGTCACTCCACAAGAGCAAGCAGCAAGTACAGCTTTCTTCTCTAGCTTTGACAAGCGTGCTAGTGAGCTAGAAGTCTTGCCCGAAGCGCCGAAGCGTGAGAGCTTTGCAAGCTTTCCAAAGTTCTTGCAAGCACAAGCCCAATGGAATATTCTTAAACGCCGCTATGATCTTGCCAACAAGCCAGTAGCAGCGCCTACTAACTCTGGGAGCCAAGCATGAAAACGACACCTCCAAAAGCCCTGCAATTTAATGCTTTCTTCAACTATCATGGGTTCTTTGCCAGCGACAGAGACGTAGCTATTGAGTTGCGTAGACTGTATGCAGTAAACAGTGACCTAGTAGCTGCGTTGCAGCCATTCATCTTAGCCAACTCATCTGAAGATAACATGATACTGGTCGTGCGAACAGCAGACATTACTAAGGCCAGAGCGGCAGTAGCCAAAGCAGGAGAACAAGCATGAGCCTCTTCCAATCTCTCCCTCAGCCTGACTATCAGAAGACTATGCTTGCTTACCGTGTCAAGCACTGGCCACTTAGTGAGTTGAGTCCAGTAGCCAAAAGCAAACTTGTCAGTAACAAGCTAGTCTATCTGCCCAAGCATGTGATACTTGACAGCTGCAATGAGGATCGCACTCATATGTTCTTCAAGAACAGGCGCTATGCAATAGCATGGGCATGGAATAATATCCCCACTCAACTAGAGTGGGACAAGAAATCAGACAGCTATCTGATACGCATAGAGTTCCGAGTTAGTCCCCTTATCAAGGAAGGCTATCTTGCTCTATTATCCTTCGAGCTGCCAAGCAGTCTCGACTTCGATCAATTGTTAACAGCCCGTGAGGAGCAACCAGTATGACATACACAGACATTATTACCGGAGCTACTGACATCTACATAGATGCCAAGCAAGGAAGCGTGCCGCTAACTGCGCTTTATGATGCAGCCAACAACTTGCTACGCATGAGCAAAGATGGCCAGCGAGTTGTCATTCAGAATCACAGTGCCAAAGGCAGCATGATTATCACGCTAACCCGTGTTAGTATGGGAAACTTTACTGAAGAAGTCACCTTTGAGTTTGCATCAACAAGCAAATAATCAGATGTTTCGAGGGGTTGACATCCCCTCAAACTCTGATACAGTAGAGTCTCACTTGATGGCAGCGCAAGTCCCTGCTGCTAACTTTTCAACCTTTCTTTTCAACCCGGCAAAATAGCATACCGCTACTAGCCAACTGGCAACCTAGGAGATATCCAAATGCCCATCGCAAAACAGTTCAAGTTTAATTTCAAGTCTCGCACAATTCGTAGCGAAGATGGTCAGGTTCTTGGCCGCAGCAAGAAGCAACCATCTGTTGAGTGCGAGATTCCTGCACTTGCCGCTGACGAGATCATCAGCTATCTGCAAGCTGGCGATACCAAGGAAGCTGCCCTGATTACTGAAGCTGTTGCTCGCATCATCATTGATGCTGCTCGTGAACAGTTTGATGAGATCATTGAAGCCTTCGGTGAAGATGATAGCAAAGAAGTTAGCGCCAGCATGCTGGACTACTCCAAGCTGTCTTTGGAATACGTTGCTTCCATCCCTCCAACACAACGTTCTTCCTCTGCTCTGTCCGACGAAGATTGGGAAGCTTTCTTCACAGACTACTTGGCTGTCATGGTTGCTGCCACTGGCAAGACCGAAGACAAGATCAAGAACCACATCAACTTGTTCAAGAAGCCTACCAAGGCCAAAGCGAACAAGGAAGTGTTGCAAGTCCTGGTCGATCAGCTGAACATCTACATGGCCAGCTCTGCTAACTTGGAAGACAACGGTACTTGCGCTGCTCGCATCAGCGACAAGTTTACCCGCTGGATTGCTGAACCTGAGAAGGCAGTCAACTTGGATTTGCTGTAATCCTTGCCACTACGGTGGCGTCAAAACAGCAAGGGGCTTCGGCCCCTTTTTTCTTAGGCGCTTTGTACTATCAGAGTATCTAAGAAAGAACATGACAACATGACTCTACAAGAAATCTTTAACACGGTAGTAATGAATGATGAACAACTTACCATCAACTTCCCAGACAAGCGAAGCTATGACAACCTCAGAGTTGCCCTTGTCCGCAAGTTCTCAAGCTATCGAAGGCAGTGCCAAGAAGTTGGCATCCCAAGCTACGATGACAGATTTATTTCCTGCACCCCTGTTTGCGATGCTGAGTCTGGCGCAACAACAGGAACCTTCCAGCTCAAGTGGCTTGAAGAAAGCAAGCGAGTACGGAAACAGTACGCAGCCTTGAAACTCTGAGTAAACAGTGAGCCAATACGATGTGATCTGGAGCGCAATTAAGAAAGCTGGCAGTGCAGAAGTAACTGTTAGCAAGGCCCATGCTCGCACCGTAGAAGATGGCGTCAAACGTGTCAAGACAGCAGAGAATGTAGCTAGACGCATGACAGGATTAGTTGGCTGGAGTAAGCTAGTCATCAAGCGTGAACAGTTATCATCTACTCACATCAAGATTTCATTCACACTACTCTACAGGACAGACTTGTAACTCATGCCAAGACTTCCCTTCTTTGTACCACCCCTGACTGGTAGCCTCTTGACTAGAACTCAAGTAGCGCATACTAGCAGGGGTTTTTGCTGGCTGCTATGCGGAGAGCGTGGAGTCAATCGCAGCATCTTGGACTTGAGCTTGACTCTTGGTGTCTGGGATAAGCTGCCACCCTATGTGCCGCCTGAGAAGCGTGATGCCATGTACCCAGCAACAAGCCGCAGACTCTTGCATCTAATATCAAACTTCTGGCAGCATGACATGGAAGACATTGATATCCGCTGGATCAGTCTGTACTTCCGACAGATGCCTGCACCGCAGCAAGATCAAGCTGCTGAGTTAGCACTAAGATTCCTAACCACTGGTCAGTACCTGACCTCACGACATGAAAGAGCAAGCCTTATGAGAACAAGTGACACCGTCCCACAAGATGTAATGGCTAGACTAGATCAGAGTCTTGCTCATCTGGAGCAAGCACTCCTGACTAAAGATCCCATGATGCCGCAGCATCTTCGCAACACACACAGCCTACTTATCAGCTATCCAGAGACAGTGCATCTGCTTGAGGATGCTGAGGTAGCAAGACTCATTGATGCTGCTGAATTGCACACCAAGACTGAGATTGTCAAGGCAGTTGCTGCTGGCAAGAGCAGTGGCGGTAGCCGCAAGAAGGTAGATGTTTCTGACCTCTAACTCAAGGAGCTTAACATGATCTATGTGTTTGCTGCCTCGGTAGTACTGGCTATTCTCATGGTCTTTATCATGAATGAAGAAGGCAACAGTGAAGCACGATTCGCTTGGGGCCTGATACTGCTTATTAACTCAACTGACTTTATTGTGGAGATGCTGAAATGACTATGCTTGCAACTGATATCCTCACTGCCTTTATTCGCAGCAACCCAGACATTGATGACATTGATCGTCTTGTTGCTATGTCTGCATACATGGCCAAGAAACTTGAGGCTGACATGCTTAAGCCAATTGAGCAGCTTGAAGCTGAAGTCTGGCCACAGTCTGCTGACCACACTGACTCTGATGAAGGCGACAGCCATGACACAGTTCTTTAACAGCGAACTCTTTGATAGCATCCTTGAATCCAAGGTCACGGAGATAACTCCTGGCCACGGGGCTGCTGTCAAAGTTGCCAAGACTGGATACAATCTTCTTGTTCAGAACCAGAACTTGATGACTTATTCAACCAGTGAAATCTTCTATGCTTGCCCCCGGAAGTATGCTATCAAGAAGATGCAAGCTCACT
>JACCDW010568813.1_pt1 | contig 13536 bp, 8 predicted proteins | sample 7449781 | NCBI WGS metagenome assembly JACCDW01 (sample SAMN15323449, study PRJNA562643) | freshwater metagenome | isolation source: river surface water | place: USA:Blue River Watershed | collected 2017-08-18 | reverse complement strand
GGCGTTTTCATGTACCCATGGGATAAGCGTGACCCTAGCAAACCAGGAAAATTACGCTTAATGTATGAAGCCAACCCCATGAGCTTTTTGATAGAACAAGCTGGTGGAGCGTCCATCAACGGTAAAGACCGCATCATGGCTCTACCTGCCGAAAAACTTCATCAACGCGTATCCGTCATACTTGGCTCAAAAAATGAAATCGATTTACTTCAAAAATATCACCAATAAACTTATTTAATTACTGGCTATTGTTGATCAAACGCCTTCATTCAATGAAGGCGTTTTTATTGGAACATTCAAACTCTTTAACTATGCGAGCAATACATCTTGTACGGGCATGCAATCAAATCCATGCGCCTTAGCAACAGCTTGGCAGGTCACATGTCCTTGATACACATTTAATCCATTGCGTAAATGAATATTGCCATTGAGGGCTTCACGTATTCCCTTATTGGCCAACTCTAAAACAAATGGCGCAGTCGCATTGGTCAGCCCCATGGTTGAGGTTCTGGCCACAGCTCCAGGCATATTGGCCACACAATAATGAATCACATCATCAACCAAATAAGTCGGCTCTTGATGCGTGGTTGGATGAGAAGTCTCAAAGCAACCACCTTGATCGATCGCCACATCCACAATGACTGAACCAGCCTTCATATTGGAAACCATCTTACGTGTCACCAACTTAGGAGCTGCGCCTCCGGGAATCAACACACTACCAATCACCGCATCGGCCGCCAAGACTGATCGCTCGACATTCGCCATACTTGAATAGAGAGTCTGAATACGATTGCCATACAAGGCATCCAACTCTCTGAGGCGGTCAATGTTTTTGTCCAGAATTGTGACATTAGCCCCCAATCCTGCAGCCATCTGTAAAGCAGAACTGCCAACCACTCCAGCTCCCAAAATCACCACATGGGCTGCGGGCACCCCAGGAACACCTGCTAGCAAAACAGCTCGTCCACCATTAGACTTCTCTAAATGATGGGCTGCCGCCTGAATGGACATGCGACCAGCCACTTCACTCATGGGCGCCAACAAAGGTAGGCGTCCATTGGGACTTGTGACAGTTTCATAAGCAATACATATGGCATTCGATTGAATCAATGCTTGAGTTTGATGCAAGTCAGGAGCCAGATGTAAGTAGGTAAATAGAATCTGACCCGATCTCAACATCTTGCATTCTTCAGGTTGCGGCTCTTTGACTTTGATTACCATATTGGATTCAGAAAAAATATCACTTGCACAGTCGACCAAGTGGGCACCTGCCATCACATAATGTTCATCCATGAACCCAATGGCCTCACCCGCTTTCTTTTCAATCAATACATGGTGACCCCATTGCTTAAGTTCTGTGACTTGATCCGGGGTTAAACCCACACGATATTCGTGATTTTTAATTTCTTTTGGTACGCCAATAATCATGATGCACTCCTTTCTTTTTTATGAAGTCCAAAAACAAAATACAAAGCTGTCAAACTGATCAAGATAGGTGGCCCAACGTAAAAGGCCATGCGGGTGTTTTCTGAATACGCCATGAGGCCAATCACAAACAATACAAATCCAATCGCAAACCATGATCCATAAGGCCAAAAAATGGCTTTATATGGCAAAGCTTGTCGCTGCTCTTGACTCAATTGCTTTCTAAATTGAATTTGTGTGTACAAAATTGCGATCCAAACCAATAAGCCAATCAATGTGACCGCCGCAGTAATCCACTGAAATGCTTTTTCAGGCACGAAGTAATTCAATGCCACCCCCAAGGTAGGTAATAAGATGGTCATCAAAATGGCTTTGGCTGGGACACCTGCTTTGGAAATTTCTGAAAAGCTCTTCGGTGCATTACCAATTCTTGATAAGCCGAGTAGTAAACGACCCCCGCTAAAAATACCTGCATTACAAGATGACAATGCAGCGGTAATCACCACAAAGTTAATCACTCCAGCGGCTTCACGCAAACCCATACTTTCGAACATGGCCACGAATGGACTGCCCTGCTGACCAACCTGATGCCAAGGAAAAATTGCCAAAATGACAAATAAGGCACCCACATAAAATATCAAGATGCGCCAGGCCAACGAATCAATGGCCATTGGAATGGTTCTACTAGGGTTCTCCGCTTCGCCTGCAGATAAACCAATCATTTCAATACCAACATAAGCAAATAAGACCATTTGCAAAGAAAGCAAGAAACCACCCACTCCATTTGGGAAAACGCCCCCATGCTGCCAAAGATTGGCAACTCCAATGGGTTCACCTCCGATGCCAAGACCAAAGAAAATCATTCCACAGCCCATAGCAATCATGCAAATAATGGCCACCACTTTGATGAGAGAAAACCAAAACTCAAATTCACCAAAAACTTTGACGGCAACAAAATTAATGCCGCCCATGGCCAACAGTGAAGATAAAGCCCATACCCATTGCGGTACATCTGGAAACCACAGGGTCATATAAACTCCCACAGCAGTGACTTCAGCCAAGCCCACCACAATCCAGTAAGTCCAATACCCCCATCCAACTAGATATCCTGCCAAAGGTCCAACATAGCGACCTGCGTAGTGAGCAAATGAACCAGCCACAGGTTCATGGACTGCCATCTCACCCAAAGCCCTTAAAACGATGAATGCCACTAAACCGGCCAATACATATCCCAAAATAATTGACGGACCTGCTAGTTGAATCGCTGTGGCAGATCCTAAAAAAAGACCTACACCGATGGTTGACCCCAAAGCCATCAAACGAATGTGTCTTGGCTGGAGACTTCTTTTTAATCCATGGTTGTCATGCACCCTAATTCTCCTCTACGTTTTCTAATCAAAAAATTGATTTCGCAGAATAGGAGGCAATGAATGACTTGTATATGGCTAAAAATTAATCTAAATGATTAATTTAATAAAAGTATCAATGAGACTTTTTGTCACGTTAATGTATACAAGGATTTAGGAAACATATGATTATTTTTCCTACAAAAGAATAGGAAATTTCTTACAAAGAAATCAGAAGATTCCTACAGCGATGTAATCCAGAAATTCACTACAAACTGAGAAATTAGTCAGGAATGTGAATATCTGAAGTGGCTGGATGAACCCAACGAGGAGATTCTCGAGAGGTATCAATACAACCCCCTTGATCGTAGATTCCTTTGGGGTCACGATAGCGCATCATGCGCTCAAGAATTTTTTGATACTCTGCCGGATTTTCCAGAGATTTAGCCACACATGACTCTACGATGGACTCATCCATATGTAACTCACCATCTGAGCCTAAATATGCTCCATCTTTCCAGTGATATACCTCTACACACTTGGCCTCGAGAGTAAATGGTTGATCTCTTTTCCAGAAATTAGTGAATAAGTTATGACCTAAGTAAATCACCCAAGATCCTTCATACCCAGAAATATCAGACGATCGATCATCGGGATTCCGAAACCAGACACGATCCCCTGGAACGTAATACTTCATCGGAAAAGGTTTCTCAATTGAGCCATATTCCCGCAAGAAAACTTCATGAAACTCACCAGACCGAATGGCTCTTTTGGAAGAACGATCCTCTAGTCTATTTAATAAAGCAGTATTAACATTTTTAAACTCTTGCGCAATGCTAAGCAGAATCACATACTCAGTAGCTCGATAACAAGAAAACGAGTAAGCCTGATCCAAACTATCAGGTTGAGTAGCCTTAATTAAGGCATCAATAATTGATTGACCTGAATTCAACAGAAATCCAGCCTCTTCATCGTAATGCCAATAATCTGCAGGCCTTTCAGCGGCCTCAGTATCAAAATTTAAGGCTGCTTTATAACCAGCATCGACCACATAATGACGAATACGAATCGCAGAAAGCAACTCTTCAAAACTAGGAAATGTAAATGGAATAGTGGCCAAAAGCATGGCCACCAATATTTCTTTATCTAGGTCTTCTCGTTTTTTTTGACCATCAATGCCCATGGTGGCATACAAACGAGTGGTATCCCAGTCAGGTGCCCACTGTAATCTAGAACTCTCTTTTAGTTGATAACTGCTTTGATAGATCCCCTCTTGATGGGTATCCGTGAAAGTCACATGCTCCCACAGATGCAAATCATCAAGATATTTTCGTATTTTCTCTGTAATTTGTTTTTGATCTTCAGCTGAATTTGACACAAACTCAATCCCACGAGATTCAAAATGAAGATTGGTTTGATTGGAGCTCATAAATAGGATGAGTTATAGGAAACGATCTAACAAACGCCGACTATGCTTATCTAAAGACTGAATATCTTCAATCAAGTATTGAACGCCATGATTATCAGCAATTAAATACATGTGTTTATTAATTCGACGAATATCTTCTTCACCTTTTAGGACAAAACTGGTCAACCCTCGACTAGTATCTACTGTCCAAGTACTTGGAGTGGCAAATGAGGAAACACCGTCAATCCTTTTTAGAACCGGCATAAACTCTCGCTGAGCAAGCTCTTCTTCAATAAAGGACTTATTTTCAAGACTAATTTGATCTAAATTTTCAAGCCACACCAATTCATGACCATCGCGATCAACCAAAGCAATACCCTGGTCAGGCTGACTGATTGGAAATGCACGCACAGGGACCACCTGCTCATGAATTACTCCCAAATTATCTTTAAGGCAAAGTTGCCCAAATGAATTGCGAGACAAGCTAAATGACGGTGAATTAGACATGATTGACTCCCAACTCAGCATCTACTGCATCCATGGCTTGTCTGGCTTGGGTGTCATACATGCGACGATAAATCCCACCCCGATCCATCAATTGATCATGACTGCCTTGTTCAATAATTTGCCCCTTATCCAACACAATCAAGCGATCTGCTTTGCGTAAAGTCGATAAACGGTGAGCGATTGCGATAGTTGTCCTGCCCTTAACCAAATTATCCAAGGCCTTTTGAATTTCTTTTTCAGTGGTGCTATCTACTGATGAAGTAGCCTCATCCAAAATCAAAATTTGAGGATCAATTAACAATGCCCGCGCAATCGAAATACGTTGTCTCTCTCCACCCGATAATGACTGACCGCGTTCACCCACCAAAGAATCATAGCCATGTGGCAAACGCAAAATGAATTCATGAGCATGGGCTGCTCTAGCCGCTGCAATGATTTCTGCCCGCGTGGCATGCGGTTTGCCATAAGCAATGTTTTCAGCAATCGTGCCAAAAAATAAAAATGGTTCTTGCAACACCAAACCAATATGGCGTCGGTAATCTGAAACAGCAATTGAGCGAATATCCACACCATCCAACTGAATCGTGCCTTCAGCTGCATCATAAAAGCGACAAATCAAATTGACCAAAGTGCTCTTACCCGAACCGCTGTGCCCCACCAAACCAATCATTTCACCAGGGGCAATCTTTAAATTGATGCCTCTTGTGACTGAACGATTGCCATAACGGAACCCCACGTTGTGTAATTCAATACGGCCCTCAACTTTGCTTAACTTCACGGGGTTAACAGGATCAGGCACGCTAGAAACATGATCCAAGATATCAAAGATGCGTTTAGACGCAGTGGCGGCTTGTTGAGTAAAAGCAACGATGCGACTCATTGAGTCCAATCGTGTGTAAAAACGCCCAATGTAGGCCAAACAAGCAGTCAACATACCTACCGTGATTGCATCATGAGAGATTTGCCAAATACCAAAAGCCCATACCACCAACAAACCAATTTCAGTCAATAAGGTAATGGTTGGAGAAAATAAAGCCCAAACACGGTTGACGCGATCATTCACAGCCAAATTGTGTTGATTGGCCAAACGGAAACGCTCTGACTCACGCTCTTCTTGTGCAAAAGCCTTGACCACACGCACACCAGGAATCGTATCTGCCAATACACTGGTGACTTCTGACCAAATACGATCAATTTTTTCAAAGCCATAACGCAACTTATCTCGCACCACATGAATGGCCCACCCTATAAAAGGTAGAGGAATCAATGTGACCAAAGCTAACCATGGATCAATCGATATTAAGATGCCTGCTGTCATCAAAATCATCAATACATCTGTCGCAAAATCGAGTAGGTGTAAAGACAAGAATAAGCAAATGCGGTCCGATTCTGAGCCAATACGCGCCATCAGATCACCGGTGCGCTTACCCCCAAAATATTCCAGCGATAACTTCATTAAATGCTGATAGGTCGTTGTTCTTAAATCAGCACCAATACGCTCGCTCACCAAGGCAAGAATGTACGTCTTGGCCCAACCCAAAATCCAGGCCAAGATGGCAGCCAACAACAAGGCACCCAAATAAAAGAGAGTTAAATCGTAGTTAATGGCTTGACCATTTTGATAAGGCAACAAAATATCGTCCATTAAAGGCATGGTCAGATAAGGCGGCACCAAAGTCGCCGCCGTTGATGCCAAAGTCAAGGCAAAGCCTGCGAACAATTGGCCTTTATAGGGCTTGGCAAAACGCCACAAACGTAACAAGGTCCATGTAGATGGCGGCGTCAAATTTTCTGAACTGCAAGCAGGACAGTCGTCTTGATCTAGTGGCAATGGTACCCAACAGGTGGGGCACAAAGTTTGACTGGACTCCTGATTTGCATGAGTAGGATGGCCCAAAAATTTGGCTGACTCTATTTGATACTGCTGCAATAAGCGACTCGCCGCTGGGTTCTGCGCCAATGTAAATTTCCATTGAGCCAATTGCCCTACTGAATCAGTCAATTGCAAAGTAACTACTCCAGCATGGTCATGCAAATTTAGACTCTGGCCCACTGAGAAATCCCAACGACCCCAAGCACCCGCTTCTTGATAGCTAGTTCCCAAAAGACCTTGGTTACTTAAACAAACAAGCCCTTTAGAAAAATGCAATTGATCATCTAAATCAATTTCCAAAATAGCGATGATCTCTTCGCCGGGACGCAGCATGGCGGATATAGCTTGGCGCCAATCAGCTCGTAAGTAATGGATGGGACTAGATGAAATAGAGGTCAAAGGAAATAGTGGCTTTAATGTCTGAATTTGTTGGCAATTATCGCAAATTTACCCGGCAAAATATTTACTCTGCGGTGTCAACCAAAAAGGCCCCAAACCGTTAAACGACAACGTACAATTAGGTATTTTTGGCACTTTCGCCCCACATGAGCAAAAAAACTATAGAAATCATAGATATAAAGGTCCTAAAAGGACCCAGCATGTGGACCTATCGCCCAGTTCTAGAAGCTTGGGTTGACATACACGATCTAGAAGACTGTCCTTCCAATACCTTACCGGGTTTTACCGATCGCTTGGTGGCTTGGTTGCCAAGCTTGATTGAACATCGTTGCTCCTACGGAGAGCGTGGTGGCTTTATCAAACGTTTAGAGGAAGGTACGTGGCCGGCTCATATTCTTGAGCACGTGACTTTAGAACTACAAAATCTTGCAGGCATGCCTGGTGGCTTTGGTAAAGCCAGAGAAACCAATCGACGCGGCGTTTACAAAGTCGTTGTAAGAGCTTGGCACGAAAAAATTACGGAAACAGCGCTCTACCATGCCAGAGATTTAGTCATGGCAGCGATTGAAAACAAACCCTTTGATGTGCCAGGAGCTATCAAAGAAATTGAAGACATGGTTGATAGCTTGTATCTGGGTCCAAGCACAGGATGCATTGTGGATGCCGCCCGAGAAAAGAAAATCCCTGCCACTCGACTATCAGAAGGTAACTTAGTGCAATTGGGTTACGGCATTAAGCAACGTCGCATTTGGACAGCAGAAACTGATTTAACCAGTGCGATTGCCGAGGGTATTTCTAGAGATAAAGATTTAACCAAGTCTTTATTAGCTTCTTGCGGCGTTCCTGTTCCAGAAGGACGCATGGTTGAAAGTCCCCAAGATGCATGGGAGGCAGCACAAGACATCGGTGGTCCAGTGGTGGTGAAGCCCTATGACGGCAATCATGCACGAGGCGTTTTTACAAACCTCACCAAACAAGCTCAAATAGAAAAAGCTTATGAAGATGCCATCAAAGAAGGTAGCGGCGTCATTGTGGAGCGCCACATCCCCGGTAACGAGCATCGTTTACTGGTGGTCGGTAAAAAAGTGGTTGCCGCCGCCAAAGGAGAATCTGCTTGGGCCAAGGGTGATGGCAAACGAACCATCCGTGAACTCATTGAACAAGAGATCAATACCGACCCAAGACGTGGGGACGCTGAAATATTGCCACTCAGCCCTGTTTTGTTCGATACCAAACTTGAACTTGAACTCGGGCGCCAGAACATGACCTTAGATTCTGTTCCTGCACCAGGTCAAGAAATATTGGTTCAAGGTTCAGGCAATATGGCCTTTGAAGTGACTCACTTGGTCCACCCTGCTGTTGCTGAACAAGCTGCCTTAGCTGCGCGAGTGATTGGCTTGGATATTGCTGGCATTGACATTGTGGCTGAGGATATTTCTAAGCCTCTAGAAGAACAAGGTGGCGCCATTGTTGAGGTCAATGCAGGTCCTGGCTTAATCATGCATTTAAAACCTGCCGTCGGTGAGCCACAACCTGTGGGCGCAGCCATCGTGGACCATTTATTTCCGAACAATGCAGATGGAAGAATTCCAGTGGTCGGCGTAACTGGATCTCGTGGCAAAACCATGGTCGCCCAAATCACAGCACACCTCATGCAATTAACCGGTCTCAAAGTAGGTCTTACTTGCAGTAAGGGGGCTTTCTTTAATCAACGCATGCAAACCTCTGGCAATTGTGCGAACTGGACAAGTGCCAATCGTATCTTGCTCAATCGCCAAGTTGAAGCAGCTGTTTTTGAAAACGACAGTCGCACCATTCTGAATGAAGGTCTGGCTTATGATCGCTGCGCTGTTGGCATTGTGACTAACTTAGATCCGCAAGACACAGTTCCAGAATGCTCAATCACTGAACCTGAACATATCTATAACGTCATGAGAACTCAGGTTGACGTTGTTTTACCCACAGGTCATGCAGTGCTCAATGCAGACGATGAATCTGTCGCCAAAATGGCTGAGCTATCTGACGGTGAAGTCATTTTCTTTAGCAAATATGGCATGAACGACATCATTCACCAGCACCTAGCCAAAGGTGGTCGTGCATTATTCACAGAAAACAATATGATTTACTTGGTCACTGGCCAGGAACGTCATACCTTAATTAGTACTGCCAATATTCCTCTTTTACAAATCAGCAGCAAGACCAATACCTTAGAGAGCGTACTGGCTTCTGTTGCTGCAGCATGGGCATTGAATATCCCCAAAGACATCATTGCTGCTGGACTTCAAACTTATCACTAGCCAACATCATGGAATTAATTCGCATCCGAGCACTTCGAGGCCCTAACATTTGGGGCAAACACACGTCCCTCGAGGCTTTGGTGCAATGTGAACCCAGTGAAAGAGTGATCACCAACATCTCTGGATTTGAAACGCGCTTACGTGAACGTTTTCCGCAGCTAGGTCCACTCAGACCTCACACTCAAAATGAATCCGTATCCCTAGCGCATGCTCTTGAGGTTTGCTCAAGAGATCTTCAAGCACAGGCTGGATGCCCGATTACTTTCAGCAGAACCATGACTACACCAGACGAAGGTGTTTATATTGTGGTGGTTGAATATACCGAAGAAAAAGTGGGTCGCTTGGCACTTGATTTGGCCATGCAATTATGTAAATCCGCCTTGATTGATAACGGCTCCCATTTAGATGAATACCTCAAACAATTAAGAGAGCTCGATGAAGACATTCGCTTAGGTCCCAGCACCGGCTCTATCGTTGAAGCAGCCATTGCCCGAGGAATTCCTTATCGCCGCCTAACTGAAGGCAGTATGGTGCAATTAGGTTGGGGCAGTAAACAACGTCGAATACAGGCCGCAGAAACCAGCTCTACAAGTGCCATTGCTGAGTCAATTGCTCAAGATAAGCAGCTCACTAAAAACTTATTGCATGCAGCCGGCGTTCCGGTGCCGATGGGGAAAATAGTGACCTCTTCTGAGGAAGCTTGGGAAGCTTATTTAGAAATCAAAGCGCCCGTTGCGATTAAGCCTCGTGATGGCAATCAAGGCAAAGGCGTGGCAGTCAACATTGATACACGCGAACAAATTGATATTGCTTTTAACGCTGCCTCAGCGATTTCTTCAGAGGTGATTGTGGAACGTTACATGCCTGGACACGATCATCGTTTACTCATCATTGGCGGACAGTTAGTAGCAGCAGCCAGACGTGAACCACCCTATGTGATTGGCAACAATCAACACACCGTTCGTGAGTTGGTAGAAGAAGTGAATAAGGATCCATTGCGGGGTGATGGTCATGCGACTTCACTGAGCAAAATACGTATTGATGAAATTGCCATTGCGACTCTCAAGAATCAAGGTTTAACGCCTGACTCAATTCCACCCAAAGGTTTGCGCGTTACTTTACGCAATAACGCCAACTTGAGCACCGGCGGCACTGCTACAGACGTGACCGATGATGTGCATCCTGATTTAGCTGCCTCAGCAATAGCAGCAGCTCAAATGGTTGGCCTAGATATTTGTGGGGTGGATGTGGTGTGTGACAACGTCTACCGCCCCTTAGAAGAACAAGGTGGAGGTATTGTAGAAGTTAATGCCGCTCCAGGCCTACGCATGCACCTGCATCCTTCTTACGGCAAAGGCCGTCCAGTGGGTGAAGCCATCATCTCAACCATGTTTGGTAAAGAGGACGATGGGCGCATTCCGGTGGTTGCTGTAACAGGCACCAACGGAAAAACCACTACTGTGAAGTTAATGAGCCATATCTTCAAACAACAAGGTTTACGGGTGGGCCATACCGGCACAGATGGTGTGTATATCAATGGCCGAAGAATTGATACGGGTGACTGCAGCGGCCCCAAGAGTGCGCGCAATGTTCTCATGCATCCTGACGTGGATGCTGCAGTACTGGAAACTGCTCGCGGCGGTATCTTAAGAGAAGGTCTTGGCTTTGATCGTTGCCAAGTGGCGATTGTTACCAATTTGGGTGAAGGCGATCACCTTGGCATGAATTACATCAATACCACTTCAGAGTTGGCAGCAGTCAAGAGAGTAATCGTACAAAACGTTTCCAGTGATGGCACGGCTGTTTTAAACGCTGCTGACCCCATGGTCGCAAAAATGGCCAAAGTATGCCCAGGGAAGGTGACTTTCTTTGCCAAAGACATTCATCACCCCATCATGGCAAAACACCGTGCACAAGGTCAACGTGTGGTCTTTGTTGAAAATAACAAGGTTGTAGCCAGTGAGGGCAAGAAAGAATTTCACATTGACTTGAATCAGATTCCCATGACAGCCAACGGCACAATTGGTTTTCAGGTTGAAAATGTCTTAGCCACAGTAGGAGCAGCATGGGCGCTGGGGATTCAATGGGATACGATTGCGCAAGCTCTAGGTTCTTTTGAAAGTGACTCTCAAACCGTTCCAGGTCGCTTTAATTTATTCAAACACAAAGGAGCCACCATCATCGCTGATTATGGCCACAATCCTGATGCGATTCGAGCCCTTTCTGAAACCATCATTGAAATGCCAGCCAATCAAAGATTGGTAGTCATCAGCGGTGCTGGTGATCGCCGTGATGAAGATTTACGCCGTCAAACAGAAATCTTAGGGCAGTATTTTGACCATGTGATTCTTTACGAAGATCAATGTCAACGTGGACGTGCTGATGGCGAAGTTATCAACATCATGCGTGAAGGGTTAATGGCCTCTAAACAAGTGAAAAAAATTGAAGAAGTCCACGGTGAATTTTTAGCGATTGATAAAGCTTTATCTCAAGTGAAAGCCAACGATATTTGTTTGATTTTGGTTGACCAAGTAGAAGAATCCTTGGCGCACCTCGCTAAATCTTGTCAATCCTAAATACTCAAAAGCTTAACTCAATGATTGGCTTTTCTTGAGGTAAGTGGCTTTAATCATTTTTAAAGCTTCTGCTGCAGCCATAAAGCCAAATGTGGCTGTCACTGTGACAGCCGAACCATAACCTGAACAAGCCAACCCCCCAGTAGCTACACCTTGCCTCGGCTCATCTGAATAGATAGCAGTAATGCCCATCTTTTTTTTCACATCGGCACTAAATCCATACTGCTTACGCAAAGCATAACGAATCTTAGACAACACAGGATCTTGGGTTGTTTTACTTAAGTCCATTGCTTTAATGCGACTAGGATCTAATTTACCTCCAGCGCCCCCACAGAGAATCAAAGGGATTTTCTGGGCTATTTTTTTGGATTGAGACACCAAGCCTAATTTGCCTAAGTCTTTTTTGCCTTCACAATAAGCTGCTAAGGCAATTTTCATTTTGACATCATCGGTTGCATCTAAAACCAAAAACAATGGGTGATGGATGTGTTTTTCCAAATGCTCGTAAAAGTTATCCACACTTAAAAAATCGTCAATCAAGTTCATTCTTATTTGTGGATTAATGGATCTCAAACGTTCTGCCATGGCCTGAACTTTTGATTTTCCGAAGTTCTCTTGAGTGGCATGTAATTGACGATTCACATTACTAGGGGCAATGTGATCAAAATCCATCAGAGTAATTTCTCCAACCCCACTTCTTGCCAAAGCCTCTAAAGCCCAAGAACCTACTCCACCCAAACCCGCAACTAGAACGTGAGCAGCCGAGAAAGCTTTTAGCCCATCATCACCGTATAGACGTGCTACGCCCCCAAAACGACGCTCATGGGTTTGATCTTCCATATTCTGCTGATCTGCTTGTGGGTGATTGAATGCTTGGCTCTTTGTCATAAGCAACACTATATAAGAAAAAACCCGCCTCAAGAGGCGGGTTTTAATGTGAGCCCCGAAGGGCCTCACAGAAGTTTCATCAATGATGAACGTCGATTACTTCAAGTCTGGGTAACGTACGTTATCAATCAACTCTTGCACTTCTTTGCTTGGAGCTGGAGTTACCAAGCTAACCAAGATAATCAATGCAAAGCCGAGTGGTACACCGAACACACCAGCTGAAATTGGAGCAATACCGTACCAAAGTTCAACAGGTGATGTTACGCCGAATACGCCACGCAACCAAGGTTGAGTTGTAACCATGTAGTAGAAGGTGATACCAAGACCACCGATCATACCTACAATCGCACCCCACTTAGAAGCACGCTTCCAGAAGATACCTAAAGTCAATGCTGGGAAGAAAGCCGCAGCAGCGAATGAGAACGCAGCACCAACCAAGAACAGAATATCTGCAGGTTTTTGCGCGGCCACATAAGCAGCAGCAAGAGCTACTACCAACAATAACAATTTAGAAATCAACACGCGACGAGCGGTTGGAGCATTTGGGTTAATCATCTTGTAGTACAAGTCGTGTGACAAAGCGTTAGCAATTGTCAACAACAAACCGTCAGCTGTAGACAACGCAGCTGCCAAACCACCCGCAGCAACCATACCTGAAACAACGTATGGCAAGCCACCGATTTCTGGTGTAGCTAACACGATGATATCGCCACCGATTCTCATCTCGCCCAATTGGAAGATACCGTCTTTGTTAACGTCAGTGACTGACAACAAAGTTGGATCAACAGCTGCCCAGCTTGAAATCCAGGCTGGTAGC
>JACCDW010926090.1_pt1 | contig 13538 bp, 12 predicted proteins | sample 7449781 | NCBI WGS metagenome assembly JACCDW01 (sample SAMN15323449, study PRJNA562643) | freshwater metagenome | isolation source: river surface water | place: USA:Blue River Watershed | collected 2017-08-18 | reverse complement strand
GCTCAGGATTTTGTGGGTTCGAATAACATGAATCTACTCGTTCCATCTGGACAGTTTGGAAGCAGGCTAGAGGGTGGAAAGGACCATGCAAGCGCTAGGTATATTTCTACACGTCTGAGCACGTGTACAAAGAAATTGTTCGATTCGAGAGATGGACCAATTCTCAAGTGGCTCACAGAGGATGGCAAGACGATTGAGCCCGAGTTTTTTGTTCCTAGTCTTCCAATGGCTCTCGTAAACGGATGCGAGGGTATCGGTACGGGGTACTCGACATTCATTCCTCCTTACAACCCAGAAGACATCAAGGCGAATATATTGAGACTATTGAGAAAGGAGCCTCTTGTGAGCATGAAACCTTGGTACAGAGGATTCAAGGGTAAGGTGTCTCAGAAGGCGCCTCATGCTTGGCTCTTTGAGGGAACCTACAAGAATGGAATGGTCACGGAACTTCCGCCCGGAAAGTGGATTCAGGATTACAAAGAGTACCTTGAGAGTCTCGTAGAACAGGGTAAGATTCGAGGCTACGAAAACCACTCTACAGAAAGCGAAGCAAAGTTTACGATTGATGCTGACGAGGGGTCATGGGACCCAAAGCTTTCTGTGACTATACACACTTCAAATATGTATCTTGTTACTCCAGACGGTTCGTTGAAAAAGTATTCATCACCAGAAGAGATTCTGATACATTATGCGAAAAACAAGTTGCAGTATTACAAACTCAGAAAGAAGCACATAGTAAAAACACTTGTTGAAAATCTAGAGAGACTTGCTATCCGTATGAAATTTATTCAGCTTGTCATGGATGGTACAATTGAGATTTTCAAAAAGAGTCGCGCCTGTATAGAATCGAGTATGAAGCAAAATGATATCCCAGAAAAGTACTGGGACGAATGCATGAATACAAAGACGTACAGTTACACACTTGAGGAGCTTGAAAAATTGAAGAGTCAAATTGATAGCACACAGAGTGAACTTGATACTACAAAGGCTCTCACGATTGCGAACATGTGGGAAAATGATCTTATGAGTATTTAGGAGCAATGAAGTTCCGTGTGAACTCATTGAATGGAGTTGCAGAAGAACGAACACTACTCAGGTCAGATCCTATGACAGTCGGAACATTGAAACCAGAGCCAAAAGATGCATACACTATAACATATGAGAGAATAGTACTTCCAGATGAATTTAACCTTATGAAATTAGCCCCTGATGTGACTCTGGACCTATGGCTTACAAATCCTACAAAACCCACACCCAACATTGCATCTGAGCCAGTTCCTCAAAAGATACTGGGAGAATCTGTACTACGAGACCTAGACTCTAATGTGTACACTCCAAATGTATACTTTGAAGACTACACATCAAACGTGACACCTTATTTTAGCACGATTGCAAAAATGGGTCTAGAGGCTATAGGACCTCAAGAAGATATCATTTACACACCAAATACGGATTGGACTCCAAAGTTACTCAGACACACAAATTTTTCAATTGTTCAAAAGACCCTGAAAATTACATCAAGTCCTCCTTACTTGGGAAGTGTCGTCACTGTTCCAATAAATCCCAGAGAGTGTGGTGATCTTTTATGTAACATGTACTTTACATGTACATTACCTGTGAATGTAAATTATACACCGCTTGTCGGTAGAGCACTCATGTACAGAGTTGAATTGTACTTTAACGAGTTTCTCATACAATACTATGATGACAATTGGTCAGTCATAGAAGATGAACTTTTTAAAAATTCTGATGAAATTCTTGCGAATGAAGTTATGATGACTCCACCAAATATAATTGTGCCTCTAAAATTTTTCTTTAATAAGAAAAACCAATACCTTCCTTTGTGTGCGTTGAATAATCAGACTGTGTACATAAAATTTTATTTTAGAACCCAAGACTGGTTCACAGATTTTCCAACTCCTATCGAAATTTCAGACCCTGCTATACAATTTGACCAAATATTCTTGACTCGAGAAGAACGACTCTTCTTGAGAAACACAAAACACGAACTGGTAATACCAAGTGTGTCTTATGAGTTACCTCAAAGCTTTACACAAGGTACAGTTACAATTAACATGTCTGCAAATTTTAATGTGAGTATGCTCGTGTGGTTTGTAAAAAACACAACATCAGATTACACGTCGAGGTATAATTTTGGATATGTGTCACCTCTTGTAAATTCATACACTTCATACGTAAATTGGAGAGGACAAACTGTCGAATATGTACCAGTCATAGACTTTGTTGACATATTCATGAACAACAGAAATATAGTAACAGGTCTTACAGGTGACATTTACTATACATATAAGCAGCCTTTGGAGCACGGACTTTCAATTCCTGATAAAACAATGTACGTGTACTGTTTCAGCGACGAGCCCAAGAATCCTCTAAAACGAGGAGATTTTGATTTTAGAACCCTTTCTTCAAAGACGACGAATCTGCGAATCAAATTTTTAGACAGTCTTGTACCTCAGTTGTCCCAGAGCTACAATCTGTATCTTTATTATTACGGATACAGGACACTTTCAATTGATAAAGGTTTCGGGGTACTTCGTGCTTAATGTACTCAAGAATTCCATTTCTGATACACCACCTGATAAAATTAAGTTGAGCTACTGTCGTCGTAAACCCTTTAAACTGAACACGCTCAGTTCTACAGAATGGGTCGAAGAATTTTTTAGAATAACCACCTAGACTTGATTTGTATGCAATATGCACATCGACATCGTTTCCGGATGGAGTCTTGAAACGAGTTCGTTTCTCTTTTGCGTAATTCGTAACAAACCACTCAATGTTCCTCAGAGATATACCAGACTTATGACTGAGAATATCATCGAGTTGCTTGAAATTGTCTGGGTCCTCAAAAAAATCAGAGATTGATTTGAGAATAAGGTCTTGCTTACTCATTTGTTTTTTAATGTACCAACTTTTTAAATTGACAACTTGCTGCTTCACATGCAGGACATCCTTTCATGAAAAGTGGAGGAAGCGTATGTGTGTGTGAAACTTTAGGAGGACTTTTTGATGATGTAGACCTAGTAACTCTCACTTCTGGTCTCTGAGACATGTGATTCTTGCAGTACCCATCGTATTTTCCTGGACGTTGACACCTTTTACCCGCTTTCGTCAAGCCACAACAACATGTAGAAGTCGATGGTTCGTTCATTTGAGCTACATCACTCAGCAAACGAGAGTACTTAATTTTATACGTCTTGGAGATGAGCTCGAGAACTTTCGTAATTCTCTCATTCACTCTCGTCTCAATCTCATCCTCAAGTGCTTTTTCAAATGCAGGGGACAGTACCATTTTTATAATTGTATGTGTATTAATTTTAAACCTTTACTGAGAAGAATTCTGTAATTTTTCTTGATTTCTTTTGAGTCGCAAAAATTTCAATCGGGTCTACGAGAGGCTCTAGAAGGTCTTCTACTGGTTTTTTCAATTGATGTTCAAAGTAGTACTCGTAATCGAGAGGAATCCGTTTCTCTTTTACCCATTCTGGGTCCTCTGACTTTTCAAAGAGTTTGTCTAGTCCCTTTTTTGTTTTAATCACCACAAAAGGAACTCGGCTTCCAATCTGAGGTTCTGATCCTGGGTTGCGTTCGCGCATCTTATTTACAACTTCAACATGAGGCATCTTAACTTTGTAATCAGCCGCCAGACTCTTTGTGAGTACAAGGTCTTCTGTTGTTACTCTACCATTCAAAAGTGTATCCTTTGCCTCTCGTGCCAATGTCACAGCACCAGAAGGGTCTTGGGACTCGAGCACAGTCTCAAGAAGACGCTTACACGTGTCCCTCACAAACTTGCACGAGTCTCTCCGAACAACCTGTAGACCCTTGACGTCAATTTTGTCAAACTTTACCTCTCGCACTCCATCTGGCCCGATTTTTTCGGTCCACATTTTTGCGGCGTACCGTTTTTTAGAATACAAAAAGTACGGACAATACACTTTTTCAAGTTCAAGTTTGTTAGGAGCTCTAAACAGAGCAGAAATTTCTTTCGATGCACGCTCACCCAATTTCCAAGAGTGTTCTATCGCCTCTTGTCCGGTTCGACCTTCAACATCAAACTGAACCATTATAGAATCCGTGTCGCCGTACCTCACATTTGCACCTGGAAAATTAGCCTCTACATACGCCTTGCTTTGCTCAATCATCTGTCGGCCTCGCATAGTCACTGTTTCTGCTATTGGCATGCATGGCAGAATACCCTTTGTGACTGCTCCCGTAAATCCATACACAGAGTTCATTGATATTTTGTATGCGAGCTGTTTACCATTGTACACATTGTAAAGTTCTGGCTCACACGTCTCCATCTTTTTCTTAGACTCCTTTCTGTACACCTTGAGTCTCTCCAGAATGATAGGCAACAGACTAGGCACCCTGACTCCATCCTTTTCGAGCGCAAATACATGAGGACCGAACCTCTCGTATGTCACTCCCGGAATATCCATGTATTGTTTGTCCATAACCAGAGTCGAATAACACAGGTTATGTGCACACATGATTGAAGGATACAGCGAAGCAAAATCAAGTGCTGTAATTGGTTCGTAATACGCTCCAGTTTGAGCTTCGAGCACTGTGGCACCTTGATACCCAGACGACTCCTCATTCCTTGTTCGAATAGTAGGAATCATAAATCCAAGCTCTCGAGCCGTATATGCAAGCTGTGAAAACACTTTGATTTGCTGACCTCGTTCACTCAAAAAGTTAAGAGGAACCCAACACGCCTTTGCCATCTCGACCAAATTTTGAAAGAGTGACAGCTTCTCGGAAATTGCGTGTGGAAGTTCGGTATCTTTTACACAGTACTCTGCAACCTCCTCAAGTCCTTGACCGGAAGCAAACCTTGAAAAAATTTCACGAACTGGCATGTCTAATTTTTGGTCACCGAGAAGAATCTTCGATACATTGTTCAGTGAGTAACTCTCAAATTTGTGCTCGCGTTTGATTTCCTGGTACATATCAAACACGTAACGACCAGTCATTTTTACCATCTTAAGTGTGTTGTTTCCGAGTGCACTCGAAGACAAATTCTTCACGGTGAGTTCCACATTTTCATCATCAAGTCTACCCAGAACGAAATCTGTACACCCTGATAGTATCATGCGATTGTAAATGTACTCGAGGTCAAATCCAAAGATATTCCAACCCGTAATCACATCTGGATTTATGTTCTTGATGTGTTTCACAAAAGCCTCGAGCATTTCTCGTTCTGTGTCAAACTCAGTTTTGACTCCAAAAACCCGACGGTCAATGTATTCACCTTTGCACTTTGTAGTTACTGCAATTTGAAAACACACATCTGAAGGTTTCAGAGAATCAGGAAACTGGCCGGATTCAGAGTAACACTCGATATCCACAGAAGATATTCTAAAAGGAGCCATGTCATCTCGTTCCGGAATTGATTTTATAGTTTTCCAGTCACCAAGAAAGAAATCAAAATCGCTCATGGAACTCATAAGGGCTTGTTCGCATACAGACTCATCAAACTCTACCCAACCCGTAGATCGTATTTCTGTTCTGTGCATAAATCTCAAAAGCGGGTCTATGTTTGCTTCGTAGAGTCCATGTCTAATTTTCCTCTGTTCATCACGATATTCTTCGAGTGAATCAAAATCGTAGAGTGAAAATACATGCTCTCTAAGATTCTGAAATCCCCACAAGTCTTTACGCTTTACGTATTGTTTTCCTGGCATCCTACCTTTTACGAAAAAATACGGTCTAAAATGTGTCGCCAAATGTACAGACTTTCCATCTTCGTTTCTTCCAAACATGTGAACGAGAAATTTACCATCATGGTCTCCAGAATGCCACGACACAACCTGGAACTTCATTGATTTACACAAGAATCAAAGCTTAAAATGAGTGGTACTAGTACAGTAAAGGAAGAATGTGCGACATATGTTGCGAGTCTATGAAAAAACCTATACAGTGTACGTTGTGTGACTTTACAGCATGTTACAAATGCTTTTCGAGGTTTTTGATTGATTGTACAGTAAATCCAAAGTGTATGAAATGTGATAAACCATGGTCGAGAAAAAATCTAGTAAATTCGTTCGGTCAGCACTTTGTGAGTCACAAGTACAAGAAGAAGCGCGAAAATGTTTTGTTTGAACTCGAAAAGGCTATGCTTCCAGATACACAACCTATGGCGATACGCGAGAGACAGATTACAGAATTGAACAGAAAAGTATTTGAACTCGAGAATAAAAAACACGAAATAAATACTGCAATATCGCGACTTTCACAAGGTATACTTGACTCTGAATTTGAAGAATTTTTAGAAACTCGTAAGAGACTCAGACTCCAGAAGCATGAAATTTCAGAGGATATTACGAATATTCAATATCGTAAAAATAGACTTATAGACCGTCCCATGAAACATGAAAAGAGGTTTTGCGGTGTTGGACTCGTTGTGAAATGCCCAGGTGAAAACTGCAAAGGATACACAAACGGGAAATGTGGTTTGTGTGACACTGTGATATGCAAAGAGTGTCACGAGGTAGTGAGCAAAGGCGAGCCATTGGACAAGGCTGAACTTCACATATGCAAACAAGAGAATATAGACTCTGTGAAACTTTTACAGAGAGATTCCAAAAACTGTCCTTCATGCAAAACTCTCATATACAAGATTGACGGATGCGATCAGATGTTTTGCACTCAGTGTCACACAGCATTTTCATGGCGCACTGGGGAAGTGTGTAATGGCAGAATTCACAATCCACACTATTATGAATATCTTCGGACTCGAGGAACTGATGTTCGTGAGCTCGGAGATATTCCTTGCGGTGGCCTCCCTTATGCTACTCAGTATGTAATTGGAAACACATTCCTGAGGACTGTTCACAGACTGGTTTCTCATATAGAAAATCTTGAAATTCATAGACTCAATGCCGAAATTAACAATGTAAATGGTAATTTGGATTTGAGAATTGCATACTTGAATGAGAGACTTCCTGAAATTATGTTCAAACAAGAAATATACAGACGTGAAAAGGCTCTCGAAAAGAAGAGAGAGATTCTTACAATTCTAAACACATTTGTGGTTGTGTGTTCTGATATATTCAGAACACTCGTGATTCCAAATGGGCAAGAACATCGCACAGAGTTCAACAGTATTAGGGACTTTACGAATGAAAGTTTAGAAGATGTGTCCAGGGTGTACAAATGCGTAACTCCAAAAATAAATTTCGATTGGACTATGAGATGAAGTGTCAAAATTGTCTCAAAAAGAGAATCACAGTAGAATGTCTTTCGTGTAAGAAAATATTCTGCACTGCATGTATCCAAATCGAAGAGCACAAGTGTGAATGTATTAAAATGAAGATTGAAAATGAACTGAAAAATCTAGAAAAGAAACTTCCTCAAGTTCAAATTAAGAAGAAAATCGAGTCATAAATAGAAAGGCAAAAAGAAGTACTATGAGTAGTAAAATGATTGTAGTAGCATCTGGAGCCACAAACGATTTTCCGTTTGTAGAAACATCTATAATCTGGGGCGGAGGAACCTGTTCAATCTGAGCGAGCTCTTTAAATGAATCATATTGAATGTTTCGTTCTGGAACACCTCCTACTCTTGGGTCTATGCGTCTACCTTCACATGTCTGCATAAGCATGTTAGGCGGAGGCATCTGAGGAGGCGGAGCGAAATCATCTCTGTCATCAACTACATTTGTATCTGGTGGAATCCATTTTAGACTTTGGTCTGGTTTGTAGCCTCCATTATAAGAAACTCCAAAAACACCAGATGCTGTATACGGATTTATCCTGTCACATGAGGTTATTAGTGACGTCATTTATTATGAGGTGTATATTTTAGTTGCCATTTTTTGTTTGTGAATTTCCCACATCCTGTCAAGGTCTATATTTAACATGTATGCAATCTGAAAAAGATAACTGAATACGTCACCCATTTCATTTGCTACGTCGTCACTACGTCCTGTCTTTTTGTACAATCCCTGGCTTTGACGTATAGCAGATGCAAGTTCACCAATTTCTTCTGTAAATAGAAGCCACACCTTGTGTATAGGAGCACGATCCCAACCTTTTTGCTTACAAATCTTGATATTCTCGTCCCTGAAAGAATTCATTTATTTACTTTCCAAACGTTTCAAAAGTTTAAGTTCTACGAGAAAGTCTAAGACCGTATATACTCGTACTTCTTGGTGCTTCTGGAGGCACGGGTAGAGTTGATATGTCATTGAGATATGTCAGGTCTGCAAGTATAGCACTTGATATGGTTCTCGTAGCCTCTGACACAACCACAGAATTCATTCTGCTCACTTGTTTAGGAACGTCTTCTGAGTCATTCACCATGTAGTCAGTGTACACCTTTCTCATGAGATTATAAAGGTCCATCTCATTTTGTCTTCCTATTTTGTATCCTGAAGATGAAGCCACACTTGAAGCTATAGCTTTTTGTAGATATTCATGGTTCGCTCTGGAATAGTAAGTTTCACTCAGTGAAGAGCGCATCGGCATCATTTAAAAAATACATCGGAAATAAATATCAATGAGAGTCATCAAGCGTTCGGGTGAATCACAGGAGATGCTTTTTGATAAGGTGACTGCGCGTATCAAAAAATTATCAGATGGTCTGACAGGTGTTTCTCCTGACAAGGTTGCCCAAAAAACATTTTATGAGATGTTTGACGGAATTTCAACAAGCAAAATTGATGACCTCTCGGCTGACATTGCTGCGAACATGATGACTGTAGACCCAGACTATGAGGTTCTGGCTGCTCGCATTCTCGTAAGTAACATGCACAAGACGTACCCAAAGACGTTTTCAGAATCAATGAAGAATATTCCGACAGTCAGAGATGCTATAAAAGAGACTGCTTACAGATTTGAAGACATTTTGGTTCCAGATCGTGATTATCTATTTGGATACTTTGGCCTGAAGACTATGCAAAAGGTGTACCTAAGCGAAGGAGAAACTCCACAGTACATGTTTCTGAGAGTTGCTCTAGGGATACACGGTGATGACTATGAGAAAGTAAAGGAGACGTACGATTTACTGTCTCTCAAAAAGTTTACACATGCAACTCCAACTATGATTAATGCTGGTATGAAGATGCCACAAATGTCTTCGTGTTTTTTGACGAGTATCGAGGACTCTATAGATGGAATTTACAAGAATATCGGAAAGTGTGCACAGATTTCAAAGCACGCTGGTGGAATTGGTATCCACGCTCAGGATATACGGAGCAAAGGAAGTTCAATTACGGGTACAAATGGCACAAGTGACGGAATCATTCCAATGCTAAGAGTATACAACTCAACTGCACGCTACGTAAACCAGTGTTTCAAAGGAGATACTATTGTGTATTCTACATCTGGTCCAAAAAGAATAGATGAAGTAAAAATTGGAGATTTTCTTGTAACTATTGATGGTACAAGTAAACATGTTAATGAAGTGATAAGAACACATGTACATAAGAATGTAAAAATTATAAGACCTACATATTCTATCGAACCAGTAACAGTAACTTCAGAGCATGATATTTATGCAATTACAGACCAGGCAAAAATGCTAAATTATTCTGTAATCAGAAATAGACTTGAAAAGAGGATAATATCACCTGAGTTTGTATCTGCTGGAATTCTGAAAGAAGGTGATTATATCGGATTCCCTATCCCTACAGAAATTATAGATTTTCCTGAAACTGATGAATACTTTAGATTTTATGGAATTATGATTGGAGATGGTCACATAATGAAAAATCGTAATGAATGTGGTCTTTCACTGGGTATTTCTAAAATAGATACTTATAATTTTGCTGTTCGTTTTTTGCAATCTCGTGGAATTCATGTATGGCATTCTTTCAAAAATAACACATATATGATACGGTGGACATGTAACATAGATAAATTGAATATAACAAGGAAAATGCTTTACAATTCATATGATGAAAAGATTATCAACTCAAATTTTTTGCACCTCCCTCATGAAAAGACTTGTTCACTTATCAAAGGTCTTATGGAAACAGATGGAAGTACAATTCATGAAATTCAATTTTTCAATACGTCTAAAAATGTAGTATATTCTCTGCGTTATCTACTTTTTAGGATTGGTGTGTTGTCTTCTGGTCATGTAAATGATTATGTAGGAAATACGCACGAGATACGCTACGGTGAATACATCACAAATAGAAAAATTTCATGGACTCTTAGAATTCCAAAACATGAAAATTTGCGTCCAATTTTTGGTGATTCTGTAAAATATTCTAAAACTCTAAAATATTTTGAATGGAATGGAATTATGTGGTCGCGTATCAAAAATATTCAAAACTCTGATTATGAAGGATATGTTTATGATCTCAATATGCAAGATAATCACAATTATCTAACAGATATGGGTCTCGTTCATAATTCTGGTCGTCGTAAAGGTTCTTTCGCTGTGTATATAGAGCCGTGGCATCCAGATATTTTTGATTTTCTAGAGTTGCGTCTGAATCAAGGTGACGAGGAGGCTCGGTGCAGAGATTTGTTTACGGCTATGTGGATTCCGAACAAGTTTATGAGGGCTGTTGAATCTGGTAGCAACTGGGTCCTTTTCGACCCGAGCGAATGTCCTGGTTTGTCTGATACATATGGACCTATGTTTGATGACTTGTACGACAAGTACCTTTCAGAAGGAAAAGCTCGTAAAATTGTACCCGCTTTGAGCATATGGCAGGCTATTATCAAATCTCAGATTGAAACTGGAACTCCTTACATGCTATACAAAGATACTTGTAACGCTCGCTCGAATCAGAGAAATTTAGGAACACTCAAAGGAAGTAATCTTTGTGCTGAAATTTTAGAGTACACGTCAAATGACGAGATTGCAGTATGTAATCTCGCAAGTTTGGCTCTCCCAGAATATGTAAAGAACAGTGAGTTTGATTTTGAGGAGCTGCATGAAGTCACAAAGGTTGTGACTCGTAATCTCAACAAGGTTATTGACCGTAATTACTATCCTGTACCAGAAGCACGTGTATCGAATATGCGTCACAGACCTATCGGAATTGGGGTCCAAGGTCTAGCTGATGTGTACACACTTCTTGGGTTGCCTTTTGATTCGAATGAAGCTTCGAAATTGAACATGAGAATCTTTGAGACTATTTACCATGCAGCTCTAGAGGCTTCAACTGAACTCGCTCGTGAATATGGTCGATACGAATCATTCTCTGGTTCACCTTCATGGGAAGGACTTTTACAGTTTGACCTTGCCGGGGCATCAAAAAGTTTTGATTGGAATTACGATTGGGATGATATGAGGCGACGTGTTCGTCAGACTGGACTCAGGAACTCTCTGCTCATCGCACCAATGCCGACAGCGACAACATCACAGGTCCTAGGCAACAACGAGTGTTTCGAGCCTTACACTTCAAATTTGTATCTTCGCAGAACAATCGCAGGAGAATTTGTAGTCGTAAATAAACATCTCGTAAGAGCTCTTCAAAAGCTTGGTCTATGGAACGAGGACATGAAGAATGAAATCATTCGTCATAATGGTTCTGTACAGAATATTCACAAAGTTCCAATGAAACTCAAGAGACTCTTCAAGACTGCTTGGGAATTGAGTCAAAAGGTTCTCATAGACCAGGCTCGTGACAGGGGGTATTTCGTGTGTCAGACGCAGAGTTTGAATTTGTTCGTAGAGTCTCCTACTATTGCAAAGCTTTCAAGTATGCACATGTACGCTTGGAAACAGGGACTCAAAACTGGAATGTACTATCTCAGAACACGACCAAAAGCTGCGGCGATTCAAGTGACTCTAGAGCCTGAGTGTGTTTCTTGTAGCGCTTAAATATTTGAACAACTAGAGAATAAATGGTCTGGTGGAACCAAATTACAGAAAGTGACCAACTTCCTTTGAGGTTTCAAATTCCAAAAGGTTACTCTGAGTACGGAAAGAGTCCTCAATATAATCTCATAGTGTTGAAAATTGAAGATGAAAATTTCTTGACATGGTTTCGTCAACTTGAAGAGAAGCTTATAGGTCCAGACAAAAGACCCATAGATTCCAGAGTAAAGGATGACACACTTAACGTCAAATATGTAGATGGATTTACACAAGTATTTGATTCAAGTGATGCGTTTTTACTTGATGGTGTTAAAACGTTTGCAAATTGTAATCTGGATTGTCTTGTAGAAATTGATAAGGTGTACGGACCTTTAGGTGATGCAAATTCATACGGAATTACATGCAAGATTTTCCAAGTTCGTGTAGCTCCAGTAGAATCAAAGTGTCTATTTGAGTAGTTTATTGTAGTATTCTTTAGTCAGGTCGTACAGTCGTTTTCCTTTTATACCAACATTGAACAGGACCATCTCATCTTCCTTTATATGAAAAGGGTCTCTTACAGGAAGAGAACTTAGTTCCTTTCTGGCTTTTGCAGTTGCTATAGCCCATGGATTCTTCTTAGCCTGAGACGCTTTTTTCTTGGACACAATTTCTCCACTGCTCTTTGAAACCTTAAAGTGTTTTGCTGTTTTACCACCTGCTGTGTGATGTGCGTCACCGCGAACAACCTCAAGACGAGTACCTTCAGCCTTCATTTTTATTATCGTGGGATATTTTAATATTAGTGATGAGCAATTCAGGAGCACGAGCAGCTGGAGTAGTAGCAAATGCATTTAGAAATGCACTTACACAAACAAATTTTAACAACAATTATTATTACGAAACAAACAATAACAATAAAAAAAAACCACTCATAAACAAAATGAAAAATTTATTTACGTTTGGACTAACGGCACGAATACAAGCTGTTCTTAGGTCAACAAACATGTCGAGTGGAGAGAAAATAAAAGCCATAAAACTTCTTTTAAGCGGTAACAAAAGGTCCGCTCAAAATAAAATGAAGCTTGTTACTGAAATTTTAAAATCAAATTTTAATACAAATCCAAATGTTAGAGCTGAAATTGTAAATTATATATCACGTGGAAATGCAAATCCAGTACAGGCTGCGACTACTGCTCCTGGTTTTTTAAGTGGCAGAAAATCACGGTTCGAAGAGGTTTTATCATCAACCAGAAATAGTAATTCAAAAGCACGAGAACTCGCTTATCTTTTGAGAAGTGACCCTACAAACCTCAACAAAAAGGCACGTCTCATAGGTAATGCAACAAATCTTAAATCAAATCACGCAGAGGATTTGTTTGATTTGATAACTTCTTTAAAGGAGGAAAAATTAGAAAATAGAAATCGTCGTGCAAGAACAAGATTTAGACCTCCATTCTTTAGTAGTGGTAATAGTACATCTTCATATCCATCAGCTCCTATTGGATTTCAAAGACAGGTTCCGTACACTGGTAACGGAGGTCCTCTTTTTGGAGGAGCTCGTAATGAAAGACGTGTAGAGTCTAGTTCTGGATTTGGTAGAAACAACGGTGGAGGTGGAAACTTTGGAAATGGTGGTGTCCCCAGAAATAACGGCGGAAGAAACTTTGGAAACGGTGGTGTCCCCAGAAACAACGGTGGAGGTGGAAACTTTGGAAATGGTGGTGTCCCCAGAAACAACGGTGGAGGTGGAAACT
>JACCDW012102856.1_pt1 | contig 13541 bp, 12 predicted proteins | sample 7449781 | NCBI WGS metagenome assembly JACCDW01 (sample SAMN15323449, study PRJNA562643) | freshwater metagenome | isolation source: river surface water | place: USA:Blue River Watershed | collected 2017-08-18 | reverse complement strand
AGAGCCCTCAAGGAACTTTATGTAAAGCTGTTTATGTTTCAATGTTAGACGAAGTTTTAAGGCAAGCGGAATGGAACTTTGCCGTTAATAGGCAAGCTCTTAATAAAGATGCTTCAGGTTCACCATTGTATGAGTGGGCTTATAGATTTATATTGCCCACCATACCGCCTGTAATTAAAATTATTTCAGTTGAAAATAATGTTCCTTTTAAAATAGAAGGTAATTATTTGGTTAGTAATTCTGATAATATTAAATTAAAATATATAGGCAGAATTACAGACCCTAATTTATACGATTCACTTTTTATTAATGTTTTAGTTTTGAGATTAGCTTACGAAATATCATTTAGCTTAACCTCTCAAACTAGTTTAGGCGACAGTATCTATAAACAATATTTACTTGCCTTAGAAGAAGCTAAAAATCAAAATAGTCAAGATGATAATGAATTGCCGATTCAAGATTCAACTTGGACTAATGCAAGATTAAATGCAATATCTTCTTCTTCAAATATTATTATTAATGCCTAGGACTTCACAACTTCAAACAAATTTTAATGCTGGAGAGTTATCACCTACTTTAATTGGCAGAACTGATTTTGCACCTTATAGCAACGGCTCTTTAACATTAGAAAATTTTAATCCCCACCCTCAAGGCTGGATGTATCGCAGAAAAGGCACTAGATTTGTTGCAGAAGTTAAAGACAGCACAAAAAAAACAAGATTAATCCCATTTTCTTTTAATATTTCTCAAAATCTTATTATTGAATTAGGAGCTGGTTATTTTAGATTTTTTTTAAATCAATCTGTTGTAATAAGCGGAGGCTCTCCCTACGAAATAGCAAATTCATTTGCTGAAAGCGATTTATTGGATATTAGATTCGTTCAAAAAGATGATGTTATTTATTTAACTCATCCGCTAAAAGGTGTTTTTAAATTAATTAGATTAGGTAATGCTAGCTGGACTTTTAATCCTGTTAATTTTATACAAGGTCCGTTTGTCAATGAAAATATAATAAGTGGCAATACTGTTTCCATTAATAACCACGGAGCTATTGGAACAACTGGCACAATGACAGCAAGCGGTTTTTCACCATTTACAGCTAACCACGTTGGCAGTTTATGGCTTGTTAGAGATGGAACAGATTATGCTTATTTAAAAATTACCGCTTTTACTTCTTCAACCTCTGTAAGTTATATTTCTCAAAGTGCAATATCTCAACAGATAACAGCTAAAGGCTTATTTACTTGGAGCGAGGGAGAATTTGGCTTACATCGGAGTTTCCCACGAGCAATAACTTTTCACGAACAAAGATTAGTTTTTGCAGGAACTTTAAATGCTACTCAGAAAATATGGTTTAGTGTTTCATCGGATTTTGAAAATTTTAAAACTGGAACTGTTGCAAGCGATTCTTTTAATAGGACTATTGCCGCGGTTTCCAATGATTCTATATTATGGCTATTGTCTGATGAAAGTTTATTTATTGGTACTGCTGAATCGATATGGAGAGCAAAGCCCTCTTCAAATAGTGCGGGTTTATCAAATTTAGATTTTGGTGTAAAAAGACAAATTGCTTTTGGTAGTGCAGATTTACCACCAATTTATGCCGATGATTCTGCTTTTTATTTACAAAGAGGTAATCAAAAAGTAAGGGCTTTATCTTATAGTGCCTCTAAAGATAAATTAATTGCTGAGGATGTATCAATTAAAAGCAACCACATTACTGGTAATGGTCTAATTCAATTTGCTTATCAAATGAATCCAGTATCAACAATATTTGCAATTAGAGAAGATGGGGCTTGTGTAAATTTTGTTTACGAATCCGCTCAAGAAGTATTGGCTTGGAATAAGATGACAACAGATGGAAAATATGAATCAATTACGGTTATTCCTTCCGCTTCAACTTATGATGAAGTTTATTTTATTGTTAATAGAACTATTAACGGAGTTTCAAAAAGATATATTGAAGTTTTAGAGCCCACTTTTGATTATAGCAATTTAGGTTGTTTTTTTGTCGATTGTGGCTTAACTTATAATGGCACACAACAAACTACTTTAACAATTGCTAATAATGTTGCTACGGCTGGAAGTGCCGTTTTCTCTGCTAATGATGTTAATAAAGAAATACACCAATTAAATATTGGAGTTGGTAGAGCTAAAATTACAAGCTATATAAACAGCACATCTGTTAATATTAGTGTTATTGAGGATTTTTCTAGTAATTCTTTACTTGCTAATAATTGGTCTATTGCCGTTAAAACTGTTGGTGGCTTAGCTCATTTAAATGGTAAAACCGTAAGTATTCTAGGGGATGGAGCAACCAACCCTAATGTAGTTGTTAATAATGGTTCGGTTAGCTGTAATTCTTATAATTCTATTATACACATTGGCTTAAAATATACTTCAACAAGAAAATCAATGCCATTAGAAGCCAATAGATTAGAAGGTTTATTGGGCTCTTCACAAGGCAAAATAAGAAAATTTGACACTGTTTTAATTGATTTTTATAATTCAAGAGGCGGTAAATTATTTGATTCAAGAGGAAAGGAATTAACTATTAATGCAAGAAGTCTTGTTGACAATATGAATCAAGCACCTAGTCTAGTTAATGAAAATGTTAAAATTGATTTTACTTCAGATTGGGATACTGCTTGCACTATTACAATTAGTCAAGAAGAGCCACAGCCTTTGAATGTTAGAAGTATGACATATTATTTAAGTATTAACGATTATTAATTTATTATGGTAGCACCTTTAGTCATTGCTGGTATTGTTGGAACTGGTTTAAAAATTGGCGGGGATATTTGGGGCGGTGTTAATGCAAGAAATGATGCCAGAAGACAGGCAACAATACTTAATAATCAAGCTATTCTTGAAGAACAAGCTTCTGCCTTTGATGCTTTGCAAGCGGAAAAACAATTTGAATCTTTATTAGGAGAACAAAAATTATCTGTTGCTGTAAGCGGTTCAGAAGTTGAAGGTTCTGTTTTAGATATTTTTAATAAAACAATTAGCGATAAACAACGAACAATGCAAAATATAGTAGCTGAAGGTAAAGCAAGGGCTAATTTATTAAGAAATCAAGCTAGACAAATTAGAAAAGCAGGAAAAAGAAGTTTATTAGGTAGCTTAATAGGGGGCGGTGGTTCTGCAATACAATCTTATGCGTCAATGAAAGGCAGTAGTTCCGCTGCAACACAATTTTATACACCAACAGGGGGAACTCTATAATGGTAGCAATTCCTAAAAGTTTTGGAGTTATTCAAAGACCAACTACACAAACTGGACAAGCAGAAGTTAATTCAAGTGTTAATCAAATATTACCTAATGCAATATCTAATTTAGGCTCACAAATTCAAAGTTCGGCTTTACAGTTAAGGCAACAACAAGCACAAGAAGATTTTTTATTACAAAAACAACAGCAAAAAGAGCAAGAAGCTTTTAATGCTTCACAAGTTTTAAATTTTAAAACACAATTATCAAAATTTGACAATGAAGCCGAATTAAATTATAAAAATTTACCTAGTAGCAATATAAATGAAGCTGAAAAATTAAAAAATACTTTTTTAGAAAATAGAAATAACTTTGTAAAAATAGAGAGTGAGAAATTTAAAGACAATCCTGTTCTTTTAAATTTAATTCAACAACAAGCAAGCATTAGTTCTGTTGATATAGAAAATAATTTAGCAACAGAATATTCAAGGAAGCAAAAAGATTATGGTGTAAATAAAATTTATGAATCAATTTACAATGTTAATACTCAAATTGCATCAGGAAAAAATATAGCCAATGCAAAAAGAGCATTAGATGAAACTTTACAAATTGGGCTAAAAACTGGCTTAATTGATATGAAAGATGTTATAAGGGAAAAAGAAAAACAACAGCAATTAGTAAAACAAAGACAAAAAGAATTAGAGGAAAAAATAGCCTTTAACACTGTAATTAACGGACAAACCTATTTAGACCCTAATAATGCAAGAAATCAAAAAATAATTGACTCTAATTTTGCGAAGTCCGCACAAACAAATAAAAATCCCGAACAGCTAGGTTTTGATTTGTCTGTTAATACTGGTATTATTCCTTCTCAATTTAAAAATGTTTTAACTGGTAGATTAACAATAGGAAGCCCTAAACAACAAGTAGAATCTGCTAAAAATATTATTGATATGATAAGCAGAAGACCAAGTTTACAAGACCAATTTAGAAGCGATGAGTTAAGGCTTGTAAATGAAATGAAAGATAATATTGATATTGGCTTACCTGCGGAACAAATAATTAAATATGCTAGAGATAATTTAAACAAAATAAGTTCTCTTGATAAAAAGGCAAGAAATGATTTGTACGAAAATAAAGATTATAAAAAACAATTAGATAAAAACTATAAGAATTTACAAAGCAAACTAAGAGATGAAGCAGGCTTTGATTTATTTAAAACAAAGGCAGAAATACCCCCTCAATTAGAAGTGCATTATAAGCAATTAGTGAAGAATGCTATTGTCTCGGATGGGATGACACCAGAAGGTGCTATTAAATTTGCTGAAGACGGAATAAAAAAAGAATGGGGATTAACTAATATTGGCACAAAAAGAATACAAAGAGGAGCACCTGAAGCTTTTTATGGTGCTTATGGCAATACTGATTGGATTAAAGGACAATTATCTAATACCATTGCAACTTATACAAGCAATAAAAAACCTAAATTAGATAATTATACTCTTGAGCCAATACCGCAATCTATTATTAATAATAAACCATCTTATTATATACAAAAACAAAATCAATACGGAATGTCTGAATTTTTAATGGATAGCAAAAATCAACCTATAATTTTTACCCCTGATTATTTAAAAACAGAAGAAGCTAAAAAAACAAAAAAAGAATATGATTTATTAAAAAAATCATTAAGCGATCAAGAGCTTTTAAATGAATTAAAAAATAAATCTTTTAATCAAGAAAAATTAGATTCAGCAATATTATTAGGTTCAAAACTAGGAGGAAACCGTTAATAATGCCAGAAATACCAGGACAAACAACACAAAATCCAATAGTTAATTTTAATGAACCTTTACAAGTTCCCAAAGATAGACCAATTAAAACAAAACAAACAAAAGAAATTGTTTTAGGCGATGCTACTCAACAACCTTTTTCTGCTGAAACTGAACTATTAGGCGGTTTTGGCGGTTTTAATGGCAAAGCTAGCCCTTATTTAACTCGATATTTGCCGAAAGAAAAGCCAACCTATGCAACTAGAGAAGTTTATAAAGCCGCCTTTGAAAAAGAGAACACGGTAGTAAGTGGTGTTGCCGACACAATTAATGGAACTGCTTTTTCTAATACAATAGATCCTAATTTTAATTCTGCTAATTATGTCTATAATAATATAAGGGACACTAAATATGCGACTTATTTTGAAAGATTTTTATCTGTAAATAATGAAGAAGATGCAATAAAATTACAACAAAGAATTGATAGAGAAGAGCAAAACAACGAAATAATAGAGAGCTCAGGATGGAGAGGTTGGACTGCTAGTTTAATTGCTGGTATTGCTGACCCTATTAATTTTATCCCTGTTTTTAATACAGCCTCTAAATCAGTGAGAATTGGCAAAATATTGAGTGGAGCTTCTAAAACGGCGGTTGCTGGTGCTGGTGGTGTAGCTTTAACAGAAGGCATTTTACAAGCACAACAAGAGACTAGAACCGCAGAGGAAAGTGCGGTTAATATTGCTGGTGGTGCGGTGTTAGGTGGTATATTAGGCGGAGCTGGGGCTTTACTCTCTAAAAGAAAATTCAATTCAATTAGCAAAAAATTTGAACAAGATATAGGGAATAAGGAGCCTGAAATTAAAATAAATCCTGAAACACAAAAAGTAGAAAATAAGTCAATTGGAGCGGCACAAGTACAAAATGAATTAGAAAAATTTTATGAAAATGTTTATGTCAAGCAAGAAATAGAAGCTGGCAAAACTCCATTATCTTTTGAAGAATTTTCAATAAAAGCAGAAGGCTTAGCCCCTGTTTTAGGCGGTAAAACTGCCACAAATTTAATTGAAGCAATAGGACAAACCCCAGTAATTGGCAAACCAACACAAAAATTTATTAAATCAATTGCTAAGTTAGATAGAATTAGCCCTAATCTTCGTATTTTAAATGCTGAATATTCTTCAAAAGCTAAAGAAGTATTACAAAAACTAACTACAACAGGTATGACTACCTTTAAAAATGAGTTAGGCATTGCTAATCAACAGTCGGTATGGATAAGTAGGAAGCAATTAGTGGCTCCTTTGGAGAACGAAGGATTGCCTGCAGTAAACAAATTATATAAAGATTATATTGATAGAGTAAAAAAAGAAGGTGGCGAGGTTAAAAAAAGAATTGAGTTTGAAAAAGAAATAGTAAGAGCTATGAATTATGGAGATATTAGCAATATTCCTGAAGTTGTTAAATCTGCTCAAATTTATAGAAATACTACATTAGATCCTTTAAGCAAAAAAGCAGTAGAACAAGGTATTTTAAAATTAAAAAAATTTGATATTGGTAAATCTTATTTTCCACAATCTTGGAACAAAACTCAAGTTATAGCAAATGAAGGTAAATTAGCCAATATATTAAGTAATAAAATAAAAAATACAATTATTCCTAGTATTAAAAATTCTTTTAAAAAAAAGGAAAGGGATGTATTAAGTGAAATAAATGATTTATCGGCTCAACAAGTAGAATTAGAAGATTATCTTAATAAGTTTGTAGAAGAAGTAGATGTCAAATTAACAGATAAAGAATTACAAATATTAGATAGATTTAAAGAAGCTAAAAGAATAATAAGAACAGTAAAACCAAAATCATTATTGCAGTGGATAAAAGAAACTGGAGGAATTTATGATTATGGTGGAGAATTAAAAGCAATGGGTATAACAAACAGAACTAATCCCGGATTGTTAAGAAAAAATAGAACTAGAGAAAGCGGACAAGATGATGTAGCTTTAAGAGCTTGGGAAGCTGGTTATTTTATAGGAGAAGAGCGACCTACAGTTAATGATTTATTAGATTTAATTGATAGAGAAGCGGGTGGTGAAAAGGTATATTCTCAATTTGAATTAGATAAACTTGATGAAATTAATTATGCTAATAATGTTTTTGAAGAAATAGATATAATGGGTTATGATATTAAAAACATAGAAGCCAATTCTAAAAAGAAAACTACAAAAGAGTTGTTATCAAAAGAAGTATCAGAAGAGCCAAAATTGTTATCAAATGATATAAATGTTAAAAAATTATTAATTGAAAAAGAAATTGAATTAATAAAAGCTAAAAAAACTAGACTTAGTAATCGATTTGAGGATGATAAGCAAATTTTTAGAGCTACATTTGAAGATGTTGGTGATATTCAAGATTACACTGATGAAGTAGTTGATAGCATTCTTGCTAATTTAAAAAAAGAAAAATACGGCAATACTTATAGCGATTTTACTATTGCTGAAAGAGGACCATTAAAACGAAGGGCATTAGATTTTTTAGAGTATGATGAAATAGCCGATTTCTTAAATAATGATGCCACGGAAGTTGTTAAAAATTATGCAAGAATAATGTCAACAGATATTGAGTTAGCAAAGGCATTTGATAATGATTTAACTTTACAAAATAGTTTAGATGATATAGCTGACGAATATTCAAAAGCTACAAAAGAAGCAAAAACACCTGAAGAAAGAATTAAAATAAGCAAAGAGAAAAAAAGAATAATAGCCGATGTTGAAGCAATAAGAGATATTTTAAGAGGAAATTATGGCAATCCTGAGGATCCTGATTCAATTATAACTAGAACATTTCAATCTGCAAGAAAATTAAACTTTTTGCAACAAATGGGGGGAGTTGTTATTTCTTCTATATCCGATATAGCTAACCCTATTGCTATTCACGGTTTTAAGAGATGGGCTCCTGCTTTGCAAAATCTTATTACAAATATTAAAGGTATAAAATTAAATGTTGCAGAGGCAAAATTAGCTGGGAATATTATTGAAAAAACTACATTAGGCAGAATATCATCAATTGCAGAAATAGGAGATCCCTTTCATAGTGGTAGATCTTCTTTTGAAAGATTATTAGATAATGGAGTTAAATTAATGTCTAAAATTAATTTAATGCCTTTGTGGAATGATACACATAAAAGTTTTTCTAGTGTAATTACTCAACAAAGAATTATTAATGAAAGTATTAATTGGAGCAATAAAACAATTAAAGAAAATGATAGAACTTATTTGTCTTTTTTAGGAATAGGAGAAAATGAAGCAAAAAGAATAAACAAACAAATTAATAAATTTGGTTATAAAGATGGTAATTTATGGGTTGCCAATACTAAAGATTGGGATGATTACGGGGCTGTTTTTAATTTTCGCAATGCTTTAAATACAGATGTTGAAAGAACTATTGTAAGCCTTGGAGCTGGAGATATTCCTTTATTTATGAATAAAGAAATTGGAAAAACAATAGGGCAATTTAAATCATTTGCTTTTGCCTCCACTCAACAAGTTTTAATTGCAAGGTTGCAACAAAAAGATATGGCCGCTTTATCAGGTTTTATTTCCGCGGTTTCTTTAGGGATGCTAACTTATTATCTAAAAACAATTGGAGCTGGCAAAGAACCTTCGCAAGATATTAATAAATGGATAGTAGAAGGGATTGATAGAAGCGGGTATTTAGGTATATTGATGGAAGTAAATAATATAAGCGAGAAAGCGACAGGTGGAAAAGTGGGAATCAATGCTTTAATTGATGGGGAAGTTATGAGTCGTTATGCTTCAAGAAATATTACTTCAACATTGCTTGGTCCAACATTAGGGCAAGTTCAAGATGCTTTTAGTATAAGTTCTGCAATTTTTAAAGGAGAAATAACAAAAACTGATGTAAAAGATTTTAGGCAATTTTTACCTTATCAAAATTTATTTTATTTAAGATCTATTTTTGATGAAATGCAAGATTCTTTAAAAGAAACAGTTGCAAATAAATAATTATTTACAAATATATTTATTAAACTTTAATAGTTAAAAAATTAAAACAAACAAAAATGACAATTACGAATACAATTCTAAGAAATGATTATGTAGCTAATGGCTCTTCAACTGTTTTTAGCTTTACTTTTATTGTTTTAAGTGAAACTGCTGGTTATACAATACAAGTAATAACTACTGATTTAATTGGGATTGAAACCGTAAAAACTCAAGGAGTCGATTACACGGTTCAACTAAATGATAACGGCTTAGGCACAATTACATTTACTACTGCCCCATTGCTTAATCACAAAATAACTTTATTATCAAATGTTCCAAGTACTCAAGAAACTGATTATATCAAAGCTGGAACAGATAAATTTCCCGCTGAAAGCCACGAAAAAGCCCTTGATAAATTAACTTTAATTGCTAAACAATTTTTAGAAAAATTTAACAGAATTGTTTCATTGCCTAAAAGCTCAACTTTAAGCAATATAGAGTTTCCGATTAATGCTAGTAATGCTAATCAAATTTTAGCAATTAATAATGATGGCACAAATTTAACAACTAAAGATTTAGCTGATATTGGCTTGGCACCCGTTAGTGCTTATATCAAGACTTTGCTTGATGATGCAACGGCAAATGAGGCTAGAAATACCTTAGGGGTTGCAATTGGATCACAAGTTCAAGCTTATAATGCGAATTTACAAGCCTTAGCTGGTTTAGCTGGTGCCTCAAATAAATTACCTTATTTTACTGGAAGCGGAGCGATGGCTCTTCAAGATAGACTGGCTACTGCTACTAACCAAGGCTTAACTTATCTTAACAATCCGATAACTATTGCTAATAATGTCGCATCTCCAAACGATACAATAGATTTTGGGGCGGGAACTTATATAACATCAACGGGCAATCAAATTTATTTACCTGCAATATCAAAAAAAATTCAAGCAAGCGGAGTATGGACTGCGGGTTCAAATGGTAACGGTCTTGATACTGGAGCCAGAGCGGCAAACACATTTTATAGAACATATATAGTGCAGAACAACTCTACATTAGCTTATGATATTCTTTTTTCACTGTCTTATTTATCACCAACCATTCCTAGTGGTTATACAAATTTAGGGTTATTAGATTATGCTTTAATTCGCACAAATGCATCTAATAATATTGTATCTTCAAAATGGGATGCAAATGATAAAAGGCTTGTTTTAGGTGCTGGACAATCAATTGAAGTTTTTAATTCTACTGCAGGAAGTGGTAATGCTACCATTGTAAACACAACAGAGCCTTTAGAATTTGTCGTGAGAACTTATCTTACAACAACTGGTCCTGGCTCTTCAGATTTGGCTGTTTACGGAAGCGAACAATCTTCTTCTGATCCTTTCGACTCAGTATCCATTGGAACTAATAATGGTTTTCAAGTCTCGGGTGGTGGTTCAGTTTATACTTCCGATGGAAAAATTTACTGGAAAAACTTTAGCATTGGTGCGGGTGTCGGGAATCAAACTTGTAAAATAAAATCAATCAAAATTAGGAACTAAAATGATATACTACAACATTATTAATGACAAAAAAGTATTTTTTGAAAGCGATATAATTTTTGCTGAGTTTGAAGCAACTTTAGCAAATGAAAAAGAGCAAAAAGAATATTTTCTTGAAAAAGCTAAAAACAAAAAGCTTACTGATTTAGATGATTATCACGATAGCGAGGAGGTTAGAAATTTCAAAATTAAAACTCCTAAAAATTTATTTACTTACTCCACTTTACCAGATGCAAGAAATATATTAGTAGAGCAAATTGATGCTAATAGGAATGCTATTGAATGTGGCTTAATAACCCCTGATAAAGCGGGATTTACTTTTTTTCAAAATGGCAAAGCTGAATTTATTTTATTAAATAATTTAAAAATAATTTATGCAAAATTAATGGAAATAGTTAATAAAAATTTTACAATTAAATTAATTCATAAAGCTAAAATTGACAAAATAACTAATTTACAAGAGTTAGAAAATTATGATTTTAAAACTAATTATCTCGCTAATCAAATTATAAAAATTACAGAATGAAAATAATTAACACTGAATATTTATTTAACAACTTAAAAAACGGCGATATGATTGGCTTTCATTATAAGCCGTGGCATTATATTTTTGCAAAAGTTATTCGTCTTTTTACAAAGAAAACAAATAGACTAGGAATAGAGCATATTGGCATCTGCTATAATGTTGAAAAAAATTGCAATGAAATGTCTTTCAATTTTGGAGAGCAATTAACGGCAACAGGCAGAACTAATAACAAGATTATTATTAAATACTTTGCTAAAAGTTATACAATACTTAAAAACAACAAAACAACAAGCCATTTATTCAGCAAAAATATTGAGTTTTATTTGCTTGAGCTTAAAGAAAATTTAACTCTAGCACAAAACAATATATTACATAATTATTTTAAAAAAACTGAAAAATATAAAGTTGCAAGTGCAATTGCATCAGTTCCTTTTTTTCAAAAGATTTTCAAAGTAAAAGATAAAAACAAAGATAATTATTGCTCTGGAGCGGTTCACACTGCACTTAATAGCATTGGCATTGGTCTTAACATTAAAGACACTTTACCAAGCCCTGCGGAGCTTTCAACATTTGATTATATTGCCAATATTTATAAAATTACTGAATAATGAAATTTCTAAAAACAGCTATTATTAATATCGGTCTATATTGTTTTATTCTTTTTGTTTTGACTTTATTAAATAACTTTTTCAATAAAGATTATGATGAAGATTTAAAGCTTAGATTCAGATATACAAAATTTAATAATCAAGTTGTTAGTATCCAAGAATTTATGAAAAAAACACTTTCAAAAGAATGTGGAGAAGGCTACACGACTGGCTGGGCTATTCTTGAGAAATCAACAAAAACCTATTATTTTGAAGATGTAAGAATGATATTAGATGCTAAAATGCCAGCCCCTAAATTTGAAGATAGAGCGACCGATGCTATTCAAGAAAAAGACTTAGCCGAGCTATATATGCCGAACATCGCTAAATACAATCCCTACTATTCTAAAAAAACGGTACATATAGCTAATAATTCACTGTTAAAGTTTGTTAAGAATGCTGAAAAAAAGGAAACCGCAGAAGCTTTTTATTGCAATGAAATTAATAATTGTGCCAAAGGAGAAACTGAAAAAGAAAATATTGCAATCAATTTTGCATTTGGTAAATATAAAAATAATAAAATACTGGAAGGAATCGTTGATAAATCTAATCATCCAACAACTTCAATTGCAATGCTATTAGTTGCTGATAATAATGTTGATGATATAGTGCACGGGTTCTGGATCGCTAAAATGCAACACTATAAATATATAACTAATAAATGCGACGGTGAGGTTGCTAAAAATATTTTAGAAAGAATGGCAAGGGGGCTTCATTAGCAATGGAATTATTAGAATTATTTGCAAAAGCAATAGCTCCGCAATTATTAAATAGAATATTTGACAATATTCCACAATCCGCTATTCTACTTGCTGTTATTATGTTTTTTGTAATTAAATATTTGTTGAAATGGAATAAAGCAAGAATTGAAAAGCTTAATGCTAAAGAAGAAAGAAGCAATGCAATATTAGAAGAAATTAAACTAACTAGAGAAGAGGTTAAATTAACAAACAAAACAACACAAGAAATTAGTGCTAAAGTCAATAAATTAGAAATAGAACATCAACAAAACAAAATTGCGGTTTCTAAGCAATTTAAAGAAGTTGTTGATAAATCTGATAAAAAATTTGAATTAATTAATTCGCAAATTAATTATTTAGATAAAAGAATTTTGACAATTGAGGTTGAAAATCAAGCAAATTCAAAACAAGAAAGTGCTGTAATAACAATGCTTAATCGTATAATCAACTCAATTGATAAAAAGTAATGTTATTTAAACTAATCGAAGGAAAAAACGGTAAATACTCATCTAAAAGATTTGTGTTTATTATTAGCTCAATATCTGCTATTGCGGGCTTTTTTTATTCAATACAAAAAGTTGCGACGGTATCGCCAGAGCTTATACCTCAAATATTAAGTTATTTCTTAATATATTGTTCTTTCATCGGTGGTTTCGTGACCCTCGAAATGATTAATAGTATTTTTAAAAGCTATTTTAAAAACAAAAAGAAAAATGAAACTAATTAATCTAATAATTGCTAGTTTATCTTTTATTGCTGGTCTTTTTATTTCAAAAAAAATTAGTGATGCTGATAAACTTAAAATTCAAGTAAAACAATTTGAGGAAAATCAAAAAACACAAAATGAAATATTGCAAAGAAATATCGATATTGATAATGCTACTAATGCAAAATTGCTCGTCAAAAAAGCAAGAACTCGTAATAAGTAGTTATAAAAACAATCTTTGTAGCTGGCTCAAGCCACTGCCTATGTCTGAAGAGCCATATGAAGAATTGATATCTAATGAACTTGTTATTTATCTTGCAAGAGCTGAAACCGAATATCAAGCAATTTGTCTTAAAAAATGAAAATATTTGATTTATTACTTAAAACATCGCCGTTAATTT
>JACCDW010689713.1_pt1 | contig 13543 bp, 16 predicted proteins | sample 7449781 | NCBI WGS metagenome assembly JACCDW01 (sample SAMN15323449, study PRJNA562643) | freshwater metagenome | isolation source: river surface water | place: USA:Blue River Watershed | collected 2017-08-18 | reverse complement strand
TGGCATAGGCCGAGTCGCCATAGACCCGCTGTTCGTTGCCGTGGAGCAAATCAGGTAGTGGATGTTTGTCATGCACGTTGGCCGCCGTGACCACTGCGCTGTGGGACAGTCCGGTTTGACTGTCCATGAAGCCCCCTCGAATTCCTGAACCAGTCAGAAGTAGAGGTTGGGGAATTGTTTCACACGGTACTCGACCGGCGGGATGCGGCCCAGCGCTTCATGCGGCCGGTGGTGGTTGTAGCGGTGCAGCCAGTCCTCGGTCATCTGCCTGACCTCGTGCAGAGAATCGAAGACGTAGCAGTCCAGCACCTCGGTTCGGTAGGTCTTGTTGAATCGTTCGACATAGGCGTTCTGCGTAGGCTTTCCGGGTTGGATATGGTTGAGGGCAATACCCTTTGATTGCGCCCATTGGGCCAGAGCGTGGGCAATGAATTCGGGCCCGTTGTCCATGCGAATGGACAGCGGTGCGCCGCGAACCTCGACCAATTCGTTCAAGGCACGGATGATCCGCGCCGCTGGCAAGCTGGTGTCGATCTCAATGCGCAGGCCTTCACGGTTGTATTCGTCGATGACGTTGAACGTCCTGAAGCGTCGACCTGACCACAATGCGTCGGACATGAAGTCACAGCTCCAGCCCTGATTGGGTTGGCTTGCAGCTTGCAGCGGCTGTTTGATGCGTGCTGGCAGCCGTTTCTTGCCTCTGCGGGGCAAGTTCAGCCGCATCTGGCAGTACACGCGCCACAGCACCGTCTTGCCCCAGGGCTGCTTTTGATGTCGGGCGCTGTCGTAGAGCAAGTCAAATCCATGGCGTGGATTGATTGCCATGTGGCTCTGAATAAAGGAGATCACCCCGGAGTCGTCGCGTGGCACTGGCCGATAACGCAGCGTTGAGCGGGCTATGCCGCTGGCACTGCAGGCTCGGCGCTGGCTCATGCCATGCTCGGCCATCAGCGATTGCACAACCATCGCGCGACGCTCCGGGGTCAGAGCTTTCGGTCAACGACATCCTTGAGGGCGTTATGCATCAGGGCCAGGTCCGCGTACATGCGCTTGAGCCGGGCGTTCTCGTCTTGCAGTTCGCGCAGCTGCGCCAGGTGCGGCACCGTCATGCCCGAGTACTGGCTTTTCCATTTGTAATAGGTCGGCTCGCTCACGCCGTGCTTCCTGCACGTCTCGCCGACCTTGGCGCCCAGCTCGACCTCCTTGAGGATGGCAACGATCTGGCTTTCACTGAATCTGGTTTTCTTCACGTAGGAACTCCGTTGGTTGGAATTCTCTACTCCCAGCTGGATCAGGTTTTCGAGGGGGCTTCAAATCCGCTACGGTGCCAAAGTCATCGAAATCAGCAAAGGGAAAAACGCCATTGAGCTGTCGTCCGTCGATGAGCTGCTGCCCACGTTGGAAATCGTCAAGCAAGCTGTCGAAGAGGGCAGCTTGGATGCTCAAATTGACGCTGTCAGCAACAAGCTGCGTAGTGGCTTTAAGAAATGAAGCTGCAGAGCTACGCTGCTACCGTCCGCGTTCGAATGGGCGGTGGCAGCACCGTCCTTGTTCGAACACAAGTGCAAGCTGAGGACATCAACCGCGCAAAATGGCTGCTGGAAGCTCAGTATGGCGTTGGCAATGTTGTTTGGCTCGCAACAAACTGATTTTCTGCATTTCGAATAGACTGAGCGTAGTTTTCGGAGGCTCGTATGCGTCGGCTCTTATGGCTATTCCTTGTGTTGATTTTCAGTGGATGTGCGACTGCAGTTCATCGCGCGGGCGATACAAACATCACCAAGCTGATTGCTAATGAAAGCAAGCCACGCCCAACTGTGATTTTGATACACGGATGCGGTGGAACAAGTCCGCACGAGCATTGGATGAAGGTACTTGATGAGAACGGATTTAATGCCGTTCTCATCGACTACATCAATCCACGCGGCTACTCAAGCATCTGCGATTTGAATGCTCCCATCAGCATTGACAAAGCTGTAGATGACATAAATCACATTGTCGGATGGGTGCAATCGCAGAAATGGCATAAAGGCGCTGTGTCTGCGATGGGCTTTAGCTTCGGTGGGTCTATCGTGAATTCTTTTACTGATATAAATAATCTGAAAGCAAAGGGCATCGCAGTCAATCACATCAGCCAACTCCATCGCATCATTTCAGTCTATCCACATTGTGGAATCGGCGGGCTTGCTGAAAAAACAGCTATACGAACTCAAATCCACTTTGGGCTCAACGATTACTGGACACACCACTCTTTATGTATGATTGACAGATTGGATAAGTCGAATTACGAGCTAATCTTTTACGAAAACTCGATGCACGGCTTTGACATCCCAAACACTCCCACTCACGTCAATGGGCTGTTTCGACTTCAATTTAATCCGTCGGCCTTTCAAAACATGAAGGCAAACGTGTTTAGATTTTTAACAGTAAATTAAGTCGTCTAATTTTACTTGATGCTTTACTATTATTTTAGAGATTCTATTAAATGTTTTTTGAAAAATTCTATTGTTCTTTTTTTACTCAATTCAGTTGCGATGGCGTCATATTTGACTGTGCGACTTCGTAATCCTCCGCCGTGCCCACCCATCATAGTGCCATTCGCATCTTTTCTATCAAATGAGTGATGAACTCCCTCATAAATGTATAGCTCCATGTCTGCAGTTTTATTTTTTCTTTGGCCATCCCACATATCTTTCAATTTTTGGCAAAAATCTGAGGCAGTCCAATCATCTTTATCGCCTATGTGAACCTGCAAGGGTATTATTTGATCAGTAATCACATCGAATGAACAATATGGATAATAGCCAACGATAGCCTTTACGCTCGTAACTCTTTCTCGGTAAATATGCCAAGCGTTTCTTAAATAATCTAATGCGTGCCAGCCACCATTACTATACCCTATAATTCCTATACCTCCTTTATGCCAGCCCTGCATATCAATCCACTCTTCAATCGCATAAAAATCCCTCACCCTATGATTAGGCCTAACTCTTGTGGTATTTTCGCATATTTTATTGCCCTCATACCATGCCATCCGCGGCTTGTGCGCCTCATAGTACACGGCATTAAATCCGTTATTAACTAAAAAATTCGCCCACTCAACTTCATGAGAAGAAAGACCATAGCAGCCATGCGATATTATTATCGTTGGCGCTGGTGTCGCTAACGTTTTTGCTATAACTTCGATTTCAATCGTTTTACCGCCATAATCTTCAAATTTTAACTTTTGCCTCACATCGGAGAGGGCAACCGAGCACCAAAGAGAAATTAAGATAATTTGAAATATTTTTTTCATGATTTCTCCGTTGACCAAAATCTTATTCCTTGATGGAAAATCTAAGAATAGATTATTTGGAATTTTTAAGCTGAATTACATGCTACACATAAATATAACAAAAGGAGATAGCAATGAAAATAATGGAAATCGCTAATGCCGAAGAGCAGATGGAACTATGGAAGCTCATCAACGACAACGTGTGGGCTGCTATCAATCAGCAAGCACGCGATGAAGCAGAACGGAAAGCAGCGGCGCAACGTGCAGCCAAGTTGAAGGGTGGCAAACGTAAGACGAAGGGGGCAACGCCTTCGCTTCGCTTACCCCCACCACCCCCACCGAAGAAAGCAGCACCCCCACAACAGCAGCAACAGAAATCGGCTGTGGGTGTTCAGCAGCAACCAACACGTGTAGCCACCCCTCAGCAGCCTTCGGCAAAGCCTACCCAACCCACAGCACATCAGCAGCCTCTACCCTCAGCCCAACCCACAGCGCCCACAGCATCTGCACAGCCCCAAGCGGTGCCACCGAAACCGCTCAAACCACCTAAAAAAGTGGGTTTTTCGGCGAGAAACATAGCTGCTGCAAAAAAGTGGTGAGTGGGGATGAGAGGCATAGTGAAAATGGTTGCAGCACCCAAAAAATTTCTGCTGCAGTTTTCGAAGGGGGTGGAGAACCTAACCCCCACCACTTTTAATCTAACCACCCTACAAGCTGTCGATGGCAGAGCCCTTTAACGAGGCGAGCACAGCGTCGGCAATCGACGTGCTGTAGGGCTTGTGTGTGGGCAGCAGAGCCCATCTGCTGTGCTTCAATGACGTAGCAGCGTCCTAAAAATCGACGCTAAACGTAGAGGCTTTTACGGCACACTGACAGACACGTTTTTACAGCGTAGGCAGCGTCTTTTCTTTGGTTTGTAGCCTGTCTTTAATAAACTACAAAATAAACTACAAATTGTAAATATTCAATAAAATCAAGAGCTTAGCTCATAGTTAGGCACGTTCGGGACGCAGAGGCCGGAGGTTCGAATCCTCTCACCCCGACCAATCTGAGCCCAATGAGCGCCCAGGCCTGCAGTGCCTGCATGGGATTTACAAACGCTGGCCACCGGCCGATCATGGATACCTTGGTATCCATTTTTGACCGCCATGGCCGAATCCCCGACTTCTTACACACGCACCGGGCAAGCCGACGACGCCCCGGTGGTGGTCTATGTGCAGCAGTGGCTGGAGCAGGCGGTCGCGCTGGGCGCGTCGGATCTGCACTTTGAACCCTACGAGCAACAGCATCGGCTGCGCTTGCGCATAGATGGTGAGTTGCGCGATGTGGCCCAGGTGCCGCAGGCTTTTCGTGAGCGTTTGCCCGCACGCATCAAGGTGTTGGCCCGGCTGGATGTGGCCGAAAAGCGCTTGCCCCAGGACGGCCGCATCCAGTTCAGACTGAACGACGGCCGCGAGCTTGACCTGCGGGTGAGCACCCTGCCCACCCTGTTTGGCGAAAAGGTGGTGGTGCGTGTGCTCGATGGGCGTGCCACACCGCTCGATTTGGCCGCACTTGGTTACGAGCCAGACGACTTGGCGCATCTGTTGCATGCGATCAAGCGGCCCCATGGCATGGTGCTGGTGACCGGGCCCACCGGCTCGGGCAAAACGCAGTCGCTGTACGCCTGCCTGCACCAGCTCAACACCAGCGAGGTCAATATCGCCACCGTTGAAGACCCTTGCGAAATCCAGATGCCGGGCGTCAACCAGGTCAATGTGCACGACAAACCCGGTCTGAGCTTTGCGGTGGCCCTGCGCGCCTTCCTGCGTCAAGACCCGGACATCCTGATGGTCGGCGAGATCCGGGATCTGGAAACCGCGCAGATCGCCATCCAGGCAGCGCAAACCGGCCATCTGGTGCTCTCCACCTTGCACACCAACGATGCGCCATCGACCCTGGTGCGCCTGCGCAACATGGGCATCGCGCCGTACAACCTGGCTGCCAGCGTGTCGCTGGTCACCGCACAGCGCCTGGTGCGCAAGCTCTGTCCGCACTGCCGCATCGCAACGCCTGTGCCCAGCGACGTCTGGCGGCAAGCAGGATGGGGCGACGAGATGCGCCTGGCCCAGAGCGCACCCACCGCTTTCTTGCCACGCGGCTGCCCGCAATGCCACAAGGGTTTCAAAGGGCGCACCGGCATCTTTCAGGTGATGCCCGTCAGCACAGCACTGCAAGAACTGATCTTGCAAGACGCCAGCGGCCTGGCGCTGGCCAGGCAAGCCCAGCGCGAGGGCGTGCGCAGCCTGCGGCAGGCGGGCTTGCGCAAGGCGTGGTCGGGCGAGACCTCGCTCGACGAGGTGCTGGCCGCAACACGGGACCAGGCATGACACGCTCAGCCCATGCCTATGCCTGGCGTGGCCTGGATGCACAAGGTCAGGCGCAGCAGGGCACGGTGCACGCCAGCGACCCCGACCTGGCCCGCGCCCTGCTGCGGCGACAGGGCGTGCAACTGCAATCGCTGCAGCGGGTGTGGTGGTCGCGCCCCGAACGGATGGCATCGCGTCAGCTCAGCGCCCTCACACGTCAATGGGCGGCACTGCTGCGCGCTGGGGTGAGTTTGGTGCCGGCATTGCAGATGCTCGAGCGCAGTTCGCCCACGCCAAGCCTGGCCATGCTGATGCGCGCTGTGCGCCAAGATGTTGAAGCGGGTCTGGCGCTGTCGCAAGCGCTGGCCAAACATCCTCGCCAGTTCAGCCACCTTTATGTGAGCATGGTGCAAGCAGGCGAGGCCGCCGGCATTTTGGACACCCTGATGGAGCGGCTGGCCCACACGCTTGAGAAAAACGACGCCCTGCGTGCGCGGGTGCGCTCTGCGCTGGCCTACCCCAGCGTGGTCATCGCCATCGCGCTGGCGGTGCTGGCGCTGATCCTACTGCAGGTGGTGCCGGTGTTCGAAGACGTGTTCCGCGCCTTTGGTGCCGAACTGCCCTGGAGCACCCAGCTTGTGCTTGCACTCAGTCGCGCGCTGCAAGCCCATGCGTGGTGGCTGGCCTTGCTGGTGCTGGGTGTGGGTGCATTGGCCCACCGCCAGTGGCAACAGCCGTTGTGGCAACGCCGACTGCACCGGCGTCTGCTGGCCCTGCCCTGGCTGGGCGATCTGCTGCGCAGTGCGGTGGTGGCGCGCTGGGCGCACACGCTCTCGGCCTTGCTGGGTGCGGGGGTGCCGCTGGTCGAAGCCCTGCCCACCGCAGGCCAGGCCTGTGCCCACCCGGTCTACACCCGCGTGTGCGAGCACCTGCAAAGGCGCGTGGCCCAGGGCGGGCGTCTGAGCGAAGGCATGGGCCACACCGGGCGCTTTCCCGACATGCTGGTGCAGCTGTGCGCCACCGGCGAGGAGACCGGCACCCTCGATGACCTGCTCGGGCGGGCGGCCGAGCTCATGGAACAAGAGCTTGATGCGCGCGTCAGCGCACTCTCGAGCCTGCTCGAGCCTTTGATCATCGTGGTCCTGGGGGGTGCGATCGGCGGTATCCTTGTGGCCATGTATCTGCCCATCTTCCGCCTCGGCCAGGTGTTCTGAGCCCATGCAAATCCCCTGGCTGGATGATGCCCTGGCCGCCCTGCTGGGCCTGTGTCTGGGCAGTTTCCTCAATGTGCTGATCCACCGCCTGCCGCTGATGATCGAGCAGGCCTGGGCGCAGCCGCTGGACGGCGCGCTGCAAGCGCCTGCGCCAAGCCTCAACCTGGCCTTTCCAGCCTCGCACTGCCCCGCCTGCCAACACCCCCTGGCCTGGCATGAGCTCTTGCCCCTGTGGAGTTTTGTCTGGCTGCGCGGGCGCTGCCGCCATTGCGGTGCCCCCATTTCCTGGCAGTACCCGCTGGTGGAGCTGGCCACCGCCGCGCTGTTCGTCTGGAGCCTGTGGACGCACGGTGCTGGCGCTGCGGCGCTGGCCTGGGCCGGTTTTGCTTCGGGCTTGCTGGCCCTGACCGTGATCGATGCGCGCACCAGCTGGTTGCCCGATGCGCTCACACAGCCATTGACCTGGGGCGGCCTGATCGCCGCCGCTTGTGGCTGGACGGGCTTGCCGCTGGCCGATGCGCTGGCCGGCGCGGTGGCCGGCTACCTGAGCCTGTGGTCGGTGTATTGGGCTTTTCGCCTGGCCACGGGCAAGGAAGGCATGGGCCATGGGGACTTCAAACTCCTGGCCGCGCTCGGCGCCTGGTTCGGTTGGCAAAGTCTGCTGGCGATCGTGCTGATCGCCTCGGTCAGCGGCTTGGTGGTGGCGCTCTGGCTGATGTGGCGCGGGCTTTTGCCCGACAATCGGCAAATCGCGTTCGGCCCTTTTCTGGCGCTGGCTGGCGCGTGGCTGCTGTTCTTTCCTGCGCCCCAGCTCTTGATCCTTTGACCCCATGCATCCCCCTCGCACCTGGCGCATCGGCCTGACCGGTGGCATCGGCAGCGGCAAAAGCACCGTGGCTGGCATGCTGGCCGAGCTGGGCGCGGTGGTCATCGATGCCGACGCCATCTCGCGCAGCCTCACAGCCACTGGCGGACGCGCCATCCAAGCCATCCGCGCCCAATTCGGCCCCGAGATGGTCGGCGCCGATGGCGCCATGGACCGCCAGGCCATGCGCGCACGCGTTTTCAGCGACCCCTCAGCGCGACAGCAGCTCGAGGCCATCATCCACCCGCTGGTGGGCCAGATCACGCGCGAGCAGGCCGAAGCCGCCGTGGCCGCTGGCGCACGCTGTCTGGTGCACGATGTGCCGCTGCTGGTCGAGGGCGGTGCGCGCTGGCGTGCCAGCTTGGACCGTGTGCTGGTCGTCGATTGTGAAGCCCAGACCCAGCGCCAGCGTGTGATCACGCGCAGTGGGCTGGACGCCGAGGAGGTCGACCGCATCATCGCGCAGCAGGCCAGCCGTGCGCAGCGCCTGGCCTGTGCCGATGTCGTGCTGTTCAACCAGGGGCTGAGCCTGGACGCCTTGCGGGCCGAAGTCCGGCAGGTCGCACAGCACTTCGGGCTATGATTCCAGGATTGGAAAATCCCCCGTGATCCTGTACGAATACCCTTTCAACGAACGCATCCGCACCTACCTGCGTCTGCAGCAGATGTTCGACCGCCTGGCTGTGCTGATGGCGCGGCCCGATGCGATCGACCACCACTTTGCACTGCTGACCTTGTTCGAGGTGATGGAGGTGGCCTCGCGCCCCGAGCTCAAAGCCGATGTGCTCAAAGACCTCGAACGCCAAAAGCAGCAGTACAACGGCTACCGTGGCAACCCGGCGATCTCCGAAAAAGCCCTCGATGGCGTGATCGCCCAGCTTGATGCGCACTTTGAGGCCCTGAACGCCCAGACCGGGCGACTGGGCAGTGAGCTCAACGACAACGAATTCCTCATGGGCATCCGCAGTCGCGCCGTGATCCCGGGTGGTACCTGCGAATTCGACCTGCCCAGCTACCATGCCTGGCAGCACCTGGAGCCAGCGCGCCGCCAGGCCGACCTGGCCCGCTGGACGGCGCCGTTCGCCCCGGCCGCACAAGCGATCGCCCTGCTCATGCAGATGTTGCGCGAATCGGGCATGACGCAAAAGGTCATGGCCGCGCAAGGCCAGTTGCAGCAAAACCTGCCGCAAGGACGGACCTTTCAGCTGCTGCGCCTGCGCATCGACTCGGCGCTGGGCTTGACCCCCGAGATCAGCTGCAACCGCTTGCTGGTGGTGATCCGCATGATGCAGCAACAGGCCGATGGCAAGCAGGTCGCCAGCAGCGCTGATGTGCCGTTTGAGATGACCTTGTGCGCATGAGCCTGCACCCCGAGTCGGCCGCTGACTTTGCCGAGCGCAAGGTGCGCTGCCCGGCCTGCGAATCGCTCACGCTCTACAGCCCACGCAACCCCTACCGCCCGTTTTGCTCAGCCCGCTGCAAGGGCCTGGACTTTGGCGCCTGGGCCAGCGAGAGCTTTCGCCTGCCCGAAGACACGCCGCCCGATGAGCCGTTTGGTGACCCCAAACTGCATTGAAGCCATGGATTGCCCGGTCAAGCCGGGCAATGACAGTGTGGGATCAAGCCGGGCAATGACAGTGTGGGATCAAGCCGGGCAATGACAGTGTCGGATCAGGCCGGGCAATGACAGTGTCGGGGCAAGCCGGGCAATGACACTGACGGGTCGGCACTGACCGCCCAGTGCGTCATCCTCGGACCTGAAATCCAGTGCGTCATCCTCGGACTTGAAACTCAGTACGTCATCCTCGGACTTGAAACTCAGTACGTCATCCTCGGACTTGAAACTCAGTACGTCATCCTCGGACTTGATCCGAGGATCCAAGCCCCCTCAGCCGTGCGTCGCGCCCGCGAAACCGCGCTCTTCGGCCAGCCAGGCCAGCACCGGCATGGTGCCCGGCAAGACCGGCTGCACCGCCACCGGCAAGCGCTGCCAGGCAAAGCTTTGGGCTTCACGCATTTGCAGCTCGCCCTCCCACTGGCGCACCTTGCAAAAATGCAGGCGCACCAGGGCGTGCGGGTAATCCACCATCTGGGTTTTCCAAAGCTCGGCCGCGCCAATGGTGATGCCCAGTTCTTCGTGCAACTCGCGGCGCAGGGCCTGCTCCACCGTTTCGCCGGCTTCCAGCTTGCCGCCAGGAAACTCCCAGTAGCCTGCATAGACCTTGCCCACCGGGCGCGAGGTCAGCAAGAAGGCGCCATCGGGCAAGAGCAGCACGCCCACGGCCACATAGGTGACGGGGCGCTCAGGCCCGCCCTCACGCGCGTGCTGGCCATCGGCCACCAGGGTCTGGCCCATGCTCAGCCCAGGCGGCCCATGAAGTCGCGCGCAAACTGGTAGGCCACGCGGCCGCTGCGCGAGCCGCGCTCGAGCGCCCACAGCAAGGCCGCAGGGCGCGCCTCTTCGATCTGCGCGGGCGTGGCACCCAGCGCGCCCAGCCACTGCGCGGCGATCGTCAGGTACTCGTCCTGCGAGAAGGGGTAGAAACTGATCCACAGGCCAAAGCGCTCGGACAGCGAAATCTTTTCCTCCACGCCCTCGCCCGGGTGCACCTCGCCATCGCTTGTGTGCTTGTAGGTCAGGTTCTCGCTCATGTACTCGGGCAGCAGGTGGCGGCGGTTGCTGGTGGCGCAGATCAGCACATTGGGCGTGGCCGCTGCCACCGAGCCATCGAGGATGGACTTGAGCGCCTTGTAGCCGGGCTCGCCGTCTTCAAAGCTCAGGTCATCGCAATAGACCAGAAATTTTTCGGGGCGGCCGGCCACCACCTCGATCAGGTCGGGCAGGTCGGTCAGCTCGTCCTTGTCGACCTCGATCAGGCGCAGACCTTGCGGCGCATAGTGTTTGAGGCAGGCCTTGATCAGCGAAGACTTGCCAGTGCCGCGCGCACCCGTGAGCAGCACGTTGTTGGCCGGGCGCCCTTGCACGAACTGCGCAATGTTGCGCTGCATCTTTTCTTTTTGGTCGTCGATTTCCTGCAGCTCATCAAGGGACATGGCGGCCACATGGCGTACCGGCTCGAGCACGCCATGGCCAGAGCCGCGCTTGCGGTAGCGCCAGGCCACGGCCTGCGACCAGTCAGGGGCATGCAGGGGCTGGGGCAAGACCGATTCGATGCGGGTGATCAACTGCTCGGCGCGCTCGATCAGGCGCTCAAACTTGTCGTTCATCAGGCTTCAGCTCCGGTAGTCGGCATTGATCGAGACGTAGTCGTGGCTCAGGTCACAGGTCCACACCGTGTCGCTGGCCGTGCCCCGGCCCAGGCCCACGCGCACGGTGATCTCGGCTTGCTTCATCACGCGCTGGCCGTCTTCTTCGCGGTAAGCCGGGTGACGGCCGCCTTGGGTGGCCACGTGCACATCGTCCAGGTGCAGCTCGATCAAGGCCTGGTCCAGGTCTTCGATGCCGGCATAGCCCACGGCCGCGAGGATGCGGCCCAGGTTGGGGTCGCTGGCGTACATGGCGGTCTTGACCAGGGGCGAATGGGCGATGGCATAGGCCACCTGGCGGCATTCGGCCGCGGTTTTGCCGCCTTCGACACGGATGGACAGGAACTTGGTCGCGCCTTCGCCGTCGCGCACGATGGCATGCGCCAGCTGCTGCGCCACTTGCATGAGCGCGGCCTTGAGGGCCTGGCCATCGGGCGTGGCCCAGGACGTGATGGGCGCATGGCCCGCGCGGTGCGTGGCGACCATCACGAAAGAATCGTTGGTCGAGGTGTCACCGTCGATGGTGATGCAGTTGAAAGAGCCGTCGGCCAGCTCGCGCGCCAGGGCCGGCAACAGTTCGGGGGCGATGGCGGCGTCGGTGGCCAAAAAGCCCAGCATGGTCGCCATGTTCGGGCGGATCATGCCGGCGCCCTTGCTGATGCCGGTGATGTTGACCGTCTTCCCGCCGATCTGCACTTGCACGCTGGCGGCCTTGGGCACGGTGTCGGTGGTCATGATGCCTTCGGCCGCCTTGGCCCAATGGACGGCATTGGCATCGGCGATGGCGGCCGGCAAGCCCGCAACGATGCGGTCCACGGGCAGCGGCTCCATGATCACGCCGGTTGAAAACGGCAGCACCTGGCCTGGCAGGCAGTTCAGCAGCGCGGCCATCGCCTCGCAGGTCTGGCGCGCGTGGGCCAGGCCAGGCGCGCCGGTGCCCGCGTTGGCGTTGCCGGTGTTGATAACCATGGCGCGGATGCTCTGACCCGCCTGCAGGTGCTCGCGACACACCTGCACGGGTGCCGCACAAAAACGGTTTTGGGTGAAAACGCCGGCCACGCTGGCGCCTTCATCGAGCAGCATCACGCTGAGGTCTTTGCGATGGGCCTTGCGCACACCAGCTTCGGTGATGCCCCAGCGCACGCCCGCCACGGGGTGCAGTTGGGCCGGGTCGAGGGGGGGCAGGTTCACGGGCATGGGACTCTTTCGTCTCAAAAAGCGGGTTCAGAAATAAGGGGGCCAGGCCACTGGCGTGCGCAAGCGCCGCTCAGCTGAGCTTGCCGTGGCATTGCTTGAACTTTTTGCCCGAACCGCATGGACAGGGTTCGTTGCGCCCAACGCCCGCAAAACGCTGGACATCGAAGCCATCGGCGGTGGTCACCTGCTGCTGACCGGTTTCGTCGGGGGCGCTGTAGGTGAGGTTGTCGATGTGCTCGGCCTTGTCCTCGATGGCATGGGCCGCTTCCTGCACCTGCTCGCTGCTCTGGATTTTCACCGTCATGAGGATGCGGGTGACCTCGTTCTTGACCGAATCGAGCAGCTGGCCAAAGAGCTCAAAGGCCTCGCGCTTGTATTCCTGCTTGGGCTGCTTTTGCGCGTAGCCGCGCAGGTGGATGCCCTGGCGCAGGTAATCCAGCGCGGCCAGGTGCTCGCGCCAGTGGGTGTCGATGCTTTGCAGCAAGACCATGCGTTCAAAAGACACAAAGTTGTCGGCGCCCACCAGATCGAGCTTGGCCTGGAACTGCTTGTTGGCTGCGGCGATCACATCCTCCAGGATGTCTTCGTCGGTGATGCTGTTCGAGGCCTGCACCTTGGACACCAGATCGATCTCGATCTGCCACTCGCTTTGCAACACGGCCTGCAGGCCCGCCAGATCCCACTGCTCTTCGACCGACTCTGGCGGCACGAACTGGCGCACCAGGTCGGTGAAGCAGCCCTCGCGCAGCGAGGCGATCTGGGCATGCAGGTCTTGCGCATCCAGGATGTCGTTGCGCTGCTGGTAGATCACCTTGCGCTGGTCGTTGGAGACATCGTCGTATTCGAGCAGTTGTTTGCGGATGTCGAAGTTGCGCGCCTCGACCTTGCGCTGAGCGCTCTCGATGCTGCGGGTGACGATGCCAGCCTCGATCGCCTCGCCTTCGGGCATCTTCAGGCGGTCCATGATGGCGCGCACGCGGTCGCCCGCGAAGATGCGCATCAGCGGGTCGTCCAGGCTCAAGTAAAAGCGTGAGGAACCGGGGTCGCCCTGGCGGCCCGAACGGCCACGCAGCTGGTTGTCGATGCGGCGCGACTCGTGACGCTCGGTGGCGATGATGCGCAGGCCACCTGCGGCCTTGACTTGCTCGTGCGTGGTTTTCCAGGCTTCGCGCAAGGCGGCGATGCGCTGCTGTCGCTCGGCCTCGGGCAGCGATGCGTCGGCTTCAATGACCAGCACGTCTTTCTCGACGTTGCCGCCGAGCACGATGTCGGTGCCACGACCGGCCATGTTGGTGGCGATCGTGATCATGCCGGGGCGGCCGGCCTGGGCCACGATGTCGGCTTCACGCGCATGCTGCTTGGCGTTGAGCACCTGGTG
>JACCDW011669941.1_pt1 | contig 13544 bp, 14 predicted proteins | sample 7449781 | NCBI WGS metagenome assembly JACCDW01 (sample SAMN15323449, study PRJNA562643) | freshwater metagenome | isolation source: river surface water | place: USA:Blue River Watershed | collected 2017-08-18 | reverse complement strand
GGAAAATGCGGGGTTAAGTCGGGTGAATTTGATGAATTGGTGAGTATGCGCAATGAAATTTGCCGTCGGGGCATCTCCGCGGAAATCGAATCTTTTGAATCTTAAGCCATGATGCATACCTATCCTTCTCGGATTATCGAACAGGCGGTGGAAGAAATCTCCAAATTGCCGGGAATCGGGAAGAAATCTGCCTTGCGCTTAGCATTGCATTTATTGAAAAGGCCGGAATCTCAATCATTGCAGTTGGCACATGCCTTAGTTCAATTGCGAACAGAGACGAAGTTTTGTCCTAAATGTCACATGATTTCAGATGGAGATTTATGTGGAATTTGTGCCAGTAATAAGCGTGATGAGAAGGTATTATGTGTGGTGGAAGATTTGCGGGATGTGATGGCGATAGAGAATACGGGTCAATATTTAGGATTGTATCATGTGTTGGGCGGAATCATTTCACCATTGGCAGGGGTTTCCCCGAGTGATTTACACATTGATTCCTTGATCCAGCGGATTGCTACGGGCGAATTTGACGAAGTGATTTTGGGGTTAAGTCCCACGATGGAGGGAGATACCACAGCCTTTTATTTGACGAAGAAATTGGCGGAATATTCGATTAAAATATCCACCATTGCACGCGGCATTCCGATTGGCGGGGATTTGGAATATACAGATGAGATTACCTTAGGTAGGAGTATCGTAGGTCGTGTGATTTACGAATAGCTAAATAATATAATGATGAAACGCACACACTTTTTACAATTGATGGGAGCGGGAATGCTTTTTTCTAGTTTTCGTTCGCGTCAGGTCTTGGAAAATGCACCATTTACTTTGCCTGCTTTACCTTATGCATTTGATGCGTTAGAGCCGCACATCGATAAATTAACGATGGAAATTCACCACGATCGCCATCACAAGGCATATGTGGATAATTTGAACAAAGCGCTTCCAACGACGACCAAAACGTTAGAGGAGTTGTTGGCAACGGTTTCTACCCAAACAGTAGCCGTTCGAAATAATGGGGGCGGACACTGGAACCATAGCTTTTTCTGGCAATTATTGGCTCCCGCGACGGGCAAACAGCCGAGTGCCGAATTAATGGCCCAAATTGTGAAGGATTTTGGCAATTTAGAAAACTTGAAGGTTGAATTTGGAAAGGCGGCAACATCCCGTTTTGGTTCGGGATGGGCCTGGTTAATTGTGAAAGATGGCAAATTAGTTATCAGTTCTACAGCTAATCAAGATAATCCATTAATGGATGTAGCAGAGGTGAAGGGAAAGCCTATTTTGGCATTGGACGTATGGGAACATGCCTATTATTTAAAATATCAAAATAAGCGTGCTGATTACATCAATGCGTTTTGGAATGTAGTTAACTGGGATTTTGTGTCCCAACAATTTTTAAAATAAGCATATGTTACTAGATGAGATTCCTTCATTGGATTTAGCTGAATTTCAGTCGGGCGACCCCGTGCGCAAACAAAAATTTGTTCAAGATTTAGGTGCAGCATTCAATACGATTGGTTTTGTGGCGATTAAAGGGCACGGATTAACGGACCAATTTACCAAAGAGCTTTATCAAGGTGTTGAAACCTTTTTTCAATCGCCGGATTCATTAAAGCAAGCCTATGAAATTCCTGGTATTTCAGGCCAACGAGGCTATGTAGGAAAGGGAAAGGAGACTGCCAAAGGATTCAAGGTGCCTGATTTAAAGGAGTTTTACCATGTAGGGCAGCCACACAAAGCTGATGGGGATTCCGTTTGGGATGAGTATCCCGCAAACGTTTTTCCTGCTGAATTTCCGGAATTCGGGATGAATACAGTCAAGGCATACCAAACCTTGGAGGCTGCGGGGAAGGCCTTATTAGCCGCAATTGCGCTATATTTGGAATTACCCGAAGATTATTTTGAGGCTCGCGTAAAAAATGGTAATTCAATTTTGCGCGCAATTCATTATTTCCCTATTGCGAATCCAGATAGTTTACCTGAGGGGGCTGTTCGTGCTGCTGCGCATGGGGATATCAATTTGATAACCTTGTTGATGGGAGCTTCAGCCGAAGGCTTAGAAGTTTTGCGTATGGATGGGAAATGGATTCCGATAACGGCTTTACCGGATCAGGTGGTCGTGAATGTGGGTGATATGCTGGATAGACTAACGAATCATAAATTAAAATCAACGATTCATCGGGTTGTGAATCCTCCTCGCGAGAAAATGGGAACTTCCCGTTATTCGATTCCATTCTTTATGCATCCACGTTCGGAAATGGATTTGACATGTTTGCCTTCATGCGTTTCAGCGGAATATCCGAAATTGTATACGGATATGTCGGCAGGCGAATTTTTGAATGAGCGCTTAATCGAATTGGGATTAAAGAAAAAATAAATTGAAACAGCCCAAGCATCTAAATTTTTTATGGGATGTATTTATTCTAGCTGCGACATCATTTGGAGGGCCTCAGGTACACTGGGCCCTTTTTTTAAAGCGCTTGGTTCACCAAAAAGCTTATCTGACCGAAGAAGAGCTTTTTGAAATTCAGGCCTTATGTTCGGTATTACCTGGGCCAACCTCCACGCAGATGATTACGGCAATCGGTCTGAAACGTGGTGGGGCAAGTTTAGCCTATTTAACGCTGCTTGTGTGGATTACGCCTGCTGTTTTCATCATGACAGCTGCGGCTTATGGAATGACTTACCTAGCAAATCGGGCGATATTGCAATTTGTCCTGCCCGTAGGAATTGGATTAATTCTTCAAGCGGGCTGGTCTATGGCGCAAAAGGTGATTCGTAGCCCCATGTATGTATTAATCTTCTTGCTAACCTTGGCTTTAGGGATTGGATTTCCAAGTCCCTATATTTTTCCTTTGGTTTTAGTTCTTGGTGGAGGAATCTCGTCAATGAATTTTAAGGAATTCCCTCGACAGAACAAGCATAAAATGATTATCCCTTGGGCAAATTTTAATTTATACTGGGGATTTTTGTTGGGATTAGCCGTATTAGGGCATTTGACAGATTATTACCCTATCCGGATGTTCGAAAACTTCTATCGAAATGGTAGCATCGTTTTTGGGGGAGGCCAGGTATTAGCTCCAGTACTTTATACGGAGTTTGTGGAATTTAAAGGCTTGATTCGTTCGGATGATTTTTTAACGGGAATGGCCCTGTCCCAATCACTTCCGGGGCCAGTATTCGCCTTGACGTCCTATTTGGGCGTTTTGTTGATGCGCAATTATGGTTTTTTTGGGGAGTTGGCCGGTAGTGCCATTGGTGCTTTGGGCGTATTTTTGCCAGGTACCTTCTTGATCTTTTTTGTGTATCGTATTTGGGGGCAGCTAAAACAGTATCGCTTTATTCGAGCGTCTTTGGCTGGAATTCAGGCCTCCTCTGTGGGATTAACGCTTGTGGCCGTTTATACTTTTGTATCGCCATTAATTGTCAACGGCGATAGGATTGCTATCGCCGTTGTATTGGTTTCATTTCTGCTTGCTCAGACAGGAAAATTTCCTGCGATAGCCTTGTTTTCTGGCGCCTTGCTGGCAGGTTATCTTTTAGCGTAATAAATTCAATAAATACTGCCCATAACCACTTTTTACCAATGGTTTTGCGATGATTTCTAATTGTTCTGCGTTAATATATCCCATGCGATAAGCAACCTCTTCGATACAACCGATTTTCATGCCTTGTCGCTCTTCAATCACTTGGACAAATTGTCCTGCTTGCATTAAGGAAGCAAATGTACCTGTGTCTAACCAGGCAGTTCCTCTATTTAAAATGCCTACAGACAGTTTTCCGCGTTTTAAGTATTCTTTATTGACATCCGTGATTTCATATTCGCCACGAGGAGAAGGTGCAATGTTTTTGGCAATTTCGACTACATCATTGTCATAGAAATACAAACCAGGGACAGCATAATTCGATTTCGGATGCGTTGGTTTTTCCTCGATGGAAATAACTTTTTTATTTTCGTCAAATTCAACTACACCATAACGCTCGGGATCATTCACTGAATAGGCATATACAACGCCGCCTTCTGGATCATTATTAGCTTGTAATAATTTACTAAGACCAGAGCCATGGAAAATGTTATCCCCTAAAACTAAAGCTACTTTTTCTTTACCAATAAACTTCTCGCCAATCACAAAAGCCTGTGCAAGGCCATTGGGTTCCGGTTGGACCGCATATTCGAAATGACAGCCGATACTAGATCCATCGCCCAACAATTTTTCGAAATGTGGTAAATCGTGTGGAGTTGAAATAATTAAGATTTCACGTATCCCCGAAAGCATCAAAATGGATAAGGGATAGTAAATCATGGGTTTGTCGTAAACGGGCATTAATTGCTTGCTTACGGCGAGTGTCAATGGGTGTAAACGGGTGCCAGATCCTCCGGCTAAAATGATTCCTTTCATCCTATCTTCCTTGGTACATGGTGGTATAATATTTTTGGTAATCGCCCGAAGTGACGTCTTTCAGCCATTTTTCGTTCGTTAAATACCAATCGACGGTCTTTTCAAGGCCTTCTGCAAATTGAAGGCTTGGTTTCCATCCTAATTCTTTCATGATTTTGTTGGCATCAATTGCATAACGCAAATCGTGACCTGCACGGTCTGTCACATAGTTTATTAATTGAACTGATGTTCCAGCTTCGCGCCCCAATTTTTCATCCATGATTTTGCACAATAAATGGACAATGTCAATGTTTTTCCATTCATTGAATCCTCCAATATTGTAGGTTTCGCCAATTTTTCCATCGTGGAAAACGGTGTCAATCGCACGAGCGTGATCAATAACATATAACCAATCCCGTACGTTTTCGCCTTTCCCATAAACCGGGAGGGGTTTTTTGTTGATGATGTTGTGAATCATCAAAGGGATTAGTTTTTCAGGGAAGTGGTTTGGCCCGTAATTGTTTGAGCAATTTGTGATGACCGTAGGTAAGCCATAGGTTTCATGAAAGGCACGAACAAAGTGATCGGATGAGGCTTTGGAAGCCGAATATGGTGATCTTGGGTCGTATGGAGTGGTTTCTAAAAAGAATTCTTCGGGATTGTGCAATTCGCCATAGACTTCGTCGGTTGAAATATGGTAGAATTTTTTTCCTTCAAAATTACCAGCCCAATGCTTTTTAGCAGCTTGCAATAAATTGACAGTTCCAATCACGTTGGTTTTAACAAATGCCAAAGGATCTGTAATTGAACGATCTACATGCGATTCTGCGGCTAAATGAAGGACGCCATCGAACTGATGTTCCGCAAATAAGGCATCAATATGATCCGCATCGGTTATGTCCGCTTTGATGAAATGATAATTAGCTTTGTTGGCTACATCTTCATTGTTAGCCAAATTCCCCGCATAGGTCAATGCATCTAGGTTATAAATCTGGTAGTCTGGGTATTTGTTGACGAATAAACGAACAACATGAGAACCAATGAATCCAGCACCGCCGGTAATAACGAGTTTTTTCATATACTTATAATATTGCTTCTTGCCATGCCCAAGCGTCCTTTAATGACTCTTCTAGGCTTCTTTTGGCTTTCCAATCCAATGTTTTATTCGATTTTTCAGTATTGGCATAAACGGAAGTAATGTCACCCACACGTCTTTCCCGAATTTCGTAATTTACTTTTTTTCCGGTTGCCTTTTCAAAGGCATGTATCACCTGTAATACGGAACTTCCCTCTCCTGAACCGATGTTGAAGTAGTCGTAAAAAGGGGCTTGATTTTGTTTTATCAAATAGGCCAATGCTTTTACATGTGCCTCAGCTAGGTCACATACGTGTATGTAATCGCGAATAGCGGTTCCATCTGGGGTCGGATAGTCTGTTCCCCAAATTTGCAAAGGGCCACGTAATCCCGCGACGGATTGCGTTAAATAAGGGATGAGGTTTGCCGGAGGTCCAAGGGGTAATTCGCCAATTTTTGCACTTGCATGTGCCCCAATGGGGTTAAAATAGCGCAATGAAATGGACTTTAATTGTTTGCTCGCACGCGTACTTTCCTCAATGATTTCCTCACAAATTTGTTTGGTATTTCCATAGGGGGATAATGCCTTCTTGACTGGAGAATTTTCTGTCACAGGTAAGGTTTCAGGTTGTCCATAAACCGTACATGATGATGAGAAAACGAGGTTATTGACTCCATATTCTTGCATTTTTTCTAAAAGCAAGATGGTAGCCCCCACATTATTACGATAATATTTTAGCGGGTTTTCGACAGATTCCCCTACAGCCTTAGCTGCGGCAAAATGAATCACCCCTTCGATGGTATAGGCTTTGAAAATTTGATCTAATGTTGCCGGATTATTGATATCTCCACGGATTATCTCCACGGGAGCCTCTGTGATTATGGCTAATTGACTAATGACTGATTCATTCGAGTTAGCGAAATTGTCAACGATTATTGGTGTGTAGCCATGTTCTTTTAGGGCTACATACGTATGAGATCCAATAAATCCAGCACCTCCCGTGATTAAAATATTCATATTAAGCCGTTTCAATGAATTTAATTACAAATTTAGCCCCATTTTTCAGCTTAAAAAAGTGAATATGTTAATAATGTTGTATCCCCTTGACACACCCAATTAATTAGCTATTTTTGTGCATCAAAATTCAACGATGGAAGAACCTGCTATCAAAGCCATGATTCAATTATTAGACGACTCTGATCAAGAGGTTGTTGAGATGGTTGAAGCTAAAATGCGTACGTTGGGTCCTCAAATTATCCCAATTTTAGAAAATGAATGGGAAAACATGAGCCTTAATCCTTTGGTCCAGAGTAAGTTGGAGAATATGATACATGACTTTCAGCTCGATTCCACAAAACTACGTTTATTACAATGGAAGGAGCAGGGGAGTATGGATTTATTGGAAGGCATGTGGATAGTTGCGACTTATCGTTTTCCAGAATATTCGTTGGCAACTTTGAAAGCTGATATGGATCAACTGTATTTTGAGGTTTGGCCACAAATTCGAGAGAATTTGCATCCGATGGATCAATTGAAAGTTATTAATGGTGTGTTGTTTGATCAATTAAAGTTTGGTGCCAATACGAAGAATTTTCATGCAGCAAATAATTCCTTTCTGAATGTCGTATTGGAAACGAAAAAAGGTAATCCCATTAGTCTTTGTGTCATTTACATGTGGATTGCGCAAAAATTAGGATTGCCCGTTTACGGTGTCAATTTGCCAAACTTATTTGTTTTAACATACAAAAAGGATGAAGTTCAATGCTACATCAATGTCTTTAATAAAGGCTTAATCTTCAATAAGGTAGATATTGATAATTATTTGGCTCAGTTAAATTTAACGCCGAATGAAGTATATTATCAGCCTTGTTCGAATTTGGAAATTGTTCGCCGAGTATTGAGAAATCTTATCATGGCTTATGAAAAAGCAGGTGATGATTCACATAAAGATGAATTAACGGACATGATTGATTCCTTGGATTAATGATTCACGAGCGTGATCACAAATTCATCAAATAGCTCATATTCGATATTAAACGCTGTTTGTTGGTTAACTCGTCCGCTGATTTGATTTTCATCGACATGTAATTCGATCTCTTGTTGGAATGATAAACCAGGTTTTCGCCAAGCTTTGTAAATGGATTCTTTTGCCGACCAGGCTAAAGTCAATTTTAAATTATCATCCTGCCAGGCTGCTAATTCTGTTGGATTCAAGAACCGGGGGGCAATTTTTTGAACATTCCGATCTATTTTTTCAAGGTCAATTCCTGTAAAAGTGTTTTTGCTGATGCAAGCAACAGTAAAAGGGTAGGAGTGGCTAATGGAAATATGCCAATGGGGATGATTAAGAAAGGGTCTTTGTCGCTCATCCTGTTGCAAGACCAACGATTCCAAGCCTAACGATTTCATTAATTCCCACAAACAGAAGCGTGCGGCAATGGATTCCAGGGACTTTGTCGAATTTGTCTGAAGGGGTAATGACCAAGAATTAGGGAAAATGCGAAAAAAATCAGCAGATTCCTCAATTTTCCAAAGCTTGACATAGGTGTCAAGATTGGGATTTGAAAGCTGTGATGAAATTTCGGGCATAAGGATTGAATTCATAGTAAAATTACCAATTTTGTATTTATAATATATACCAACAGTGAAAATAGACCGGATCGATACATTTGCAGGCCATCGGGGTGCCGTTTACGCACTATCAAAAGGACCGGAAGCACATGTGTTTTTTTCGGCAGGGTCAGATGGTTGGGTAGTACAATGGAATTTACAAAAACCGGATGTAGGTAAAGTTGTTGCGCAAATCAGTGGGTCGATTTATGCCATGGTTTTTGATGAGGAATCAGGAATCTTATGGATAGGTCAAAATTTTGAGGGAGTGCATGGCATACTCGTTGCCGATCAAACGCGCATTTTTTCCATTCAATTGCCTCAATTGGCTATTTATTCGATCGAAATCATGGATGGACATGTTTGGGTGGGTCATCAAGATGGGTTAATAACGGTGATAGACCAACAAGCACAGGCAATAAAGAAGCGCATCAAATCAGGCGAGGCTAATATTCGTTGTTTCTGTCAGCTCCCTGAGGGGAATATGGCTGTTGGGTCTAGTGATGGATTTATACGCGTATTTAAACCTGATTTTTCTCTGCAACTTGCTTGGTTGGCTCATGTGAAGAGTGTTTTTTCGATGATTTACCTTGATTTTTCTGCTAGTATAATCAGTGTCGGTCGTGATGCGCACTTGAGAAAATGGAATTTAAAGGGAGAGGCCTTTTCTGAGGCTGTTCCTGCCCATATCTATTCCATTAATTCGCTTGTACAAAGTCCTGATGGTCGATATTTAGCCACCGGAAGTATGGATAAAACGATTAAAATCTGGGAAATTGAAAATCTGAAATTATTGAAGGTTTTGGATTTTGCTCGTTATGGCGGGCATAAAAATTCGATTAATCGGTTGATTTGGACCTCTTACCAGGATTTGTTGGTTTCCGGTTCAGACGATAAAAATATTTCGGTTTGGAAAATCGATTAACAATTTTTTATAATTTTAACTCAAATGCTTATTCATATGCGAATCCCAGAGGTATCCTTTTCGAAAAGTTTTAGAGGTTTTGATGTTCAAGAAGTAGTCGACTATGTTCAATCAGTTGGGCTTTTTGAGGAAGAGATGAATCGCCAGCAAGCGATTTTGACTGAAAAGGTACAAACCTTGGAACAAGAGGTTAATCGATTGCGAGAGGTAGAAAGTTCATTGTTTCGTGCGATGAAATTAGCGGAAGAGGCACAAAAGAATTGGCAAGAAAAAGTTGAAAAGGAATCTGCAAAGGTCTTAGAAGTAGCAAAGAAACAGGCAGCGGCAATCATTGCCACAGCCGAAAAAGATGTTCAAAAGGCCAAATTGTTAGTTGAGAATGAACGCAAACAATTGATTGGGCAGGTGGAGCAGGAGGTAAAGGAGCAGACTCGAGAATTAAAGCGATTGGAGCATATTCAAGCAGAAATAGCAGGGCAAATGGCGAATTTCGCCCGACAAACCTTATCGAGTGTTGACGCTTGGATGAAACCAGCGGATGAAAAACAAGAAAAAGCGGAACTAGTAAAACCAGTAGTTAAAAAAGTCGGAGCTAAAAAAGTTGTGCCAGTTGAAAAAGTCAAGACAAAGGCTAAACCAACGAAGTCGGCGACAAAGCCAAAGTTGAGAAAAGATAAACATTTGGATGCATCAACTATTGAAGATGATGGTTTGCCAACATTGAATAAAGTTTTAGAGGCTTATGCCAAGACAACAGGTCCACGTGGGAAAGTAGGTGAAATCAATTAAGCCATGCAGGTATATCAGGTAGGAATTGAAGAGGTGCGGTTTTTTGCTTATCACGGCTTGTTTCCCGAGGAGAGGATTTTAGGAAATTGGTTTGTGTTGACTGTCCGTATGGCTAAGCAAGGGCAATTCTTTTCATTTGAACGAATAGATGAAACATTTGATTACGGTCAAATATATACGATTTGTCAAGAAGTAATGGCTGAACCTGTTGATTTATTGGAAACAGTGGCATTACAAATAGCGAATCGTTTAAAGCAGACATTTCCAGGGATTTCGAGATACGAGATTCTAGTTTGGAAAGAGCAGCCACCTTTGGGGATGTCAGGAGGGAAGTCCTGTGTTTCGCTTGAGGAAAAGTTAGACCTTTAGTTTCTCAAAAAAAGCGTGTAAATTCGTAGTAAATTAATAAACTATGCGTCATCAGGTTACGATCAAAGATATTGCCAAGCAGTTGAATGTATCGGTTGCAACCGTTTCGCGCGCATTGCGTGATTTGCCTGATATTCACCCCGATACGAAGAAAGCTGTCTTAGATTTGGCGGCAGAATTGGATTATCAGCCCAATGTTTTGGCTGCTAGTTTGGTGAAGAGTAAGACAAAAACGATTGGATTAATTGTCCCCGATCTGGGTTATTATTTCTTCTCGACAGTCGTGAAGGCGATCGAATTAGAGGCAATTAAAGCGGGTTACAGTATTTTGATAACCCAAACGCAAGAATCTTTTGAGCGCGAATTAATTAATATTCAGAATTTAACTCGAAGTCAGGTCGAGGGGATTATCATTTCTCTGTCGCGCGAAACCGTAAATTTAGATCATATTACACGTTTACAACGTCGTGGAATTCCATTGGTATTCTTTGATCGCGATAGTGATGAAATTCATGCCTCCAAAGTCATGGTTGATAATGAGCAGTCGGCCTATGAAGCAGTAAAGCATCTGTTGGAAAATGGCTGTAAGCGCATTGCTTTTTTAGCAGGACCTAAGAATGTTTCTGTAAGTAATCAGCGACACTTAGGTTATTTGAGGGCATTGGCAGAAGCTGGCATTCAAGTAGATGATTCCTTGATAATTCATTCGGATTATTACCAAGATACGGCCACTTCGCAGACCCATCAATTGATGAAGAGTATTAATCCACCAGATGGCATATTGGTTGTTTCGGATCGATTAGCCTTGGGTGTTTTGGTTGGGCTCCGCGAATTAAAGATTTCAGTTCCTGAACAGGTGAAGATAGTAAGTTTTAATAATGAGCCAATTTGTTCGATCGTATCCCCAACTATTTCATCTGTGGCACAGCCCTTAGAAGAAATAGGCAAATTAGTGATGAAGCTGCTTCTAGATCAGATTGAAGGGCGTTCTGAAATTGTTGAGCCTGTCATTGAGGTCCTTAAGACTCAGTTAATTGTTCGGGAATCTTCCGTTAACGTTAATTAACGATTTTCAAAACTTTTTCTTGTTGGTTCCATATCATCCGAAGGATATAAGTTCCTTGCGGCATGGACTTCAATAATGCTTGATTTACAAATCCTGGTTGATTGATTTCTTGAATTATTTGTCCATTTAGGTTATAAATTGAAAGCAGGTCAAAAGGAATTTCACTTGATTCCAAAGTTCCTAGCGGAGCATTTACGGTTATGTTGAATTTTTCGGTAAAGCATTTTTGTGGGTCATTTACTTGAAATGAGCTCGATTCTTTTGGGCTAACAGTAATTCCGGCACTTGTTTGATTGGTAGACCAATTGTATTGTCCAATCCACGAAGCAATGAGGTTGGCCGATTTCCCATAATCTATGGTCACATTCGTGTTCGGTTTAAGAGTTAAGTTTTTGAAAATGCTGAATTTATCCAAGACCTCTCCATGAATATCGAGGAATTTGGCATCGAAACGATTGTTTTCAATTTCAACATAGAAGGACCCATTCGTGCTTGCATTGGAGTAATACATGGCCTTGTGGGGACCATCTGGACGGGGAGCTTTTGTGCCACCACCTACGCCATTGACAACATATAAGGTTCCATTTTGCAAGGGTTTACTGGTGTCAAAAAGGTAAGGGCAAGAATTGTCGCTTCCATCATATTTGCCAGAGGACGTCTGTGGGTTGTGAAGCGTTGGGTCAAATGTGTCAGAGGTTCCTATATGACCTTTGAGAGGTTTGCTTCGTTCGTAAATATGGCTGTGGCCGGTGAGCACAAGATCAACTTGGTATTGATCAAAAATGGGCACTAATAGGTTGCGGAGGTTAAACAGGGGAAGATTATATCCCGTATTATTGTCAGAATCGTAACTTCCTTTTGTATAAGGAGGATAGTGGAAATACACGACTGTCCAATCTTGTTTGTTGGCTTTCAAATCATTAATAAGCCAAGTTAATTGTTCATTGGGGCCATCATAAAGGTGAAGATTATCTTTTCCCCAGGCATGTGAATCGAGGCAAATAAAATGCACATTTCCGTAGTCAAATGAATAATAGGCCTCAGAGCTTGATGGCACCCCATTTAATTCTCCTTTAGTGGGTAAAGTGAAGTTTTGAAAATAAGCTACATTGGGGTCATCCTGTTTTTGGGATGAATTATCGTAATCATGATTTCCCACGGCGGGGAAAAGGGCGCTCTGCTTTAGTATAGGCCCATTTTGATATACTTGGAAGAAGTTTGCCTGAAAATCTCCATCGGAAGCGCCAGCATAAACATTATCGCCAACTGTTATGTATAGGTTTGTGTATTTATTTCCAATAAATTTTTTAAATCCTTCGTAGGCGTCTAATTGCTGTTGGCCCGGATACATATCACCCGTACTCCAAAAGCTAATTTTAGCTTTATCACCTTTTGCCGGAGCTGTTTGAAAGAAATATGTTGAGTCACCCAGGCTTTGCGTTTCAGTTACAATTTTATAAAAATAGCGTGTATTGCTAGTAAGGGAATCAACGAGGAGTTCATGTTCCTTCGTTAAAGTTGATTGTTTGATGGTTCTCGAAAGGGCTGAAGGCGATTTGCCAATTAACAGACTTGGTTTTGTCGCAGCATCTGTGCGAAAACGAATGTAGGTTGAATTGGTTGAAAGTAGTTGTAAATAGGGGCCTCTAATGATATTTTGGGCTTGTGCACCCATAGCCAATAAATTCAATAGGCTGACAAAAATGCTAAGATAGATGTTGAGAAATGGGTTTTTCAATGTCTTATAATTTGTTTGTGATTCAAAGGTAAATATAGCGTGCGAGAATTGATTTATTTTATCCAGATTTGCTGAATTTTTTCTTGGAAAAATAGGGAGAATTAAGGATATTTGTAACTATTGAAAAACCGCTTTGTTTTTTCGAAACGAGAAATTTTAGCGGGCGGTTTGTTCAACGAATCAAATCATTATTTATGTCATTACACACGAATATTATCCCAATCAACATCGAAGATGAAATGAGAGGGGCGTACATTGATTATTCAATGTCGGTTATTGTATCTCGTGCCTTGCCAGATGTGCGTGACGGTTTAAAGCCGGTGCATCGTAGGGTACTTTACGGGATGGAGGAGTTAGGAGTTAGTTACAACAAATCGTATAAAAAATCGGCACGTATTGTCGGGGAAGTACTTGGTAAGTATCACCCACATGGTGATTCATCTGTTTATGATACGATGGTGCGGATGGCCCAAGATTGGTCATTGCGTTATCCATTGGTCGATGGACAAGGTAACTTTGGTTCGGTTGATGGAGATTCGCCTGCGGCCATGCGTTATACGGAGGCACGTTTGAAGCGTATTGCGGATGAAAT
>JACCDW011565077.1_pt1 | contig 13545 bp, 15 predicted proteins | sample 7449781 | NCBI WGS metagenome assembly JACCDW01 (sample SAMN15323449, study PRJNA562643) | freshwater metagenome | isolation source: river surface water | place: USA:Blue River Watershed | collected 2017-08-18 | reverse complement strand
TATAGCGAGTCTGTGGTTAGAGAAGACAAGAAGAGAGATGATTCCTTATCTACAAAAGATAAAAGAAGATTTATCAAAATGAAGATATGAAAATTTCATTTTAATAAATGAAAAAAAAAATGAAAAAATGGGGGGTATGAAAGTTTTTTCGATTCAATATGTACGAAAAAAACATGGAACTATTAAAATATTATCAAATAGATGATATTTATAGAGAAAAAGAAGATATAATGGAAATTTATGGTAAAACAATCACCGGAAAGTATTTTAGTATCAAAATGAAGAATGAGGATGGAAGATTAAAGACTCATTATCATGAAGATATAAAAGAACAAGTGATTTATAATAAAAGGCTTAAAAGACAGATGATAAAAATAGGGTCTGATATGGATTTTTTTGAAAAATATAAAAAATATATGGATATACAAACTTATTTATTCGTTCATACAATGATTATGAACGCCATAAGTAGGCATAATTCCAGTAAATAAAATCCAATACAAAGACCTGAAAGAAGAAGTAGATACTACCTAATACAGAAATATTTTTTAAATATTTCATTTTAGAAGAAGTTTCTTTAAGTTCAGATAATAGTAAAATGAGATAAAAAGCGGATAGAGCTACGAGTAGGAGGGTGATGATGATGAGTGATTTGAGGATACAAGATTTATGAAAGTGATATTGAATAGAGAGTGGCATCCACAACATAGAGGCGATAATCATAGTAGAGATGGCGGTAGTTATCTGTTGAATTTGGGAAGAAGTGAGATTATTTTTGGAGAAGAGATAGATAAAGATACCGATATAGCAGATGAAACAGAATCCGATAGAGTAGAAGTAGAATTGTCGAGTTCTTCCTTTAATGGTACCCCATAAAGATTCGATGATAGAGGGATATTTTTGTGAAAAATAATAATAACTATAAAGAAGAATAAGACCTAAAAGAGCGATAAAGAGAGTATTATAAAGTGGGTAATTCATATTTTTATCTATAAATAATAAATATAAAATATATATTTACTTTAAATAAAAAAAATCATAAAATAATTTAAATTTTTCATTCTACTTCAATGGATTGAATAATATTATCAATAATCTCATTAACAATCTTTTCCACTTTATCTCCTTCATCTTTTTTCTCTTTTTTTGGTTTATTTTTAAAAAGGATTGTAGAAGCTGGAGTAGAAGGTGAAGGAGGGGAAGAAGGAAAAAGTTTATGTTGAAAATGTAATTGATAGAACATTTGGGTAAACTTTACGAATAATGCAGACCGATTTGGTAGTAGATAAAAAGATTGAGGCCATGTCCAAGAGAGACTCCACATTTGACCATTTGTTCTTAGAACAGGGTCATATAGAGAATATTCAAATGACATTTTGAATAAAATATTCTGTAATTCTTTATTTTTAATAGTATGAATATTCATAAAATAAAAACGATGAATTTTACCATTTTCACTTACTTTGTAATCAAAGAATAAATTTGTTTTACGAATCTCATCTTCAAGTAGTTTTTGAGTAAAAAAAGTATAATGGGGATATTTGGTCTCGAGTGTTATGGGATTCTCTTTTGTCCAATTCATAAAATTCTCCATATGAATGGTTTGAAAATATTCATACGAGAGTAAATTTGTCTCTTCAATAAATTCTCGAGCAGCCGCTGCGACCGCATCTTCATCAAATTTTTCTATTTTGCCTCCAACTAAATGAAAACGTAAGCCTTCTTTCCAACGATACTCTTCTCCTACAAGAAGACCCATATGTTTATGATAGGGTATAAGTGATACACTCCACAACATTTTTATTTACGTATAATACTCTTTTGATATAAAAAATTCTTTAAATTAAGTTCATTCTTTAAAATAAATCAGTTTTTTTAATGTTTGGGGGTATAGTAGATGGCTTTTCTTTTCCAAAGAAGGTGATAATGGGGTTTATTACTAAATTTACGTTGTTCATTTCGGTAGTTATTATAGAAAGTTAAAATGCGTCTATCTTTATATTTGATAGAGAGACCTGTTTTATTGAGGGGTGCAAGTCTCATATCGACATCTTTCATATTTTTATTTTTAAATATTTTACCTAAAAGAATGGGACCTGTGGGAAAAAGAGAACCTTTACCATAATATCTTCTTTTTACATTTTGAACAACTTTATTGATAGCTTTTAGAAGAAGAGGATTCTTCGGTTTTGATATCATTACACCATTATAGATACTTCTTTTTCTTTTTTTAAAGTCATTACAGAAGTGTTCTTTGTCGGTAAGTTCGATAAATTTAAATCCCGGAGCACACTTAAATTTAATATCAATATAAACTCCTCCATATATATAAAGTACACAATATCTCCATAAATCAGCTTTATATGCTCCTGGTACAAGAGCTTTATAGGCTTCTACAACAGATGGTGGAAAATGATTTTTTATAAAATCTAAACAATCATGGTCATCATATAAATGGTATTCAAACTCAGGATTTTGATTTTTTACAGATAAGACAGAGTCTAACATATTTTTAGGTAGATCTTTTGTCCACCAAGTTTGGAAGATATGAAGGGGAATAATAGATTTAACGGGTTTTTTGGATTCTTGTCGATTAAGGGCCTCTTCTTCTTTAGTAAATACGTGATTTAATAAAGATTTTACACTATTTTCTTTTACTTTTCTACGAATATCATGAATATGTGAATGAATATCTTTAGTATCATTATTATTTTTTTGTAAATAACGGTTTAATTTAAATTGAAGTAGATTCTTTTTTTTACGAAGAATCGAAAATGGTGATTTTTTCTTAAATTTTTTTAATGCAAATTTATTCATTTTTATACTAATACAATATAAAAATTATCTCATTTTTACTATTTTTTCTTTTCATAGATTGGTTAAAGAATCATTAAAGAGTTCAAAACCATTCTCTTTTTGATATTGAAAAATTGAATAAATATCTTTATAAACAAAGAGATAATGATAATAATCAACTTCAAAGATATCTGATTGAAAATGAGTCTGTATATTACATATTCTTAATGAAGAATTTATATTCATCACTTGTTGGGAATTCTGTTGAATGAGTTGATAGGAATCTTTTAGAATAGAAGTACTTAAAGAAAGGGGGAAAGAGGAGTTAGAGTAGGTTTTGGAGAGGACTTCATGTAAATCTTGACAGATGATAAAACCTTTATTATCGTTATCATATTTTAGATAGAATTCTTGATTTTTCCATTTAAATAAAAATAAATCTTCATTTTGATAAGTGAGTTCTTCACCATTGGGTAAAAAAACGTGATGATTCATTCTTCTTCTACATTTGTTAATGATTTTTTTTATATAGTAAGAATAGAAATGTGTATGAATTTAATGAAAAAACCATCTTTTATAGGACATCTTTTACAAGGTATTCTTATTTTAATTTTTATTTTGTATTTTATTTATTATCGAGGAAGTTTTAAGAAGATGAGTGTGTATGAGAAGTCGATATTGATGTTATTATTCATTTTAGTGATAGGTCTTCATTCTTTATCTCATTTAGGACTTGAAGTAATTTATAAATTTAATCCTTTAAAATGAATCAATATAAAGAAAATGAAAAAGAAGTAAATAGAAGAATGAGAGAGATAGAGGAGATATGGAATTATTTATATGAGAGATATGAGGGAAAGGGGGTAGGAGTAATTCAGAAAGAGTATAATGAGAAAGTTTATATAGGAGAGATAAGAGATATATTGATACAAACGAATGATGAACATTCAGAAGAGATATATCAGAAGATGGATAAGATATGGAAAGTGATACATCAGAGAAGAGAGGAGAATGAAGATGTAGATAGAATAAGTAAAGAGTATCCGGTTTATGTATGGAAGGGAGATATGACAAAATTAAAGATTGAGTGTATTGTAAATGCTGCGAATAGTGAAGGTTTAGGATGTTTTCAGAGGGGTCATCGTTGTATTGATAATGTGATACATGATGAGGCGGGACCGCGTTTAAGGAGGGAATGTAGAGAGATTATGAAGAGAGTGGGTAAGATAAAGACTGGAGAGAATATAGTGACAGAAGGATATTATTTACCGAGTAAAAAGGTAATACATACAGTGGGACCGATAGTAGTAGAAGATGAACCAACAACAGAGGATAGAAAGGAATTAGGTAAATGTTATATGAATTGTTTGGAGGAGTGTAAGAGGAGGGGGATAAGGGAGATAGCATTTTGTAATATATCAACGGGTGTATTTGGGTATCCGGAGAAGAAGGCATGTAAAGTGGCGATAGCAAAAGTGAAGAAGTGGATAGAGAAGAATGAGGGGGTGATGGATAAGATTGTATTTGTATCGTATACAAGTACAAATGAAGAATTGTACAAAAAATATTGTAAAATGTATTTTTAGTAAAATGAAAAAATAAATGAGAAAAAGGAATATAAAAAAATTCTTAAAGAAGATAATAGAAAGAAGAAAAGATGTTTACACGTTGTTTTTCATTTGGGAAGAATGTTTTCAATCAGACGCGTCTGATGAGTTCACAGACTGAGTTTGTGAAGAGTGTTTTAAAGAAGAATGGTATTCAGAATAAGAATGCGAAGGTATTTGTGAATCTTGGATATGATGAGATTCGTCGTCATGAGATTGAGAATAGAGAGGGTCAGGTATTAAAGAATGGGGTGTTTACAGTGGATACGGGAGAGTTTACGGGTCGTAGTCCGAAGGACAAGTATTTTGTGAAGAATGAGGGAACGGAGAGTGCTCGTTTGATTGAATGGGGTAAGGTGAATCAACCTATGAAGAGTGAAGTATTTGATAATTTAGAGAAGAAGGTGAAAGATTATTATGGTAATCTTGATAAGATTTACATCTTTGATGGATATACGGCGTTTGGAGATGAGAAAACAAAGCGTAAGATTCGTTATATCACACATTATGCATTCCAACATCATTTTGTGAAGAATATGTTTTATTCACTACCGGATGGTACAGTAGAGAAGGATGACCGTGAACCTGATTTTACAGTGATTAATGCATCGAACTTAAAGAACAAGGATTGGAAGGAACAATCTTTAAATTCGGAGAATTTTGTGGGAATTAATTTGGAGAAGAAGATAGGATTGATTGGTGGTACATCTTACACGGGAGAGAATAAGAAATTAGCATTTACACTTTATAATTATTGGATGCCACTTGAGAAGAAGTTATCACTGCATTGTGGTGCGAGTGTAAATAGTAAGGATGAATCGATTCTATTTTTAGGATTATCGGGTACAGGAAAGACATCACTTTCGACGATTGATGGAGTCAAGATTATTGGAGATGATGAACACATTTATTATGATAAGAAGGTAGTTAACTTAGAGAATGGAAATTATGCAAAAACCGCGAAGTTATCGAAGGAGAATGAACCGGTGATCTACAATGCGATTCGTGAGAATGCTTTATTGGAGAATATAATGGTGAGGGATGGGGAACCTGATTATAATGATATAAGTAAGACGGAGAATTCACGAGTATCATATCCGATGACGAATGTACCGGGTCGTATAGAGAGTGGAGTATATGGAAATGTGAAGAGGATGGTATTTTTAACTTGCGATGCATATTCAATTTTACCGCGAGTATCGATATTAAGTACGGAGGAGGCGATTAAGTATTTTTTGATGGGATACACATCAAAGTTGGCGGGTACGGAACGTGGTATTAAGGAACCGGTTCCGACCTTTTCGGCTTGCTTTGGAGCGGCCTTTATGGTACATCCTCCGAAGGTGTATGCGGAACTATTAAAAGAGGAGATAGAAAAGAATAATCTGAAGGTATATTTATTAAATACGGGATGGCATGGTGGTCCTGATTCCCTTGGTGGAAAGAGAGTGGATATGAAGATCACATTGGAGATCACCCGAGCGATTTATGATGGAGATATAGATGATGCACCTACAGTAAAATTGGATACATTAGGAGGTTTAGTTGTACCGACGAAACTTCGTAGTTTAGATGAGAAGACATTGATACCATGGAATAGTTGGAAGAGTCAAGAAGTGTATCATGAGAAGTCGAAGGAGTTGATGAAGATGTTTGAGAATGAGTATAAGAAGTATATGTAAAGAGAAAACTAGATAATTATTTTTTATAAAAAATATTTTTTATTTAATGAAAATGAAAAATATCACGGGGTAGGAGATGAGGGGGAAGAGTACAACCGGATGCATTCCTATGTCCTCCTCCATTGAATAGTTGACATATTTTAGATACATCGGTCTGTTCATTTGTACTTCTCATCGATAACCAAAATTCATTTGTAGAGATATTATACCTCCAATGTACACAAAAATCAGGTAAACAACCATTCTTCAATGTTTTCTTGGTTAATTCTGAACCAATATCTGACCTTAGGTCATCAAGACCTGTATATAACCAGATACTATAATTCTTCTCTTCCATAAAAAATTTACATTCTTTCGCGGTTTCAATACCACGTTGAATGAGTATCTTCTTTTCGGTTAATAATTCTTCACCTCGTTTAATCATAGTAGAAAATTGGTCTGAAGACATAAGTTTAGTAAGACCTTCAAAAGTGACATGATTATCTACAAATAAGACTTCATTTATCTCTTTTGAATAGGGTAGCTCCCACTTCCATAGGTCGCGGTCACCAATATATTGAATAAAAAATGGCATCTCTTCACCTGGATAAAAATAATCCCATGTAATCATACATCCTGATTGATTATTTACAAAAATCGTAAATAGATTATCAGGTTTTGTCTTCCATCCTTCAATCTTTTTGTAAGCTGTTACATGATGATCTAAGATAGTCACTTTCACAGCATATTTACATAATTCTTCCAAATATTCTGTAGATGGACAAATATCTGTAAATATAATCTTTTTACCAATACAATCTACAGGATTTAGGTTAGGATTTTTACCAGCAATACAGGAGATGAGATGAATAGAATGATTATATCTCTGACAGACCCACGCCGAAGCGATACCATCCGAACATCTCTCATGATAAATGTTAATATCATATATCTTTTCACTCATTCTTTATACTTTTTTTATTGAAAGAAAATCCTAATTTGAACTTAAAGAAATAATCATTTTTTAGTGATTTACGTTTATGAAAGTGTACTTAAAGAAAATGAACGTAAAAGGTAAGATAAGGTTAGAATGAATTTTGATGATTTTTTGAGATGGTTAATGTATCGGTTAGGTACGGGAAAGATGAAGATAGAAGAGAATAGTAGAGAGTATAATGGTAGGGGATATCGAGTAGTATATTGTCATGAGAATTCGGATTGTCCAATTTTGAGGGGACAATTTAGGTCGAATATATTTGACAAAAATATAAATAATTTTCGAAGAATTGAGTTGGTAATAGGTATAAGGAGTCATAAGGATAATGAGATAATAATACGGGAAAATTATGGTGAGAGGAGTATAAGGAGGGAGATGAGGGGTGGAGAGGATATTTATTTTTCTTTTCCATTTTTTTTGGGATATCATAAAATCAATTATCGGATGAGGGAGATATCTTCGATACAATGGATTGGGATTGAGTGGATGAATTTTGAATTGGAGAAGATGATGAGTCGATATTTAGAGGATATAATCTATATACCGATGGATAAATATTCTTATTTTTGTAAAAGAGGAAATTTATTAATAAACAAAAGATTAGAGATAAAAGAAGAGAGGATAGAGGTATTGGCATTAAGGGAGAAGAAGAAGATAAGGAGATTTGATATGGATTTGTATTATATATATTTAATGGGTAAATATAAAAGAGAGATGATAAAAAAAGAATTAGAGGAGAAGAGGATTGGTTTGATTTAGGAAACATTGATAATTATCGAAAGAGAGTTCATTTTGAAAAATGAGAGGATTTTGTTCATATAAATGGGGAGGGGGGTAGAAGATAACATTTAATCCGAGGATAGTGAGGAAGAAGATGATAAATACGAAAGATAGGAAGAAGAAGATATAAACAGAATAGAGAAAATGATGAAGAGTAGCGAAGAAGAGAGGATGTATATATTCGAGAGAATAGATATAATAGGAGTTATCAGGGATTTTTTCCCAATTTAATAGAAAATGGGATAAAGAGGAGACTTGAGTGGATATAAATTGTGGATAATGAACTTCTGAAGTGAAGAATAGTATTTTTCGAGTCTGTATAGGCCATGTGACATTTTGATATCGTCCATATGGTATAAATTTGAATCTTATTATATTTTTTGTAATTGAATAATCAATAATTTTACAATATTGAATATGAATCTTATCTTTAAGTTTAAATATAAAATTAGGTGATAATTGGAGGATAATTTTGTCACGGATGGCTTTTTGAAAGAGAGAATGAAAAAGTTGGTTGGTAAGAGAGAGTTGATAGGCATCTTGTAGGGAGAGTTGAGGATATATATGATAAAGAATAATGGAAGGATCTTCGATAGGATTCATTTATCTCTTACAGAATGTATAGAATTTTTTAAGAATGGCGTGAATATAAAAAAAAGATAAAATAAAAAGAGATATAGGAGAATGGAAAAAATAATAATAGTAAAGGATGATGATATTTTACCTTATTTATCACAGATGATGTTATTAGTAGACAGAGTATTAAAAGATGAGAATTTTACAATGAGTACATTTTGGAAAGAGAATCGGGAAGGATATTATTTTGTATTATCTTTTATAGAATGTAAATTAATAGGATTTATAAGTTATATTGATTATACAACATTTGTTTATTTAATGGCGATAGGGGTGGAGAATGAATATCAGGGGAGAGGATATGCGAGAAAGATGATGGAGGAGATGAAGAGAAGAACAGAAAAAGAGATATGGTGTAAGATAAGTAAGGAGAATGAGGTGTCAAAGAGATTTTTTAGTGGTTTAGGGTATGAGAAGATGAGATGTAAGGATATACCGGGGGAGTTGACGAGTACGAGAGGATTAGGTTATACTCCTTATCGATGTGAAAGAAGAATTGATTTAGGAAGAGATTTTCATTTTTATAAAAAGATGGATATAGAGATCCCCATACGATTTTTTGATTTAGAATAATACTTTCATTTAGGTAAGAGACTTTTCATTTTGAATATCTAAAAAAAAAATGAATTATCTATAATTGAGGGGATTTAAAGAGATTCGTTTAAATTAGAATAAGAAAGAATCCACTAAGAATAAAACATGAGTGTATTTACATCAAAAACCCCTATTAAAGAGTCTGTCAAGATTAATGATAAAAAGACCGATAAACATTGGTTTGTTATTGAAGGAAATATTGGAAGTGGAAAATCCACGTTATGTAGAAAATTAAAGAGTGAGATGGGAGATGAGACGGAGGTTATCTTTGAACCAGTAGAAAAGTGGCGTGAGACGAAGGATGAAGAGAGTGGAAACAACATTCTCCAAAACTTTTACGTTGACCAAGAGAGATGGTCATATTCTTTCCAATCGTATACGTTTTTGACGAGAATGGAGGATGTGATGAGCGAACAGACGAAGGATATTCGATTTATTGAGAGGTCAATTTACACGGACAAACTTGTATTTGCACGCAGTTTATATGATACAGGAAAGATGACATCATTAGAGTGGAATATGTACAATCGTTGGTTTGATTGGTTAAGTGAGGATTGTTTTAAGAAGGTGAATCGTCCGAGTGGATTTATTTACATTCGAGCGGATCCGGAGACTTCTTTCCAAAGAATGTTAAAACGCGAGCGTTCTGAGGAGAAGTGTGTCCCTGTAGAATATCTGAAGATTATCTCTGAATACCATGATGAATGGCTCTGTCGTGAAGATCAACAGAATGTATTAGTTATTAATGTCGATAAAGATTTTGAAAATACACCTGAAGAGTGGGAACGAGTGAAAGGTCTCATCGATGAGTTCGTTCAAAAGATCACTTCCCAGTAATTTTGATTTTATAATCATTTAAAATAGTAATTATTTGTTAAAAAATAAGTAAAAATAATCTTAAATTTTCTTTATATTCAATTTTCATTTTTATAAAATGAAAAATATATTAAAAAAAAAATTTAATTAGGAGAGAAGTTCGTTAGGTAGTTGAAGGCGTTGTATCATTTTTTGGATATTATATTTAGGTGGTCTTTGGATACCATTTTTTCCATCAAAATCCAAAACGGGTTGAATCATATATTTTGGTATCTTTTGAAGACCATAAAGAGCACCTAAAAGACTTCCTACAATTTTAGCATTGGTATCTGTGTCACCACCTTTTTTGAGAGTTTGATGAATCGCTTCTTCAAAAGGTATTTGATGATATAAAAAGTAGATAACTAAAGAGAATCCATGTTTTACAAATCCAATATTATCACGACAATTTATTTTATCGAGGAATTGGGGATGTTGAGCTTTTTCGAACCATGCTTCAACTTCTTCATTTTGAATGAGTGGTTTTACAAAATTGATAGCATCTATATGTTTACCTGGATTTTTGATTAAAAATGCGATTAAAACAGAGTATATAGCATTTACTTCTTGACAAACTATATTAGGATGGGATAATTGGGCATCCGACTTTGCGATTTGAATAATCTCATCTATGGATTTGTCCCGAGCCCAGATACCGATGGGGGCGATTCTCATAAGTCCACCATTGGATTTACTATTAAAGTTTAAGATAGATGCATTTTTTATCATCTCTATATGATTTTGAGAGGTACAAAAGGCATTTGAACAGGTACGACCTTTATCAAATGGGTTTGAACGACCCCATTCAATATAACCTTGAGCGACTTCTTCAATAGGATAATCTTCAGAACGAGGAGTCTTTAATAAAACATCTAAAAGACTTAATTCGAGTTCACTATCATCGGTGATTTGACCAGGACCAACTTGTAAAACACCTCCACCACACATTTTCATCACTTTATTAACTTTTTCATCTGTTATCTCTTTATGATAAAATTCGAGAGGTGCACCCGACGCATCCCCTACCCATCCTCCTATGAGGGAACCTAATATATACTCATTCAACATCTTTTATTATTTTTTTATATTATTTTCTTTATATTCAATTTGTATTATTTACGTTAGGAATGGGATAAGGATATGGGGATAGAAGAAGATTTACGTATATAGAAAAAGGATAAAAAGTGAAAGTTAAAAGGGTATAAGAGAGTTCGTTTAATAGGTATTAAGAAAAACCGTTTAAAATTATATAACGGTAAAATGACAAGTAGACCTAGATGGTTTGCGATAGAGGGTAATATAGGTAGTGGAAAATCGACATTATGTAAACTTTTAGAGAGAGATTTAGTCGATTCACAAGTATTCTATGAACCAGTTGATATGTGGAAGGAGATGACAGAAGATTCTTCGGGTAAAAATCTATTGGAATTTTATTATGAGAATCAGAAAAGATGGGGATTTACTTTCCAACTCTATGGATTATTTACCATGATGGAGAATAATAAAAAAGAGACGGATAAGAAGACAAAATTTGTGGAACGTTCATTGGATAGTTTTAAGAATGTATTTGCTCGCTCATTGTATGAGAGAGGGATGATGACAGAATTAGAATGGAAGATGTATAACCAGTGGTATGATTGTTTAGTAAAAGAGACATTTGATGATATAAATATGCCGGATGGATATATATATATTCGAGCGGATCCGGAGACCTCCTATCAGAGAATGTTGAAGAGAGAGAGGTCTGAAGAGAAATGTGTACCGAAAGAATATTTGGAGACAATCAACAGATATCATGATGAATGGTTAAAGACGATAAATACAGAAAAAGTATTAATAATTGATGTAGATCAAGATTTTGAACATACACCTGAAGAGTGGGAGAGAATTCTTTCATTAATCAGAGACTTTATCCAATCATAAATGATTTTTTTATAAAAAAACATTAAAGAATAGAATATATTTTTTAAGTAGAATGAGAAAGAAGAATGAAAAAAAAATAGGTGAAAAGAATAGGAATTAAGGGAGATGTCAACATCGATCACAACTCAAGCACAATTAGCAAGTTGGTTATCATCACCAGCAACTGTAACAGGAACATTAGCTAATAGTATAACAATTAATCCAGCTACATGGACATTAGCAGCGAGTGGTTTAGGAGTAGGATATACATTAAATGGAAACAATTTTAATATAACAATCACACCAACAACAGCGGGAACGACATGGCCGGGATTAGTGAATTTACAAGGTGGAAAAATACAGACCTTGGGATTAACAGTAAATACCAATGCGGGTACATGTGCTTTATCAACAACAGGTAAGGGTTGGTTAATAGGAAATACGAATTCATATGGATGGGTTAATACAGTATTAGTATATGGAGTGAATGTGACAACAAATAATTCGGGAGGATTTACGGGAACGGGTTCGAGAGTATATTTTAATCAATGTCAATATTGTGTGAGTGGAAGTAATGGTACTATTAGTGGTACATATGCAGGAGGAATCGCAGGTAGATATTTTTCAGGAACGATAAATAAATGTTTGGTTTGGGTAACTGTATCGGGTGATTATTCGGGAGGAATCGTAGGTGGAAATGCATCTTATTATTCTGTGACTCAATCAAGAGCAAATGGTAGTATCACAGGATTATATCAAGGAGGTATAGTAGGTGATAGTTCGGTAGGAGGTTTTATCAATAATTGTTATTCATTAGTGACGATATCAAGTGCTACATCATCAGGTATTATGGGAAGTACAAGTGCATCTACTGGAGGATTAGGGGCAACAACATTTAATAATATTCAGAATAGTTATTATTTAGGAACAGCGAATGCGAATAGTGGAGGAATAGCAACGGCTTCATCATCTACATTAAATATAAATGATGTAGCATCAAGTCAGACATTATTATCGAGTGCATCAACAAATACAACAACAAATATAAATATTCAACCATATAATAAAAGTTCAACATTTGGAGGATTTAATGCCTCTACATATGCGATGGCGACAGATTCGAATGGGGATGTATATATAGGAGGAGCATTTACTGGTTTTGGAGGTACAACTTATAATCGATTATTTAAATATACCGTAAGTACAGGTACATTTTCAACAATGGTAAGTAATGGTATCACAGATGGATATGTAAGTGCATTATATTTTGATAGCGGTACAAATCGTTTATATGTGGGTGGTTCATTTACAGCTCCACAGACAAGAATATTTTATGTTGATATAGCAACACCTGGTACAGCTGTAGCTCTTGGTACAGGAATAGCGGGTACAAATGTATTAATTATGTTAGTATTTAATAGTGTTTTATATGTTGGAGGAAACTTTACATCAGCTGGAGGTGCTGCTGGAACAGCTAATTTAGCTAAATTTAGTGGTGGAACATGGTCATCTGTGGGAACATCTTCATTAAATAGCGGTGTAAGTGGAATGTCAGGATATACAAATGGAGGAGTGAATTATTTATATATAGGTGGACAATTTACTAGTTTAAATGGAGCTCAGTATAATCGTTGTGCAGTATATAATATAAATACAAATACATGGAGTCCATTAGGTACAGTTGGAACGAACAATGGAGTAACAGCGAATGGTACTA
>JACCDW011411625.1_pt1 | contig 13547 bp, 17 predicted proteins | sample 7449781 | NCBI WGS metagenome assembly JACCDW01 (sample SAMN15323449, study PRJNA562643) | freshwater metagenome | isolation source: river surface water | place: USA:Blue River Watershed | collected 2017-08-18 | reverse complement strand
ATATAAACAATTTAAGTATATGGAATATAAATGTAATAAATGTAACAAATATTATAAAACATATCAAACCTTATGGAAACACAACAAAGAATTTCATAATGATAAAAGTATAATAAAACAACCAATAACAACTAATCAACAACTTTTAACAACTAATCAACAACCAATAACAAATAATCAACAACCAATAACAAATAATCAACAACCAATAACAACTAATAATAATTTAATAGATAATATTAAGCATTATAATTGTAAATATTGTAATAAATTATATAATATTCAACAATCTAAATGGAAACATGAACAAAAATGTACAATTATAAATAAAAATAATATTGAATTAGATAAAGAAATAGAAAATAAAAAACTAGAAATAATATTAAAAAAAGAAGAAGCTAAAATATTACAGTTAAAATTAAAATTACAACAAGCAGATAAAGTTGATAATATTACTTTAAATAAATTAAATAAGATGTTATTAAAACATAATAATCGTATTAAAAATTCATTCAATAATAATACAATAAATAATATACAAAATGTTCAAAATAATTTTCAACTAGTTGGTTTTGGCAAAGAAGAAATAACTGAAGTATTAACTAATAATGAAAAAAAACTAATTATGAATTCTAAATACGGTTGTTTAGAAAAATTAATTGAAATAGTTCATTGTGGTAAATATAATCAGTTTAAAAACGTTATATTAACTAATATGAAAGACAATTATATGTATAAGTACGACGACACAAAAGGTTGTTTCGTATTAGGAACTAAATCAGAAATAATGAATTCTTTAGTTGATGGTAAGTTATTTGATTTAGATGTAATTTATAATGATTTATTGGAAAAAAATAAAATAGATGAAAAAACTAAAAATTGTATTGAGGATTTTATAAATAGAATTCAATATAATGACGACAAATTTACTGATATTGAAGGAAAAGAACACCCAAATTATAAACATTATAAAATTAGTGAAATAAAATTATTATTATTTAATAATCAAGATAAAATTACAAATGATATATCTTTATTATTATCAACATAAAAAATTGATATTATTATATATTATAATAATATGATTATATTTTATGGATTCAGAACTATTTGATAGACAAAATAGAGTATGGGGAGTTGAAACTACCAAAAAAATTACACAATCTAGTGTATGTATTTATGGATTAGAAGGAGGATTAGGAACAGAAATTGCGAAAAATCTTGCATTATGTGGCATTTATAAAATTGTTCTATGTGATAATAATGTAATTACACAAGATGATTTAGATTCAGGGTATTATTATACTCATGATGATATTGGTAAAAATAGAGCACTTGTATTAAAAACAAGAATTAAAGAACTTAATCCAAATATTATTATTGAAATACATAATGATATTAAAGAAATTTATTACGATGTTTTAATTTGTGTAAATAAAAGTAAAAAAGAAACAATTAAATTAAATGAATTAACACGTGAAAATAATAAACAATTTATTAGTATTTATATGTCTGATTTTAAATTTAAATTATTTGTTGATGCAGGTCGTGAACATTTAGTAGAACAATTAAATAGTGAAAATCATGAAATTATTAATATTACTGATATTTTACCAGATGGTCTTGTTGAAACACAAGGTCATGATTTACAATCTGGTGATCGAATTGAATTTTTTAATATGGAAGGTAATAATACTAGTATTTTTACTAATAAATTTTTTAATATTGAACAAATTAATAGAACTAAATTTAAATTACTAGATTTTCAACAAACTGAATTTAAAGTATTAAATGGTTATGCTAAATTTATTCATAAACCAGTTATTATTTCACATAAACCATTAGAAGATTTTGTTCTAGATTATACAAATACTAGACAAAATGTTGCAATGTGTTCAGTTGCTGGTGGTATGGTTGCATCAGAAGTTATTAAATTAGTTAGTTGTAAATATATGCCAATTAGTCAATGGTTTGAATTTGATGAACCTAATTTAGAATGGTCAGAAGAATTAAAAAATAAAATTGCTAATTCATCATGGTTAATAGTTGGTTCAGGTGCAATTGGTTGTGAATTATTAAAAAATCTAGCATGGTTAAATGTAAAATCAATTGATATTACAGATCCTGATACAATTGAAAAATCTAATTTATCAAGACAATTTTTATTCAGAATGGATGATATTGGTAAATTAAAATCACAAGTTGCAACAAATAAAATTAAAGAACTTAAACAAAATATTGATATTAAATATTATTCTGAAAAAGTAGGATTAGAATCAAAATCTTTTACAGATAATTTATTAAAAAGAAAAGATATAACAGGAATTTTTAATGCATTAGATAATATTAATGCTAGAAAATTTATGGATGATCAAGCATTTAATTATGTTAAACCATTATTTGAATCAGGAACTCAAGGAACTAAAGGTAATACTCAAGCAGTTATACCTTATTTAACAGAAACTTATTCTAATTCAAATGATCCAATTGATGAAAAATCATTTCCTGTTTGTACTATTAAAAGTTTTCCTAATCAAATTCAACATACTATACATTGGGCTTTAGAACATTTTGATTTTTTCAATAGAGCACCACTTAATGTTTATAAATGGTTAGAAAGTGGAAAAAGTTCAGCTCTTCCAAATGATATAATTTCAGATGTTTATTTGTATACAACTAAATATGCACTTAAATCATGGATAGAATGTGTTAGATGGGCTATTGATATTTTTAATGAAAATTATACTTTTCAAATTGAAAAACTATTATCCGATTTTCCACCTGATTATTTAACATCAGTTGGAACCTTATTTTGGTCTGCAGGTAAAAAATGTCCAAAACCAATTAAATTAGATATGAATAATGAAATGCATTATGAATGGATGGAAACAACAGTTAAATTATTAGCAAATACAGTAAATTTTGAACATAATTTTACAAAAGGAGAATTAATTGCTTGTGTTAATATATTTATTGAAACTAATACATGTGCAAATAATGCAAATGTAAATGCAAATGAATGTATTAATATTAATGATACATCAAATATTAAAACTGTATATCCACAAGTTTTAGATAAAGATAATGATTTAAATTATCATATTAAATGGATTCAATTAAGTTCAAATTTAAGAGCAATTAATTATAATATTGATCCAATTGATTTTTATACAACTAAAGGTATTGCAGGAAAAATTATTCCAGCTGTATCAACCACAACTAGTGTAGTTGGTGGATTAATTGTCTTAGAAATGATGAAATATTTACAACATGAAAATAAAGATATTGAAAAATATAAATCAACATTTATAAATTTATCTGATAATACATTTGTTTCATCAGAACCATTAGAAGCACCTAAAATTAAAATTGGTACATTAGAATTAAATGGATGGTTTAAATTTAAATGGGATAAAGATAGTACATTAGCAGAATTTAAAGAATATTTTGATAATATTTTTAAATCTCCTATTTCTATGATTACATATAATAGTAGTATGTTATATTCTAGTTTTATGGGTGATGGTGATTTAACAAAGAAATTTAGTGATGTATTAGTAGAAGCTTGTCCTGAAATAGATTTAAAAAATCAAGTTGAAATTACCGTTATGTGTGATGATGATGAATTAGAAATACCACCTATTTTATTAAATATTACTTATTAATTTATTATTTATTATTTATTAATTATTATTTATTAATTTATTAAATAAAACAATATTGAGGATATAATTCTTTAATTATAGGAATAACTAAACTTAATGCACCTACTAAAATATATGATAGTAAATTATTGTTAAGTTCTAATACTTTTTTTATATTAGATAATAAATAAATTTGTATATTATTAATATTTAATTTTTCAATTTCATTTTTATTCATTTTAAATAATTTATTTATTAATAATTTAGTTTCTTTATTTAAATTTTTACTATATAAATCTTTTATTTCATAATAAAATTGTAATAATTTATTTTTATCTAATTCTAAAAATAATGTAAAATCAATAAATATTGACATATTTGATAATAATTGAAATACATCAAATGATAAATCATTAGATGACTTATCAGCTTCATTTATTTGTAATTTAGGTATAATATCATTAAAAATTTCTAATGGTAATTCTTCTTTTGTTATAGGGTCTTGTGTCATTTTATATCCTTTCATTAATTGAATACTTTCTTTTTCTAAACCTCTGATTTTATTATTTTTATCTTTATAAAAAACAATATCATCAATATTTTCATGAACAATTATACGTTTACCTTGTTCTTCTTTCCAAATTATATTTAAACTAATTGGGTCTTTTTCATTTATACATTCATATGCATATAAATCTTGAATATTTAGTTGTTGATATGTTCTATAAATTTTACCAGAAGGTTTAATTTTTTTATTTGTTAATGGATTAATATTAGGGTCTTTTTTCCATTGTTCATATTGTGCTATATTTAATACTTGCATACTAATATAATATAGTATATTTTTAAGTATTATTTTTATTTATACTTATTTATTTTTATTTATACTTATTTATTTTTATTTATTTATTTAATTTTTTAAAAACAGCTAATGCTTCTTTGTGAGTTATTTGTTGATCACCTAATTCACCACTTATTTTGTATACAATATTTTTTTTAGTATAATATTCTAATAATTCTTTTTCTACTTCATGATATTCTTTTAATCTTGCTTTTACAACACTTATTTTATCATCTTCTCTAACTTTAAATTCTTTACTACCACATACATCACAAATACCTTTTTTTTTTGGTTGAACACCATTTTTATTATATGAAGCACCACATTTTTTACAAATATATCTACCAGCTATTCTATTTATAATTACTTTATCAGATGTTTCTAAATGAAAAACAATATCTAATTTGATATCATTTTTTTTTAATATAGAATCTAATTTTTTAGCTTGTTTAATATTTCTAGGATATCCATCAAATATTAAACCATTATTTGTTTCTTTTATTTTATTATTAAGTAATTTAGTAACAATACTATCTTTAATTAATTTACCAGAATCCATATCTTTTTTTATTGATTTTCCTAATTCTGTTTGTTTTGATACTTCATCTCTTAATAAATCACCAGTACTAACTTTAAAATATCCCATTTGTTGTAATAATTGTATTTCAGTTCCTTTTCCTCCTCCAGGTGGACCAATAAAAACAATGTTAAACATTTTTTTCATATAATATATTTGTTAAAAAAAAATAAAAAAATAATTTATTTGTTTAAATATAAAACATAATAAGAAATAATATTTAAATATTAATTAATATAATATATTAATTATGAGTAGCAAACAAGAACAAAGTAGTAATTCTAAACAAGAACAAAGCAGTAATTCTAAAAGAAAAGCCAATCATTTTGTTATTTTTAATAGAGAAGAAAAAAAATTACAAGAAGTAAAATATTTAAGTCAAAAAGAATTATCTGAAGGATGGAGACAAGTAATGCAAAAAACAAATAATAAAAAACGTCTTAATCATTTTAGTATTACATTATGTTTTTTACCTGAATATCTTTGGTCTTTATTACAAAAAGAATATAAAAACGGTGAAGAAAATTATAAAATTATTAAAGATGGTAGTACAAGATATTCTATTGTTGAAACAAATCAAGATGATATTATGATTAATTTATATAATGAACTTAAAAGAAGTGTTCCTAATAAAGAAATGTTAGATTTATATATTAATGAACTTGATGAAAGTCAACATAATTCATGGCTTGTATTAAGAGCAAAAACTTATATTAAACATAGTTGGTTTTGTCAACCACATTATATTACTCGTGAAACTTTAGGACTAAATTAAAGCCTTAAGGTTATAATTTAAAAAACAAACAAAATCTTATATAAATAAATAATTATTATTATTTATAATGGATTTAGTAGAATATCATTTTTCACAAATATCAGGAAATTTATATTGGGACCAAGAAACTGATACATATGAAATGTTTTCAGGAAAAGGTGTACCAAAACATCTTAATTATTTAACATTTAAGGAATTATTTAAAAATATGGAAGGAATAAAAGAGCCTATTATTTTAGAAACTGGTATAGCATCAGCAGGAACAATGAGCACTTATCTTTTTAATGAATATATAAAAAAATATGGTGGTAGATTTTGGAGTGTTGATTTAAATAAAAATTTAGTTGATAATTTACAAGGTTATATGTGTCCTGCAACAACATTAGTACATAATGATAGTGTTTCATTTTTACGTGATTGGGTTAAATTTAATCCTAATAAACAAGCAAATGTAGTTTATTTAGATAGTTATGATTTAGATTGGGATAATCCTCATCCTTCTGCAATGCATGGATTAAATGAATATATAGCATTAATACCTGCTTTAAAAAAAAATACATTATTATTAATTGATGATACTCCAGCAACACCATACTGGTGTGATTTTAGACATGATTTATATGATAGAATGATAGAATATTATAATAAAAATAATAGTTTACCAGGAAAAGGTCAATATATATTAAATGTACATAAAGATGCAACAATATTAAAACATAATTATCAATTACTATATAAATTTAATTAAAAAAAATATAGTTTATATTATATGTCTGAAAGCGAAAGTGAAATTAACATTTGTCCTACTAATAATTATAATACTATGATAATTGTATTTTTAATTATTATTATTATTGTAATATTAGGTTTTATTTATTTTAATTATACAGAATGTAATAAAATGAAAAATCAATGTGTAAATAATACTGAAACTGTAACGGAACAACCAATTTATACTAATACATCAAATGAACAACCAATTTATACTAATACATCAAATGAACAACCAATTTATACTAATACATCAAATGAACAACCAATTTATACTAATACATCAAATGAACAACCAACTTATACTAATACATCAAATGAACAACCAATTTATACTAATACATCAAATGAACAACCAAAATAAAATAATATATATTAATAAAAAATATATAGTATAATGTATATGTCTGAAAATTGTAAAAATTCTTATAATATTGGAATTATAATATTACTAATTGTTTGTATTGTAGTACTTAGTTTGTTTGGATATTATAATAGTTGTAATATATCATGTTCAGTTGATAAATTAACTATATATTCATCAACTGAATCAACAGAACTAAATGAACCAAATGAACCAAATGAACCAAATGAATCAAATGAATCAACTGAATCAACTGAACCAACTGAACCAACTGAATCAACTGAATCAACTGAACCCGATAATTTAACTAAACCAAATGAACTAGATGATCAAACAAAAAAAATAAGGTATTCGTCTATACAAGCACCAGTATTACAACCAATAAAAATAATACCTAAACCTACACCAAAACCAAAACCAAAACCAAGACCTTCAATAATAAATTTTTTTAAGTAAAATGGATATAATTTAATAATAAATATTTAAAGTATAAATATTTATTATTATTATATGACAAATAAATCTATGCAAAAATTAACACAAAAAGAAAGATTAGAAGTAATTTTAGATATTGTAAAAAAATTAAAATTTTATGTTGCAACTAATGGTTCTATTATTAACTTATATAATGATGAATATACATTTATAAAAGAATTTAAAAAAATATCAAATGAATATATTAAACAAGATGATTATTTAGCATTAGATTATAGAGGGTTATTATTATTTGAAGAAATTAATAAAGAAATTGAATATTTTTTTCCAGCTTATAAAAATAAAAGCCCATTATTTGTAATTAGAATGAAAAAAGTTAAATGAAATATAAAATAAAACTTATATAAAATATTATTATAATATATATTATAATGGAAAAATTACATGAAACAATAGAAATTTTAATGAATGATAATAAAGTATGTTGTACATTAATTGAAAATTTAATGAATAATTTTAATTATGTATTAAGAGCAGATATGTTAAATAATGATGAAAGAACAGTAAAATTAGAAAATATGTATTATGGGACTATTATAATAAAATCATATTTTGTAAAAGACTATGATAATAATAAACTAATTGAAAAAATAACAATTTTTCATAGTAAAAATTATAAAGATTATAAATTTAGTTATAATGGAATTAATTATTAAAATATAATAAAAAATATAATTCTAATTATAAATAATAATAATTTATGGAAAAAAAATATAATTATGATTATTATGTAATTCATTTATGTAAAGACACAGATAGAATTAATAATGTTAATAATTTAAGTAAAAAAATTGGAAGTAATATTAATATATTTAAAGGTATTGATGCATCAACTTTTAATAGTACAGATTATTCATCAATAATAACTAAATATTCAAATGATTTAAAAATAAATATGAATCCTGCATATCCTGGAATAGTTGGATGTTATTTAAGTCATTATTTATTATATAAACAATTAGAATCAAGTAATTTAGATTATGCAGTTATTTTAGAGGATGATTCTAAAATATTAGTAGACAACATAAATGAAAAAATAGATTCATATTTAAATATAAATAGCAAGTTTGATTTTTTATTTTTAGGTTATAATCCAACACATGGAGACCACTACAGTAATGACTGTTATTATATTAATAACAAAGTAAAAGTATGGGGTTTTCATGGATATATTATAAATATAAAATCTATTCCAAAAATTTTAGAAAACAACAAAATAATTAAACATGAAATTGATATTCAAATATTTGAACAAATAAAAAAAAATATATTAAATGCTTATTTTATTAATCCAAGAATGATTAATCAATATGATTTTAAATCATTAATACGAAGCAAACAATATTGTATTAATAATAATTTGTTAAAAAAAATTAAAACTAAACAAACTACATTAAAACATAATATTAATCAAGAACCAATTAAACAATCTATACCAATTAAACAATCTATACCAACTATACCAACTATACCAACTATAAAACCCATAATAAATAAAATATATGAACCAATAAAAAAACCAGTTTCAAATAAAATGATAAAATTATTATATATTAATAAAAAAAAATAATATAACTTATATTAATTTAATGAATAATATTTTTGAAAATATTTTATTTATTGTAATATTTTTAATATTATATATAATTTATAAACAACAACAATATCAACAATATCAACAACAAATAAGTAGTAATGAAATTATTTTAACAGATGAAAATTCAAAAAATTTTATGATGGATGAAAGTTCTATTTTATTAAATAAAACACAACTTTATACATTAGATGAATGTTTATTAAAACCTAATAAAAAAGATATAATGGGTGCGTCATTTAATAAAATTACAAATGAATGTAAATTATATTCAACCGCAAAAAAAGGTATAAAAAATATTAATTTTGAATCTAATATTTTAATCTAATATATATATATATAAAATGAACAAAATGTTAATTATGGTAATTGTTATAATAATACAATTTATAATATCTATGACTACTACTCCTGCATTAATAAGAATGGCAAAAAATGAAGATGAAGAAATGACCATGAAACATTCATGGGGTGTTGCTTTAGTACAAATGTTATTAATGATTGTTGGATTTTTATTAGTAAGTTATCTCGGTGGTGATAAAGCTGCTTCTGATGATAATTAAATAAAAAAGTAACTTTAATTTAAATAATAATAAATAAAAATTAAAAAAATATAAATAATTTCATATATATAATATATATGAAATTATTTAATTTTACATTTACAAATGAAGAAAATATAATAGTATTATTATTATTATTAATAATAATTATTATGATTGTTGGTATTATAAATAAACCTACTAAATCAGAAAATCAAGAACAAAATAATGATATGTGGGTACCATATGAACAATTTGAACCAATTGAAGCAACTGAACAACAACCATTAGAATTAGTTTTTCCAGGTAAATCTTTTGAAGCACCTATAATTGAAGAGCCTCATGTTATTAACCAATTAGAAGAACAACAAAAACAAGTAAATCAATTAGAAGAACAACAAAAACAAGTAAATGAATTAAAAAATCAAGTACCTATTTCTTCATTAAATAATGAACAAATATTAACTATGAGTCAAGAACCATCATATAATTTTTTACCATTACTTCAAAAAATATTTAACACAAATAGTACAGATTCTCAAGTTCAACAACCAGTAGTTCCAGTAGTTCAAGAACAAGTAGTTTTAAAACCAGTAGTTCAAGAACAAGTAGTTTTAAAACCAGTAGTTCAAGAACAAGTAGTTCAACAACAAGTAGTTCAACAACCATTAGTATCTCAAGAGGAAATTAATTATGCTGGATTCAATGAATATAATAATGAAATAGATTATACTAATGTTGAACAAAGTCAAATACCTGTTGAACAAAAAGTAACTAATTTTAATTATAATAAATCAATTGAACAAGTAAATCCTAACGATTTAATTGATAATTATTCATTATTTTAGTTTTTATCATGTTCATCTAAAAAAGCAGTAAAAATATCTCTTAATTTATCATCTTTAACAATAGCATTATAAAATATATAATGTGTATCAAAATCTACTGACCATGGTTTTTTATTTTTATTTATTAATAAAATAAAATACTTATTGTTAACTTTATTTATTTTAAATAAAAATCCTCCCCAATATAATCTACCATTAATACCAATATATCTAATATATAATTTTTGTTTACCATATAAATCTGTAATTTTTTTTACATATTTAAAATCTTCTAATTCATTTTTATATTTTTCTTTTAATAATTTTATTTGTAATTTAGTATCAATAACTAAATCATAAATTGCATTAATTTCATCAGTTTTGTCAGTCATAATATTATTATAAATTATATAATATTATTTTAATTCTCTAATATATTTAGTAATATATTTTGCCATATTTTTTTGTATTTCTTTGGAACTAAATTTTTCATCAGAAGTACATTTAAATGGGTTATAAAAAAAACTAGTGGGATCAATTTCTAGTTCATTAGCATATAATCTTATTGGGTTTGAAAATCCATCAACATTAATTGAATATTTATCTTGAAATTCTGGATCAACAGCATATGATACATCAACTCTAAATAATATAGGTAATCGTGGTAGTTTCCAAAATAGTGGTATATATGATTTAAACATTTTTTTTGCAAATTTAATAACTTCTTTTTCTAATGGTTTCTTTTTTTCATCTTTAATACATGTATTAGGTATATCATCACCTTTTGCAATAAATTTAGCTTTACCATTATGAAAAAAAACACGATATTCATTTTCACGTTTACTAACTATTCTATTAAATCCTTGAATAATATAATATCTAGTAATTCCTTTATCAATAAATTTAGATGATGTTTTAACACCCCAAAAATTTTTAAAATTTAATTTTTGTGCTTTATATTTAAATTCATGAAAATCATGAATCATTTCTTTATTAAAAGTAATAACTTGTCTACCTTCATATGAATATCCTTTTTTAACAACAACTTTTGTAAATGTTTTCCATAATTTTTCAACAATTTTATATAAAATAGAAAATATTTTATTTTCATCTTTTTCTTGATAATTTGGTGCATAATAAACTTCAGTATGAGGTAATTGACCCCATGTTAATTGTTTATTTAATGTTAAATTATATTTTTTAGAACCAAAAATATCAATAACATCAACAGGTGGATATACATAAACTTTTGAACTTAAATCTAACATATAATTTTTCATTTCTAATATTGTTTTTTTATTAAGATATGAATCTGATAATACATCTTGAAATAAAAATATTGCTTTTATTGTATCTAATCCTAAATTATTAATTGTATTTATTAAATCAGTAGGTTTTTCTATAATAACATAATTATATTTTTTTTTATCACGATGAAATTCTAATGATTTTAATAAATATGAAGCTTCTGTAAATTTTGTATCTGGTTTATTAAACCAGTATTCTTCTCCAAGTATTATAATATTTTTCATTTATTTATATTATTATTAATAATATTTATAAAATAATATTACAGTTTATAAAAAATTGATAAAATAATAAATAATTGTATATACTACATATATTATGTCTAATGAAGAATATGTATATGATGATAATATTGGATTAGAAACATATAATAAAGAATTTAAAGTATTTAATTTTTATTCAGGTGGCTTAGAAATATCAAATGATGATGCAATTAAATTAATTCAATCTAAAAAATGGATATTTAATGACAATATTATAAATAATATTAAATCAATGATATCTGTATATTTACCAAAATACACATGCGCATTTTTATCAACAAAAATGGACGATATATCATCTGTATATTTTGGTATTGATGATATTGGTAATGTTATTGGTATTCCATATCAAGGTGAATTAAATATTGAAGAAATAAAAGAACATGCATTTAATGTTTTAAAAGAAAATATTAAAATAAATAATAATAATTATACTGATATTATTGATATTAAAATAATTAAAGTTGAAAATAATTTAAAAAATGAAAAAATAAAATCAATTCATCCTGAATTAAAAGAATATTTAAAACATTATGAAAATTATAATTTAATTAAAAATAAATATCGGCGGAAACGGCACGTCTGGGAGAAATTATCATTTAGATATAATAATAAAATATGTGAACTAGTTAATAATACAGATACACGAAATGAATTAATTAGATATATTGAACATTCTGATTTTAGTAATAAAATAATAAGATTACTAAAATCAGATTGGAAGTTAAAACCTTTTACATTAGAGGATATAGTATATTATAAAAATAATAAAAATAGTATTTTTTATTGGGTAACAGAATGGAAAGATAAGATGTTAGGATTTATTAAATCAATAAAACCAAAATTAAATTATAGATTTCCAACTAATATATTTCCTTCTACAATTATAATGTTAATTAAACCAATGTTAGCATATTGGTTTAATGCAAACCAAAATATGAATTTATATTTATTAAAATTTGAATTTAAACCACATAATGAACATAATGTACAATATAAAAATATATTTAATGAATGGATATCATGTGTTAGAACAGTTAATCATAATGGTCCTTGTTGTATGCCACAATTTGTAAATTTCTAACTTGTAATTTTATTAAATAAAATTATGTAAAATATAATATGGATGAATATTATAAAATTCTTTTATCAGAATATATTAAACCACCAACTAATATGATTATAGAAAACACAGAAGGTTTATCAGGATATTTATTAAAGTTAATAAATAAACATAATAATATGGTAAAATCATATATTAAATTATGTAAAGAAAATAGTAAAGAAAATTTAATAACATATATTAAATCTAAAATATCAGTAAATGCTGGATATGATGAAAAATTACTAGTAGAATCACTAATAAAATATGTATTACACAATAATTATATTTATGAACTTTCTAATTAAAAAAATTTATTATTTTTATTATTTTTATTATCTTTTATTATCTTTTATTATCTTTTATTATCTTTTATTATCTTTTATTATCTTTTATTATCTTTTATTATCTTTTATTATCTTTTATTATCTTTTATTATCTTTT
>JACCDW011795012.1_pt1 | contig 13550 bp, 11 predicted proteins | sample 7449781 | NCBI WGS metagenome assembly JACCDW01 (sample SAMN15323449, study PRJNA562643) | freshwater metagenome | isolation source: river surface water | place: USA:Blue River Watershed | collected 2017-08-18 | reverse complement strand
TCAGTCTTCCCTCAGGGCCGTTTTCGCCCTATCTCTTTCGCACGGGCCTATAGCTCAACGGTTAGAGCACGGAACTCATAATTCCTTGGTTCTGGGTTCAAATCCCGGTGGGCCCACCAACTTTATCGAAACTGGCCGCAAGTCCGCCCCAGGATCAATCATCGGGTCATGAGCAGGGGCATTATCCCCAGCCTACCTCACCTTGGGAATGCCCTTCAACGGGGCGAGCGGCGCCTGATTGCCATCTACCATGGGTCGTGGGTGCGGCATCCCGTGCTGACAGTAATAAATGCCGGTGCGCACATGCATGGCACGTGCCTGAAACCACCTCGTTGCTTCGGCGTAGTCCTTATCTGCTCCGTGCCCAAGAAAACACATTACTCCAACGTTAAACGTCGAGCGCGGATGCCCACTTTCCGCCGCCTTTCGCCACCATTTAAATGCTTCGACATGATCTTTAGTCACAACTTCGCCGGAGTAGTAAAATTTACCCATGACGTATTGGGCATTGGAATGCCCGTTCTCTGCAGCCATGCGATACCACTTCAACGCTTCGACGGGATTCTTAGGGACACCGATCTTCGACCAGACCGTAGGCCCACCGGGGAACGACCTACCCAACTTGTCTTCTCCATGACCGTAATAGTAACCCAGATTATACTGGGCCTTGGCGTACCCCTGAGCCGCAGCCTTACCGTACCAACTGATGACTTGTTCATGGTCATAATCCAACTGATGCCTCCCGTCGTGTAAGTAACCCAAGATAAACTGGGCCGGCGCATAACCGCCTTGGGCTGACCTACGATACCACTTCAAGGCTTCGCTGAGGCTATAAGCCACTCCGTCAGACTTCTCGTAACATCTGCCGAGCTCATACTGAGCGCGAACGTCGCCATCCGAAGCGGCCTTTTGCCATGAAGACGCCGGCGGAACCGTACTCGCTCCTGAGAGACGGGGTCGATCAGGATGATCTACTTCCGGGTAAAAGGTTTCGGCCTCCTCCTTCAGCAAGGCAAGGTTGAAGAACCACTTGGCGGCTTCGGGGAAATCCTTCGGAACGCCTTCCCCCGCTTCAAGAATGAGTCCGAGGTGACGCTGTGCCTTCACCTCACCCGCGGCGGCAGCCAGACGGAACCACCTGACTGCTTCGACCGAATCCTTAGCCACACCTTCACCTTTGTAATAACAATAGCCGAGATTAGATTGCGCGTAGGCATCGCCCTGATCGGCCGCCTTCCGGAACCACTTCACTGCCTCCGCCTTGTCTTGCGCGAGGATTCCGCCCCGATGAAGAAGACACCCCATCAGGTCTTGGGCTTGAGCATAACCTTGCGCGGCAGATTTTCGGATCCAAAACATGCCTAAATCTTGATCGGCATTCAGGTGCGCATAGAAATCGCCGTAGAGATGCAAGAAGCCGAGGTCAAATTGCGCCTTGGCTTCACCTTTGTCTGCCTTTGGCCGAAGCGGCTCGGTCTTTTCGCTTCCATCCGAAACCTTAAACTTCAAGCGACTCGCTTCTCCAACCTGGGCACATGCATCTGGAGTAATGAAAACGAAGGCGAGGAACGCGGAAAAAGCCAAGAAGACAGGAGCAAGTCGCATGAAGTTATGGACTTATCATGACACCCCGGCGTTCGCACGCAAAGGGAAAGCCATGACATCTTCTCACCCTGCCGACTTGATCCGCTCCCAGAAGGGAAAGTACCCGCGGGTGGCGTGGGGGAAATTCTGAGCATCCCAAGCCCTTCGGCGCCAGATCATGGCGATGCCGGCGGAAGCCAAGGCTGCCTCCAGGGCGAGCGCCTCGGCCAGCCAAGGCCCGACGAAGGGACGATAGGCGACGACGGCCTGCAGGTTGTTCTGCTTGGCCCATTCGACCAGGGAGGCCGCCAGGTCGGAAGTCTCAGCTGACGAGACGGGGGCGCCGAAATGCTGACCCGCCCGCGTCGCTCCGTCACTCAGCGCCGCCTGCGTCCAGGCGGTGACTTTCTCCGACCAGCCTGCCCGTGCGCTGATACCCGCCGGCCAAGCGGCGTTGATCGCCCTGACCTTCAGCCCAGCCAGTTCGCCGTGCTCTACCGCCAAATCCTCGGGATGCACCCACAGGCCAAGACGCTCGTAAGTCTTGAGCGCAGCCACCTGCGCCGCGTCTTCCGTCCACGCTGCCACCTTGGGCAAGGGCTCCTCTTTGATGGTAAATGGTGCGGAGGCTAGTCGATCAGCCTCCGGTGCATGCTCACCATCGGTGTAAAAGGCGATATTGTCCGCCCGGGCGACATAGGTCTTACCCGGCGTCTGCAAACCCGCGACCCAACGCCAGGAGAGCGTATTGCTGGCGACATCCCCATCGAGCAGGTGTTCGTAAAAGAAAGCGGCTCCGAGCTCCCACGGCAGACGCAGCGTGAAGACCCAGATCGAGGCGAACCACATGCGCGCATGATTATGGAGATAACCGGTGGTCACGAGTTCCTGCGCCCAGGCGTCAAAACCGGCGATGCCGGTCTTACCCGCGAGGGCGGCTTGCCAAGTCGCTTGCTGATCGGAGCTCAGCGACTGGCGCAGACGCGGCACCGCCTCGACCCAGCAGGTCCATGCCGCCGGACGCTGCTCCAGCCAGCCTTTCCAGTAAGTGCGCCAATAGACCTCTTGGACGAACTTCTCGACGGCTGGAAAAGACCACCGGGCTCTGGCCGCGGCCACGATCTCCGATTCCAAAAGCAGGCGCTTCTGCGCCCAAGGCGACAACCGCGAGATATTCTCATGGCCAGGGCGGACGTAATTCCTGTCGGCCGCATAACGTCCGGCCGCCGGCAGGAATTCCTCCAGACGCGCCAAAGCGGCGGCCCGGGTCGGGATGAATTCCAATGGCGCGGACATGAACACATCCAAGCGGAACCTAAGGAGTCCGCAAACTGCCCGGGCAAATACAGCTTCCGACCCTTAAGCGTGGTCGCTCAGGAGCCCTTGCCCTTGGTCGCCTCGATCTGCCGGAGCAGTTCGGCGGCACGCTGCTCGCCACGTCGACGAGTTTCTTCCGGCAGCTTCTTCTCCAGCAGGGCGAGATTGCGGGCCGCGCCTTCGTGCGAGCGACCAGCGACGGTCCAGCAGGCATAAGCTTCGACTTCATCCTTGGACACGCCACGCCCTAGGTTGTGACAATAACCCAGGTGGTTCAGCGCATCCGGAAAACCCTGCGCAGCGGACTTCCGGAACCATTCGATGGCCTGAGCCTGATCGCGCGGCACGCCCTCACCCTTGGCGAACGAAAGTCCGAGGTAGCATTGCGCCCGGGCATAGCCTTGGTCGGCCGATTTACGGATCCAAGCGATGGCCTGCGCGAGATCTTTCTCCACCCCTGCACCGGTGGCGTAACAGACGGCTATGTTGTTCTGGGCCGGGGCATACCCCTGCTGCGCCGAAAGCAGCAGCCACTTCGCGGCCTCAGCAAGGTCCGGCGCGACGGCTTCGCCGCGGGCATGATAACCGGCGACCTTGAACTGTGCCACCCGGTCTCCCGCCTGAGCCTTGGCCACCAAAGCGGCGAACTCCGTCGCCGCCATTTCAGGCAAATCATCTGGCTCAACGACCAAAACCAACATGAACAGGGCCACGATAAGCCCCACGACCGTGAGGATGATCCAACGCCGGATGCTTGCGGACGCCCGAGCCATCCCCGAAGCCTGCCCAGCAGCCCCAAGGGGTCAAGCAGGTCAATCGGCTTGGCAGGGTCGTGCGGCAGTCGCATCCTGAAATCATGCGCCCCCTGCTCCCCGCCCTGCTCTGCCTGGCTTCCATGGTCATGGCCGAAGAAAAGCCCGACCTCCCTGTCGTGGAGCTGTCTGCGCAGAAGGAACGCCAAGTGGTCATCGGTGCCGGCACGGAGTCGCTCTACCAGGGCCATCCGACGACGCTGCTTATGCCTGATGGTCGTACGATCTTCGCGGTCTGGTGCATCAACCACGGCGGCGCGGCCGGGCCGATGGCGCGCAGCGAAGACGGCGGCATGACCTGGACCCGTCTCGACGCCCAGCTTCCGAAGGGCTTCTCCACCCACCAGAACTGCCCGAGTATCTACCGCATCGTCGACCCCGCCGGCAAAGCCCGCCTCTGGGTCTTCTCCGCCGCCCTGGGTAAACGCGGCGGCCCGGGTATGCCGAGCATCATGAGCGAGGACGACGGTAAGACCTGGAAAGAAATGCCACCGCTCAACCTGCCTTGCGTGATGACTTTCAGCAGCGTGGTCCGGTTGAAGGACGGACGTACGCTCGGGCTCTACCACCGCGGCCCCGGCGGCGCCGACAAGACGCCCCTGGTGACGCTCCAGATGATCACCGCCGATGGCGGCTTCACGTGGTCCGAACCACGCATCGTCGCCGAAGTCGCCGGCAAGAACCCCTGCGAGCCCTACGTCTTCCGTTCGCCCGACGGCAAGGAACTCGCCTGCCTCCTCCGCGAGAACACCCACAAGGGCCGTAGCCTGATGATGTTCAGCCAGGACGAGGGCGCCACTTGGTCCAAGCCCGTGGATACGAACTGGGGCCTCACCGGCGATCGACATAACGGCGTGTTCACGTCCGACGGCCGCATGGTGGTCTGCTTCCGCGATCAAGCCCTCAACAGCCCTACCCGAGGTCACTTCGTCGCCTGGGTCGGCACCTACGAAGACCTCAAGGCCGGACGCCCCGGACAGTATCGCATCAAACTGCTGCACCAATACGGCAAGAAGATCGGAGACTGCGGCTACCCCGGCGTCGAGCTCCTCGCCGATGGCACGATCGTCGCCACGACCTACGTCAAATACACGGACGGACCCGAGCAGAACTCGGTGGTCAGCGTGCGCTTCAAGCTCAGCGAAACCGACGCCCTGCTGAAGCGTTAACGCTTCACGGGCTGCTGACCAGTCAAGGTACGTCGATCCGGACGGTCGCCGCCGATCTTGACCGCATACGTGCCGGCGGAGAAGACCGGCGGTGCGAAATCCTTCACCCCGAAGAAGCGGCGGACATAGACGGTCTCGCCCGTCTGTTCGTGGATGACCTGGACGACCGCGCGCTCGCCTTCGGCGCCGAGTTCGAGGGTCGGGAGGTAACCCGTGGGCTTGCGTCCGTCATTATCGGCCAGGCGGAAGGTCTGCGGCCAGCCCGGGAACTGCTGGCTGTCGCCCTTGCGGGAATCGCTGAAGCGCGGCCAGCACTCGAAGGTGACCTTGGCGGCGGATAGCTGGAATTTAGCCACGCCATAACCGTCGGCTCGTTGGCGTTCGTCTTGGATGTCACCCGGATTCGCGTAGGCTAAGACCGACATCCGGTTGCCGAGGCCATCGAGAAAATCGCCCGTCCAAGGCAGAGGGCTACCGCTGACGGCGTTAGGTCCGGGCTTCTCATCCTTCGGATGCCACCAGCGTCCGTAGATCGTGTTCACCAGCGCGGGACTGGTAAGCGCATAAGGGCCGTCGCCGAAAGCCTCGATGCCATGCTTGATGCTAACGGCGAGATGCTGGTCTCCGCAGAGATGTACGGCTTGCACGCGGCGCAAGGCACGCAAGGCCTCATCACGTCCCTTCTGCGGCCAGCCGTTACAATCCAAATCGGCAAGCAGACGGTCGTCGCGCTTGCCGTGCATATGGACCGCCCCGCAGAAAGCCGTCGCGGACAGCACGGCCTTATGGCGGACGCCCACCCAGTCCTCGGACCAGGCGGCGAGGAACTTCAGCTGCCGCTCACCGAGCAGCTGCAGCCCCGGAAGATCGATGGACTTAGGATCGTATTTCTCGTCGGTCACGTGATCAGGACGAGGCCCCTGCTGGGGAATCTTGCCCATGGGACCGGTCTTGAACTTCCGATCTTCCAGGATGGCGAAGTCCATGCCACCAACCTTGAGGCGGGTATAGAATACTCCGATGCCTCGCTTGACCGGCGTCGGATCGAAGGCGTCGGGGAGGTGCCAAGACTGCTGACGTTGGACCATGTTGACGTAGGCGACCGGGAACATGTAACCACCGTCTGCATTACCAGGCGCGGTCGAGAGCTTACCGTCTTCGCCCCAGAGATTGGGGTGACCGACGTCATGGTCGTCAGGGATGCAGATCGTCGGACGATCCTTCATCACGTCCCGGAACTGCAGGCCGAATTCGATCCAGCCGGCGGTATGCTCGGTATGACGATAGGTCTGATCGCCGGCGAAGAACAAGAGGTCCGGATTCTGACGGATAAGATTGTCGAGGATCTCGGGACGGGCGCCGGTCGTGCGACTGGAGTTGCAGGACATGTTCGCCACGACGATCGCGTCCTTGTCGATCGGGTCGCGGCGCACCAGGCCCTCGTAGGCGGCCTTCTCGCCATGGCGCACGCGGTAGGCCACGTCCTTGGAACCGTCCCAACCTTCGACGCGGAAATGCGCGCTCCAGCCCGGGAAGACGACCTCGGTCTTTGCCGCCTCGACCCAACTTCCGTCACGCTTGAACTCCAGGCGGACTTCCTTGGGCTCGTCCGGATACAACGGGTAGAGCTGGGCGGAGAGTTTCAAGACGCCTGCCTGCTGGGTGTAGAGGGCGAAGGCGATGACCTGATCGCGCTGCACGTTCATGGTCGGGGGGGCCGATGGGCCGCCGACCTTCTTCTTGCCTTTCGCAGCAGGACGCATCTCCCACCAAGCTCCCGTGGCCAACGAATCGAGATTGGGGAAATCCGCTCCGAAAGGCCTGACCGTATGGGCAGGCGGAACAGGCGCGGCGAAGAGCACCGTGGCCAACAGGCAAAGCAGGAAACGCATGGAAACGGGGTTGAGGTGGGGGTTCGTATGGATTAAGCCAGAAGACGTGAAAATCGACCCCGAACTGCGTCAACGGCTCAACCCGTGGGATTGGCTCGTCCTAGTCGTAGCGGTCGTCTCGCTGCTGCTGGTGGTGCTGGAGACTTTCCTCCATGTTCCCCCGTCGGTGCTTTCCGTACTGCGGACGGTGGACATGATTTCGTGCGCGATCTTCTTGGCCGACGTGTTCGTCCGCTGGCGCCGGGAGAATTATGTTTCCAGCTTCTGGCGCTGGGGCTGGATCGACGTCCTGGCGAGCATCCCCTTCGAGCCGGCCTTCCGCTCCCTTCAGGCCATCCGCATCTACCGCTTCATCCGATTGTTCCGCATCCTGAAGAAGCTCAACACCCTGACGAGCGGCACCTCGCTCAACGAAAAGCTCCTCGCCCTGCCCGGGGTCGCTCTGGTGATGGTGCTTTTCAGCACGATGCTCATCGTGGAGGTGGAAAGATCCGCCCCCAATGCGACCATCAAGACGGGCGGGGACGCCCTCTGGTGGGCGCTCACCACGGTGACCACGGTCGGCTATGGCGACACCGTGCCGGTCACCGGCGAGGGCCGCCTGATCGCCGCGGTGCTGATGCTCGTCGGCATCGCCCTCTTCGGCTCGATGTCGGCCATCGTGACTTCGAAACTCATCCTCCCGAAGGAGACCCGCGACCACGAGGAACTCCGCAAGGAGGTCCGGGCGCTGCATGAGGAAATCCGGGAACTAAGGCGGCAGTTGCCTGACAAACCGAAAGACCCCCATGCGTAGCACCCTGCTCGCCCTTTGCCTGCTCGCCATCGTAGGCCTGAGCGCCTGGCGCTTCCTCGCCCCGCCCGCCGCCCCGAAATCGCCGGTCGAACGCCTCAAATCCGCCAGCCCGGTCGAGACCGTCCGCCTAGCCCGGCCGATAACGCCGTCCGCGCGTCCCGTCACCGAGGAAGCCCCCAAACTTTCCGCCCAGCGCGCCCAGATGGAGGAACGCTTCAACGACCTGAAAGAAGAGGGACGTCGCGTCCGTCAGGCGCTCATCGAGTCCGACCCGAAAGCCGCCCAAGCCTACAATGAAGTCGTCCGACGACCTGAATATCGGGCCTTGCTGGACCGCCGCCATGCGATCGAAGCGGCCTGGGCCTCGGCTCCGGAGAATGAGCGCGAAGGCATGCTCAACGAAATGAACAGCCTCCGGCAGCAAGGCTTCGCCCTGATCCTGGCCGAGATCCAACGCATGCAAAGCCAGCCCGAAAGCACGACGCTTCAACGCGTCTCACCGGGCACGCTGCAGCTCACACCCTCGACGGCAGCTCCGACTCCGGCACCGGCTCCGCCGGCGGTGTTCCAGTAAGCAGCAAGCTTACGAGCCCCAGCTGAAACGCTCCGGCACCCAAGCGTATTGGTCGCCCTTGGGAACGACGGTACCGATGCCCGGCCACGGCAGATGGAAGCCGAAGGCTCGGCTCTTCTCCTTGGCCATACGAGCGAACAGTTTCCGGCGCGTCTTGACGGCGGTCTCGGGATCATGGTCCATGGCGACGGTCCAGCCGACGTTGTCGAACATGAGCACGTGATGATGGACGACGTCGCTGATGTGCACGAGCGATTCATCACCGGAACGGATCTCGAAGCAGGCATGGCCGTCGGTATGGCCCGGCGCGGCGATGACGGTCACGGCATCGTGGAAGAGTTTCTGGCCGTCCTTCGCGATAACGAGCTGGTCCTTGAGAATCTCGAAATTACGGCAGACGGTCTTCACCATGTTCGGCAGCGGCTTCTTATCGCGCTTGGACTTGGAGAAGTCGGGATTCGGTCCGCGCCAGAAGTCATACTCTTCCTGCAGGAGGTAGATCTTGGCGTTCGGGAAGGCCGGCTTGCCGTCGTCGACGAAGCCGTCGAGGTGGTCAGAGTGGGAATGGCTCAGGAAACCGGTCGTCACCTGCTCGGGCTTGATACCGAGCTGACGCAGCCCTTCGGCCAGCCAGCCGAAGTTGGGATTGGGATGACGCTCGCCGAAGCCGGCGTCGATCAAGGCGACCTGGTCCCCGATCTTCAGGCCCATGATATTCACGTAGAGAGGCAGCGCGTCCAGGCGCTCGCGATTGAACTCCAGCGCGGCCTTCATGACCGGGCGGTCCGCCTCCGGCCACATCAGGTCCAGGCCCTGACGGAAAAGCATGTGCCCGTCGCTGATCGAGAAGGCCTCGATCTTGCCGATGTTGAATTTGTAGACGTAGGGATTCGGAGGGCGCTTCAGCGGCGCCTTGGGGGCGTCAGCCGCGGCGAGACGGGCCGTCGTGGCCAAGCCCGCCAACGCGAAGGCGGCGGCGCCGAGGAATTCACGACGAGACGAGGGGTGCACGGCATTCGACATGATCAAAGACATATCGGGAGAACCGGCAGGCTGACAACAAAAAGGGCGGCCTAGCGGCCGCCCTTCGTCTGTCACGAAACTCAGTTCGGACGCGTGACGGTCACCGTAGGCGCCACGGTCACCACCGGCATGGGGGTGGAAGTCACGTAGGGGCGACCAGGGGCTTCGACTTTAGACACGGCGAACACCACCGAGCCTTGGGCGCCGCGACGGAAGGCAGGAGTGATGACGACGACCTGACCGAAATCATCGGTACGAAGGGCGGTGCGGTTCATGGCCACGAGGCCGTAGGTCGAAACATACACCAAGGCGCGACGCACCGGATTACCGAACTGGTCCTGGACCCTTATCGTGGCGCTGGCTGCGTCGCTGACGGAATTCAGGCGTACGAATGAACCTTGGATCAAGGCAAGGGAGCAGGTCGCCGGACGGTTCGGACCGGTCACGGTGACGGTCACGGTCGTGGAAGCCGAAGCACCACGGTCATCGATGACGGTGAGCGTCGGATAATAGGTGCCAGGAGCCTTGTAACGATGGGTCGCGGTCGCGCCCGTAGCACCGGCGGGATAGACATCCTTGAAGTCCCAGATGTAACGGAGGATGATGCCGTCAGGGTCGGTCGACAGCGTGCCGTTGAAGTTCACCGCCGCCCCCTGCTGAGTCTGGTAATTGTAGCTGGTGTTGGTGGTAAGGGTCGCGTTGGCGACGGGAGGCTTGTTGACCGGATCAGCCCACGAAGCGGTAAAGCTGTAGTAACCGATCGAACCATAGTCGGTATAACCTTCGGTCACGCCGGTACCATTAGTGATACCGCCGGTACCGTTACCGACGCCGTCCAGTTCGATGAAGTGCATGCCTTCGGCCGGGATGGCTACGGTGATGGGATTCGGGGCCATTCTTCCGGCCGCGCCGCTGCCCACATAGGTGCCCAGGACCGTGCCGGCGGAGTCGAGGACCCTGATCTGCAGGCGGAGATTAGGAGCGAAGAGCGAGACGCGGGGGGTGATCACGAGGTTACCACGGCCGGCGTTGATGCGGATGATGTCCACGTCGGTAGGCGAGCTGATGATTCCGCCGACCGTCGCCGAGAGCCCGGGTGCGAACGTCGCGGTGTCACGGGTGTTGCCGTGGTCATCCGCCACAAGCGGGATACCCGAGGCAGGATTGGCGATGGCCTCCAGATTATCCTGCTGGCTGGAAGCGTTCTGATACTCGCCCTTGGCCCACTGGTTGACGGGGCGAAGACCATTGCCCATGATCGGCGACCAGGAAAGCGCACCGGCACCATGACCGCCGAAATACTCCCTGGAAACAGGGGTAGTGCCGTTAAGATTCCCTTGATGCACCAAGCTGACGGTATGACCGACTTCGTGAGAAGTCACTCCCGCGACATACGCTGCGTCCGAGCCGGTACCGGTGAAGGTGAAGCAAGGGGTATCGATCGGGTCGTCGAAGGAATTCATGTAAGCGATGCCTCCGGCACCGGTATCATTGACGTCCGGGCCGATCACGACGCGGATGCCGTAGTTCATGTCGCCGGCGCTGCTCTTGCGCAAGGCTTCCACGCCCGGGTCTTCGGTGGTGACGTCCACGTTCCACGGGGCGAAGTGTTCCGCCACGCGGCGGAAGGCCTCCTGCACGATGGCACGCTCGGCGTCGCTGAAGTCGGGGTTCGCATCACGGCTGAAAGGAGGCGTCGTGAAGTCAGCACCGCCGCGCCAGGCCGCGTTCCAAGGAGTACCCGAGGTGGTGTGGCCGTCGAAATCGAGGTAGATCTTACGGGAGGCCGTCGGACGACTGTGGAGACGGAAGGTCTCGGCCAGCGGATAAGAGGGTACCGAGGTGATCGGAGTGGTGTCAGGGCCCACCTGGATTTTCATCGCACAGGCGTAAAGAGCCTGACCTTTACCATCGAACTTCAAGGAATGGTCATGATTACAGGCGGAGCGGAACGTGGACGCATCTTCGGTCGTCATCGCTTCCTGGCGGACATAGGTGTCGATTTCGACCGGCGAGACGGTGGCCGCCGTGCGCCAAGAAGCCGGAAGTCCGACCACCGGCTTGACCTTGGAAGTCTCGGTCGTGGCGACCTGGGTGGCAACGGGAGCGGGAGCGGAGACCGGGGCTTGGGGCGACTGAGCCTGCCGAACGTCCGAAGTCGAAACGGGAGCCGGACCAGCGGCGGAGAGCAGAGCGGAGACACCGTTGAGCGAGATGCCCGGAGCGGCCACCGGAGAAGCGGACGCTACGGAATCCTTCGCGGCTTCCGCGGGAGCGACGGAAGAGGCGACCGGAGCCGGAGCGACGACCTTGGAGGCGGGCACCACCTGCGTGGAGGCATACTCACGATAACCTTCGCTCGAAGGAGTAAATACGATCGCAAGGGCGACGGCTACGACGACGGCCCAAAGGGCGATGATCAGCTTTTTAGGGGACATAAGCAGATTCAAAGGACGGAGGGCTTGGAGGCAACCCACTAATCGCTTGCCAGCAGTCGGCCAAAAACGAGGAATGACGCGTGTTTTCCCGCCTGCTCACCCCCCTGCTCTGCCTGTCAGCATGGCTGACCCTCGCCTCGGCCGCCACCCCTCCCAACGTCATCGTCATCCTGGTGGACGACATGGGCCAGACCGATCTGGCCTGCTACGGCAGTAAATTCTACGAGACGCCTCACATCGACCAACTGGCCAAAGACGGCGTCCGCTTCGCCAACGGCTACTCGGCCTGCACGGTCTGCTCCCCCACCCGCGCCGCCTTGCTGACCGGCAAATACCCCGCCCGCCTCCACCTAACCGACTGGATCGCCGGCCACGACCGCCCCAAGGCCAAGCTGAAGATTCCCGATTGGCAGAAGTTCCTGCCCTTCGAAGAGATCACCCTCGCCGAACAATTCAAAGCCGCCGGCTACGCCACGGCGAGCATCGGCAAATGGCACCTGACACCGGCGCTCAAGGAAGGCGACGAGGCCTATTACCCTGAGAAGCACGGGTTCGACCTCAACGTCGGCGGCTACGCCCGAGGACAGCCGCCCAGCTACCACGCCCCTTACAAGATCCCCACCCTGCCCGAAGGTCCGCTGGGCGAATTCCTCACCGACCGTGAGGCCGCCGAGGCGGTGAAGTTCATCGAGGTGAACAAGGAGAAACCATTCTTCCTCTACCTCCCGCACTACGCCGTGCACACGCCTCTCGGCGGCAAGCCCGACGTCATCGCGAAGTATCAGGCCAAGGCCGCCAAGCAGCCGGACCTCAAGCAGAAGAACGCCACCTACGCCGCCCTCGTCGAAAGCGTCGATGATTCCCTCGGCTCCATCCGCGCCGCGCTCAAGCGCCTGAAACTGGACGAGAACACGATCATCGTCTTCACGTCCGACAACGGCGGACTGCTTCCGGTCACGGACAACTCGCCCTTCCGTGTCGGCAAAGGTTCGGCCTACGAAGGCGGCGTCCGCGTCCCCCTCATCATCCACGCCCCCGGCGCGACCAAGCCAGGCATCGTCGAGAATACGCCGGCGATGACGATCGACCTCTACCCGACGATCCTCGAACTCGCCGGGGTCAAGCCGCTCCAGTCCGTCGTCGACGGCATCAGCCTGGCGCCGCTCCTGAAGTCCGGCGCCAAGCCCGATCGCACGGAGATCTTCTGGCACTACCCGCACTACCATCCCGGAGGCGCCACGCCCCACAGCGCCGTCCGCAGCGGCGATCTCCGTCTGGTCCACTTCTACGAAGACGGCCACGACGAACTCTACGACCTGTCAAGCGACGTCGGGGAAACCAAGGACCTGGCCGCGGCGCAGCCTGCGCTCGCCAAGACCCTGCGCACCCGACTCGACGCCTGGCTGAAATCCGTCGACGCCCAGCTTCCGACGAAGAATCCGGACCACGATCCGGCCGCGGACGCCAACCACGGCAAGAAGAACGGCAAAGCTAAGAAAAAATGAGGGCCTTCCTCGCCGCCCTGCTTTGCATCGGTCAGGCCATCGCCGCCGAGCCCCTGCCCGGCCTGCCGACATCGCCGCGCATCCTGTTCCAAGGCGACTCGATCACTGACGGCAACCGCGGGCGCGGCGCCGACCTCAACCATGTCCACGGTCACGGCTTCGTCTACCTCATCGCCGCCAAGATCGGAGCCGGCGCACCAAGCCAGAACGCGACCTTCCTCAATCGCGGCGTCTCCGGCAACACGGTGCTCGACCTGGCCAAACGTTGGCCAAAGGACACGCTCGAACTCAAGCCCGACGTCCTCAGCGTACTCATCGGCGTCAACGACAGCAGCAAGGGCGTCCCGCCGGAGGTCTTCGAGAAGACCTACGACGAACTCCTCACCGCCGCCCGCGCCGCCAACCCCAAGCTGCGCCTGGTGCTCTGCGAACCGTTCCTC
>JACCDW011659252.1_pt1 | contig 13550 bp, 20 predicted proteins | sample 7449781 | NCBI WGS metagenome assembly JACCDW01 (sample SAMN15323449, study PRJNA562643) | freshwater metagenome | isolation source: river surface water | place: USA:Blue River Watershed | collected 2017-08-18 | reverse complement strand
CTGTCAGCAAAACTCTGTTGTAAATCAGCAATTTTGCTGTAAAATCGCATGGTGTCTGCAGAACCATATTTTCTATCGCGATCGTGGTCAACAGTCGCGTCAAAGTCGCCGTCCAGAAGATATAGATCACTGTTGTATCGTTGTTGAAACCATTCACTTTCAAAGGCCAGGCCACATCCAATGTCAAGAATGCGCTGAGGAGGCGTGTTCAAAAACGAATCTATGAGATCAAAACTCACTTGTTTGGATTCAATATAATCAGCAGTGTGCCATATATGATCCAGCCATTTTTTGGAATTCATTGTGTATGTTTTATCTATAAGAGCCGTGCCGCTTCCAAATTCAATTTGAAAATGTTGTGTGTAACTGGATGCCACAGCTCAGCATCAGGCACATAGTCAGACGATCTTGGCACACCGCTCACACACCTAAGATCTACCAAAATATTGGGCGGCTGTTGAAACATGTTTGCATTTATCATGCCCGACAGTTCCAACCATCCTACACTGCTATTTTTGATACAGATATCCCAACTGAATCCGCAGATCCAAATATTTTTGATAGCAGGATTGACATGATTGCAATAGTAGGCCAATTGCAGTGCATTGAATACTGCGAAACCAACTTGATTGTTTGTCAGTTTCATATTGGCAATCACAGGATTGGTGTAGCTTAACCAACTCACTGTGTTGTCATGCCACATGGTACGCAGCAAGTGAAATTTGCCAACTCTGTCATAGAACAACTGTTTTCCTACAGCCAACCAAGCAGGGTCATTGGAAATTTTGCTAAAGGCTCCTGCTGACTTAGTGGCCAGGGCCACAGCTTGTACAAATTCATTGTTGGTGCAAAACTCAACAATGCGATTGACACAATCAGTATATTCTTGCTGCGAGCATTGATCATGTCGATCCGGCCACCAGGACATCCAAGGCTGACGTGGACGTCGCCAACAGTCAATCAGTACTGCCATACCGGGTTGATCTAGCATGTTATATTTACGTACTCACATGAATACGTGTAATCAAATAGACTGAACACAATCTACTTGATTACGGTACCATTTGTACTCTGCTGTTGCCGCCAGCATTTCATCCGGTACGCCGCCCGTTGTCCCATGTTTATAGTGCGGGAAAGGCCCTCGTTGCCTCACACTTTAAAACGAAAAACCCTGGAGTTTTACTTCCAGGGTCCTTGAACTTAAGATAACAGTGCTGAATCTATTGTTCTTGGACCCTTGCTCCCTGACTAAAGTTGCCCATGGTCAAGCCGCGTGACCAGGCCAGTGCTGGGCAACTTTGGGGCTTGATCAAATTGGAATGTGCTTTAATCATATCAGTAGTATATAGTATCAAACAATATCTGTCAACAGTTTTATTTATCATTTGTATCAAAGTGTTCAGCCACTGATCCTCATCAGCCCTGAACTGAGTTGTTGCCCTGTCCACTGACGTTCCTTTTGGCTTGTGCCAGCTAAACCTACGATTTTTCTTGCACCCATTTAGCGGGTTCTGAGGCTGTCATCGTATGAGCCCTGGCATTCTGGTGACGCCAACCACCCCCTTTGCTAACGCAGTAGGGCCTGCGAGGTTTTGGTGCCCTGTGACAGAATCGAACTGCCGATCCATGATTACAAATCAAGTGTTATACCGTTTAACTAACAGGGCTGTATAGTTGTTATACTACAGGTGATTTTATTTATTGTCAAGTGTTGTTTGGTCCTGCGGCCAGGAGTCGAACCTGGACCTGGGGGTTATCTACCCAAACGGTTTATAAGGCCGCCTGCTCTACCGAGAGCTGCCGCAGGCACGGAAAAACACATGTCGATAGTACCAGCTGGGGCTGAACCAACGCCAAACACCAATACCATGATACTCCTGTTGCCATTGCAAATGATGTTGATGATGCCATGCACAGTGACCGGCCAACACACTGAGCCAGTCTAGATCAGGACTCTGCTGTGGCCCATGGAGATGATAGTCATGCCAGCACATGAAAACGTGCAACATCCAGGGATACAAAATGCACACCACTGCAAACCAGGTCCAGGGCAAAATCAAGGCCATGGTTACAAGCCACAGCATGTATATCAGTCTACTGTGTCGGTCCATCCAGCCCACCCAACTCTGTTGTTCAATCCAAGACACTTCGCGATCGGGAATGCCAAGATCAAGATTGCGCTGCAAGCCCAGACAGTATTGCCAAAGTTTTACACCTTGCAATTTACGATAAGTGGGATCACGACTGTGATCATGCCAGTGCCGGTGATGGTAGATATGATAGTTGCGTTTGCTTTTGACGTTGTTGTCATGACTGTAAAAGATCAACAGCAAAATCACGGTCATTATGCTGCCACGAGGCTCACAGTAGGCATGACATATCCAATCATGGAAAGTCAGTTGGTACAGTGGCATCACAAACCAAAATGTCAACACAGCCATCAACCAGAAATTCATGGGCAGAGTGAACAAGCAGATCACAGTGCCCGCGGTCAATACCCAGGCTCGTGCTGTGTGATAACTAGGCCAACTCATGATCTTTCTCAAGGCCACAGTTGGCAAAATCCAAGCAGATTCTATGCAACACTCTGGTGTTGATTTGTTCAAACCGCCATCGCTTGTGTACTCCCAGCCATTGTTCTGCTATCACTACATCACCATCCTGCCAATCATGATGATACATCCAGCGATCTTGCAAAACATGATCACGAAGCTTTTCTATGAATGCGCGACTGTCGTCTTCGTTCATGCCGTCAATTTGATGTATCTGCAAAAACGGAAAAAACAATCCGGTTTTGCCAGCAATGTTGGTATGCACCAAGTGAGGTTTATAGTGAAAATTGATGTCAACAGGTTTGCCAAAGTGATCCTCACTGTAGGCACCCTGTTTGTAACCGTTGATCATACGAATGTCACGCAGTGCTGCCTGTTGCTCAGCAGACAAGGCTTGCCAACTCAAAATATTGTTTAGCCAACTGGTTCTACTGCCCGCAGTGCCCTTGACTCCATACAGCCACACAATGGGATGACGCCACTCATTGGCAGTTTGATTGGCATGCCAGTCAAGATCACTGACATGGCCAAACAGGCCTGGCCTGCCATGCTCATCAAGTTCACCAGTGACTCTCATGACATGCCAGTCACTGTCGGGTACAATGAATCCATCAAACCCTTTGTGGTTTTTTCGTGATTCAAGATTTTCCAGATTGCCTATTTTTCTACAGAATTCAACTTCGTCACGTGGTGTAAGTGTCTGACCACGTATTACCACCACAGTGTTTTCGGCCAACAGCCGACCAATTTCATGAGCCTGGTCTGCTGTGGCCTGACGAAGATCAAGATCTTCTACCATCACAGTCCAGCCGTTTTCGTGTATGCGTATTTTCATGTGTGTAATTATGATGTGAAATGGCGACACGTACGGGATTCGAACCCGTGATCTCTGGCGTGACAGGCCAGCGCATTGGGCCAACTATGCTAACGTGCCAAATTGGCACCACCGGAGAGACTCGAACTCCCGACTCTTACCTTCGCAAGGTAATACTCTTATCCAACTGAGTTACGGTGGTATTAGATGTATTGTCTTGTTATGGACAGCAATACCTGCTGCCGTTTGCTTTTATCGCTGCGCACTTATTTGTTCCAGCGTCCTGGGTTTTTCATGCGCCGCAACTCGCGAACCTTAGAAGTCGACATCCAGTTCGTTGAGAGTGCATTAGCCTGGTTACACAGACTTTTTCCAAAACAATACATCTAATACTGCTTGGGCCACGCTTTTCCACGGTCGCCCCCAAGCTGGAGTTGTTGCCCTGTCCGAACACTAAAGGACTTTGCCGCGTAGTGTCCACGCTGCTCGGTTGTCTGAAACACCGGAGACACCACATCGAAATGCAGAGTCTATGTTTCGCTAAAGGTGCCCGAGCCACCTGGGTTTTCTCGTTTACCATACGCCACTTTCAGGAAAGTGGTAACCGGAACTTTATGGTACAATCTACCAAGCATGTTGTGCCTGTATCACAGTTAGTCATACCATATTGAAACACACTATCCTAGGCAGCTACTTTGGGGCGGGCTGGCCGATACCGGGACACCGCTCAAAATGTGCTTCAATATGGTACACGGTACGGGAATCGAACCCGTCTTCCAGCCTTGAAAGGGCTGTGTCCTAACCGATAGACGAACCGTGCATTGTGTTCAAATTTTTAAAGATCACTACTGCTATACCGTCTAGTATAGCTTACTTCATCATTGTTGTCAAACTTGGTGGGTGCTGATGGTAACGCTCCACGTGCCTTGACTTCCGTACCTCCAGGAACGGTTTTACAGACCGCCGTACGGGGCAACACCCAAAAACTGATTATACTACACCTGCTATTATTGGTCAACCTTGTGATTTTTGCAACTGAGTTGTTGATTCAACAACCCCGTGCTGTAGTTGCAATCTTGCTAACTTGGCTCTAATCAACTCACTGAACAATTCTTGGTTCAGCACAAAATTTCTTTTCTCTATCTTTTGATCTAGTTCTTGTATTTCTCTACCCGTCATAGTGTCCTTGTAAATGAAAAGCCCCGGAGTTCAAAGTCCAGGGCCAAAAATCTCTAGTGCAATGAGATTACTGTGACCCTGACCCACGATCGCGCTCATACCCACAGCGATATGTGCGAGTAGCGATCAAAAATTGTGTCAGTGTGTTTTGCATGTCAGTATTATAAGCTCAAAGCTCGGTGTTGTCAAGATTTATTTATGCCAAAACATCACTAACTGTTCAATACTTTAGCAACTGAATTTATCACCGCAGCAATACGACCAATGTCGCGCAACTGTTCCACAGTGTAACCTTCCTGTTTCAGCGTGTCGTAGTGTGCCTTAACACAGAAATGACACTTGCCCACAATGCTGGCGGCTAGGCTGTATGCTTCAAAGCGGGCCTTGGTAGTTCCACCGTGCGAAGCAATGGCATTCATACGTAACTGTGCCGGCAATCCTTTTAGATTTGCATCTTCAGCCATTTCCACATAAGGATACCAAACATTGTTCTGCGCCATGATGGACGCTGCGGTCAGTGCTGCGTCACGTTCCTGGGTATTTGCCAGATTTGACTGTATAAACGTAACGAGTTTTCCATTGCCTGTGGCCATGGCCGCTGCAAGAGCACACCCATTGGCTTCATCAACATCAAGACTACTGCGATTGATAACACTATCAAGATTAAGTTTTGTGTCTTTGGCATACTCTGGCAGACCTTCTTTAATTTGTTCTGTCCAACTCATCGTGTTTGATCTCCTAGTATTTTGTAACCCCGATACGTAGGATGCACTCCGTCAGCACTGATGTTGCTCTCCGGTCTAGGAATCACTGTATCCCCAAACTCTGCGGCTACTAGTCGTACCGCTTCAACTTGACGAGGCTTCAAACGTTGGCTGGGCAACAACCAAAACACTCGGTCAGCTTGGGCGTTGGTGCGTAATGATCTTACATGTCCTTCGGTATTGATACCAAGGTCATTTGCACCCAAGCTGATAATCAGTGTCCGGGTTGGCTTTAGCTTGTGTAAATGCTTAGAAGTCCAATCTCTAGAGTTAATACCACTTTTGACAATGTGTTGGCATTCAGGACGCACTTGACTAACACCTACAGCAATACTGTCTCCAACAATCAAACATTCTAGCATTTGTATCTCCTGTTAAAGTGTTTCGCCGCCAACGGTACGGTTGCAAGCACACAATTCACCTGTTTGCAGTGCATCCAACACACGCAGAGTTTCTTCTGGGCTACGACCAACATTGAGATTGTTCACAGTGATGTGTTGGATAACGTTGTCTGGGTCAACAATGAATGTGGCACGCAGTGCAGCACCTGCTGGTGCATAGAATACACCCAGTTGATTGATCAGGCTGAGCTCGTCACGTGCAGTGTCAGCGAATTGGATGTGTTTGATCTTACTCAAGTCTTCGTGACTACGTTGCCATGCCAATTTGCAGAACTCGTTGTCTGTTGAACCTGTAAGCAATACTGCATCACGGTCAGCAAAGTCCTGGAATAGTTTATCGTATGCCACAATCTCTGTTGGGCATACAAATGTGAAATCTTTGGGATAGTAAACAATAACTTTCCACTTACCAGCAAATGATTCGTCTGTGATGGTAAAGAAATCGTCTCGTCCTGGGTTGACGCCGGTTACAGCAAACTTCTCGATTTTGTGTCCTACGGTTTTCATAAAAATATTCTCCTAAAAATTATTGCATTGCAACAGTAGTATATAGTCTAACGCAGCCTATTGTCAATGGTATTTTGTTAGATTTTGCCTAAATATTTTTTTATGAATTCAATAGGAAAAACTTATTCGTCATCCATGTCATGATCCAATTCGTCCTCGTCAATCCAATTTCCCGGTGCATCGTAAGCCCGATAGTATGCTTCATTTGGTGCCAATATACGAAAATCATATTTGAGTGCAGCAAAGGTAGCTTCAGCTTTGTTAAGCAAATCGCAGACAACAAAACTGGTTCCGCATCCACCGGTTACATTTTTAAATGAGCTGTGTTTGAATTCATTATCCTTGAGGGCTTTGTGCATTGCACCACCATAGTAAAAGATAATACGAGTTATGCCAAGTTTTTGATTACGCAAGCGAATCTTGTCAACCATTGACAAAGCTGAAATTTCAGCTTCATTTTCATCGTTGATGGTTAGCAAACATTCTCGAAACTTGATACTGCCTTTGGTATGGTAGTTGTCTGGAGTTTCTTTGGTACTCCATGGTATTGATGCAGTGACGTGGTTTACGTAAAAGGTTTCACCGTGTGTTTTTACGACCCACATTGGGATGGTATTGTCTTCTAGATGTTTCTTGTTGAAGTGAAACACTAGGTCCTTGCATGAGTATTCAATCTATGCCATTTTGGTATCTCTCCTTGTTTCAGTTATATGGTGCGTTAGGTGGGAATCGAACCCACGCATCTGGAGTTTTAGAGGCTCCGGCTTTTCCATTTAGCTACTAACGCATATCTGCATTATATTTAATCTACAAACAAAAGTCAACAAAATTTGGTGACTTATTTTTGCTTGTGCCGACTGCACATCATTTCAAATTCCTGCTGTCGGCTGGTCATCAGAGAATGACTGGCACCGGGGTTGCGTTGACGAAATTCGCTGCGCTGTTGATCAATGCAGATTTCGTATTCTGACATACAGCCGGTCAACACAAACATCAAAAACATCACTGTGATACGCATTGCTTTCTCCCAAAACTGTATTTACTTTGCGGGTTTGTCTGAAGGTTCGGTGCGTTCTGTAGTTTTGACCACTGTGGTATAGTCAATGAATCGCATCCAATTCAGCGGTTTCCAATAACGATGTATGAGATTGTTTATGGCAATGATACCAGCTGTGATTATAACCAAACTGGTCATGATCAACAAACTGCCACTCAAAAATAAAACTGCTCCGGTAATGTCCATGATATTGTGTCCTTGAATGTTTCAATTAGTTCAGCTGGAGTAATTATACGGCAAGTTTAGTAATCACGCAAATGTTTTGGTCATTAAAAAAGCCCCTTGCGGGGCCTTTTTAAAAACTTAATTGACTTCTAAACATCACTGCTTTATCGCCATTTACACGGCTACCTGAACTGCCCACTAACGAATCAAACTTTGTGTCAACATAGTTGAGCATGAAGCGTAGATTGTCAGTGCAGAACCAAGTAATGCCATAAGTCATTGCTGTGGCACGATTTGATTTGCCTGTAGCAACAGCGATGTCACTTGCATCAAACTCACTCATGCGCACACCAACCTGCCATGCACCACTGCCGCCTTTGTCTGTTGGATTGTTTGGCTTAATCCAGTTAAAGGTGCCGTCTTTGTAGTTGTGACTTTCACCTGTTAAGTTATAAACAGCTTGCACATAGTGACCGCGAATTTCTTGTTCGGATCCTGAAGCAGGATCATACTTGAAATTAAACTGTTCACCTTGAAATTTCAATCCATTGTAAGCAAAAGCTGCTTCTAAACCCTGACGAGTTCTAACAGTGTCTCCACTTAGTGCAGAACCAGTGAACCAACCACTGTTAGTGCGCGATTCAGTTCTGCCACTGGCAGGTATTACACCGCTTTTGATTTCACCCATGCTGTATGCTGCGCCTAGGTGTAATACATATGCTTTGCTGCCGTGTAGTTCAGCAAAGTTTGTTGCTATACGACCAATGTAGTCAAAGCCATCGTTGGTTGCATCTTTATTTGCACGACCACGACTTAGGGCTAAAGCATAAGTCAAACCAGGCTTGGGAACACCGTGTAGCATAAAGCCGGTTTCCTTGGCAGGAATAAACTCACCATCGGTGTTACCAATCAGACTGCGTTCCATAAAGTCAATGTTGTTGCTACTGGTCAACTGTTCAAGACTGAAAGGCATTTTGAACAAACCAAACTGAAATTGCATTTCAGGATTGGCCGCATAGTTTACCCACATTTCGTCCATGGTAGATGTTGTTGAACTTGCGCCTGTGTCGTTGCCAAAGTTGGCCAACAACTGATATTTGAAGTCTTTGGCAAATTGACCACGCACACCAAATCTTGCACGACGAACTTCTGCTAGATTTTGATATGCATCTGTGGTCTGTCCGTCACCGTATGTGGGAGTGAACTGACGATAGTCCATGTGCAATCTACCAGTGAGCTGGATGGTGTTGTTGCCATCTTTTGATTTGAGCCCAATTCCGTTTTCAGTAACTGAACCATCGTTGGCTTTGTTGAATCTCAAGTTGTTGTTGTCACGCAGATCTTTGTCAATTCTGGCAGCGTTGAACTGTTTGTTCTCCAAAGTATCTTTGTATGCTTCTATGCGAGCAGCATGTTCTTGTTTGGTGATTACACCTTTTTGCAACAACAGATCCAAGAGATCTGTGTGCTCGTCGGCCATGGCCGGTGCCGCAAAGCACAGTGCCATAGCAGCTATAATTGTAATTTTTTTCATGTCTATACCTTATTTCCAAATTGTGTTGTTGTCTGGGCCACGGAAATCCTTCTTCCAGTTTTCCTGAACTAATTTAATTACATCCTGTGGCATGTGAACATATTCCAATTCGGTTGCCATTTGTGCGCCATTCCGGTAGCTCCAATCAAAGAACTTGAGAACTGCACGACCTGTCAATGCGTCTGCTTGTTGACGGTGCATGATGATAAAACTTGCACCTGTAGCTGGCCAAGCATCTCGACCTGTTTGCCATGTCAGCAACAAATACATGCCTGGTGCGTTGTTCCAATCAGCGTTGGCGGCTGCTGCTTTGAATGTTGAATCATCTGGTAATACAAAAACACCATCACGATTCTTTACGGCTGCAAAAGCAATTTTATTTCTCTTTGCAAAAGCATACTCAACATAACCAAATGCACCTTTGATTCTTTGCACTTGTACAGCAACACCTTCGTTGCCTTTGCCACCTACGCCCACAGGCCACTTGACTGCGGTGCCTTCGCCGATTGACTTAGCAAACTCTGCATTGGCTTTGCCCAAGAAGTTTGTCCAAATAAATGTTGTACCAGAACCATCAGCACGATGAACCACTGTGATTGCCAGTGCTGGAAGATTCACACCTGGGTTCAAATCAGCGATTGCTCGATCATTCCACTTGGTGATTTTGCCAAGATGAATGTTGGCAATAACTTCAGGAGTCAACTTCAATTGACCTGCTGCTATACCTTCAATGTTGTAAACTGGTACTACACCGCCAATGATTGCTGGGAATTGAACAAGACCTTCTTTGTCTAGTTCTTCTTTCTTGAGAGGCATATCGCTGGCACCAAAGTCCACTGTCTTTGCTTTGATTTGTTTGATACCACCACCGGATCCGATGGATTGATAGTTTAGCCCAATACCTGTTGCTGCTTTGTAGGCTTCGGCCCATTTTGAATAAATGGGAAATGGGAATGTGGCACCAGCACCGGTTAGGTCTGCTGCTTGGGTCAAACCCATTGTGGCCAACAAGGCCATTGCAAGTAATTTACGCACTGTGATCTCCTTTAAAAATTTTGTGTACTGCACAAAATATTTAAACACAATGATATTACAAGCGTGTTACAAAATCATGAAATTATATAATTTTTTGCTATATGTTTTGCCAAATCAGTAGGTTTTATACACACAACTGGCTTTGACTCTGTGACCGGCAATCTGCCAATGACTTTCAACACGTTCACGTGCCTCCATGCACTGTTCACGTTTTTCGTATCTAAATTCTGCAGAACCAACCACACGACTATAGGCAGGATTCATGCCCATGATAAACACCACAATCAAAGAATACATCTAGGTCTCCATGAGAGTTGATACAAATTCTCGCAACAAATGATGTTGTCCACCTGTCCATCGTCGGCTCATCCAACCGTATTCATCGTACCAAAATTTGGCAGCTTCGGGATGGCATCCCATGACACCCACTCGGCCCTGAATTATGGCCATGGGCCAGCCAGTGCTGTAGGTGGCCACTGTGCGATAATATCCTGGTGTAAAGGTACATCCATCATAGAAATACATGTGTGTGTCACGGCCACGCCAGCGCACAGGCATGTGTTTGGCATGAGGTCTATGAGTGTCTGTGCCTGGCTGTCGAATGTATTGCACTGCTCTGACGCCTTCCAGGATGTTGAAATAGTCTAGATCAGCCCAGTATGCACCCATGCAAATACCCAGATATCTACCGCCTTGGCGTAGGTAACGTAGAATCAGTCTACGATTGTGGCGCATCACACTGTCAAAACTGTCGCTGTCACCAATGCCACCCGGAAAGCACACAATGTCAACATCGTCAAAAAAATCTGCTTCAATTTCTTGACGTGCAAATATTTTGAATTTGTAGTCAGGATACAGCGCCTGCATGACGCCGTTACCACTCTGCACACTACAGCGTGGTTGATGCAAGAACATTGCTATGGTGGGCATTATTTTTTCACAGCTTCGCGACTTTCGGCAGGTTGTGTCTGAGCTGGAGGGGGATCCAGACGTTCAATCACTAACTTTTGAGCTCCCCACCAACCAATGGCAGAGAAAAAACCCCACATTATGATTTCAGCGATCATGATAACCTTTCTATACCCAGTATTTAAGCAGAAATGGCACCCGTGGGTGCCATTTGACTGTTGGGTAAAAAGGTAGTCAACCCCTGCTCAGCCTCAAGCGGCTAGAGCGAATACCTCGTCGTTTGCAGGTATAGTTTTGCTTCTTTTACGTTGATCGCCTAACGTGCTGTCCACTCGCCTACTCTTGACCCTGTCGAAACCATGTCTGGCCCATCATAAAGAAACTTTAACGATTGTGACTGTACCACGATCATAATCAATTAAGTCAACAAGCCCAGGGAACTTTTGTTTTAATGCAATATCAAAACGATTAAATTCTTCAATTGCATTACCATCATATGCTTGCAATGCTTGTGTATCTTCTGGGCTAATGTTTAACGAAGCCATTACCCAATCAGTTGGGTTAAAAGCATTTTGTTCTTCATCAAGACCTTCATCTTGAATAGTATTCCAAACGCTTCTATTCACAGGTTGCCAATTTAGTTTTGGAACTTGTACCAAATAACTGTTTGTAATTTCACTAACTTTCATCAAACTTCCTTATGGTGGACCAGGCGGGAGTCGAACCCGCGTCCAGAACCCTTTTGGGGTCGCTTCATACAGCAATAAAATTATTTATTTTACTTGCCAGCCCAGTTTCAGCAAGTCTTCACGGATTTGATCTGTGACCTTACCCTCACTGACATGTCCTAGAGTATCTTCATCATCTACCACAATGCCCGAACAATACCAATCAATGTAGTCACCTTCTTGGCGCATGTCAGCAATGATTCCTCCAGCATATCGCCAGGTACAGCTCCAGGTTTGATCTTGCAGCAGCGGCCAAATTTCATTTTTGACAAATTGATTGTTGCACAATGCGCAATAGAGATTTTGGGCATAAACATCACTGGTGCGTGTCTTTTCCAAAATCCAATCTGTGGTTCGTAGATCCCACTCCAGATTGTTTTTTTGCCATTCAGGATCTTGTTCCATTTCTATTTTTTGTTGCTCAAAACTTTTGTATGAGTCAATCATTCTGTTTAGGTGGTCCTCGGTGATTTGTCGGTCCTCAACACGTTTTTTGAGACGAGCCAGTGAAGTTGATCGCCGCCGAGGACTGCGACTAGGCTCAATCAAAAGCTTCTTCATCGGTGATTTCTCCTGCCCACCATTTGCGATCAAGTTCGCCTTCGGCATCTTGAATAGTAGTGTAGCCTTTGAGAGCAGCAAACAATGCTTCACCTTCATTGATCACAAACACATTGTAATCTGCACGACGAAACGGTTTCATGCAAGGTGCCTGACGACGGCCTCCAGAGTCACTGTGTACAGGAACCACAGTGACTGAATCACTGCGATCATTCAACTTTTTGACTTGGCCTATGATGATGCGGCCGTTGTGAGCCACAATCACCATGCTGTCTAGTTTGATTTCGTTGCCCACAATGTCTTTGATCACTGATACATCTCCCAGGTTTTGGTCCGGCGTGCAGGAATCGAACCCACATTCTAGAGGTAGAAGCTCTATGTCCTATCCATTGAACGAACGCCAGTTTTGTTTGGTGGGCCGGGTGAGACTCGAACTCACTGTCCCCCGATTATGAGTCGGACGCTTATACCAATTAAGCTTCCGGCCCCTGAGTCAGTATATTACACAGTTTCAGAATTGTTGTCAAACAGTTTTTCACTGTCACTGAGATGATCGGTTTTGATTTCGCGCATTTCAAGACCAAACAGTGCTGCAATACTGTTTTTGAATTCAATTCGGCGATTGTTGTTGTCTCGAATACGAATGGCTCGCCTGCCAATTTCTTCAAGACTCAGCTGCTGTTCTACACCAGATTTGAGTTGCCATTCTAGATCCCAAATGGTGTTGTGAATCTTGGTGATTTCCTCGATGTCACTGATCAATTGATGAATCTGGCCAGCTGTTAACAACTTTGTAACTTCTTTGTATCTTGCTTCGTACCACTCCAGTTCGGCTTGGTTGCTGCCTTGAGTGCGTTGGTGTTTGACTCTGGCAATGCACAGTCGATCAATCAATTCTAATACAGGCAAAAACTCCATGTTACTCCTTGTCAATATAGTATTTACTGGCGTCAGTGGATGATTCTTCCACAGTGGGCACATCTTGCCAATCACTCCAGTGTGTTTGATTCAGAATCTGACGATACTGCAACACAGTTTCCACACCGTTTCTAAACAACCCATATTTGTTTATCACACGTTCGCCGGTGGATCGTTGCAGCCATCTCATTTCAATCATGATCTCCACCATGATTCATAGGGAAAGTTTACCCAGACATCATCACGACTTTTGTCAATGTTCATGCCATGATAACTGATGGGCAAATTACACTCACTGCTGAGATTGTCTACCACCACTGCCACTCTAACATTTTTGCCCCACACTTGACGCCACCTGGGATCTTGTGGAAAACAACCACTGGGCCAATCCCGATGAATCCAGTTCAGAGTCTGCCCAGTGTCATT
>JACCDW010871875.1_pt1 | contig 13550 bp, 24 predicted proteins | sample 7449781 | NCBI WGS metagenome assembly JACCDW01 (sample SAMN15323449, study PRJNA562643) | freshwater metagenome | isolation source: river surface water | place: USA:Blue River Watershed | collected 2017-08-18 | reverse complement strand
GAGTGGCGGAGAGACATCTCAATGACATTTTAGATTACATCAGATAATTGGTGTAAGGTTGGCGTGCATAGGTTTATGCACCAAACGCCCCATGTAATTACACATAGGGCTTTATTCTCAAAAGGATTGAAAATGCAGATCATAAATGCAACTCCCCATGAAATAACTTTGTTCTATAGTGGAGCTAAAGTTGTGTTCCCAAAAGGGGACATTGTTCCTCGATTGGATCAAAAAGAAGAGGTTAGAAGCATTCTTATTGCAGGGGTAGAGTTTCCTATCCATAGTCAAAACCTACAATTAAGTGGACTGCCACCACAAGTTGATGGAGTAATCTATTTGGTTTCTCCACCAATATTGGAAGCAGGAAAAAGGCAAGGAAGAACAGACCTACTTGCCCCAATAACCATACAAAATAAAAATGGGTATGTTTTTGGATGTAATGGGTTCAACGAATAGATACAATGATACATATCAATCATGTATGTATCCAACTCCGAGCATCTCTTTGGGAAGAGTAATTGCGACAATGAAAAAAATGTCGCAAACTTTTTTGGGCGGGGCAAAAAATATTTTTAATTAAGCCAAAGCTCCGCTTCCTAATATTTTTTTGACATATTTAATCCCCTAATAGATTATATATGTTCACATTCCAAGCATTTCGCTTGGTTTTTTCTTAAACAAGGAATAAAAAATGGAAAAACAAAAACAAGTTATCCATGGACGTGCCTTACCCACAAAAGTTTGGCATATCCCATCGTTAAGCGATGAGCTCTTCTATGAAGAGCAAATTTATCTCTATAAGAGAAAAATTGGTGTGGAAGAGGGAAAAGAAGTAGCCCCCAAAATAGGGGAAATATCAAGGAAGGAGGTTGTGTTTATTGACAAAAATAATCACTTCCAAGAAATTGCAAGAGGTTTTGTTTTTGTAAATAAAAACAATAAACGAAACTTCGTTATCACAACGTGGGAAATACCCACGAACGCAGAACATATTATTGACATTTCCGTAAGCATATACAGCTCAAGCCCAGAAAAGGCGAGAGCCTATTATGACAAAATGGTGGCTAAATGGGATATCCCAAATCCCAACTTTGAAAAAGATGTTGTAGAGACTTCTCTTCAAATCGAAAAAATCTATCAAGATTATTTAGAGCATGCAAGAGAAATCGTCTCTCCCATCATCGAGAGATGGGAAGAATTTGATGATGAGCATAAATTTGAAAATGCTATCATCCAAGCCTTGACAACTCAAGGCTTCAAGTGGAACCAATTTGATGGGTTCACAGATCCCATATTTCATGGGGTCTTTGATGATCATTTTGATAAAAACATAGAGGAAAGACAGGAGAAAATAAAAGAGAAAAGGAGAAAAAAAGAACATTCAAATGGTGTAAGTACCCAATACTGGGGTAGGTATGGATCATCATTTGAAGATGATGGGAGTGATGATTAATTAATATCTGATGACATATCATAGTAGGATGTGTTTACACCCAAGCATTTTGCTTGGGATTTTTCCAAAATGGCAAGGAATACAATATGAGTATTACAAAACTATTAAATGGTAAAAAAGTGGCTGAATCCAATGATCAAATAAGTTTGAACCATGTTGATTGTTGGAACATTGAAGGCAACAACATGGCAGAGATCATGCAATTGTTTTTGGCGGAAATGAATTTTTACCTAGTATGTTCAGGTACTTTTCAACACCCTTTATCTGATACTGAGAGTTATCTCAAAAGGTATGAAAGTTTGGATTATCCAAGTATATCAATAAGCTTGATAGATGATTTTTTCGATGAAGCAGAAGAAGAAAAAGGAGACACTTTGATTGTGGTTGGTTCAAAACACAATACAAGCGATCATTTACACCTTTGGCACGGATCTCCCGATGAAAAAATAGCTTTCCTCTTGGATGATCCTGATGATGATGAAATGCTCATTGAATTGAATTATGAGGAAGGGTTCAATTTGATTATCAATAAGCTTGTTGATTTACGAGCCCAAACTGCAAACTAAAAATATCTGACACATTCACTTTTAGGTGACATGTGTCTAACCCCAAGCATTTCGCTTGGTTTCTCCCCCCCTATCTAATAGGGATTTTAAGGTAAATATGAATCACAAAAGACAAATTCTAGAGGATTTCCTCAAAGAAGGTAAGACAATGATCATCATTGACTCAACAAAAGATGGTGTTGTTCTACCAAAGCATTTGATGCACCTTCTTCAAGTTAAGCTCAACTTGAGCTATAAATTTGCAAACAAAATATTTGAGATCACCGATGAAAAAATCGTGGTTGATCTCTCTTTTGGGAACAAGAAATTCGTTTGCACAATCCCAATGGACAGCATTTACTATATTGCCTTGTTCGGTGATCTAGAAGGTGTGCCATTTTTGGAAGATATGCCAGAGATTTTTATTCAAATGGCTCAAGAGTTAGATGAGCTTGAACTTGAAGATGAATCAGCCCCAAATGAAATTGACTTCTTATCATCCATTCCCTTAGATGAAGCTGAGAAAGTTAAAGAGTCCCTTCTGAATGATGTGAAAAACAAGAAGAGATAAAAAAAATAGACACAATCCCAAATTAAAATGGGCTTTGTGTCCACATTACACTGAGATTGTCTTAGTGTTTTTTTCCAAAGGAACATTATGTTTCAAGAAGTAAAAGCTTTTTTAGAAAGCAAATGCTCTAATGTCATGTATGAGCAAACCAGAGAAATGGCAGTAGGTTTTGTAAACCAAACCGAATTGGTAGTGGGCGTGAAAAGATATCCCAATGGCATTTTATTGAGAGTAACTGTTGGAGAAGATGATAAGATTGTCCGTGAGGAAGGTCTTTTGTTCGAAGAGTGGGATACAGAAACAGCCTTAATTTGGCTTGGTGATTTCTTTCCCAAAAGCGTAAAAATCCAAATCAAAAACAGCCAAGTCAACAAAATATATAAGAAAATTAATGCCCAATTTGATTGGAAAAAAACTGTGGCTGTAGATATTACTGATTGCTCAGGTTATTTGAAGCTCTTACTTGAGAGAACAATTGAGCAGGATGTTAAACCTATATCTCTGATGTTCAACTACAAAGAAAAGATGATCGAATACGATAAGCACAAGCTCGAACAACAATATTATTTCGAGCAAGGTAATGGGGACTTGATGGCTGTTCAAAGCATCTAGGTTCAAAAAAACACAATCCAAAAATACTTTTTTGGTTTTGTGTCTATATCACACTGAGATTGTCTTAGTGTTTTTTTCCCAAGGAATAAAAAATGGAATCAGTTATGTATTGGTTGATGACTCACCAAGGCTATAATGTGAATGTGATTGAAGAACGAGTTGGGTTTATTCGTTTTACAATTGAATTGCCAAATGGTGGAACTGCAGTCGTAGGTTGTGAAGAGATTACAAGCGGACAACTTACCACTGTGGTCGTTGTAATGGGGTTCACATCACCCAGCGGTCATTGGGGTGGTACAAAAGAGAATGCATTCAGAATGAATGACAATGAGTTTATCGCGTCTGATGCAGAGAATTGCTTCTCTTGGATTGTCCAAGAAGCCGATGCTTTTGATAAGTAAGAGCTTCACACCAACCCCTTCCACCCAAAATTACAAGATTCAATAATATTGAATCTGTGTAAATAGCGGTCGTCTTGACCGTATTATCCCCCAAAAATAAGGTGAAAAAAATGCCTAAAAAATTAAATTTAAATGATAATCTTGTCATTGCCTACGCCCTAGAGCACAGTGTGGCTGCAGCTGCCGTTCATTTTGGTTGTTCAGAGTCTTATGTGTACAAGAGAACAAAAGCGTTCAAAGACGGTGTGGCTGCAGCTGATTGGACTTATCCATTGAGTACTCTTCTGATTTCGATGACACAAGATGAAGAAGAAGCGTTTAAGAAAGATCTTGAAGAAAGCGAAACAGTGAAATTGTTAAAAGAAGCAGAATCCCCCACTCCTTACATTGATGACAGTTTCGATGATTGTCTAAATACAATCAATGCTCTTGAGTCTAAAAAGAAGATGATTCTAGATGTGGCTAAGCTACTAACAAATGAATTCAATTCTCTGGTGCAGGTTCAACTTGAACTAGAAGTAAAAATGCGTGATATTTGCAAGGCTGATGCCCTTAAATTCCCAATAGGTGAGTTGATTACTGATGCAATGATCAAGGAACATGTTACAAAGACAATCATCAAAGCCCGTGAATCAAAATAATAAAAAAATATAAAATGATATAGAATAAAAAAGATATAACGTATTACCCAACAATTTAAAAAAAATACGCAGTTTATATCAATAAGCAGAGTACACACTCTGCCTTTTTCCCCCATCCAAAAACAAGGATAAAAAAATGTCAAGAACTATTAGAAATAACAATGGTAAGTTTCTTAGAAAACCAAAAACTGCAAATGCGAAGAGAGAATTATCTTTCAGAGATGATGATCTCGCTCAATACAAGATTTTTGCAAGATCAATTCACACATTTGTAAGTGACAGAGACGATCTTGTTAGATCATCTGTATATGAAACAAGAAATAAATAAATAAAAAATGTATTTTTTGGTCATCCAAATTATACATCTACATCCCACCTATGAATTAGGTCATAGTGAATGGGATTTTTTCCCAAAAAAAAGGAATCAGGAAGTGAATACTTTAATTGAAACCTTAAAAGCTCGTGAATTCACAGAAGAAGAACGAGCACAAGCAGTCGTAGGATTGATCCAAATACTTGGAGATCATCTCAAAGCAAATGGTAAAAAGCCTGCACTACTCAACAATGATAGTGCGATTGGTTTCAGAAACAATGAAGACCTTGAGGTATATGTTTGGCTAGATGGTTGTGTACAAGCAACCATGTACAATGAAGACCTTGGTGGTTTGTTTGATCCAATTGCAGGTAGAAATCTCAAAGATGTTGTGGACAATCCAAGCTTGGTATTCCAAGATTGTGAATCTCTGATTGAGAAATATGAAGAAGCTCTAGAAGAGCTAGAAGAGGATGATTATTAATGGACAGAATCTCAAGAATCCAAAGTTTGTTGATCACTTGTATCGATGACAGCGTCAGAAATAATGTTGAAAGAGAGCTTGAGTGTTATATTGATGAGCTTGAGCCTTGGCAAGAGCAAGATGTGAAACTTCTCGAAAAACTAGAGTCAAGAGTAACTGAAAATCAAAGTAAAACACTCTGGGCTCTGATCACAGATGATAAATGGTTGATTGGCATAAATGAAAGCCCAAATGCATTCACTCGGGTGATAGAAAATACATCAGAAGATGAAGATATTAGTTGCACACTAGTAAAGCTTCATATTGATTATTCAAGCTGTTATCTTGTGAATAATATTGATGATGTTGATGGTTATACTTTCTATCGTAGAATCAAAGACCTTATTATCGAATAATTGACGAATGTAACATATAATTTAGAACAATATTAAATCACATAGAACATATTAATGTATTTATTGCTAACCAATATCAATACATCTAACTTCATCGGGATTCACTCGGTGATTTTTACCCCAACACAAAGGATCAAAAAATGATTACTGTTGTTATTAGTGCAATGGCACTCTCATCTTTATCAGATGATCTCCCAAACCACATCGCTCATGCTATTACAAGTGAGCGAACTGAGGTTAGTCTTGATGTATCCACCGAAACAAATGGCTTCTTGGATGTTTTGATTGAAAGATTGAAAGACAAGCAAGTACCAGGTCTGATTGGTGAAGTTGAAGAAGTTCAGAATACAATCTGCCCAAATGATTATGTTTTGAATTTGAGTTATATCAATAAGAGAATGTTTGCGTATGTCTTGAATGGTATGCGTGATGAATTCAATTTTGAAGTTGTGTTTCAAAATGGCTATTTACCTGAGGTTCAGTGTAGATAAATTTTTTGTTCGCAACAAAAAGTTTGCGACGTAGTTTATAGTGATTGCGTGATTGCGTGATTGCGTGATTGCGTGATTGCGTGATTGGTTTGCTACTAAAAAATATATTTCAAACATATTTAATTCTTGATCTGATTATTTATGTTCATTCTCCAGGCGTTGAGTTTGGATTATTTCCCCATCGAATCTTTAGATTCAAAAAACAATAACAAAAAAAAGAAAGGATTCTTTATGCTACGCATATTAGATATTTCAAGAAAAGAAGAGAAGAAATTCAATCATACTTTCCATACAAAAATCAAGAAGTTTGTTGAGTATGTCAATGTTGAATTGGATGTTGAAACTATTGCTGACCGTGCTTTCAAAAAGTTCGTATTAGATATTGATAATCTTACAATTGTAGCTATGATTCACAGATGTGATGTTGATTTGGTTTTACATGGTGAGAAACTTGGAGTTATCAACAATGAGAAACTTCAATTGTTGATCGAAGTGGAATATGATGATGGTACTTACGGTAGGGATGAGAAAGATTATTATGATCTTACCGATGCCCACAAATGGTTGTGTACAAGCAAAGTAACAGATGTTATCAAAGGGATTATTCGAAGTACTTTAAATCCAGATCAAAGTGGCGTTGTCATTGGATATATAGATCAAATTTATATTTAAACATATCTTATCTATTCTAATATACTAAAAAACTTATTCGCATAAAAATATAAAAAACAAAAAATGTATTATTTGGTTATTTTTAAATAAATACATTCTAACGCATTCGCATTTCGTGAGTGCTTTTTACCCCAAGGATAAAAAATGAACAAGACTCATTTAATCCCTAAACTTCACAAAAGAAGTGAAGTAATTCCTCTCTATTTTGAGGATGCAGTTGTTAACAATGAATTCGTGGAAACCATTATTGACGCTTTGAAAAAATGTGTTGACGATCAAGGTTTTTTGACTGTTAAAGCTGATATTGATTGTCGCTTTGGTGATGAAAGATCAATCGTATGGTCTAGGTTTGAAGATATGCTACAAACAAAGAGTCATGAAGATATTGTTTTCAATCTCATTAATGAGATATTTGGCAAAATCTATTCCCCATTTGGTGGCGGGCATCCAAGCTTAGATGATCCCAATTTTATGACTATTCCATCCCTAGATCCAGAGGAAGGAACCATTATTCGTTGGGAGGGAGTACACTATGAAGGTGTTATCTCTTGCGTTTTCTATAAGCATGATGAACTCAATGAGGAGGAAGAGTACAATGTTTAGTGTAGATAATATCTTCGAGAGCGATGAAAATGTAGTGGCTGTGCAACAAGCGATGAATGAAGCTGTGGCAAAATTTGTATCAAAACACGGGAAAAAAATGTTCCATTTCCCTAAAGATTGGACTGATGATCAAGTGAGCACCATGCTTGTTTTGGGTTATTTCGGTGCATTTTCTTTTAGCGAATGGGGACTTCCTAAGGTAGATGATTTTTTCGATAAGGAGAGACATCAATTAGAATCAAAAGATGATTTACTTGAAATGTTTTTTGAGCTAGAGCAACTATATAATTCTCTGGAGGAGGATAGAGATGAGTGTTTTGCAGAGCTCGAAGAACAATATCCCTTTATCAAGGAAGATTCAGATTCTGAAAAATAATTCGCAAAAAAAGTTTGCGACGCTTGATTGATTGATGATTGATTGATTGCCTAGTTTGGTTTTGAATTTGGCAACGCACTTATTAACTAAATATTTTGAATGATTACATCATTATTAAATATCAAATGCCCTACATTGTGTAGGGTGTATCAACGCTCTTATAGAGCAAAAGGATAAAGTATGCAACCACGCTTACTAATTGATAATGTAAAAGGACACTTGACCTTTATTGGTTTCAAGAAAGTTCAAACAGACAAAAAAGCCAACCTCTTCGAAAGAAGTGATGTTTTGATTGAAGTTAGCGATCCTATTGATCAAGATATTGCTGGGCACATTCATATTTACAGCAATAAGCACAAAGGTTTATCACTTTTATGTGCGTTAGGGACTGATGATTCAGGTGAAGTTTCTAATGAGTCAGCTTGTTTCTTCTCATCAAATAACTCTGTTGAGTTTTATTTGAGCCAAATGAAAGGTGATTTGAAAAAACGCTCAGAAGATAACTTTATTGTGTTTTTTGATGAAGTACTCGCTTTCTTTGAACGCTCACTAGGTCTTAGAGATTTCTTTGAAAACATTCAAAAGACTTACAGTAAGTCTGCTATCAAAGTAGAGAATTTGTTTCCAGAGATCGATTACGAAGTGATTGAAGAGATTGTTTTTTATTATTCATCTGATCACAAACATACCATTAGAGTAAAATGGATTGGGTCTTCTATCAACAGACCGAAGTACGATTATGGACAATGTGAATGCTTTATTGACAGAATCGAAGTCCTAAATCACTAAGATATAGAAGTCAGCCTATTACATAGGCTTAATTATTATTATTACCCAATTTTATTAAATAAAAAAAATATTGTGAAAGATTAAATCATTCATAAATATCTAGCACCCTATATTTTATAGGGTTTCTTCCAACACCAAGGAGTGAAAAATGAAAAACGACACCCAAGATTTCGTTTCAGAATCACATCGTGCAAATCAAGAGTATGTTGAGTATTATTCAACATCATTGTTGCAGGATTATCTCAAAGCATATAACACAGCCAAAACTCCATCTGAGCAAACAGCTGTTGTGACAAAAATGATGAGAGTTAGAGAACAAAGTAAGATTTGGATAAATAGATCATGCGAATTTGTTCATGCAGACTTTGAATTGTTTTCTAACAATGTCAAAGATGAAATCTATTCTGATTTTCGTGAGAAGGAATACAAGAGGCTCGCATCCGATTTTGACGGTGGAATATTTTTAGTTCCATATGATGTAGATTCTCTTGATCCCAAAACAATTGAATTAGCTTTTAATAAGCTAGGGATTATGTATTCAGAGAAGTTATATCTCGGATATTTATTGTATCTAGACAGAACTATTAGTGCAGTTCTTGAAACCACATTGATTGAAATCTTATTCAAAATCTCTGGACTTGCACCTGAGACTAATGATGTAGAAGTGAAGATTGCACTATATGAAAACAATCCCATTGGTAATACAGATGATTGGGAATATGTCTGCACTACAACACTAGATGATTTTCATGATGAGAATAGTGAAGACTTGCCCGATGATGAAATTCAGAAATTAAGTGATCTCAAAAAAGTTGGAGATACTATCTATATCAATGGTTACCAAACTAACAGAGTAAAACTTGTTGTTCTTTAAGGAGAATAAAATGAACATACAACTACCAAATTATCTCGTTGAGCTCATGATTGAGCATGACGAATGGTTTAGGGATTTGATTGATGGAAAAGAAATTGAAAGTTATCGTTTGATTGACAACATCATCCAACCCAAACTGACCAAAGAAGCAATTTTATATCAAATGGATGAAACAAGTTACATTTGGTGTAAACAACCACATGAACAGGATATTTGAAATGAAATACCTTATTATTGACTTATCAACTAAGGGCAAACGAGTTATTGAATCAAGTTTGACCTTACACCAAGCACTCGCAATGACAACCCAAAATCCCAACCTAAAAATGATTAGAATGGGTAAAAGCAAGTGGTAAATTGAATTACCATTTTTCCAACAACAAAAAAGGATAACAAAATGTTACAACAAAACAAAGAATGGGATGATGTTGAAAGATCCCAAGCAGTCACAGCCTTAGCTCAAAAACTTTCAGAAGTTTCAAAGAGTCACAAAGTTATTTCAATTGAAGATGCATCTACTGCTATTGATGTAAAGTTCAAGGGCGACAAGCAAGTTTATGAGGTTCATGTTTGGCTAGATAAAAAAGTTGAATGTACTCTTTACAATGAAGATGTAGGTGGATTGTTTGATGTTTGCCCTTGCCGAGATTATGATGAAGTAATGGCAGACCCAAATATTGTGTTTAGTGATTTGGAACAATTGAAACGTGATTTCCAATTGGCACTAGAAGAAGAAGAATATTAAGAAATTTATTAATAATATATTTATTTGATTCGCATATATCAATGATTACATAAAAAAATACATCATCCTATTACATAGTTTGAATGTATCTAACAGCTTGGACATGTTGTTCAGGCTTTCTACCACCCTTTAAGGGTTTCAAAAAAGGATTTAAAAATGATGCCATCATTTGAAAGCTTCTTTCTTTATTCTGTAAAATCAAAAGTTGCCTTGGGCGACAAAGGTGATGCTGTTACTTATCGTTTGGATGTGAATGGCAAGACCTGCCGAGTAGATATTTACCGAGAAGACAGTGAATTATTTGTAAAAGATTTGTTGGTTGAGTGTACATATTGTCATGAAGATAACCTCCCCAAGCTAATTGATGAGTATCGTTATCCAAGTTATGATCCAAAGTTTTTTAGAGCCAAGAAAGATTCCGAAAACAAGTTATCTTTCAGTGAGCTAATTGAATCTATTGCAAAAGAAAAAGATCCAGCATATCTTGATGAGGATCAATGGAGTGAATTGTTGAGCGATTTTGAAGTTGATCCCGATAAGCAAGTTGAATTTCTTCAATATGTTTGGAGTCGTGCTGATGATTTTGGTTGGGGCGGTAAAATGAGAATGCTCCATGTTGCTTCAAATTTCCAATTAGAGTACACAAATGTTTTTCATCATCCAAATTATGATGATTTATTTATTTGTGTTGTTGTTGGATCAGAGGAAGATGATGAGTGTGTCGATGAGAATCCTGAATTTCAATTACATAAATTGATGGATTCTAACTTCCTAGAATATGAAATTTGTATAGGAGGGCATCATTACCCAACATGGGACAGATAACAATTTAATTTGATATTGGTTTGTACATTATAAATCATTTATTATTTGCATTATTATCTAATTAAAAAAATACATTATTCTATTACATAGTTTATTTGTATCTAACCCCTAAGCATTTTGCTTGGGTTTTTTTCCGAAAAACTTACAGTTTTTCTTTTCATAAAGGATTATAGTATGAGCAAGTTTGATCATATTTTCAAAAAGCCTATTGTTGTTCAAGACATTGAATTTGGGACACAATATTTTGAGTTGGATAACAATGGTAAAACAGAAATGGTTTATATTCAGTCAGAGAATGACAAGAATTTCGTTGTTGATATACTCCTTCAAAAAGGCGATGAGGTGTTGCCTATGATTTTGAGCAACCTACGACTTCCATATCAAAGTGCATCTGCTTTTGAAAAGAGAGAAAATTCCGAGATCCATGAATCTTTTGAAGAATATATCGATACATTCGCAAGAGATGATGAAGACCCAGTTTTTTACTTAACACTTGAACAATGGAGTGATGTTCTTGAGCATTTCTATATCAAAAGCTCTGAAAAAGAACAACTCTTGAGAAAGATTTGGTTAGCAGCTGATAATTATGGTTGGGGCTGTAAAGTTGAGATGTTGTTTTATTGCACTTATTTGACTTTGGAATATGAGAACATTGTATTTCTAAATGAAGATAATACTTTATATATTGCGAGAAGTGCAGGAGAAACACCTTTACATAAGTTAATCAAGCATGAGTATTTGAATCCAGAGGTAACAGTCAATGGTTATTCTAGTTGGATATTTCACGTAGAAGTAAGTAGACAATGACACAAAGTCATGAAAATTACTATGAGATGAACAAAGAGAGACTTTTGGCTTATAGAAAAAAATACTACCAAGCTAATAAAGAAAGGATCAAAGCAAATCAAAGAGCTTATCGAAAGAAAAACAGAGATAAGATCAAAGAGTACCGAGAAACAAACAGAGATCGAATGAGAAAGAATCAAAAGATTTATCGTGACTCTCATAAAGAAGAGAGACGAGATTATCAAATCGAATACTGTAAGAGGAATAAAGAGAAGATACGTGCATATCAAAGAGCGTATCAATTGGCTTATCGCCAAAAGAAAAAAACAATCGATAAAAAAGTTTGCGACATTGATTCACAGCAACTTTTGATTTTGCTTGCGTAAATTGGTTTTCGTTTGCGTTTAGCTTATTCATTAACAAAAAAACTTTACCCAACCACCTAAAAAAAAGGATTAAAAATGTTATATTATGCTTATTTAACTGAATGTGATTTCGTAATATCCATGCATGAATCACGTTATGCATTTAGATATGATTACAATGAAGAGAATGGTGAAAAGATTTTGCCTTTCAATATCCCCGCTGACAGAAAAGACCTACTTGATCACTACAATTTCAGAGATGGTTATGAATGGTATAATACAATCTATCAATATAGGATTGAAGACAATACCTAACAAATAAAATATTTGTGAAAGACAATTTTTTCACAAATATCTAACCCCATATTTCGTGGGTTTTTTCCCAAATTTTTAAACAACAAAAAAGAAAAGGAGTTCCAAATGGAACGCACAGTAAAAGACTTGCTATTGTTGATCAATGGCAATAAAATTCCAGGTTTTTTGAAGACAGCTTTTGATAAAGAAAAGGATAAGCTTGGCTTGTCAGATTACAATGAAGATGAAGTTGTAGAAGTTAAAGGTGTTTATATGATCCAGGAAGAGTTAGCTCAAGGATTGAAGGCAGTAAATGCTCGTGTATATCATATCGAAGGAGTATATTTCTGGGAGAAGACTGATAACTCTTCCCTTGAAGATGATTATGATTTACAAAGAGTGATTGATAATGAAAATGGTTTATACTTATCACCACTAGCTATTCTTGAAAAAGCAATTGATATGTCCAATCAAGAAAGCCCTTTTGTTTTCAGTATCGAAGAAAGCTTCCCACTTGAATATACTTTGGCAATTGATTTTGGTGCTGATTATTGTGAAACATCTCACGTTCGTTTGATGCGACACGAAGTTGAATTCATGGGCACACATCGTTATTATTATGATCCAATAAGCCTTTCAGCAAGTATTATTGAGTATGCACAAAAGCATTGCTCACAAGCCTAATTCTTTTGGATTGATATTTATTTATATTAATTGAAAAATATCTCAGGTTTTACTTGAGATCGTTACAAAAAATAAAAAATACATTATTTCATTATATGATTTATTTGTATCTAATTCTAGGTATTCTGCCTAGAGCCATACCATTTCGGTATGAAAAAAACCATAAAAACAAAGGACAATAAAATGACTGAGCAAGAAAAACGCTTAAGTGATATTATTAGGTATGATATTGTAGTTGAAATCACAGGTTCATTCCTTGATACATTGATCTCCCATTATGATGGGATGCTAACAGAAAGCCTTGATGATAGTGATGCATTTGATTTTTGGATCGTATCTGAAAGACTCGCAGAGCAACTAAAAGAAGTTGGAGAGCGTGTTGTTGATTTTGAAGCCTATCCTATTTGGGTTAGACAAGATGCGTCCAGAAGTCTGTCAAGATCAGAAGGATTAGAAAATGTTTTGAAACTTGAGGCAGGCGAGTATTATCAAAAATTGGATAAATTCACTGATAATATGGATGCAGTTAAACAAGCCATTGAGAATGGTGATTTTTTAGAATTTGATGAAGATTTATTCAACATCAAAAATTTCAAAGCCACTATTGATTTCTCAAGTCTTCATCAAGAAT
>JACCDW010528353.1_pt1 | contig 13552 bp, 10 predicted proteins | sample 7449781 | NCBI WGS metagenome assembly JACCDW01 (sample SAMN15323449, study PRJNA562643) | freshwater metagenome | isolation source: river surface water | place: USA:Blue River Watershed | collected 2017-08-18 | reverse complement strand
TATCAAAAGGAATGAATGTAGGAGCTTTATCAAAAGGAATGAATGTAGGAGCTTTATCAAAAGGAATGAATGTAGGAGCTTTATCAAAAGGAATGAATGTAGGAGCTTTATCAAAAAGAATGAATGTAGGAGCTTTATCAAAAGGAATGAATGTAGGAGCTTTATCACAAGGTCAAATAGGTCAAACAAGTGAAATGCCTGAAGGAGTTGATCAAATAAAAGATTTAATAAAAATATTTGATATATTTAAACCAGAAAATATAAATAATATTATTGCTAAATTACGAATAATAAATAATAAAAAATTTAATTCAATTAATGAATTAGCAAATATTGGAAAAAGTAAAAAATTTCAATTAGTTAAATTAAAATATGTTGCTAAATTTGTAAATTCTTTAGAAGAAGAAGATATAAATAAATTTATAGCATCTTTAACATCATCTTTACCAATACCTAAAATGGAAAGGAATGAACAACCAAACGCATTAAATTCAATGGGTTTAGGAAATTCATTAAATATAGATTTATATACAATTAAAGATATTACATCTATATTTATGGATATAAATGATGAAATGTATAATTTAATACAAGATTTAGTAAATGACCAAATAAAATTGGTTAAAAAAGCACAAAAACAAGGAATTATGACAGAAGGAATAGATGTACGATTAATACCAAAATTATTAAATATATTAGATCAATTAAGTATGGCTAATTTGGATAAAATTATTAATTTAGCAACAACAAAGTTTGGTGTAGTGATTCCAGTACGTGGATTTCAAATTAAATTATTAGTAAAAAGTTTAAAAATAATATTTCCATTAAAAAATCAAGCAAAATTAACAAATAATATTAAAGATGAAATGAGAAGTTTTGTAATTTTTAATAATTTAAGTAATGAAAATAAGGGAGGTGTAAATCAATTTAAATATAAATTAAAAGAGAAAGATTTTATTGATACATTAAGTACACCATTATTAAAATATGACCAAATTAGTGAAAATCTAAAAAATCATAAAAGTATATGTTTATTACTTATTTTGTTAATAAATTCATTTTATTTAACACATAATATTAAATTATTTGACATTGAAAAAATTAAAAATATATATGGTGCTCAACGAAAGATTACTCCAAATATAACTTTAGAAAATATAAAAAAAGAGTTAAAAAATCAAATTATTTTAATATATAATCGATTTATATATACAAAAGGAATAATCTTATTATTATCAAAATATGCTTTAGATTATTATTCAAATCCAAAATATAATCATCGTTTTTATAATATATTATTTCACATAGTTTATTCATTAAATCAAACAAATAATGCTTTAAATATATATCATTATGAATTTGATTATCAAATATATTTAAAAACAATTAAAAGTAAAACATTTAAAAAGAATATTCAAACATATGATTTAGAATCCAATGTAGAAAATATATATAAAATGATTTTAAATAATCCTTCATTAAAATTAAATGAAGTTATGAATACTATTTATGAAAATGTTTTTAAAAATAAAGATTATAAAAGTATGATTTTAGAATCAAATACATTTAATTCATCTTCTTTTATTAATTTTTTTAATAAAATTATAAAAAAGAAATATATAGCATATGTTTCAGATGAAAATGTATCCACATTACGAATAAATAAAAGTATTAATATTACACAACCTGTATACTTTTCATTACATGAATTAACATTATCTGATTATAATCGTGTAAATAAATTTATATTACGAGCAAATTTAGATTTAGTAAATGAAAATAAAGTAAATGAAAATAATGAAAATAATGAAAATAATAATAAAGCACGTGTTAAATATACAAAAGAAGAGTTAAATGAATTAACAAAATTAATTAAAAAGAAAATGTATAATAACAGTGAATTAAATAAATTAATACGAAATAAAAATAATTCTATATATAATAGTCTTGAATTAATAAATAAAATGAAAGATTTATATAAATTTGAAGCATTTATATTACTTATTTTTAAATCATATTATACAAATATATTTAATTTATTAACACAATATTTAGTTCCACTTGCTAAAGAAGCATTAACTAAAGTTTAATTTTTTATAATATTTATTATTTACAATAATTCATTTATTCAAGAATCACAATATGATTCTTGATTAAAAACTTAAAATAATTTGAAATAAATAGTGATTCAATAGATGAATGTTTAATATTCTCCAAATTATCTGACAAAAGATCATCAAAAAATGATGATTTTGAATCGTAATTAAAAAAAATACGAGTATATAATTTTTTAATTTCTTCATTATTTTTAATATCTTCATAATCATACTTTTTATCTTCTTTTACATATTGTACAATAAGTAACTTATTACGTTCAGATAAATGATTAAATTCATTTATTGATTTCATAATTTTGTAATATACATAGGGTGTAGCAAAAGCATCTAAATGTGTTTTAGGAAGCTCTTTATCTAAAAGCATTATTTTATTACTCTTTTTTGTAACAAAAGAAGCTATATATTTTGAATGTCTATACATATTTGTAAGACCACCTAAATTAGCTACAGCATGTAATGATAATGATGTACCATATATAACAGTACCCATAGCAACTGTAAATCCAGCAGCTGTTGTATATATTCCTGTACCAATACTTATAGCAATTACTCCCATTGGAATAAATGGAATCATATGAAACAAAGAAGATATATCTATATCTATTTTTTTATTTGAAGTATCATTACTTGAAGTAATATTATTTGTTACGTTATCATTTTTTTCTGAAAAATAACGTTCCATATATAATGATGAAAGTCTAATTTCATCAGGAATAGGTTGAAAATCATTAATCACTGAAATCATCTTTAATCAAATAAAAAGAATCAAATTGTAAATGTTTATATTTTATTAAATAATATTGATTTTTAATAAAATTATATAATAAATTTTTTTATAAAAATCTATTTACGTTAAACTTTATATAAGTTTAATCGCTTTAGACCTTATATTTTTGAATATCATTTATATGTAAATTTTCACCAATAGCACAATCTTTTATCATAGTACAACCACCTCCATTTACATGAGAAACATCAAATATATGTATATTATAACGTAAAGCAATTTGAATAATTTCATCATAATAACTATTTTTATGAATATGTAATGAAAAACGCAAAAAATCATCATATACTGAACCTAAATTTATACATATATTTTCAAATAATTGTGGTGTTAATAATGAATATGTATCAGAAAGTGTAATGTATTTTATATGTAAAGAGTATAAAGTATGTATTATATTGAATAACGCATCTTTACAATAAGGTGTATGTGGCGATCCGCAAAAGGCTGAAATATATACTTTTGAAGTAATATAATGATTATTTTTTAATGAATTAACAATAAAATCTAAACTTTCACATTTTGATTTATTTATATTTTTTTTTATAAATGTTTCACAATAGGATGTAATAAAAGAAATATGATTTATTTGATGAGTTATACATTGATGTAAACCATAATTATTAAAAATAAGCATATAAAAATTTTTTTGATTTTCATTTTTATATTTTTGTAAAGCATATTGATATAATTCTAAACTATTACACATTTGAGGAACAAATTTTAAATTAGGAAAACTTCCAATTTCATAATCTTGTATATTTGGTTTTATAATCGAATCTAATAAAGCTATTTTTTCATCTAAAGTGTATATTTTATTTAAATCTTGTAACCCATCGCGTAATGTAACATCATATAATTTTATATTCATTTATTATTTTTATATATAATTATTTTTATATATAATTATTTTTATATATAAATGTATATTTTATTTTTTAATATTTATTTTTTTTATTTAATTATACTTCTATATTTTTAACAAAATAAGGTTTATATTCTTTTTCTAATTCTAAATCATTTCCATTTTTTGGTTTAATAATATTATCTAAATCTTTGGCATTTTTTTTATATGCTATATCTGGATTTACTATACTACCAGTAGAACCATAAACATCAAAATTTTGTGAAAATTCACTATATTGATTATAATTAGCACCCATAAGTGATCCAGTAGTAGAATTTAATTTTGGAGCAAAAGCGACTTCTTGATTTTTAGCATTATACATATTTTGAAAATATTTTTCGCTATCAATAGGTGGAAAATATTGAGCTGGAGGAGGACAAACGCCATCTTCTTTTATTAATGGAATATTTTTCTTTAATTTTTCCAAATTTTTAAGATGATTATAAGGTAATTGGTCTTCTTTGCCAATAAAACAGTATAACCAATTAACATAATCTTGCATAGTCATATTTTGAGGATAATTTAAAGTAAAAGTACGTTTTTCAATAATGCTCATAGTACGTGGATCAGCATAATTTGTATTTCCGTAAGTACAATCTTTGGTATGGTTATGATTCATAAAACAAATATTTTTAATAACATCATGTTTTTCATAATCAAAATTCCAAATAGAAGATTTATTATCATTTAAATCTATATTTGAATAACCATTTATATTTGTAGGTTCAATACTTTTAGGACCAAATGATTTAGAAAATTCATTATCAATATGGTGTTGATTTTTTTTATTTTGGTTACTATAATTTTCTATTAAATATTTTTTTTTAACAACTACATATTCAGTTTCTTCATTTACTAAATTTGCTAAATCATTTTTATTATTAATATTACTATTATATAAAATTTCTTCTTCACTATTTTGATTTAAATGAATATCTTGAGGAATAATTGGTCTTTTTGTAATAAAACTTTTTTCTTCTTCTTGTAAAATTTTACTTAATTGAGAAGTAGAGTAACGACTTTTTTCTTCTTCTTCTTCACTTTCTTCTCTTTTTTTCTCTTCTTCTTCTTCTTCCATATTTTGATTATCTTTTATTATATTTTTTTTACTTTGAAAATGTTCTTTTAAATTATATGTATAATCATCTATTTTAGATTTAAAAACAGATACCATTATTGTACCAAATATATAAGCGCATATAATAACAATAGATAATATTAAAGATATATTTTTTAGATTAATATTCATTTTTACTTTAAAATGTAGAATTACTATTTTATAGAAAGAATTAAATTTAATAAGGTATACTTAATAATAATAAATTCGCACAAATGTTTAAAATAAATTATTATTTTATTATAGATAATAAAAGTTTATTTTATCATATTTGTGATGGAATTAAATAATAGTATATTAGGGATTAATACTCAAGATCCAATAATTAGTGACATTTTTAAAAATGATATTCAATATACACATATAACAGGTTCAGTAAATTTATGTGTAAATCGATGTGGGCAAGAAATAGATAGTTGTAATGAAATTCATTTAATGAATATGGTAAATAATGGTAAAATATTAATATTAAATCAAAATCCTGAAAAAAGTCTAAATAATAAATGTAATTTAAAGAAAGCATATGATGATGATGTTGTAGGAGAAGAGTTTAGTAGTTATAAATTTGAAAAAATGTTTGTCATAACACCATCATTTAATAAAATAGATGGAATATTATATGATTGTGAATTAGGATTTATATTTTCAAAAATAGATAAAAATGGTAAAAAGAAATATATAGTATTATGTGTATTAGCAAATAGTGCTTTAGATTCACGTCCAGAAACATTATCTAAATCAGGTGATTTATTATTTTATAAATTAACAAATGAATTATTTAAGGATGTACCAAATTTTTCAAATAAAAAAGAAATAGCATATCCTCCAAATCCAATTGATTTATCAAACTTTTTTCCACCTTATGGTGAACGTTCCTTTTATGAATATACTTATAAAAATATGTCACATATTTCATATAGAATATTTCAACGTCCAATGATTATATCAAATAGTGCTTTAGGGAATTTACGTGAAAAATTAGCACCAAATAAATTATATAATCAATATAAAGAAGCACTTCAAGCATATGAGAATCCAAAACGTAATTTATTAATCTTTTTTAAAGAAGATACAGATAAACAAATAATTGAATCACTCGAAAATCAAGAAGAAAGTAAAATTAGTGAATTAGATAAAGTAATTGATGAAAATGAAGCAGAAAATAATAAAAATGAAGTAGAAAATAAATCAGAAAATGAAGTAGAAAATAAATCAGAAAATGAAGTAGAAAATAATAAAAATGATGAAAATAAAAAAATAGAAAATTATGAAACTGATTTTGATAATATTGAAAATTTAACTGATTCTATACAAGATTTAAACCCAAAAGATGATATAAATAATGTTATTGATGATATAAATGATAATATTTTAAATAAAATTGATGAAAATGAATATATAAAGAGTGGTTTAAGTAAAGCGGAATATTTAAAAAAGAAAGAAGAAGAGTTATCAAAAAAAATTGGTTTACCTAAAATAAATAATATAATGAAAATGTATGTTATTTCAATATTAGTTATTATTTTTCAATTATCGAATCAACTTTTTTTAAATTATATTGTTAATAAACAAATTTCTGGATATAAACCAGATGCTGAATTAATGGGATATATATATTCAAAATCACCATTTGCTTCAACAGTATATTTTGGAAATAAATTATTAAATATAATATCATTATTTGTATTATGTATATTATATGTTGCTTTAGTTGTAAAAGGGACTTTTTATAATTTTAGTGATAGAATTATTGAAAAACACAAAAGTTTTAAAGATATATTAGTTACAATTATTGTATTTTTATTTGTTGCTATATTTTCAAATATTATTAGTACAATATCACGTTTATTTTTACCATCTGATAAATATGGTGAAATATCAGTAGTTGATTCAGTACTTAATATTGATTCAATCATATTATATTTTTCTTCAAGTAAAAGTATTGATGCAAATTGTCTTCAAGAAAATGATTATAAATTAAGTGATACATTAAAAGATGAAAAAGCAAAAACAATTGAAGAGTTTTCACAATATGGTGGTGATCCATCACTTTTAAATAAAGCTACAAGTGGTTTTAAAAAACATATTTCAAATCCAATTTCAAATTTATTTGGAAATATTAAAGAAATATTTGGTATAGGATTACATAAAAATTTAACAATAATTACTTCATTTATATTCTATTTTGTTTATGTTTTAATTGTTTTTGTATTATTATTTAACCAATTTGATTCATCATACGCAATATCACCAAATAATATTAATGTATATGGCAAATTATATAAAGCATTTATTGGTTCTTACTCAATATTATTTGCTGTATTTGGATTAGTATTTGCTTTAAGTATAATGTATTCAATATACAGTATGATAAATGATATAGTTCAAACATCTTCTAATTATTTATTAGGTCAAACATCACCATTATCAGTAATGAAAAAATTAGAAAGTTTATTTAGAAATCCATTATTTTTAGTAATATTTGTAATATGGATTATAATATTAGTTTTAGTTATTTTATCAGGTACATTACCTCAAGCAAAGAAATTAAACGGAAGTAAAATATTTATGTATGTTGGTATTGGTATAGTTAGTTTGATATTCTTAAGTGTAATTTTATTCTTATTTGAACCATTTAATAATATTTATGAAAAGATTACTGGTAAAAAATTATTTGTATCACGACAAGAAGTATTTGCTACAACACCACAAGTTCAAAATGAAGTATTTAGTCAAGAAGCAGCAAAACATATTCAAAATAATATTTTAGATCCAAGTAATATTACATCATTACTTGATCGAAATACAACTAAAATTACTACAATAGATGATGCTAAATCATATATTGATAAAGTTCGTAAATTATTAAATAATAATTTCTTAGATCAAAGTGTAAAAGATAAATTAAAAGAAAAATTAAGTGTACTTAAATCGAATCCTGATTTTGCATCACTTTTAACAAATATAAATATACCAAATGGTCCAGAAAAAATATCATTGGTAAAACGAGGAGATGATTATAAAATGTTAAGAGGATTATTAGGTTCCATTGGTATAGATAGTGATTTATTAAAATTATTAGAAAATACACCATATAGTGATGAAGAAATTAATAAATTATCTGATATTGTTAAACAAGGGTTTACAACAAATAATCCAGGAAAAATTATTGAAGCATTAAAGAGACAATTTGCGGAAAATCATCGTAGTGTTTAATAAAAATAATGTTAACGTAAATAATTATAAAAATTGATTTTTTTGATATTAAGTATTTTATTTAAATATATTTAAATAAAAATATTATTTAAAATGAATTCTTACGAAACTCTTTCTGTTAAAGAACTTAAAAGTGTTGAAGAAAATCTTATGAAACAACTTGAAAAGGTTCGAAATGAACGTAAATCAAGATCATCTGATTCAACAACACCTTCAATTTTTAAAATTTCATTATTTTCTTCAAAAGAAGATAAAAATGATAAAGAAAAGGTAAAAGCTGCTGAAAAAGAGAAAGCGAAAGCTGAAAAAGAGAAAGAAAAAGAAAAGGCTAAAGCTGAAAAAGAGAAAGCGAAAGCTGAAAAAGAGAAAGAAAAAGAAAAGGCTAAAGCTGAAAAAGAGAAAGAAAAGGCTAAAGCTGAAAAAGAAAAAGCTAAAGAAGATGATGATAAAAAACCACGTGCTATTAAAGCTACAATTGCTTCAATGAAAGAGGTATTAGATTATCATCACGTTGATTATCCATCAAATGCTAAAAAAGATGATCTAGCTAAACTACTAAGGGAAAATAACCTTGTACGTGAAGCTGAAAAGAAAGAATCAAATAAAAAAGCTGATTAGTAATGGACTCATTTTATTTTTAAAAAAATAAATAATATATTATAAATAATAGAACATATGGAAAAAAATATAAAAAAAATAAAAAAAGGTAAAAAAGTAAAAAGTATAAAAAGTACAAAAAGTAGTTATGAATTATGTAAATCAAAAAGTATTGATAAAATAATGAAATTATATGAAAAAGGTAACTTAATTATACGTGGTAAAAAAGTAATTAACCAAAAACAAGCAATTGCTATTGGATTACAACAAGCAGAAAGTAATTGTAAATCTAAAATGAATAGTTCTGATATACAAAATATTGTAAAAAAAGTCGAGCATATTAATAAAGATAAACCATATACGTATAGTGATTTAAAACGTATCTTATTTTTAATAAATCATTATAAAAAGAATAAAATGTACGTAAAAGCAAATATTTTATATGAAAAAATGATAAATTATTTGTTAACAAATAATAACTTAAAAAATAGTTATCGTAAATTACTTTTAAATGCGTTTAAAAATTAAAAAATTGATTTTAATATAAAAAGATATTAAAATATTTATAAATCTCATTATAAATATTTATTATTTTTATTAAAATGAGTGAAATAAACAATACTATTGAAAATACTATTGAAAATACTATTGAAAATACTATTGAAAATACTATTGAAAATACTAAATTTCAATGTAATATTTGTTGTGAAGATTTTGATGAATCTGAAAAATGTACATTAGATTGTAATGATTCACATTATTTTTGTAAAAGTTGTATAAAAGATTGGTATAATCAAACTTCTATAAAAGGTTTTACAAATGAATTATATTCTTGTCCTATTTGTAAAAAATATGGTGGATATAAGGTATTTAAAAAATTTAAGTCAGAGGTTAGTTATAATTTATTTATACAAACAATGAATGAACGATGTAAAATACATTGTTTATGTCGAACTGATAATATAAATGCTCCATATAGTCAAGCTACTTTTTGTAGATTGAATTTAACACATATGAATCATTTTTATTATGGTGGAACAGTATCTTTTGATGATGCTACTGAAATTAGAATGTGTAAAGATCATTATCAACAATTTAATAATGGTGAACAATTATATCATTTTTTTCACGGACTTATTTTTAAAGAAGAAGAAAAAGAGAAAAGTGAAACAAATGTAAAAATATTTAATTGGACACGAAAAGAACTTATGACTCCAAATAGCTCCATAAAATGTGATGCTAAAACAAAATTAGGACATCGTTGTACTAAAAAACGTATTTGTTATTACAAAAATAACAATAATAATCAAACAGTATTTGTATGTTCTATTCACGAAAAAAAACTACTAAATAATAATGAAATTCAAAAATATAATGATTATTATTAAATAATTATTATATAAAAAAATAAATATTATATAAAAAAATAAATATTATAAAAAACTTTACTCATTTGTATTACTATACCTTCCTCCACGAGGTTGGTCTAATCGATTTGGCATCATATTTGTAAATGTTCCATACATATCACTACTATTTTCAAAAAACATAAATTGTTCTTTCATAAATTCATGTAATTTTCTGGCAAAAGCTTTATCTAAAAGATATACTCGATAAATTAAATATGAATATGCTGTTTGAACATTTGATAAACAAAATAATAATAATCCCCAATAAATCATTTGAGAAACTAATTCTTCATTTTGTGTTTTAAATAAATATAATATTAATTTATATGCTAATTGCATATTTCGTTGCATTAATTCATACGCATAATATATTACAATTCGGTCCCAATCACTTAATGAACTAAATAATTGTCTTAATTCCGTCATTATATTCATGGTTTTTAATAAATCCATTGTACTATACATCATATATTCAGATGATGATTGATTCATAAATTGATTATAATCAAATCCACCAAACATATTTGATCTAAAATTATTTTCTTCTTGATTATTTTCTTCTTCTTCTCCATTACTTTCTTCTTCAACATTATAATATTTTTTAAATTCTTCATTTATATTTTCTTGATAATCTTCTTCTTGAAGATCATCTTCATAATTTTCTTCTTTTATATGTTTTGCGTTTTTAAAAAAATCATTATCTTCACTCATTTTTATTATTTTTATTATTTTATATATAATGTTCTTTATATCAAAATTAATTAAAAAATGTTTAAAAAATATATTTTTAAAATATTTTTAAAATTATATAAAATAATTTAAATTAACTTAAAGGATTTTATATATAAAAATAAAGAATAAATAAAATGAATATAAATTATATACTCATTGATAGACTTATTTATAAAAATAATATTTTAAAAAAAAGTTTAATTCCAGGAGCAATTATTGCTACATCTTATTTTACATATAACTTTTCAAATGATAATCAAGATGAATATAATGATTTAAGACCCAAAAAAGGTAAATGTGATAAAGAATTAACAGATTTTGGCCAATGTTTAGAGAAAAATAATGATAATTTTGAAAAATGTACTCATTTATTAGAAGCTTATAAACGTTGTTTACAACAAAAATAATTATTTTTTATTTATAATATTTTATTTATTTTTATTACTTATTTTTAATAAAAATATTATTTTTTAATAAAAATAATCTTTTGATTTGTAATATCTCGAAGTGCTATTAATTCTTTACTTAATGTAATTCGATGTGTATGTACATCATCTTTTAAAGTATTTACTAAATGAGATATAGCTTTATTTTTAATTGGTTTTATATGAAAATGTACACATACTTTTTGAAGAATCTTTTTGAAATAATCTTCAAAATATATCGTTTTATCTTCTATAATTATATTATTTTCATTATATTCCATTTCTGGAAGCGAATATTCATAAACTTTATAGATTTCTTTAAAATTAGTACTTAAAGAAAAGAGTCCATCAAGAATTCGTGGATCAAATTGATTTAAAAACGGAAATAGTATATCTCGCATTTTTCCACGTTCACTCCAAGATGGAGTTGAATCATATACAAATGGAACTTTATACTTTTGAGCAAATGTTACAATATCACGTTTCCATACACTAAGTAATGGTCTAAATAATGTTACATCTTTTTCATTTCCAACTAAATTCATACCAAAAAGATTTTGATATGACCGCTCTTTTTTAATATTACTAATTACATTTTCTAATGAATCATCTCGATTATGTCCCAAAATAAATGGTAATATATTCGAATTATTATTACATAATAATTTACTAACATTTTTATAGCACTCAAATCGAATATTTCGTGTAAAATCTTCATATAAATCACGGTCACAATCTTGTGTACGTTTTATTTCAGAAATAACACGAACATAATGATTTTGAATATCATAATTATATATAGTATCTTCAGTATGTAATTGTGTTGAATAATTATATATTTGATTTAAATGTTGTAAATAACGATTTACCATATAAATTTCAATATTTTGTTCAATACGATTTCCATAATTTACTGAAAATATAACAGGTATAAAATGATGTTTATATGAAAAAGCATAAGTTAAAAGAGTACAAACCATTGAATCAACACCTCCTGAAACGGAAATACCAATTTTATTATGGTTTATTTTAAATAAACTTAACGCTTCAAACATTGAAGCTTCAAAGATTTTGTAAATCTCTTCATCATAAATAGATTTAAAATCAATATTATATGATAATACTTCTTCAATTTTCGGTGATAAATTTTCATCTAACACAGAATTTATAGTAGGATTCATATAACCACTATTATTTACATATAGTAAATCTTGTTGATTATTGATTTTAGCTAGTGAATTTAATGAAGCTTGATAAAATCGTCTATATATAGGTAAATTATTAGTAGACCTCCATTTTTGAACAATTTCAATAACTTCTTCAATATGAGCTTTATCAAATGTATGTCTATATACTAAAAGTATAAAGACACGTTCTTCAGGAGCAAAACTTTCCAAAAGCTCATTATTTGAAATAATGGTTTTAGCAATAACGTAAGCACGTTTAAAATAAAATGTATGATCTAATTGATGTACTCTACAAATATGACGACCAATTTGGTCATATAATATAATAAGTCCTAAGGAATTATTTTTATACTCTTTTGTTAAAAAATAGTTATCATCTTCGTAAGCAAAAATAGAATCACATAATGGTTTATATACTTCCGCAATTTTAATATCATCTTCTTGAGAAGCATCAAACCAAAATTGAGGATTTGAAAACCAAAAGTTAATAATTTCAATTGAATTAAATTCCATTTTACGTTATTTTATAATATCTTTAAAAAAATATATTATTTTAAAGATTATAAAATCAATTTTTAAATATATAAATTATTATGAAAAGTATAATATAACGTAAATAAAAATAATAAACTAAAAAAAAATGACAGTACATATGTTTTAATTTTACTTTTTATATACTATTGATTAGCAAGTATTAGTAATTGGCGTCAAAAACCAATTATTAATATGCTCAAGCTTAATAAATGACGTCAAAAATCATTTATTAAGTGGAAAGTGGCTGCCTCATAAATAAAAATATATATATTAAATCATATTAAATTATAATAAAATTACATGTTTTCATACATTTCTTTTTGATCTCTACTACGCCCAATCTTTTTAAGATTATTTTTATAATATGGTACATAATATTGTACAAAACAAAATGTGTAAAACACATTATATTATTTTATATTTATAATTATTTTTATTTATGATTGTCTCCTACTATATATTGCTATATAGTATTCAACGATTTGTATTGCTACAAACCAGTCCATAATATAAATATTGCTATT
>JACCDW010087417.1_pt1 | contig 13552 bp, 16 predicted proteins | sample 7449781 | NCBI WGS metagenome assembly JACCDW01 (sample SAMN15323449, study PRJNA562643) | freshwater metagenome | isolation source: river surface water | place: USA:Blue River Watershed | collected 2017-08-18 | reverse complement strand
CGCACTGTCAAATCCGTGCGCGGCACCTTCGTACATGATGACTTCAAGCGGTAGTTGAGGATGAGCCGCTTTCAAACTTTCACAGACGGTGGGTGAAGTGTCGTAATCATCGCGCGTGCCGTTATGAATTTGGAGAGGGGCGCCGGTGGGCGTTGATTGATCCACCACACGCGAGGCGATCCCATTTTTGACCCAGATGTCGCACACGGGGTAAAAAGCAATGTGCGCGGCAAACTTGGCGGTCGACAGCGTCGGCGGAGGATCTTTGGGCTTCTTGCCGAATGCTGTGGTGACGGCGTTCACGCCGCCCCAAGAAAAGCCCATGATGGCGATCTTGTCCTTGTTGATCTTGGGATGTGCCGACAGAAACAACCAGGCGCCCCACACATCGGGCATGGTGTCCAGCGTGGTGCGGGGGCGTTGGTTGAATGCGGTGACGCCGCGGGCCGCCCACATGTCAAGCTCGAGCACAGCAAAGCCATTGGCCACAAGGTATTCGGTGTGGAAGGTGCCCCGCGAGTCGGGCCCGGCACTGCCATGAACGATCACCACCGCCGGCAGTTGTTCCCCCTCAGGCAGTGTGAACTTGGCGGGAACCTCTGCGGGCGTAGCGCTCCCTGAATACCCGGTGCCGACGGTTTTGACCTTCACATTGCTGGTGGTACCGTGCGCCAGACAGCTCAGTGCCATCAAAAATATAGCAAGAATGCGCGTGTGCTTCATGTTGTCTCCATTTCTTGGGTGATTGTGCCCAAGCCACGATGCCGCACGGACCGAGCGTCACTCCCATCCAATGGCGCCTGTTGTGAAATAGACGGTGACTCAGGCCACTAGAAGCGACAAAGCCCACTGACCGGATGCGATCAGCGGGCTTTGGTAACTGGATTTTGGTCGGGGTGAGAGGATTCGAACCTCCGGCCTCTACGTCCCGAACGTCATTTATTATACTGTAAATTGTTGATTAATATATATAAATTGTCAAAGTAGAATAGTTAGTAGAATAGTCAAATTGAGAAATTTAGAGAATTTGGTACTATAAAAATATAGTTATATTCATTCAATAGAACTCGACTTCTGAGCCTCATCAAGTTTGCTCTTCACTTTCTAGGAAAGAGAGTCGTCATAGGTCTAGTGAATGGTCGAGTTGTAGATGCTGCTCGTCCAATCCATAGCTGTTTGTATGATGAGCACATGACCATCACATTCGAGCCCAATCGTTCCTTTTGCTACAAGTTCGCTCGTTACACAGTACTTCCTGAAGTTCAAGCGATGCGAGAAGTGATGAGTGGCGAGCAGTTCAGATTAACGGACTTGTCGCAGCGTGTCATCGACAAGTACTTGACCGTTGAGCAGCAGCAATTGCGACTGAAAAAAGAACAGTCTGACAAGGTCGACGCAGTTCACTCGATCATCAAATTCGTAGTCCAACTACTTGCAAAAAATCAAAATCTGTTCGATCGGCTTGGTGATGGCGTCTATAAAGCGAAGTCAGATGATGAGTTCACTCAAGAAGAGCTTGACGAAGTTGCCCTAGATGAAGGCGATGAGCAGATTTCTGAGTATGAGGGTTGGATATACGCATTTAGCTTCCATGCTCTTGTCAGCGATAAACAACCATTCCCAATCAAAGTTGGCAAGACCCTTGTGAATGTTGAGGCTAGAGTGATGCAGCAATGCAAGGGGTCAGCTACTTTTGACAATCCCATTATTCTTGGGAGTTGGCAAGTGAATCGAGTTGGACCTACGGAGCTTGCAATTCACAATGTTCTCAAAGCTAGGGGTAAGTGGCGTGAGAACGTTCCAGGAACTGAGTGGTTCAACACTACTGTGGCTGAGATAGAAGCTATCTTGAACTTCGTCTCAGCTACTTGAAGGCGAGGGTCCTTGCTGAGCCTTCATCAAGTTCTGCTGAGCCTTCGCCATCTGCTGACGAGCCTTCATTGCCTTCGCTTGCTCTTTGTACTGTTGAGCCTTGTCACTGAGTGACTTCACTTGAAGTTCTTGGGGACTGAGCGTTTTGGTTGACTCTGTCATGTCTTCATGCACAGACATGACTTGAGTGATGTTCAAGACGTTTCCCTCACCATAGATGCGAGTGAGCATCAGCTTGGCTTGTTGAACAGTGTCTGCTGTTATGGTGGTTCGTGCTGTCATGCTCGAATCACGCAAGACGACTCGAACTGTCGCCAGGTAGGTTTGAGAGATGCTGATGACTTCATTGATCTTCATACGTGTATTTATGACTCATGCACCAGTCCAAGTTAGAGGACATTTCTTGACAACACCAACTACCATGAGTAGATTGAAAAAAATACGAAATCTGAAGCAACACCTCAAGTAGCATCAATCAACTCCACTCACGAAAGACACTCATGGATCAATTGCAAAAGAGCACTCCCAAAATCGCGATTGAAGTCAAGTCAATCTTCTTTCTCGTAGGATCAGCACTATTAGTTTACGGGTCTTTCATCGCTTTGAAGACTAGCAATGCAACGACAACATCAACACCAAGCGGCACATGTGGAGGGGTCATCACAGTCAGAACAGCAGCTGACGGAGCGTTAGATGCGAATCAAAGTGCAACCATCAACTCAGGCGGATTTCTTGATTTCACTAATGGAAAATTCTCGCTTGTTGATACCAGACAAACAGGCAGGTCAGGATCCCAAGCTGTTTGGACCCAACGAGCAATTACGAATCGAGATATGACGATCATCAGTGACCCCGAACTTAGTGGAACTTATCAAGTCACCGCAGCTACGCAGGCTGAGATCGGTATCAACCTTGTCTTTAGATTGATTCCTGTGAATGGAGGAACAACCTACCTGCTACAAGGAAAGAATGTTGGAGCGACAGGAATGTGTCAAAAGGTCTGACGGCATGCAAAAAATATCTCGACTGATATTTCTCTTATCACTTGGATTTTTCATCATCTCCTGCGGCGGCGGAGGTGGTGGATCGACCAGTTTAGAAAATACCACTCAAACTGCTATTGCAACACTAACCACAGCGATATCAGGCGCCACGGGGGGAATGATGCTTGTTACAACTGATCGCTGAAGATCCATTTGATGGCTTCCTTCACTTCTTGAATCGAGCCTTAATCACATCAGTAGCAGTTCCAATTTGAACATCGAGTTCACCACCCCCCACAGCAGTTCGAACAGTCTGCAAGATCTCAAGCAACGATTGGTCATCACTGACTTCGATGGCGTTCTTGCCCTTCATCAGTTCGATGACCTTTGATCCATAGCGCAACTGCAAGACCTTCTTGCCATTCGCTGATGTGAACCATATAGGGCGCACCTTGCGCTCGACAGTGATGAGGCGAACATCGCCTGTTACCTCATCGATCACTTTGCGCTGACGCTTGACGACATGCGCTGTTCCATTTTGAACAGCCTCACACAGCATGATCTGTTCATCGATTTTTCGGATCAATTTCTGACGACGGAACGCGATGGGATCAGCGTGATTCTGACGCTTTGCATTGACCAATTTCAGACTTGCAAGTGCTTGACTCATGTGATTTCTCCTATGTGTGTTGATGAGTGAGGTCGAGCCTATTGCCTAGACCATTTCGTTCCTAGCCTCGCACATTGCATTCAGATCGGAATTCGTGACATTTCGGTGTTCTTTGTCGATGAATTCAGTTCGGTCCGATGACGACACAAAGGAACTGAATTCAATTCGAGATTGATGGGGGTGGGATCTTGTTCTATATGGAACAAGTGCTCTCTGATTGATCTGTTTCTATTAGCGTGTGACTTTTTTATTTCTGTGGGTGTTTCCTAGATAAATAGATGTGTGACTTTTATAGGAGACATCACATGCTACAAATTCAACTAGATCCCATCGTCCTACAGACGCTTCAGACCCACTTCCCCAAGAAGAATTCAGCCAAACGCGCCCTTGATAAATACGTATCGCTGCTGACTGAGCAAATGACTCAGTCAGTCATGCATGGGCGCAGTGCTTGGATGAGTTCGCATGATCTGTATTCGATCTCGCTTCACAAGCAACGCAATCGAGGTGGTCAGATTGGTCCTCACAAGGTACGTCTTCAGAATTGGCTCGAAGACAACGATCTTGAACTGTTCAGTGTCAGTGTGCTTGGATCGAACATGAGCAAGCGACTGTCCGTAGTCAAGCTGACTGCCCTCGCAGAACTCACGAACACGGTGACAGTGTTCAAGACCAAAGATGAAATCGAGACCGAAGACTTGCGACAACTACTAGACGATCAATCCATCACGAATGAAGAACTCTTCAGAAAGCAGTATCCCGAAATTGGCAAGCTGACAGAGACAGAGATCAATGACATGTTCGATGTCGTTCCTATCGATATGAAGTCGCTACGCAACTACTTGCATTGGGTTGAGCATGACGCAAATCTGATCGATGCAAAGAAGAAATTTCAGATCATCACGCAAGCAGACTTGATCCTCAGAATCGCACAGCACACGAACGGCTTTTACTTTCAACGCAAGAAGGCGAGCGACTTTGGTCGTCAGTACTACAGTGGAACGAGCGTACAGAACGTGAACAAAGAGCTACGAAGAGCGATGCTTGGACATTGTTGGGAGTACGACATTCGTAGCAGTGTCTTTGCATGGAAGATGGGTCATGCACGTGAGTGCTATGAGACATTGAAGACATCTGAGACCTTCAATCAGTGCTTCTCTCAGACCTTGCTGTTCCTAGAAGACAAGAAGGACTTCATAGCTACGGTCCGCTACTACACGTTCAAAGAGGACTCGAACACGCCACGTGACTTGCAAGACAAATTGCTCAAGCAAGCAGTAACAGCGATCAGCTTTGGCGCTCGTCGTGGGACGAAGGGATGGAAGACAGCAGATGGGGAATGGTCAAATCCCGCGCTCGTGGAAATCTTCAAGAACAACGAAGAGCGTGAACGCTTCATCAACTGCCCCATCATCAAGAAGTTCATCAGTGAGCAGAACACACTCGACAAGTTCATCTATCAGACATGTCGTGAAGCGAATCCCCCATTCATGTCATTGCCTGAAGTCAGAACTCAGTGTGGGGTGTTGTCAAAGGCGAAGGTCATCGCATATCTGTATCAGCACTTCGAGACGCAAGTGATGGATGTGGTGGCTGAAGAGATAGAGAAGCGAGGTCGCAAGGTCTTGGCTCGAATTCACGATGCGATCATTATCGATAAGCGTCTCGGTCAAGACACGAAGGAAGAGATCGAACATGAGATGCACAAAGCCACGTCAAACCCATATTGGCGTCTGACTGCAAAAGAGCTTCAGCCCTTCGAGCGCCCCTACAGCCTTGATCGTGCTGAGATCGAAAAGCATTAAGATCGCATCAGAGCTGCGACTGAGATGGCAATGGAGAAGAAGTCGAAGGGGTTGCTCAAGACTTTCTTCGAATGGGCTGTTTGAGAAAAACTTAGACCAAACGAGAATATCATCAAATATGCCAAACTTGACGAATGAAATTCTTCATTCGTGCGAGTATTGGCGCAGCATTGGCTCTCATCATCGCACTTGCTCATGCAGATGTACTGCGAGGTCGTGTCGTAGGGGTGTCAGATGGGGACACGATCACAGTCTTGGATGAGACGAAGCAGCGACATGTCATCAGACTCATGGGCATAGATGCACCTGAAAAAACACAAGCATTTGGGCAGAAGGCGAAGCAGTCGCTATCTGACCTAGTCTTTGACAGAGATGTGTCTGTCACTTGGTTCAAGAAAGATCGCTATGGGCGTACAGTTGGGCAAGTCTATGTAGATGTCAAAGATGTGTGTCTTGAGCAGATCAAGCGTGGGTTAGCTTGGCACTACAAAGAATACGAGCGTGAGCAGTCTGCTGAAGACAGATCACGCTATGCCGATGCTGAGAAGGAAGCTAGGATCGCTAAGATAGGTCTGTGGGCTGATGAGCAACCAACTGAACCATCCAAATTCAGACGCTCTAAGTGAACTCAATATTCACTTGGCAGCATGATTACCCAATACTCTCCATCAAAAGCACAGTACAGCTTCAGTTCAGACAGTGGGAAGTCTGTGTAATCAATAAACTGCTGAGCAAAGACATTTCCATTCCCATCATCTAATGTCAACTGTGCTGCACTGTCTTTCACTATGAGACGGACCACAGCAAAGTAGTCGTAGAACTGCTTGGGCAGATGTGAAGCAATTGCAGTCATTAACCAAAAGCACTCAGCATTTTCAGCGAGGTATTTGGTTCCATCAGTCAATAAGTGACGATGAGTGATGCGATAGTATTTTTCAGTTCCAATGAACTGACTGAGATTTGAGAGAAGTTCTTGTGTGTTCATGCATAGAACTTTGCTCCCAAATCCAAATAATTCCTAGCCTTTATATTTTTTGATGAAAGTTATTTTTTTCTATATTTTTCAACAAGCTCCCTAAAACAACTTGCAATTTGCAATTTGTCTTCATCTTTAATAATCGCAGAGCCGTGCATAATGATTTCATAGCTCTTATTTGGCTCTTTAATTCCAAGTTGAATACTAGGTGTTTTCTCGATCACTTGGGACAAAAAATCAAGAGACTTAGAGGAGTCTGCGAGTGCCAAAATAGAATCCTCCTCACCTTTCATGCTCTTCAGCAAAGGAAGGGGATCAGAGTTATTCAATCTAATCCACGAAGATTCAATTTTCTTCTTTTGTGATTGAGGTGTAGAATTTGCAAAGGACGCTTTTGAATATGTGGTTTTAACCAACGCTACATTTAAATTTTCAACATAAAAATTCACAGAATAGGTGGCGTAATTTAATAATGTATTATTTGCATCCTCAAGAAATCTGAAATTAACCCCACACCCATCAAATTTTCCGTTTTTTGAGTATTGCAGTGGTTCCCCAATTATGTGAGCCTTCTCCATAATTTGAGCGAATGAATTACTTTGAAGAATTAATAATGAAAAAATGATTATTCTCAGCATGACAAAAACTCAAGCATTAGATGGAGAACTGACTGCGATCTTTACCTTCAATCCACTTAGGTGCCTTGCCACGACCTGTCCATGTAGCACCACTGATTGGGTCTTTGTACTTGGGTGCAACTGAGCCACTAGCTTTGCGTCCACGCTTGGCTGAAGCGCCAAACACATCTTCTTTGGTCAAGCTGTACTCAGCGATGATCGCTTTGGCTTTGGCAATGCCCTCAGCTACTTGTGCCTTCTGAGCAGCTTCAATTTGGGCTTCAAGGGCAGCTTTCTGAGCGAGAAGTTGGGCAACTGTGGTCATGTGTGGTTCTATCCAAAAGTGATTGTTACTATATTTTTATAGTACACCTAAAACAGCATAGATCCAAGCACACGCTCTTTTTTCACTCGTATACGGACCATATACGGAACGCAAGAATTGGACTCTGCTGAGAGCGTTCTGAGAGCGAGGTAGAACTTTCCTTTAGCCTCTGCTCACTGTCTATCTGCGTTGGCTAGCGCAGAGGCATGTCAGCAAGTTAGTGACACACAGATCAGATCCACGCACAAGCGATTTTTTCGTGGTCCATGTCTCAGCGTCAGTCTTGGTCTGTCAGACGCTCACAGCGTCTTTAATGCTGAAAATGTTGACTAATCCATATTAATCAACATTCCAAGCCTAACTCATTGATTTCCAACGAATTTGCCAAGTTATTTTCAAAGGCTTGTCCTACCTAATGTTTGGGAATATCGTATAGCTCATAAATCTCAACATTTGGGCTACTGAAATGAGTCAAGCAAAAATTCTCACTGACAAAGAATATCGTCGTGTCTTGCTGTTGCTGTCGAAGAAGAATCATCAAGCAAGAAACAAGTGCCTTCTTGCAGTTTCACATCTTGGTGGTCTGCGTGTGGGCGAGATTGCAAGTCTCACGCTCAAGCATGTCTTGAACGAGGATGGGTCGATTAAGGATGAGGTCTATCTTGCTGCTGATGAAACTAAGGGTAATCGTGGTCGTACAGTTCTGTTCCCTCAGAAACTGCGTGAGGCGATCACAGACTATCTGTGTGTGCGCTTCAAGCTGAAAGAGAAGGATCTGAAGGTCTTGAATCAGACAGACACATCACGTGCTTTGTTCTACTCTCAGAAATCGCACTTGAATGGTTTCGATCCAAACACACTTTCACAATGGTTTAGTCGCATTTATCGTGAAAGTGGTCTGAGTGGCTGCTCAAGTCACAGTGGCAGACGTAAATTTGCCACTGTGCTGAGTGAGAACTCGATCAATCCCAAGATTATTCAAAAATTGCTTGGGCATCGTCAAATACAGACGACTTTTTTGTATGTGGAAGTTTCACCTAAGAGCATGAGAACTGCTGTTGAGTTGCTATCTTGAGCGATTAGGGGAAAGTGCCCTTTGCAACTCGTTCAAGAATTTCGTTGCCCTTCTTTAAATAGTCACGTACAGCATTGATTGACTGTGTTGCAACTTTGGGATCGCTGTGATCACTGACAACGATCTTCTTGGGGTCAGTTTCACGCCCACCATCTCCATGGGTTAGTCGATGGGGCATGAAATCGCCCTTGCCTTTATATCTTTCGTGCTTAGTGATGTAGTACAGACGCAATGCAGCAAGTACATCAACTAGCTTCACATCTTTATCTGTTTTGCCATCAGCTATTGCTTGCTTGACAAGTTTGGCATGGCAATCGAGCGCATGGATGTAGGCGCGCATCGACTCTAACTTGGGCGCAGCGTCCTCTGTCAGTCGCCATCTCGCATTCAGTTTGTGCTGTCCATGTTCTGTCTTGAGCTTTTTCATCAGCTTCTCAGCTTCGTCACGTGTTTGACGAGGTGAGAGGTGCTTGGGGATGGCGAACAAATAGTAGTTGTCATCAGTTGCAGTAGCTTCAGTCGCAAGGTCAACGCCATTTGAGACGATGGTGAACATCTTGCTCCCATGTGACTTCCACCACTTATCGAAGCCCATGCTCGTGTCGCCCCACTCAGCGTAGTCCTTCGACACCTTCATCCCACGTGCTTTCGCACGTTTCAAGAATTCATACCACTGTCTGTATGGCTCTTTGTTGAGAGGGCTAGCTTTTGGCAGTCGTCGTGATGTCATGAAATTGTTCAATTTGGAACAGTTCATGGATCTTATGTGGGAAAGGCGAGTTAATCAACATAAAAATTCAAGATGTTTGGGCCATGATTAATTGATTAACTTCAAATTAATGTTATGAGAAAATAAAGATATTAAGTAAGGTGCTTAATAATAAAGAAGGGATATTGTGATGAAAAATAATGTGTTGCGCTCATTTGACTTGTATGAAATAAAATTTACTCATGAGTTGATGGTTGATTATGAGATTTCAGTGCCAAGTTCATTGAGTGAAAGTGAATTGTTAGTATTTTTAGAAAAAAACTGTAAAAAATTATCGTTGGATTTCTCTAGTGGATATAACTACGATGATCTAGTGCCTGACAAAATTAAAATTACTAAAAAGAATCAATATGCTAATTCAGATCTTTCAATTGATTGGAATGAAAGTGGGCAATTAGAGTTGTTTTTTGATGATGAAGAAGTTGCGACAAAATTGTGCAATTGGTCAATTATTTGCAATGAGTGATTGGAAAGATGCGTGGACCAAGATGATTGAATTATCAAGAAATACGCTTTCTGAGATACTAGCACTTGAATCAATAGTGATTCGAACAAAAGAGGTGAATGATGACTAATATATTTTTGATGATGAAATTATTGATATTGAATTTGATGTCGGAATTTATCTAGAAATCAAAGATGTCATTTTTATTGATTGAGAATTTTAAAATATTTTATTAAGGATTTAGAATGGAAACTATTGCAATTACGGTCTACTCAATTGTATCAACAACTTTGCTTGTTGATGTTGACGAATGTACTTATGAACAAAAGTGCAAAATTATTAATGATGTCGCTATGGATGTTTATGATGCTGACTCAGAAATTGGTGATGTATATAAAAAAGTGCATGATGTTAGATTTGCTGATTTTGATGAGTTGTTAGACGATGTTGAATATGCAGCTGTATTGAATGCAGATGGTGATTATGAGCTTGTGCAGAAATAAATTAGGATTAGAAATGATTAATAAAGAATCCGTTCAAAATGGAACATATAAAAAGTTGGGTAAAGAGGTTGGAATCGTTGCTGCTGTAAACAGCGACTCGAAGGTCAATGTCTCTGTTTACTTGTCAGAACGTGAAAAATTCACGAGTGAGTTCAATGCGTGGTCGAAGAAGACTGCTCAATCGACCCTTGAGATGTGTCGTGTGGTCTTCGAGGCGAAGAAGGAGCTTGAGAGTCAAGACTTCTTGAAGTTCTGCAACGCAATTGGTCGCAAGGGAGAAGATGCGACTGTTCGCAAGTATCTGAAGATTGGCGAGAAGTACGACAAGTTCTATCAGTATGCGAATTTGTTGCCCAACTCGTGGACGAGCATCTACGAGATCACACAACTGCCCTCAGAAATGTTCGAGGCGCTTGTGACAACTGAGAACAGCATGGCGAACATGACTGGTGCTCAGATCAAGGAACTCATGGGCAAGGGCACTGAAGACAAGTCGAAGTCTGATGCTTCGACTGCTGCTGTGACATCTGAGGCTCAGACAGCAGATCAATCGTCTGAGAAAACGTCAGATGCGTTTGCAGATGTTCAAGCAGCATCTAGCTCGACTGATGCGACTGAAGCTGCTACAGCGAGTTCTGATGCGTCTGAGGCTGATTCGAGCGAGTCAATCCCTGATGAAACTGAAGTCATTACAGATCAGACTAATGATTCGTCTTCGACCGAGTCTGACCGTGAATTCGCAAAGCAAGCAACAAGCACGATGCTTGAGCAAGCAGCCTCTGCTGCTGCATCTACCACTTTTGAACTCGCAGATTCAGAAGCATTCGTGCCCTATGAAATCACGATTCGATTCAACTCGAAGCCTTCTGATGTGGCAGTCGCTGCACTAGTTGAGAGCATCGTGACAATCAAGAGCAAGCACAGACTTGACTTTGATTTCGTGCAGCAGAAAGCCTTTGTCGTGTGACAGCCCTAGAGAGAGCAGCGTTTAACGCTGCTCTCTCTCCTATGAAAGTACCTTATGTTTATCAATACAGCTAAAAAATATTCCCCACAGTCACTGAGTGACTTTATCTATCCCAACGGTGAAGCCAAAGACATCGTTGATGCCTACGTACTTGGAGGTGAAGAACGCCCACTTATTCTTCATGGGACGAATGGAACGGGAAAAAGTCTTCTACAAAGGCTGATCCCCAACGCCATCGAGCAACGTGAAGCAAGTCTGAAAGTCGTGAAATGTGCTGATCTGAAGTCTGCTGCTGACATCCATGATCTGTACGGACGCAACAAACATTTCAATCGCACTTTTACGGTTGAAGGTCAGCGATTCAACTACATCATCATCGAAGAGTTCTTGATGACCAATAAAAAGATGATTGATGCATTGAAGATCGAACTCGATCAGACGCTTGGGACTGATCTGACGATTTTGAGCACGAATCGATTCGAGAAGATCGACTATGGAATTGAGAGTCGATCAATGACCCTCGAACTAGTTCCATGCGAGCCACAAGTCTTCTTTCCTCATGCAAAGAAAATGTTTGCTGCTGAGAATGTTGACTACGACGATCAGAAGTTGCTGAAGTGCCTACAAGCGACCTACACCATGCGACCTGACAATCGCAAGTACTACCAAGCACTAGACAGTATTTTCAGAGGTATCTGAGCTTGAAGGAAGCGCACGATGAGGGACTCGCATTCGCCTTGCTCGTCTGCTCTGAATCATGTCAATGTTCATCTCGCCTGTCAGTTGTGACGCATAGAACCTAGCGATCATGTCAGGGCTTGTGCGTGCGTTGTTCGCAAGCGTGAGCAAGTCCATTCCATCGCCATACAGCAAGCGATACATGATGCACGTGTGACGTAGGCTGTACAGCGTCCTGCGTTCGTCATTCGGTCCATCACCGATATCTGCAGACTCCATCACGATAGCGAACTGACGCTGAATCTGAATGAGTGCGTCATCACGTGCCTTCTCATCCTTTTCCTTGCTTTCGTCATTGCGATACATGGGCAAAAAGACGTAGTCGTCTGCTTTTGCCATGCCAATCTGAGCGTGACGCTCTTTCAGTCGCTTGTAGACAGTAACAGCAAGGTGCATCGTAGTGATGGGCTTGTCGTGCTTCTTTGATGAGGGTAAACGCAGTCGAAGATATGTGTACGCACCTTCGATCACATCCACGTGCTTGTGCTTCATCCACTTCAGATCAGTGGGACGAATGAACGAGTTCGCCATGAACACGATCAAGTCATGCATGTCATCGGTCATGTCCACACGTCTGAGGTACGTGCTTGATTCAGTGATTTCCTTGTACTTCTGCTGAGCCTTCGTAAGACGCTTCTCTTTGATGCCATCCTTCTTCTCTTGAGCACGTTCAAAGACTGTGGGCAATAGACGTTCGCATGTGAAGATGACCTCATTGCCCTTGTCATCTACACGCTTGCGGAACTCGAACGTCTTGTTTGCTAGTTTTCCCGCGCGCTTCCACAGTTTGTAGTACTCCTTCGTCGTGAACCACCCACGTGCGTTGTCTTGCTTCTTGGACTTGGGAATCTGTGGCACTGCGACGATGTAGCCCTTGCGATTCGCATACTTGAGAATCTTGCCCACCAAGTTCATGTAGTTGTTGATGGTCGATGCGACAAGACCATCTTTGGTCAACTTGTTCTTGAATTCCTCCAACTTGAAGTAGTCGATGTCCTTGACAGACATGGCTCTGAAGAAGGGGAGCACTTCTTTGGCAAGTCTGTACTCGTCAGCCTTTGCCATGTCTGCTGACATTTCCTTCGCAATGACCTTGTACTTCTGCTGTTCGATCACTGCTTGAGCGCAGACCTCGAAACCATCTTCCTTGCCCTTGATGAGACCTTGATGCTTCTTGAAGTTGATGTCGTCATAGAAGCGTTTGGCGAACTCGATTGCTTGGCGCTTGTCGTCCGTCTTGGTCGATTTCTTGAAGATTCTTCCACCGTCGTAGTAGCGGACCCAAAAAAAGCGTGACGCAGGTATCTTGAAAATGGTCAGTTTTGTAGGATAGTTTCGGACTGAAAATTTCGTCTCAGCAAGTGGGTTCGTTCGATGCTTCTCAGCACCGTTTTTCACTCTTGTAGACGCTTCTTTCGCCATGCTTCCAACTATGTTTTTATAGTAGCGAATGCCACTACGTTCTGACCCAAAATTGACTCTCTAAAAAGCGATTGTGCGCTGAAAAAGTAGAATACACAATACTATTCTACTTTAGGGAAAGAAAAAAGCACTTAGATCGCTCTAAGTGCTTGTTTTCATTGACCAAAATGGTCGGGGTGAGAGGATTCGAACCTCCGGCCTCTACGTCCCGAACGTAGCGCGCTTCCAGGCTAAGTGAGAGCTGACAGTCAGAACCGGACCTTTGAGCTGAACATGCCGGTGACAACTTTTGGACGAACTGAGCCAGCCGCGATTAGCCAGCTATATCTGACTCGCGAGTGGACCCGCAAGGGTAATATGAATACGACAACCACTTACCAAAGTT
>JACCDW010259655.1_pt1 | contig 13553 bp, 12 predicted proteins | sample 7449781 | NCBI WGS metagenome assembly JACCDW01 (sample SAMN15323449, study PRJNA562643) | freshwater metagenome | isolation source: river surface water | place: USA:Blue River Watershed | collected 2017-08-18 | reverse complement strand
CTGAAAGGATGATTGTCCTGTAGTCAAAGACTACGCCACTGAGTAGCACCGCTAGACGAACAAACCAAGTATTAAAGTTTCACAGAAAATCTTTTTCTCATTTCTTCGATTTTCTCTTCAGGCACAGAATGCAAATTCTTACCACCGTGTCTGTTTTCACATATCAAAGTTACAACTTTATATTCATATTCATCTGCTAATTTGAAATATTCTTCCATTTCCCAATCTTGAGTAAAAGTGTTAGATACTACAACGGGGGAATGCTCGTGTCGCATCACGAATTCTACTTCATCTCTACACCACATATGAGCTTCTTTCAATTTAGAAGGTTTGAATTTATAATTACCTTCGTCATCAAGGAAGAACATATCAGCTTCTTTATGGCAGTAGTCCTTTTTTACAAGCGACTTTGCTAAGGTGCTTTTGCCTGATCCAGGAAGTCCGCGAAGAAGTATAAGAGTTTTTTTCATTTTATTTTGTATTAGTGACTTTATACTACAAAGATACAAATTTTATTTGAAATTACCTAATTAATTATTCAGACGATTTCTTAGGCTTCTCGACTTTTTAACAATCTTATATGCTGTAAAAGTTATACATAAAACTAATATAATTCCAATTACTAATGTAGTCATGTTATTTACCAATTGTTGTCCATAAATTCACCTGTCTTAAAATTCCAAAGATAGTTGCCATCATGCCCAGATGCTATAAATACATCTCCAAAAACACAACAACCTCTTTCGTCACCATTACAACTTGAAATAATTTTTACTTTACCATCCTCAAAGTAAGCATATAACATCTGAGGCCATTTGTCATCTTCATGTTTTGCAAAAATAAAACCAGTATTATCGGTTTGCATCTCTATCTCAACTGTTGCGCCACCCCATTCACCTAGGTCTATATTAGTCAGACAACCGTTAGTTGTTTCACTAATTCTATGGTAGCCTATGACTTTTTTGTGCTTTACATCGCCTATCAAATCTCTAAGAGTTTCGGGGGTGTTACTTTCGTTTTTAGAATCGTTAAAATTAACCATGTTTGTTAGGTTTTTATTTTTTTAATAGTATAATCGAGAATTTCTGTAGAGGCGATTTTTTCGCATATCACCGACTTATTTAGAATTTTATTTTTAACTTCCAACCAACTTCATTACAGAAATGGCTTTTGTTTTGCCTGATTTTTGTAGTCTGCACTGGATTCGAACCAATGTCTTCCGCCTGAAAGGGCGGACGTCCTGTGCGACACCTAGGTATCACAACTCCGCTAGACGAGCAGACCGATTTTTGGTGGACCCTGCAAGATTCGAACTTGCGACCTCGAAATTATGAGTTTCTTGCTCTGACCAGCTGAGCTAAGGGTCCAATGAGTGGGCCGGATATTTTTCGTATTCCGTCCAGCGACCGCAATCCCCTCTGTTTCAAGGGGAAAACGGTCCTTTTCGCATATCACCCACTTATTTAGTATTTTCTTTTTAACTTCCAACCAACTTCATTAAAGAAAAAGAATCTTCCATACTTCCTGAAACTCGACCCCTCCGTAGTGCGGATCCTACCTCTATTCCATGGTAATCCAAATGGTAAAGAATAGCATTCCTCATATTCCTGATATACATATTCTTCTGTATAAAAACTTAACCACTTGATTTTATTATTCTCTAAAGTTGTTGGAAGCCAGGCGAATTTTTTTTCTTTTTTGATTTCTCCTATTTTCATAATACTTAATTTTATTTAGCGGTCAAACACTACCATCATCCTTTCTATCCAAGGATGTGCTTCGAAAAAAGCGGTTAATTTATGAGTTGTTACTTTCGTTTACAAAATCATTGAAATTAATCATGTTTGCTAGTATTAATAAAAAATAGAAATTTTTTTTAGTGAGTGGACTCGGAGGGACTTGAACCCCCAGTCTTCTCGTTATGAGCGAGCCGCGTTAACCAGTTACGCCACAAGTCCAGTTTTTAAAAGCGGAAGAGGTAGGATTCGAACCCACGATACAGTTCCCCGTATGCCGCATTTCAAGTGCGGTCTCGTCAACCACTTGAGTACTCTTCCTTAATTGTTTCACAAAGATACTTAAAAGTCTTTAATTTGCAAAATTTTTCTGACTTTTTTTACCCATATCGTAGATAAGAGTATATATCTCGTTATTGATATCACCTATAAAGTGACTAACTTTCTTCGGAAGTGCTTGAATAATTTGTTTAATTTCTTCATCAGACAGAGAAATTTTAACACTTTCTTCAGAATTGAAGTCTTTTAGAACAGCTCTAACATCTTCGATACCGACAATAAGTTCGGTGAAGTTTCCTCTTGATTGAAGTTCTCGAATCAATTCGTAAGTTGAGGCAATTTTTAGTGACATATTTTTTGTTTTTGTTGCGGGTGCAGGATTCGAACCTGACGTGCCATTTTACTGGCGTCGGCTTATGAGACCGCTGAGTTTGACCTCTACTCTAACCCGCAATTTTTGTACCCCTGACAGGACTCGAACCTGCAATGTCATTACAACTCCGCATCCTAAGTGCGGCGGCTATACCAATTCGCCTACAGAGGTAAATCAGTGCCCAGGGCGGGAATCGAACCCGCACGGACATTACTGTCCAAGGGATTTTAAGTCCCTCATGTATACCAGTTTCATCACCTGGGCTGATATTTTCATTATATTAAAACAAAGATAAGAAGTTTTTAAAGAAGAATATATATTATTATTTATTGCTTTCTCTGTCGATATTAACAAACTAATCCAAATAAGATTTAACATCAGAAAATTTGTATTTATTGCCAATGATAAATTTATTATTCTTAAATACCGAATAAGTTTGAGAGTTAGTATCAAAATAAACACTGAAACCTTTATTTTTCGCTACAAGAATCATATCTGTTGTTTGTGAATACAAAGATACGTAGTATTTTTCTAACCACCAAATTTATTTTAAACTGAAGTAATTTCTGGCTTGTCTACAACTTCAACGACTGTAGTGCCGATTTTTGCAGCTATAATGTCAAATACAACTGCATCATCTTGTCCCCAAGTAGAAAGCTCTTCTTTTGTGAAGTCGAGAAAAATAGTGAGTAGTTTATCAAATATGTTTAGAGCTGGTTCGTTTGGATCAGTGTTTACCACAAAGTTTCCAAAGCTTATCTGAAACCTTGTGTATTCCTGACCAAGACTATACTGTGTATTGGCTGTCATCCATTCACACGTATTTTCATGAACAATAAAAGCACCATCTTGTGTAGCCGCTTTAGCGGTTGGAGAAATTTTTGCAAAAAGCATTTTTTAAGTTTTTTTTATGAGTACGTTAACAATTGCAAAGATATAAACGTTTTTTAATTCTACCAAAACTATTTTGTGCCTATTCTAATTTAAATAACAACACAACTACAATAATAAGCAGAATTACTCTAATTGCAATTACCATTATTTCTTCTTCTAAATCCCTGTTCATTCTATAATAGATTCTGTTCTTTTTCTAATTTGCTTCATTATACTACGAATCACTTCTTCATAATTCAGAGCACTAGCATAACGATGCCCAGTATCATGTCTAACAAATCTCTGAATCAAATAATCAGGCGTTATTTCGTCATTCAAGTAGGCAGATGCTATCAAATCGAAATAAACTTGAATTCCATCTTCTACTTTATTGAAGTATCGGTTTTTGCCGTCATCCTCGTTACCTACATTATAGGGATTCTTAGTTTTGACAGCTCTAGCATTAGGATCATCTTTGAATCCATATTCTAGTGTGAGCTGAGCAAGTGCAAGCTCGGCAGGTACATAAATTCCAGTATTTTTGAAAGTTCTCTTTGCACACTGCGCAAGCATATCACCAGTTATCATAAGTAAGTTATGTGACTTCTCATCAATGGTTTTTTGACATATACGTCTGTATGCTTCGAAGCCTTCATCAGTATTCAAATCAAAAACAGTGTAATACTTATTTTTCTCGAAATTAGGTTTCTTGACAGTTTCAGTTTCTTCATCGGGGGCACCTCTCAACACATCATAGACTTTTGAGAACTCAACATCACCAAGTGATTTGATTAGATAGTCAACATTTTTTGTAGCACTGAGTGCAAGCAGACTGCTGGCAAATCCAACAAGTATATGCATACGTTGCTCTTGTGGTATTTTTTTTGCTTTTCTTATGATTGTTCTGAGCTTTCTAATGATCCACTCATCTTCTTCTTGTGCTTCATTTATCATTGTAAGCCAGTTTTCGAAATTCTCTACTCTATTCATCAAAGAAGTTTAATTTTATTATATATTAAAATTCTAATTTCAAAAACAACTCAAAGCTTTAAAGATAAAATAGTCGATGACTATTAATATTCTTACAAGATGCACAAGAAGTAAATTTCTTCCACAAATAAAGAAAAGGCTTAGCGAAAATAAAACATCTATTACAACTATTTGGCATATTATTTTCGATACTTCTGTTTTTAAAGATATAGACGCAGAGCTTCTTAACGAGCTAAATGAGTTTGGAGCTAAGTTATACTTTTATAAAGGAATTGACGGTGACTTTGGGCACTGCCTACTGAATAGATTGATAGACCAAATAAAATCAGATTGGATTTACATTCTAGATGATGATAACCAACTACACGAAAACTTCTTTGAGGTAATTGAAAAAACGTGGAGTAGCTCAGATAAGCTAGCATTTGTTTTCAACCAACTAATAGATGGCAAAGATTTTACTGGTCAAAAATACCGATTTGCATCACCTGACAATATGCAGACAAGTAAGGTTGACTCAGCTCAATATCTTTTTCATAAACATGTTATTGGTAACATAAGACTACAAGCAGGAAACTACATTGCAGACTCTATCTGGGCTGAACAAATATGGTTAGCAAATCAGGAACACTTTCAATTTATCGATGAAGTGCTTTGTTATTATAATTACTTTTCTTCTAATATGAAAGCAAGACTACCTAAAATAATACTTAACTCAGAAGAACCAATAGAATTAAGATCGCAAAAAAAGCTATGGTTTGAGTCAGATGAACTTACTACTATACATAAACAATCAATAAACGAAGAAGACATTATCGGAATCGATCCAGATTTTATTGTTTCAGTTGATAGTGACTTAGTCTTACCAGGTAACTTAGAGAAAAAGCATATTCGTGTTAAAAAAGACTTCGATGGTTTAGGTAATCTGGCTTATAATTCAGCGATGATTAATATTCTCGATAGAGATAATACCGATACTGTTTCTTTTTTCACACCTATTTACAATACTGGTAGCAGACTAATAAGACTTTGGGAGTCAATCAAAGCCCAGACAAATACTAACTGGGAATGGGTAATTGTTAATGATTCTACAGATTCTGGAAAAACACTCAAGATTGCTGAATCAATTGCTAAAACAGATAATAGAGTAAAGATTTATGACTTCAGAAAAAAGAGCGACGGCATTATAGGTGAGTCTAAATACCGAGCAGCAATGTTATGTAGCGGATCTATATTAGCTGAAATAGATCATGATGATTTTATAATGCCTAATAGTGCTCAGCTTTTGATAGATGCATTTAAGAAGTATCCAGATGCTGGATTTGCTTATACTGATTGTGTAGAAATATTAGATGATTTTAAAACTACACTTATGTATCCAGATGGATTTTGTTTTGGTTACGGCAAATACAGACAAGAGGAACATCTTGGTATTATGATGAATATAAATGAGTCCCCTAGCATAAATCCAAAGACCATAAGGCATATTGTAGGAATACCAAACCACATAAGAGCTTGGAAAAGAGATGTTTATTTGCAATTGGGTGGTCACAACAGAAGACTTTCTATAGCCGATGATTATGAATTAGTCTTGAGGACTTTTTTAGTTACAAAGTTTGTGAGAATAAAAAAGAATTGTTATCTACAATTCATATACAGAACGGCAAATTCTTCGAATACACACGATTTAGCGAGAGCTGATATACAAAGGCGTGTCAGAACTATTCAAGAATATTACAATTTTTCTATTTATAAAAGATTCGAAGAACTTGGGGTTTTAGACTGGGCTTATATGACAAATCAATCTAATCCGCTGAGCACACCAAGCAGACATGGTGAGCACGAGTGTTCGGTCAACTATGACTTTGAGGACTAGAGCTTTATTTCATAGGTGCTTTTCTGATCCCAGTTGGCTTTCGTTTTATATAAATCAAGTCTGTGATAATATTCTACTATCCGAAAAACTCCTGTATTATAATAATCTGTTGGCTCTTGAATTCTCTCACCCATATCTGAATAGATATTTACATCTGAGTGGTCGAAAAAATAATCTTCCCGTCTAATGCACTTTCTTTTGAAGAAATCAATTACCTTTTCGGAGTAATCACAGTTCTTGAATTCGCTTATAAGTTTTGTTTTGACAGAATCTAAATATGATTGTTTATAAGAACCAATATTCATACTTAGTATCGGTCTGAGTTTTACAACATCTGTTGTATGTTCATACGATAAAATAGCATTATAAAAATTGGCTCCTACAAAACATGTATCATGCAGTAGGAACCAGTAGTCAGATATAAGGTTGAGTTCTAAGACTGAAACTAAAGCTGTGAAATCAATAGAGTTGTGATTTACAAAGTAAAAGTTTACTTTATCATCTACTTTTACGTATTCGTGATAACCACCAACAAAAAAGTAAATGTCATTATTAGGAACGCCAGCAGCTAACAAACTTTCTACAATGATGGGATAGGTAGTTTTGTAGAAGTTAATGTTTGAGCTGATGGCGAACTTAATTTTCATTTAAATTTATATTAGTTGAATTGTGTCATGTTTTGCTTTACAAGCCACTCTTGTGCGAGTTGTAATCTTTTAGTAGAATCAGCAACCCACTTCTTAGCAATATCGAAAGGCTCCGCTCCGTTAGACATAGACATAACATCTTTGAAGTTCGTGTGCCTATTATATTTCAGAGCGAATTCTTTTTTATTACAACCCATTGATTGAAATATTGAATAAGCTTCTTCAATTGACTTTATCCTATCTAAAATAGACTTATTAACAATAAGTTGAATATTATTTATTCTTTCAACTGCTTCTTGGCTTTGACCAGTTAGTTGTGAAAGAATGTCATCTATTTTGTCTTCTAGGATAAATTCGATGATTTTATTTTCACGATTGATATCGTTAGTCATTAGTCCATGAAGCTCTAGATACCAAGGTGATTTAATTTTGAAAAAATAATCATTACCATAGATATCCTCAGATTGTACGACGAAACCTTCTTTCCCAACTAAATTCTTAGTAGCTTCTATTAAAGAATCTAAGTTTTCGAAATTCACGAAGTCAGCAACTTTTACATCGTCAATTATGTCTTTGTAATCGTTTAAACACAAGTGTCTACCAGTTTTATTGCATCTCAAACGAAGTAGTATTAGCTCTTCTTTTGGATATTCAACAACAACTTGGTTATGAGGAGCTACATATTCGAATACAGGGATAATATCGTTGTCAAGAGTCCAATCAACAAGCTTCTTTACAGAAGGATCTTTTTCATATACTCTGTTTATACCTATCGCTTGGTCAACTGAAAAAGACATCTTTGTTTTGCCTAGAACTCGACCATTCGGAAGCCTTATAAAAGAAGCGATGGAGCCGTCTTCTTTTTCATTAATAGACTTAATCCTGTAATTTTTTACAACAGAATAAGAAGACTCATCAGTTTGGTTTAAGTTGAAAAATTTCTCAAGCAATAAGAATCTTTTCCATATTTTACCATCTGCATCGAATACAAAGGTTAAACCTCTCATTTCCTTAGCGTAAGGTCTGAGGAAATCTGAGTTAGCAGCGATTCTATAATTAAAAATAGAAATGTTATAACCATCTACTTGATGCTTTCTTTCAAAGAAAGGAGACTCTGGTAGATTACATAAATCTAAACAATCTTGGTAGTTTGGAAGTAAATATTTATAGTTAGACATAAACAATTTTTTTCAAAGGTAAGTAAAAAAATCGAAAAAAAAAATTAAATTGTTTTTGTCCACCTTGACACATCTAACTTATCGATTCTATTGACAATTTGCTCGAATGGCACTAGCTTTGTTTTTAAATCTTCTTTTATTTTTTGGTAGTCTGGAAGATTTTCGATTTTTGTTTGCAGCTTTGCTTCTAACTCTTCATCGGCTGTTATTATAAATGAGTTATTATTGTAGAATACAGTAGCCTCATAGTATTCACCTTCGTATATAACAGATAAAAGTACTAATAAGCCGTCAGCAATTTTTCCTAAATATTCAAGCACTGAAATGCTCATATCTTAAACTCGAGCTTTTTTATTCTATCATCTGTATCAGTGAAAACGATTGATACTTTATCTATAACTTTAATTTCTTTAGCTACACCAGTGACTTCATTAGTCATAACATCTTTTTGGTAGATTACATCTATTGAAGGTATTTCACCTAGAAATCTTTGCATATCTTGTGACATAGTGTGTATAGACCAATCTCCTGACTTGAAGTTGATATCACTAATATATTTTCTGATTGCATCTGCTTTCATGGAATTCATAATTAAAATTTCATTTTTTTGACTCCGCCTTTTTCTTGAACGTAGGAATTATATTTATCGATTAATTCAATGTTGTCGTGTGTTATCTGACAGATTCTCAAGAAGTCAGCGAGATGTTTTTGCTCTAACTTAAACCACTCTCCTTCTAACCTATATTGCTGAAAGTGTCTATGAAGCGCCTTTTCTATTTTCTTAGCCCATTTCGAAACGAAAAAGGATTCTACAAGTAACTCATTTGAGTTGCCTGTCTTGAATTCCTTTATTCTTTCTTCAATTTCTCTTTTAGTAAAACCTATCTTATAGACCTTCTCATCATTCATTCTAGACGATATCAAGTAAATTTTCCACATGCAATATATATTCAAGAAATAATTCTCCATACTTGCCAAATTGAGACATTCGAATTTAATATATACAAAATAATTCTTTTATTTTAATATGGCAGGAACACCGAAACTCATAATTGATTTCCCTCAGCTAGTAAGCGCACCACCTAATAACTGGCTTATAGCAGTTGGCGATCCTTCGACTGGATTACTTTATAAAGCTACACTTAATATCTTAACAGCTGGTCCTCAAGGTTGGCAAGGTCCTCAAGGTTGGCAAGGACTTCAAGGTTGGCAAGGCATTGAAGGTCTACAAGGTTGGCAAGGTGTAACAGGCCCTGCTGGTGATCCAGGTGGTCCTCAAGGATTTCAGGGTTGGCAAGGCTCAACCGGTCCTGCTGGTGATCCAGGTGGTCCCCAAGGAAGACAAGGTATTACTGGACCTAGTGGAGTACAAGGCTTTCAGGGTCGACAAGGCTTTCAAGGACTTCAAGGTTGGCAAGGATTTCAAGGTCTTCAAGGCTTTCAAGGTTGGCAAGGCTTTCAAGGTTGGCAGGGATTTCAAGGTTTTCAGGGCTTTCAAGGTTGGCAAGGGTTTCAGGGATGGCAAGGATTTCAAGGCTGGCAAGGCTTCCAGGGATTTCAAGGCCCTAGCGGTGCAACTGGTAGTGTTGGTCTAAGAGGATTTCAGGGCTTTCAAGGACTAACGGGTTTTCAGGGATTTCAAGGATATGGTGAGACTGGTCCTACTGGTTCAGATGGTGCGACTGGTGCTACAGGTCTTCAAGGCTTTCAAGGATGGACTGGTGCTACCGGGTTTCAGGGATATCAAGGTTGGCAGGGTAATACTGGACCTGCGGGTCCAGCAGGTGGTCCTCAAGGTGAATTTGGACCTACTGGATTTCAGGGCTATCAAGGATGGCAAGGTCTGACTGGTCCGAAAGGAGACAAAGGAGACTTTGGTGGTCCTCAGGGTTGGCAAGGTATTACAGGACCAGCGGGTCCTGAGGGCGGACCTCGCGGATTTCAGGGATTTCAAGGTATAACTGGTATAACTGGACCACAGGGTCCTCTTGGTCTACCATCTAACACTGCTAACTGGAGAATGTGGCAGTATATGGGCACGAATATTGCTGACGATGGCACAATTCGTGTTTGGGATGAAGATGCTGGTAAGATTGGCGATGCAATTGATAATAGCTTTCAGTTTAGAAACATAAGACAAATTAATATTTCAGAAGTTGACCAAGATGGTATAAATAGAGAGCCGTATTTCGATTATTTATCAGTTGGTTCAGTAATAAGCATTATGAGACCAAGCGATGTTGATAAAACATGGTGGTTTAAGGTTACATCTATTACTCCTAATGGTACATGGTATTCGATTGGTGTAACAGGTTTAGGCGGTGCTGCACTTAATAATTTCACATGGGGAGATAACTACACAGATTATTTAGTGAGCTTTGACCTTGTTGGTCAAGCAGGACCGACAGGTTTTCAGGGATTCCAAGGACCCCCTGATGGGCCACAAGGTATTCAGGGTACGCAAGGTCCAACTGGACCACAAGGCGTTCAGGGTATATCTGGACTCGGAATATCTGGTCTATCAGGCTTGAAAGGAACGGATGGTATACTTGGTGGTGATGGTCAAAGTGGATTGTCTGGTATGTCTGGTGTAGGAATTCAAGGACAGTCAGGAATAAGTGGTCTACAAGGTATACAAGGTATACAAGGATTGAGTGGCTTATCTGGTATACAAGGTGCTACAGGTAGTCAAGGGACACAAGGAATTCAAGGTATAAGAGGCTTTCAAGGAAATGAAGGAATATCAGGTCAGTCAGGAATAAGTGGCTTATCGGGTCTCTCTGGTATGTCAGGTAACAGCGGACAAAGTGGTTTATCAGGTGCAAGTGGGTTATCAGGAATTAGTGGAAATTCCGGTTTGTCGGGAGTTAGCGGTCAGTCTGGTCAAAGTGGCTTATCGGGTATTAGTGGTCTATCTGGACTTAGTGGTCATTCCGGACAAAGTGGTTCAAGCGGTTTATCTGGTGTCAGTGGCTTATCAGGAACAAGCGGTATAAGTGGACTTTCTGGTGCTAGTGGATTATCAGGCTTGAGTGGCATATCGGGTATTAGTGGTCTTTCTGGTGATAGTGGATTATCAGGTACTAGTGGCTTATCGGGTGCTAGTGGTCTCTCGGGAGTAAGTGGATTGTCTGGTGAAAGTGGTCTTTCTGGAGTCAGTGGTTTATCTGGATTACAGGGTCCAAGTGGTTTATCTGGTATTAGTGGCCTGGAAGGTATAAGTGGCTTAGAAGGTACAAGTGGTCTGTCGGGACTCAGTGGTTTATCAGGACTAAGTGGTGCTAGTGGTCTGTCAGGAGTAAGTGGTCTGTCAGGACTAAGTGGTCTTTCTGGTGTTAGTGGTTTATCTGGGTTAGAGGGCACAAGTGGCTTATCGGGTATTAGTGGCTTGGAAGGCACAAGTGGTTTGTCAGGACTTAGTGGCGCTAGCGGTCTCTCAGGAGTAAGTGGATTGTCAGGAGCAAGTGGTCTCTCTGGTGTCAGTGGCTTATCTGGACTACAAGGCCCAAGTGGTTTATCTGGTACTAGTGGCTTGGAAGGCACAAGTGGCTTATCAGGACTTAGTGGCTTGTCAGGAACAAGTGGTCTGTCGGGAGCTAGCGGTCTCTCAGGAGTAAGTGGATTGTCAGGAGCAAGTGGTCTCTCTGGTGTCAGTGGTTTATCTGGTTTACAGGGTCCAAGTGGCTTATCGGGAATTAGTGGCTTAGAAGGTACAAGTGGTTTGTCAGGAATTAGCGGAATCTCTGGAATATCAGGCGTTAGTGGAATTCAAGGTATCACCGGTGTTTCAGGAATTAGCGGCATTCAAGGTATAAGTGGTCTTCAGGGAGTCACTGGTGTCTCAGGAATAAGTGGACTTTCTGGTATAGAAGGATTGTCCGGTGTAAGCGGATTTGGTTTTGAAACTGTGTACAATCCATTCTCAGGTGGTGTAATACTCGCCACGGGGTCTTCACCAAACCAAGTACAAACAGACACAAAGCTAACTTTCGACGGATGGATGCTTAATGTAAATACGGTTAAAGTTGGACTTGGTGGAGGAACTGTGAGCACAAATACAGTTGTTGGTAGTAGCACTTTAAATTCTAACACAACAGGTTCTAGAAATGTCGCTATGGGATTTTCAGCAATGTCATCTAATAGCACCGGGTTTAATAACGTTTCAATAGGTGCTTATTCACTTACTGCAAATACAGGTGGTGATAGAAATACAGCACTAGGCAACTCCGCGATGAAGTGCAACAACACAGGATATAGAAATACTGCTATTGGTAATGACGCACTATTTAATAATACTAGCGGATGCAGAAATGTAGCAATAGGAAATAACTCAGTTAGAGCAAACACATATGGTTCTAATAACGTAGGAATTGGTAGTGCAGCTTTAACTTCTAATACTACTGGATCTAATAACACAGCAATCGGCTACTCAGCCCTTCGCAATAATACTACCGGAACAGACAATGTTGCCATAGGTCGACTTGCGTTAAGGTCACAAAATTTTGGAAATACCGCTAGCAGAGCAAATGTTGCAATCGGTGCTTATGCGCTTTATAGTAATTTGACAGGAAATTGCAACACAGCTGTAGGATCTAGGGCACTCATGATGAGTACATGGGGAACACGTAATGTAGCATTTGGCATCGACACATTATATAGTAATACATCTGGATCATTTAATGCAGCAATAGGTATAAGGGCACTATTCAAAAATACATCAGGTGGTAGTAATGTAGCCATCGGTAACGGAACTATGTATTTGAATGAAACTGGTTGTTGCAATATTGGCATCGGACCAAGTGCCCTGCTTAAAAATACATCAGGCAACTCGAACATCGCAATAGGTGATAGTGCAGCACTGTGCAACACCTACGGAATGTCTAACATAGCAATAGGTATCTCTGCACTTCGTATAAACTACACAGGCAACAACAACGTAGCAATCGGACGCTGTAGTCTTCTAATTAATAGGACTGGTAGTTTTAATATTGCAATCGGATATTCTTCGCTAAGATGCTCTGATTTCGGAAATACGGCAAGCAGTGCAACTGTTGCAATTGGTGCATATGCTTTGTGTGCAAATACAACTGGTGCTAATAATGTTGCGATTGGAGGCAACACATTAAAAAGGAATACAGCTGGATTAGACAATATAGGAATTGGTCGTGAGTCACTCTACAACAACACAACAGGATCTTGTAATGTTGCAATTGGATCGTTATCACTTTTTAGAAATACTACTGGAACCGGAAATATTGCAATTGGTAATCGTTCGCTATACTGCAACACCACTGGTTGTTCTAACACGGCAATTGGTAGGTGTGCGCTACATTGCAATACAATAGGTCGGTATAATACGGCAGTTGGTCGATCTACACTATATCGAAATACTACTGGTAATGATAACACCGCAATTGGTTTTTCTGCACTATTTTTTAATTCGAGTGGTAAGCATAATACGGCAATTGGTCGCACTGCGCTATATTGCAACAGCGTTGGTTCCTATAACACGGCAATAGGTCCATTTGCGCTATATAATAATACTTGTGGTCAATTTAATACGGCAATTGGTCGTAGTGCGCTAAACTTCAACAATTCGGGTTG
>JACCDW010531735.1_pt1 | contig 13557 bp, 9 predicted proteins | sample 7449781 | NCBI WGS metagenome assembly JACCDW01 (sample SAMN15323449, study PRJNA562643) | freshwater metagenome | isolation source: river surface water | place: USA:Blue River Watershed | collected 2017-08-18 | reverse complement strand
TATTGAGAATCTCCTTCGTACAAAGATCGAAGAGGCCGATTTCAGCCCAGAAGTATTCGTGAAAGCCAGCGGCAATCCGGATATCAACACAATTGATAAAATGGAGTTCTCCAACTACGTCGGCATCTTCTCCAATATCGACTGCTTCAGGAAACTAAAGGTACATGGCGCGGCAAGGGAGATGGGCCAACTACTAGAAAAAGTCCGGATACTTCGGAATCAACTCATGCATTTCAATCAGCAGGATGAGATCGACTACGCTTCAGAACTGAAAAAGCACTACGAAGCCATCCGCACCCTGCTCAAGGATGAGTAAGGACTGCACGTCGGATGTAACGGGTATAATCCTTTCAGCGGGCGACGTACATATCGTTAGAATAACAATAATCCTTTAGCAAGCGGGACATAATCACCTAAAGAAACAATCAGGCATCCGATTCGTCCCTAAATATCCAATCTAGTTAAAAAGTGGTCAGCAAGATCACCTGACGCGCACCTTGCCTCGGCGCCTCGATGAAAAGCTGCTTGAATTTCTTCTGCGGTAGCAGGTCTAACCTATAGGCTGGATTCTCCAGGACGAGAATCTCCCCCTTCTCCTTGGCTTTACGCAGGATCAAGAGCAACTTGGCCGTACATCTGACTGAAGATGGAGCTGATTCGAACCTGCGACGGAGTTCAGCTTCATCGGCGTAGCCATCAGGTCCTGCGCCGATCGTCGAATCTACATTTAACCAGTTTCTCCTAAGGTATTCGAAGTCTGCCCCTGCCAGGATAGCTGCCATTTCCTCAGCATCCAGATGCATCGAGTCATCAGAGTAGAACACGATCCTATTCAGTAAATCTAGCATGGATTCAGAGCCGTTGAAGACCGCATTGCCATGGGAAATATCCAACTTCGCCAGAACAAGCCCGGCTCGAGTCCTGATGGAAATTTCGATTTCAGACTCAGCATAATGCCTCAAATAAAGGCAGGCTTGAGCAGAAAGAGGGCGGCCGAAGGCGACATCACGGACAGCCTCGAGCGCGACGCCGAGCGAAGTCTTTCCAGCTCCGTGCGGAGCAACCCATTGATTGGTAAGCCCGCTAAGCATGCGGACGTCTTGTTCGTTATAAAGCAACCTGATCTTCCTTTGAGGGCCGAAGTAACCAAAGCCAGTAATGGAAATTTGCTCAATGAAGGCGTAATCGTCGTCATCTAGAGACTGCACCAACTCGGGCAGACAATGATCATTTCTTTCCATAATACGAAATGACCACATTCGGTAATCATAGACCCTGGCAAATGCCTGAGCGATTCCGTAGTCCCGGCGAGCCATACTTTCACGCTCCCTCTGCTTTACCGATTTAAATGGGGCGTCTAAGCCGACACTAATCCAGGAATCCCCACCGACATGCATCCACTCATCACTGTCTAAAATACCCCCTTGCAGTCGTGAGGCGAAGAATTCCACACGATCAAATGTTCCTTGGACGATTCCATTCCTACGGATGAATACTTCAACGCTCATGGCAAATCGATACCCAGATTTGGTTTATTTACGGAGCGAATTGATCTTCTGAGCGACAAGGGCCCAGTTCACCTCTGGAGTCTGATGTGACCAGGAAAGCCGGAGTGCTCCTCGAATCAGCTCCTTATCCAGCCCCATAGAGGTCAGTACGTGACTAAAGCTATAATTCGATGAAGTGCACGCAGATCCGTTTGAAATCGCGATGACATCCTTCAACTGAAGAATCAACGCCTCCGAATCCAGCCCCGGAAATGAAATGTTAAGCGTAGAAGGTACGCACACAGCTTGATCTCCGTTCGGAACTCCACCAGCAGCCATAAGTTCTTTCAGCGCCAGTTCCTTGATCTTCTCGCAAGCCTTTAGGCGTTTGTCGTGCGTTTTTAGGGCAATCTTCACCGCCTCACCTAAGGCTGCGACCAGATGGACGGGCAAAGTACCTGGCCGAACCCCCTTCTCCTGCCCTCCTCCGTACATCAGTGGCTCTAGGGGAGGTTCATTGTAATCCCTACAACGTGCCAATAGAACACCAACCCCCTTGGGTGCGTAGATCTTGTGCCCGCTGGCACTGATCAAATCGATTCTCCGGTCCTTGAGTGGTTCGATCAATTTACCAAAACTTTGTGCGGCATCAACGTGCAGGAAGGCTGAATGACCACGGAGCACTTCGACGTATTCAGAGAGCGGCTGAATGACTCCGGTTTCATTATTCACATGCATCAGCGATACTAGCAAGGTGCCAGGACGCAGGGCAGCCTTCAGGTCAGCGGCCTTGACCAAGCCATCGACACCAGGACTGAGCATTGTGACCTCAAAGCCTCGCGAGCGAAGTTTCTCAATAGGCTCCAAGACAGCCTTATGCTCCTGGGCCGAAGTAATCAGGTGTCGCCTCCCTTCCCTCACCCCGAATTCCGCCAACCCAAGGATAGCTAAGTTGTTCGACTCCGTCGCACCGCTCGTAAAGATCACTTCATCATCGTCCGCCCCCAGAAGTTCGGCCACGGCTGAACGGGCCCTGGCGACGGCCGACTTAGCCTTGGCACCATACTCGTGGGTACGGCTGCCAGAGTTACCAAACTCGGCTTCCAAATACTCCTTGGCGACTTCCGCAACGCGCGCCTCAACCGGAGTAGTGGCATTACAATCGAGATAAATGGGGCGCATCTTGTATGTACGTTAAAAGCAGGTTGACAAATGAATCGCAAACGTATGTATGTCAAACACGATTAAGCATACCTATGAAAACAGACATCCCTACCATCACTTTCCCCGTCATCCGCGGCATCCAAGCCAACCAAGTCTACTATGTGGCCATGTGGACGTATGGAATGATGAAGCGCGTCACCATCTTCGATGACAGCGAAATGGAATCCTTCGACCGCATCCAACGAAACCTCAATTCCAAGCGCATCCCGGAGATCAAAGAGTACATCCTAGCCAATCGTAACAGCTACGTCTTCTCCGCACTCACCGCTTCCATCGATCAAAATGTGACCTTCGAGCCAGTAACTCCAGGTTCCTCAGTAGGGCAGCTCAAGGTCCCTCTCAGCTCCCAGTTCGTCATCAACGACGGGCAGCACCGCCGCAAGGCCATCCTTGAGGCGATGAACGACGACCCCACCCTCGCAAACGAAACCATCGCCGTCGTGTTCTTCGTCAACACGGACACGAAGCGAAGCCAGCAGATGTTCGCAGACCTCAACGGGAAAGGCGTCAAGACCGGCAAGGCGATCGACACGCTCTTTGACCATCGCTCACACTTCGCGAACCTCGGCCGTGACCTGGTCAAAGTCTCCCCCATCCTTCGCCGGACCACAGAGTACGAAAAAACCTCCCTCGCTCGTCGTTCCAAGAAACTCTTCACTTATTCAAATATCGTAGGCGCCAACACTGAGCTCATGAAGGGCGCAGTTAGCACCAGGGATCTCGGAGAAGATCTCATGCTGAGCCGCGAGTTCTGGGAAGAAGTCGCCAAGAATTTCCCCGAATGGAAGTATGTCGCGGACGAGACCCTCACCGCATCCGAAGTACGCGATAACAGCATCGCCCCTAGCGGAGTCGTGATGCATGCGATCGGCCGGGTCGGAAACTCACTGCTGACCTACAAGCGCCAAGAGTGGAAAGGCTACGTCGCCAAGCTGAAGCAAATCGACTGGACTCGGACGAACGGCGACTGGGAGAACCGGGTGGTCATTCGTTATAAGATCAGCAAATCAACGACCAGCATCCTGCTGGCCTCCGCCTACATCAAACGCAAGGTCGGCCTAGAACCTGACGCAAACGAACTCGCAGCCGAAAGCCTCTTTGGATTCTGATCATGAGCGGTCCCATCCAGAAATCCATCTTTGCCGAGCACGGACTCAAGACCGTGGTCGCGCACCTGATGGAGGAGATCCAGCTGCTATACATGGCAGACGACACCCCGTGGATCGTCGGCTATAGCGGTGGCAAAGACTCCTCTGCCACTTTGCAGGTCACATGGAAAGCGATCGCCGCTCTGCCCAAGGAGAAGCGGACGAAACCCATCCACGTGGTGAGCACGGACACCCTGGTCGAAAACCCTGTGGTCGCGATGTGGGTCGGACTCTCACTCGACCGGATGGCCAAAGCAGCCTCCGATCAAGATCTTCCTATCAAGCCAAACCGACTGATGCCGCGCGTAGAGGACAGTTTTTGGGTGAACCTGATCGGAAAGGGCTACCCTGCCCCGCGTCACAAATTCCGCTGGTGTACGGAGCGCCTGAAGATCCGCCCTTCCAACGCCTTCATTATGTCGGTGGTGAAACAGTCCAAAGAGGCGATCCTGCTCCTCGGCGCCCGCAAGCAGGAAAGTAACGCACGAGCGAAGGTGCTAGCCCGTAATGAGAAATTCCGCGCACGAGATCGTCTCAGCCCGAACAGCACCATGTCGGGATGCATGGTCTACACTCCTATCGAAGACTGGTCCAACGACGATGTCTGGACATACCTCACATCGGACGAGAACCCATGGGGACATAACAATAAGGATCTCCTTGGCATGTACGCCGGCGCATCCGCCGACGGTGAATGCCCGCTTGTCGTGGACACCAGCACGCCATCCTGCGGCGACAGCCGCTTTGGCTGCTGGGTATGCACCCTGGTGGAAGAGGACAAATCCATGTCCGCCATGGTCAGGAACGATCATGAGAAGAAGTGGATGAAACCGATGCTCGACCTGCGCAACGCCTTGGATTTCCGGAAGAATCCGGAACAGAAGGACCACCTTCTTCGAGATTTCCGACGAATGGGAGGCAATGTTACCATGCTCAATGGCGAGCCAGTACCTGGACCTTACACGCAGTCCTCGCGCGAAAATTGGCTACGCCTTCTCTTGAAGGCGCAAGCTGAAGCAAGACGTCTTGGCCCCGAGGAAGTAAAGAAACTCGAACTGATCACCCTCCCGGAACTCCACGAGATCCGTCGCATCTGGGTAACCGAGAAACACGAATTGGAAGACAACCTTCCCGTCATCTTCAAAGAGATGACCGGGCTCGACTTCCCTGGCCTTAGGATGGACGACAGCCTTGGGCTTAAGCCTGAAGATTTCGCCGCGCTCAAAGATGCCTGCGAAGGAGACCAGAATCGCTACGAAATGATCAGAGATCTCATAGGAGCCGAAAATAACGTCCGGCACTCCGCACGTCGCACCGGCTTGATGGAGGAAATAGACGATATCATGAAAAAGCATCTGTTCGGTTCCCGAGACGAAGCCAAGCAGTTCTACCTACAACTCGGCCTAGGCGGATTCAAAGTAGAAGAGGCTGATGGCGAAGAGCCGAAGGCACCCGAACAGCCCATAGCTTGAACTAGAAGATGGTCATCGAAAAACTAACGCTCAGGAATCTCGGCCTTTACGCTGGCGAGATCAGCATCGATCTTACCCCGAAAAGTCCTGAGAAGCCCGTAGTTCTTGTCGGCGGACTAAATGGTCGCGGCAAGACGACCATGCGCAACGCGATCCTGCTTTGCCTTCATGGAAGCAACGCTCAGTGCACCAACAGGGGAAACAAAGGCTATAACCAGTATCTCGCGTCGTTGATCTCCAAGTCGGCAAAGGCCGGGGAACCGACTTCAGTCACGCTCACCTACCACCGGAAGGTGGCAGGCAAAGTCCAAAGGCTGCAAGTTTCCCGCAGCTGGTCCAAAGTAAACGGAGAAGTGGACGAGCAATTCAGCGTGTACGTACTACCCGACGACAAGGCGATGGAAATAGACCCGACATTGGCCAGCAACTGGAATGAGCATATCGAGGGCTACTTCCCGTCTTCCCTTGCGAGCCTCTTCTTCTTCGACGGCGAGGATATCCTCAGGCTTTCGGACCCGAAAGAGACACGGAAGCTGATCCAATCCGCACTGAATGGGCTCCTGGGACTCAATCTAATCGAAAGACTCGAATCGGACCTTACCAGGTACATCAGAAATCTCATCAACAGCAGCGAAGGAAGCCAGGAGCAGATCGCATTCCAGAAAGCGGAAGAAGAACTCAAGGCAGCCGTCGAAGAAACCGGACGTTGCCAACAAGAAGCAGACATCGCCCTTAAAAATCATTCCAAGTCTACCAAAGCGGTCGAAGAATCCAACAAACGCTATCTTGATGCCGGAGGTCAGCTTCAGGAGCAGAGCAAGGAACTGCAAGCCACCGAGACAAAACTCACGGAAGAAATCGAAGGCCTCCGCGAAAAATTCAGGCTTATCGCCGAAGGTCCTGGATTCCTTATCTTGGCCGAGCCCTTGCTCAAATCCGCCCGAAAACAAGCCGCAGCCGAAGTCAAAGTTCGCCAAGCGGCAGCGCTCCTCAAGCATGACGTGGTCCGCGATGAAATAACCCTTAAGAAGCTCCTGCTTCATCTCGGCAAGAGCACAGACAAGACCTCACTCGAAGAGATCCTTGCATCGACACGCACGCAGGCACCGAAAGAAAGCGACCTGGTATTGGATGCCGATGATAAACTCGAACCCAAGCTAGCCTTTGCCCTAGAAACCGCACTGCCCACATCTCGCAAAGAGATCGCAGACCTGATCAAAGCCACAGCGGAGAAGTGTGCTGAGCTTGATCAGACAAGACACCTGCTGCAGAACGTCCCCGACGCCGGCTACATCGCCCTGATGAGAGCGAAGAAGGATGAGGCTGTTAACGAAAACCTCCGAACAAAGGCCCAACTCGACTACTGCAACGAGCGGCTAGCCGCTTCGATGCCCCGTCTGGTCAAGGCTCAGAACGCCAAGGATAACGCCGAAACCTCTTTCCGTGGGCTCAAGGAAGTCCAGACCAAGAAACTACGGGCCGAGCAAGCGCGCGAATCCATCCATAAATTCAAGGCCAGCAGCACGAGGAAGAAACTAACCCAAGTCTCAGATCAGATCACTGATGCCTTTAACAGGTTAGTGGGCAAAGAAAGCCTGATCAAGACCATCGAGATCAGCCCGGAAAACTTCGAGCTTATCCTGACTAAGCCGGACGGAGATCTCATCGAGAACGACCAACTCTCTCATGGTGAACGACAAATCCTGGCTTATGCCGTACTATGGGGACTGAGCAAGGTTTCGGGCCGACCGCTTCCAACCGTAATCGATACGCCGATGGGACGCCTTGATGTGACACATCGAATGAACCTATCCCAGAACTACTTCCATCAGGCATCACACCAGGTAGTCATCCTCTCTACTGACACAGAAATCTATGGCCAGTTCCTGGAAGCGATGAAACCAGGAATCGGAAAAATGTATTCACTACGGTTCGACGAAAAATCCAAATCCACCCAAGTCATCGAAGGATACTTCGCCTGACATGAAAGCCCCCATCCAAACCATCGTAGCCACGCCCCGTGGCAGCGCCCAACTCAAATCCCTGAAGGTTATGACCGGGATCAGAAACTGGAACACACTCATGCGCTGGGCTGTATGCGCTTCCCTGCGTGAAGAATCCACCCCTCCCCCGTTCGGAAAGGACCTAAAAGACGCTTCCAGCGACACGCAGGAATCTACGGGAGACACTGCAAAGAAGCTGAAGGCGGATGAAGTGGTTTCCGTCAACTGGCATATCTTTGCCGGGGACTATTCAGAAGAAATCGCTGCAGTCTTCTGGATCAGACATCGACAGGAAACTCAGAAATCCGGCGACATCGACCCAGCTGAATACTTCAAGAGGCACCTGCAACGCGGGCTTAACATCCTAGAGGCGACGATTCGGAACAAGGGCAGTCATCTAGCACTGCTTGAGTTAATGAACCCGAAGTAAACGTACTCGTCGGCCTGCGTTGATTTAAAGACGGGGAATGATATGTTAAAAATACCACACTTTACAGGCCTGAACGCCTAACCACTTCTTACGCGATTTGATCTGCGAGGCAGTATGTTTATTGGTGGTAAGGCCGTCATTGACCTTTACGGCAGCTTCTCGACCAGAGCGTGGCTTTAAAATGAGGTTTCCGATCGATACCGTGAGCGAATCATAAGATTCGGGATCCTTGAAGCCCATGGATGCGAGTTTGGCATCAGAAACATGCCGTTCCTGCTCGCAAGCCCACACGGCCACCATGTCGCCCACGAGATATGCCTCACGATCAAGCATCTCCGCCCTGCCCCCTGCCCTAAGAAAGTGATTTATGCGCCTCAGGAACAGACCCGCGCGACGGCTGGTAGGCTTAGCATCATCCCAGGCGGCTACCGCCTCGCAGAATTCGTCGTCAGAAGGTACTACTTTCTTAAGTTCGGAACGTATCAATGACTCAACTGCATAAGGTTTTGATTTCGCGGACTTCAATTTTCGAATCGCGCTGCAAAGCGTAGTCACTGCGGACCTCAATTTTCCTAACGCGCGCTTGGCGATCTGGCACCTGATCAAGGCAGACTCCAGAGCATAACTTGCTGCGTCGATAGCTTCATCCAGGGAGTCTTCATCAGAGATCGAAAAGACAGCCAAGAAGGCAGGCATGCAGACATCGCCTCCGAGGGTCTTAACTGGGCCGGAGAGCGAATTGTAAAATGACCAGTTGTCTTCGAGGTTAAGCAACAAAAAGTCCAAGCCCGCATCTCCATCCTCTCGTTTCAGAGATTCGGCAAGGCTACGATAACACCCATAAGCTGAACGACTGGTCACCGGCCCATGGTGAGCGACGTAATAGTGGAGCAAGAATCTCGTCCGGTGAGGTCCTTCCGGAATCGCATGCTCAAAACGCTTCCAACTTACGTCGATCTTGGCATGGCAAGACGGGGAGTTGAATACTCGCATCAAACAGTTCTTGAGCAACTGCTCCAGGGTAAGAGGGAGGCCCGCTGTATTCAGGGCTTCGAAAACAGCAAGACCTTGGCCAGGAGTATCCACCTCTACCACGACAACACGAAGTTCGTCCCTCACGAAAGTCACCAAAGCACGCAAGGCCTCGTATACGCCCATCGAAGGCTTGCCTGGCTTTTCTTCCGCAGCTTGGTCGAGATATGAACGTAGCTGAGAATCAATGATACGGTGAGCCTTATGGATGCTGCGCAACTTTACCGCCTCCTTGGCGGAGCTCACAAGCCTATCATGAAGCTTATCCTCATCGAGCCAAGGATTCATGATCAGACGGTAAGCTTCTCGATCCTCCTCCCGCAGACTAAGCCAGGGATTACGATCGGGAAACGGAATGATCTTACCAAATTCGGCATCGGTCTTCTTCGGGCTTTCGCCACGAAGCAACCTGATCGCATGTGAAAGGATCATCGTCAGCGTAGCCGTCCGCTGCTGACCATCCACGATCTCGGCCGAACCGGCCTTACCGCCCACAGGAAGCAAGACCACCGTTCCGACGAAAGGGTCACCGCGGAAATCATCCCTGGTGCCATCAACCAAAGGAAAGAAATGGTCTACGAATAGTCGCTCGATCTGCGACTCCTCCCAACTGTAAGGGCGCTGATACGACTCCACTAAGATGGCGTCGAACTTAGCCGCAAGGGCGGGAATCGTTGCGACGTAAGACTTAAGCGCCATGGGCAGTTGTCAGATCAACCTCTCAATTTCCACTTCGGCACGTATGCAAAGCGTTCGATAATGAAGTCGAACATCTTTATCGACCTTGAATCAATGTCGCCAAACGACCATCGATTGACGCCATCACCGAAATCACTCCTAGTCATCTGATAGTTGGAAGAGTCATAACCATACTTGGGCTCAGCCTTCTTCTCCTTCAGGGTGTTATTACGTAAAGCCTTGTTCCCGCCGGAGGAGATAAGAGTCAGATTACCGAGGGTATGAACACGATAATCAACTCGCTCATTGATAAGCTGCACATCGTCTTTCAGATCAGGATGCCATGCCTTGATGTCTTCCATCCATGGCTCGATCTCCTGGGGCATAACGTGCTCGATCTCACAAGACTCTAGTTCGCGAGTTGAATCACCGCTTTTCTCGATCTCATATTCGACAAGAACGTACTTAGTGACCGTCCGGGAGTTCTGATAAACGTCAGCCTTGATGGCTTCCTCCTTCAATTCCAGGTCAGTGACGGGTTCGAGACCGGAGAAAGGCTTGCGAGCCCCAGTAAGTTCAACCAGCTGGCCCTTGAGCCACGCAGCAAACGCTGCATCCGCAACAGGGGAACCCTCCTTAGATTTCAGGTCATAGTTTTTCACGATCTGGCTGAACATCTGGGCCATGCCCTTGACAGGATGGCCAAGTATAGCGCGTCGTACGTAGTAAGATTCAAGCACGGCCAAAGTATCGATGATGTCCTGGTCAGCCGGATGAGAGGAGCCATTCCTGTAGAATTTCATCAGCAGGGACATGGGCGTGATGAAATTCAACTTCGAGAAGTTATAGATAGCCCTGCCCAACTCTGTCCTGAGCTCATCAGCATTCGGTGAGGCTAGTTTGCGATAAATACTGGCGTATTCGCACAAAGGAGTGAGTCGCTTGATCAGATCAGGAGTAGCCTCTGCGTCCACATGGGGATAAAGCTCGGTCAGTTTCTCATACAATTCGCTGTCGGAACAGACGCCGCTCCGCATGGCGACGTAGGCACGGAAAAATTCCTCGAATAGTTCAGGCCTGTCGTCGTCGTCGTTACGCTGCAGTTCATGCTGGATGGGCTTCCAGACACGATCGAAGACCTGCTGGCGGGCGTTATCCTCGTCCGCGATTCGGATGACATGGTTACGGATCAAGTCCGTGGCGCTGAGAGGCTTCCCGCGATAATTGATGCTCTCGAAGATCTGCTGCGGCTTGTCGTTCTTATCTAGGCATATGTAGACGAAATTCATCCGCCTCAGGGCATCGAACACCGAATGGACGAACTTCACCTTGTCAGCCGGTGTAGTAAAAGCGGCTGCGGCATCATCCACCGATTCAAGGAATACTTTATAGTGTTTAAAGTGCCGATACAGCTTAAGCGGCGTCCTGCTGTATATGAGTCGGTTGAAGGATTCACGATCAAACTCGGTAGGAATAAACCTGCGGATCGGATCCGTACCGTCACGCTGCATTGAAAAGTAGTCTCCAGCAAGTAACGGCTTTATATGCAGTCGATCGTTGATACCTTGACCGGAATAAGCGAGCAGACGCTCAGTTACTACGTCCTTGGCGGCCGAGTCGTTAAGGATTGAAGATTTTTCCAAGTAACCACGCAAAGCATTCATCAGGAGCATCAGGGTCGTGATTCGCTGTTGTCCGTCGATTACCATGAACTGGGTTAGTCCATCATCCCCCGGAGCCTCGTCGAGCCGCACCATGGTGCCCATGTAATGCAAGGTGTTCTCCTGGCCGGGCTCCAGGAGTTTTGCGAGGTCATCCCAGAACGCCTTGATGCGATCCTTCTCCCATTCGTACTTTCGCTGATAAAGAGGCACGGTGATGCGATGATTTCCGCAAAGCAGCTGCGCCAAACTCGACTTAGTAGGTTTCATTTGAATTGGTTATACTTGCGAATGATCGATCAAAGACTTGGCCAGACCTTTTTGAAGTCCATGGTTATATCAAGCGAGCGCTTCTTTATCATATCAAATGTCCACTTGTCATTCTTACCGATCTGGCGGGTCATGAATGAGCCACATTTCTTGTCAGAGTAGGCATTGGTCTTCTTATGAGAGAAGCTGTAGTTTTTCATCTTCCTGTTGTAATCAGAAAGGGCAAGGTTCCCTATTTGGTGGATGCATTCCTCGGCAGCAGCCGACAGCCTGGTCTCGTCCAAACCGGGACACCAAGCCAGCAGATCAACCTTCCAGTGTTCAGCCCAAGCTTGAGGCAGAACATGATCAAGGTCATATCCGTAAATTTTCGAATCAAACTCCTTCTTGTTCGGCTTGGCCTCATCCACCTCGCCGTCCCGCACCTCCAAAGTAGCCAAGACATATCGACAGATAGATTGGTTGGATTCGTAAGCCTTGCTTAGCGGAAGAATCTTATCGATTTCGGCGTCAGTCGGACACTGTGGCACTTCGAATTCGCACTTCTCTCCCTTAGCGTTGTTATATTCTATCACGGCCGATTTAAGTATCTTAGCCAGCCAGGAAGCAAACTGATCATTAGGGACCTTATTTCTGTCATATTGGCCGGCAATGAGCGCGAATAGCTCACCTATTCCATGCACACCCTTATTTAAGATCGCCCGACGAACAAAATAGCGTTCTACGATTCCCATTACAGCGGCAAGTTGTTCTGCGGTGGGTTCAGTCGACGGAACGACACCCTTAAACTTTAGCAACAAAGGGAGATGAGTAGTGATTCCGATCTGGTTAAGATTGAATACCTTTCTTTCAAAATAACTCTTCGGCTCATCGACAGGGACTACGAGCGCCTTGCAACTTTGGGCGTAGACGTTCAGTTGCTTAAGATCTTCTACGGTCATACCTCTGGCTCCAGCGGCCGATGATCCGTTCTCATATTGCTCCTTGAAAACAGAGAAAACCTCGGACTTTTGGACCAGCTCACCCTTACGAAGCACTAAAACTGCTCTTATGAAATCCGGGAAAAGCGAGGAAGGCACGGAGTCGTCATCACGAGGCGATAGGCAATCCTCCATAGGCTTCCAGTACCTTTCGTAATGTGATTCACGGACATCTTCAGCAAAGCCCATCAACGCGAAGTTACGGATCAAATCGACAGAAGAAAGTCGTTCACCTTTTGAGTTGATGCTCTCAAACACCTGATTCGGATCATCTTTATCGGCATCCAGAAAACAGCGCGAAATCTGGAAGCGAGACAAAGCCCTCAATGCGTTTGCAATGAATGAAAGCTTTTCGGTGTGGGTTTTCATTCCCTTGAGATGTTTCTCGATCTCAACGGTGAAGAATTCGTAGACCTTCCATGGGTTCGCCCTAGCATCAGAGGGAATGCCTGTCTTGATGATGCTCAGGAAATTTTTCTCATCCCATACCGTAGGTCTGAATTTATGCATCAACGCCTCATCGTCAGTCTGATTCAGAAGGAACCCGGGCTTTATAATCTCTGTCAAGTTGAGCTTCGCGCCTACCGCAGGGTCTGAATCATTCCGCGACTTCATGAAATCTTCCGCATCCTTATGCAAGGCAACAAGGGCCGTATAGTGACGCGAAATCGCGCTAACAAACAGGCTTAGGGTGATAAGTCGCTGCTGACCGTCGACCACGTTATGACATGTGATGTCTGAGCCTTCTTTTGTGGTAATCTTCACCGCCTTCTCCAGGACCATGGCTCCGAAAAAATGCGTCCTTCCGGGCTTCGCATCGATCAGATCAAGCAAGTCATCCCAGAAAACACGGGCCTTTTGGACATTCCACCTGAAACGCCTCTGATAAAGCGGAGCACGATACTGGACGTTACGATCAAGAAACAGGGTTATACCGACAACATTTGATTCCATATTTTGTTATTAAAGATACCCCCCTGCACCTCAACCCCAATCTACAAGCAAAACCTAACGTATATAATCGCTATGTAACGACATCTCCCAATGCACCACGAGCGCCAAGAACGTAGAGGGCATACTTCGCGCGGGACATTCCGACGTAGGTACGGCGGCGGTCGCGGGGGCTATCTAGTTTGTCCAGGTCGGTGAGGACGACGACGTGGCTCTCCATG
>JACCDW012092195.1_pt1 | contig 13560 bp, 15 predicted proteins | sample 7449781 | NCBI WGS metagenome assembly JACCDW01 (sample SAMN15323449, study PRJNA562643) | freshwater metagenome | isolation source: river surface water | place: USA:Blue River Watershed | collected 2017-08-18 | reverse complement strand
TGGCAAACCCATCCATCGTTTTAAAGCGGGGCCAAGAGGGGGTCATCGAGGTGACCCAAGAGTTTCGTTATGTTCAGGAATATAATGATCCCCAATCCAGTATTCGCACCATCATCCCTGCTGGCGGCGGAGTGTTTAACACCGGAATTCCAGGTCCGGAAACAGTCATTAGTGCCTTTCCTTCTCAAATCAGCGATGCCGTTCCCATCGGAGTTAAAATGGGGGTTAAACCTGACATCACGGGGGACAACAGTCGGGTTCTGATGGAAATTAAGCCCAGCTTCGTGGACTTTGAGGGGTACATCAACTATGGCACCGTAATCAACTCGGCGTATGCAGCGGCTTACTTCTCAAATTCGGTCACTATTCTAACCAACAACATTCAGCAACCCGTTTTCGTGCGGCGGGACCTTAGTCTTCCTTCCGTGGAGGTCAGCGACGGCCACACGATGATGATGGGAGGTCTTTTGAGGGAAGATATTCAGAAAATCGATGAAAAGGTGCCGATCATTGGCGACATCCCAATTTTCGGAAGGGCTTTTCAGGGGAAAACAGAGCAGGCCATCAAAAAGAACACGCTAATTTTTGTGACCCCGCGCATTCTGCAGGTAGACGGCCAGCCTCTCAATCCAACGGCGGGGGCAGCCACGACGGCCTCGGCGTTGCCCGCTCCTTAGCTATTTACTTTCGGATTAGGCGGTATTCGAAATCGCTGGGAATCTGGCGGGTGTTTCCGGCCGACCATCCCAAGATGTTTGCAGTGGAGTAGCCTAATCCACCGAAAATGAAGTAAAAAACCGAACTTGCGGTGTCTGCCGTCTCCGATTTGGCATACCAAAGTCGCAAGGTGACGTCCTTAGGTCCGTGAATGGGAAGGTCAATCCCGCCGCGCCTCTCTTCCTCGTTGATTTTGATTTTTTCGAGCGATTCATAGCGGATCCAAAGGGGTTGCCCGGCTTCTTTTGTCTCCATGCTGATTAGTTTCTCTTGTTTTACCTCCGGGCGACGTTCCGCGCGGGTTTTCTGCGCGGACTGCATGGTGGGAGAATCCAAAGGAATCCGGAGAATTTGCCGATAGGTGCCGGCCGGAAGAAAAACCTTTTCCTTGGTGTCCAGCGTCTCCAGTTCCAAGTCCTCCGGCAAATTGAGGTTGGAGTTCTCTGGTGTTAAGGGAGGTTTTTTTTCCTCCTCGGATTCCGGCTCCTGCGTTTGGGTGGCTGGACCGGTTAATGCCGATGGCGGTGCCTCCTGTCTCGAGGCGCCCCCAAGTGGATCCGAGGATCCAGATGGGGAAGCCTCTTCGGCTATGGTGGCAGGGAGTACAGAAGCCGGTTCCGTGGCATGTAAAGATGCGGAACTGAGGAGAATGGCGAAGAGGATCTCCACGCGCCCGGCGGAGCATTTCATGAAACTAAACCAATGCGGCGAAGCCAGACGGCAGCTTGAGGGTGTTCCCTGCTCCACCCCTGCAGTTCCCAAAGCCATCCCACTTTTTCCGCAAAAAGATAAAGCCCGGCGAGCCCAAACATAAGGATAGGCAGGGTTCCGGCCAAGAAGGGTGGAATACGGTTGCCCTGTCCCAAAGCCACCCCCAAGCGGGTAAAGACCAGAAAGGCAAAAAGAACAAACACACTACTGAAAACGGTGGCAGCCACATTCCGACGCGCATCGGTCATGCCAAAAGCGATGCCAAAGAGGCAGAGCAAAGGGCAAGCCAGAGGGTACATTAGTCGGTGCCAATGTTCCGTGGCGTAGGGGGCGCGTAGCCTCTGGTTCAGACGGGCGGTATCCCCCGCAAGTCGGGCAACTTCCGGCCAAGGCAGGACATCCGGAGGCACCAGTTTAGCCGCGAGCATGGCCGGAGGTTCCGTCAGTTCGGGTAGCAGGAGTTCAGGAAGAATCGGCCCGGCAGTTTCTAGGCCAATCTCCGTCCCATACTCGATCCGGCGCGCGTTTTGGAAATGCCACACCCCGCCGCGGTACTCCCCGGAGACGGCAAAGATTTTTGCAATGTCCCGTCCTTCCGGTTCGGTGCGGATGAGAATTTCCACGTTCTGGAGGGTTTGGGAATGCAAATCCAGCCGACCGATGTACCAGATCGTTCCCTCGGTTTTTCCGGGCAACTTGGGAGAGCGGTACACCACTTGGGAGAAGGAGTTTTCCTCGGTGGACTCCTTCTTAATCTGCTTTTTTACCTTTTCCCGGTTGGCTTGGGCGGTGGGAGAAAGGGAGAAGGAAAGGAAATAAAGGACCAGAGAAAGGCCCGCACTGCAGACGAGGAAAGGGCGGGCCAGGATCAAAGGGCTCATCCCGGCGGCGAGCAGGGCCACGGATTCCCGGTGTCGCGAAAAGTAGGCTAGAACATAGAGCGTGGCGAAAAGGACTCCGACAGGGAGAATGGATTGGGCCAGATCAGGCAGCTGAACGAGGAAGTATTTGGCCAGCAACCAAGGGGACGGCCCCTTTTCGATAAGGCGGCCAATTTTGTCAAAGATGTCGAAAGTCAGCCAAAGGGTAAAAAGAGCTGCGATCACAAACAGCAGGGGAAACAAAACAGACCGCCAAAGATATTTTTCGACGATTTTCATCTTCCGTGGGAATCTAAAGGTAAGTCGCCCATGAACCTAGCTCATGATCTTTCCGCCTTGGAGGAGACCGTCAAGCGGTGTCACGCGTTGGTCCCGGCCGTGGAGGCCGCTGGCCGGGCCCTCGCCGATAGGGTAAAGGCCGGATCCAAGGTGCTGACCTGTGGAAATGGCGGCAGCGCGGCGGATGCCATGCATCTTGCCGAAGAAATGACCGGGCGCTACCGCGGCAACCGCCAAGCCTTTCCCGCTCTGGCCCTTTCCGCCGACGGCACGGCCCTCACCTGCATCGCTAACGATTGGTCCTTCGAGGATGTTTTCTCGCGGCAGATCGAAGCCTTTGGTCAGCCGGGCGATGTTCTGGTTGTTTTCAGCACCAGCGGTAAGTCGCCCAACATTCTCAAGGCTCTGGAAGTTGCTAAAAGTCGTAAAATGTTGCGTTTAGGGGCTTTAGGCAAAGGTGGCGGCCCGGCCCTGAAGCTCTGTGACCATGCGATTGTGGTCCCCAGTGACGACACTTCCCGCATTCAGGAAATTCATGGATGGACTATTCATGCCTGGCTGGAGTGCGTGGAAGCGATTGCGGTTGGAAAGACTTAAGGATACGGACTTTATTCTTGGAAAGGTCGGTTTCCAAAGGTAGGATTTAAGGTTCGCCTGCGGAACTTCGGCCGACTGCCGAGCAACCCCGCGGGTTACAAAGGAGACCGATTTATGGCCGTGGTGATTCGTTTGCGGAAAGAGGGTAAAAAAAATCGCCCTTACTTCCGGGTGGTGGTGACGGATAAGCTGAGCCCGCGGGATGGGCGTTTTCTCGAACTGGTCGGGACTTATGACCCCATGGGCAAAAATGAGGGCATGAAGCTCAAGCTGGACCGAATCGACCATTGGATCGGCCGGGGAGCCAAGGCCAGCGAAACCGTGGCCAGTTTCATCCGTAAGGCCCGCCGCGCCGCCAAGGCCTGAACCACCCGGTGAGACCCGGAATCCCATGCGATACTTTCTCGAAATGGTTCTGGGTCGTCTCGTCACTCATCCTGACGAGGTTGATGTCGAGGAAACCGGCGACGACCGCGGGATCCTCTTTCGCATCCGCGTAAACCCCGAAGACCTCGGCCGGATCATCGGCCGCAATGGCCGCACGATCGAGGCCATCCGCTCCCTCCTCAACGCTGCGAGTCGCGACGATCGGCGCGTGTTTGTGGAGGTTGAAGATGGAGAGGGGCCGGCATGAACATTGATCTCCTCACTCTCTTTCCCGCCATGGCTCAAGCGGTCATGGCCGAAAGTATTCTGGGCCGCGCCCAGCGGGCCGGGCTGGTCAAAATCCATGTCCACCAGCTGCGCGACTACACCCGTGACCGCCATAAGACCGTGGATGACCGCCCCTTCGGCGGCGGCCCCGGCATGGTGATGAAAGCGGAACCCCTGGTCGATGCCATCGAACATCTTCGCGGAGAAGGGGCCGATCGTGCCCATGTGATTTACCTCACCCCGGAAGGCAAGAAGCTGACCCAAGGCCATGTCCGCGAGCTTGCCGCCCGGCATAAGCGGCTCCTGTTGATCAGCGGGCACTACGAGGGGATTGATGAGCGGGTTCGTGAAGGCTGGATCGATGAGGAGATTTCCGTCGGGGATTACATCCTGAGCAACGGCACCCTCCCGGCTCTGACCTTGATTGACGCCCTGGTCCGGTTGATTCCGGGAGTGTTGGGCAACGAGGAGTCGGCCGGCACGGACTCCTTTGAGTCGGGTCTTTTGGAAGGGCCTCAGTACACCCGGCCGGAGAATTTTCGAGGAATGACGGTGCCGGAGGTGCTGCTGTCCGGACACCATGCCGAGATCGAGGCGTGGCGGAAGGAGCAAGCCTTGGCCCGAACCCGGAGCCGACGCGGGGATTTACTTGGACCGACAAAGAAGGCAGAAGTTACGATTATCAAGGAGGAGTCCGTATGAGCGCGAAGGTCATCGAAACCATCGAAAAAGAACAGTTGAAGGAAGGCCGGGCCGGTTTCCGGGTCGGCGACAAGGTCCGGGTTTTTACCCGGGTTAAGGAGGGCGACAAGGAACGAACCCAGCTCTTCGCCGGGACGGTGATCGCGCGCAAAGGCCGCGGGCTCAACGAGCAGTTCACCGTGCGCCGCATCAGCTACGGCGAGGGTGTGGAGCGTATTTTTCCGGTGCATTCGCCCCGGATCGAAAAGATCGAGGTGGATGCCCGTGGGGCACCCCGCCGGGCCAAGCTTTTCTACCTGCGCAAGCGGGCGGACATGTCCGTCAAGGAAGCGGAGTCGGCTAAAGGGAGCTAAGCCATTCCCCCGGATTGGAAAGCCGAACGGGCGAAAGCCGGCGGTGCGGCGGTTACGGGGGTGGATGAGGCGGGAAGGGGTGCTTTGGCCGGGCCGGTGGTGGCCGCGGCTTATCGTTTTTATCAGAGCGGCACCAAAGTCGATGGGCTGGACGACAGTAAAAAACTGACCCCAAAGAGGAGGGAAGAAATTTATTTGCGCCTGACCGGGGGGGAGATTGGGGTCTGGGCGGTGGGGGAGGCCTCGGTGGAGGAAATTAACGAACTGAATATTTTGGTGGCCAGCCAGGTGGCCATGCGGCGGGCCTTGGAGGCCTTGCCGCCGGGGGAGGGGGTGGTTCTGGTGGACGGTTTGCCGGCCAAGCACTTAGGGCAAGAGCACGTGGCGGTAGTGGATGGAGATGGCATCTGCCCCTCGATTGCGGCCGCCTCGGTCGTGGCAAAATTTTCACGGGACCGCATCCTTTTCGAATTTTCGAGGTCTTATCCTATATATGGTTGGGATCGAAATCGCGGCTACGGTACGGCGGCTCACCTTCGCGCCTTGGCAGATCACGGCCCTTGTCCGCTCCATCGTCGATCGTTTTTACCCGTGGGATCGCCGTCCCTGCCCGGCTTGGAGGCATCGCGGGGAAGCCGGTAGACATGGGGAGAAAGTAGCCGCCCGGTTCCTGCAGCGGGCCGGCTTAAAGATCCTTGTGCGGAACTACCGCCACCGCCGGGGGGAGGTGGATCTCGTGGCCCGCCATGCCCGTGAATTGGTCATGGTGGAGGTAAAGTCCCGCCATCCTCGCGCCCGCCTCGCCCCCGAACATTCCGTCACCTGGACAAAGCAGAGGAGAATTATCTCCACGGCCAACGCCTACCTGCGGGAACTGTGCGGTCGTCCGCCGGCGGTGCGTTTTGATATCGTGGAGGTCTGGCAGGCCACCGGGGAGATCCCCAGATGCCGTTGGATCCGGCACGCCTACCGGCTGGAGGATGCCGGGGTGGGATGGAGCCGATGAACACTTTCGTGCGCACCTGGTCCGCAACGGTGCTGGGGGTGGAGGCCTGTCCCGTGGCGGTGGAGGTGGATGCCGGCGGCTCGAAGGAAAATTTTGTGGTGGTGGGGCTACCGGATACGGCGGTCAAGGAGTCCCGCCAGCGGGTACGTTCCGCCATCTATAATAACGGGTTTTTCTGCCCGGCAGGTTTTATCACGGCCAGCTTGGCCCCGGCCGATCTGAAAAAAACCGGCCCCAGCTTTGACCTCCCCATTGCTTTGAGCCTTCTGGCCTGTGCCGGCCTGATTAACCGGGATCGGCTGGCCGAATGGATGATTGTCGGCGAACTGGGCTTGGATGGGGAAGTGCGGTCGGTGCGGGGAACCTTGGCTATCTCCTTGCTGGCCCGGGAACAAAGGGTGCGGGGTCTGATGGTTCCGGCCAACAACGTCGCAGAAGCGGCGGCCGTTGAGGGGGTCCGGGTGGTTCCGGTGCGCGATCTGCGAGAGGCGGCCGGCGTGATTGAAGGTAAGATGCCCCCGCCCGTGGCACTCCCCAATGGGCGGAACGGCCACCGAACGGAGGATTCGGGGCCGGACTTTTCGGAAGTCAAAGGGCAGGAAGCGGTGAAGCGTGCTTTGGAGATCGCCGCGGCGGGAAATCATAACGTGTTGATGATAGGCCCCCCGGGATCCGGCAAAAGCATGCTGGCCAAGAGGATTCCGGGGATCCTGCCAAAGATGACGTTGGAGGAGTCATTCGAAACCACACGGATCCACAGTGTGGCGGGCTTATTAAAATCCGAAAATTCCCTGGTCAGCCACCGGCCGTTTCGTAGTCCGCATCATACGATTTCCGATATCGGTCTGATCGGTGGTTCCGCCAACCCCAATCCCGGTGAGGTGAGCTTGGCTCATAACGGGGTGTTGTTTTTGGATGAGCTACCGGAATTTCGCCGCTCGGCGCTGGAGGTCTTGCGGCAGCCTCTGGAAGACGGTCAGGTGACGATCTCCCGGGCGGCGGGCACCCTGACTTTTCCAGCACGTTTTATGTTTGTGGGGGCGATGAACCCCAGTCCCCGGGGAACGGTCGAGGCGAGGGGCTCGATCAAGGCCTCCAAAAAGTATCTAAACCGGATCAGCGGTCCGTTATTGGACCGGATCGATCTGCACTTGGAGGTGCCGGCCATGAAGCATGAGCAGCTCTTGTCGGCGGAACCGGGAGAAGGTTCGGTATCCATCCGGGCCAGAGTCGAGAAGGCTCGTGGAGTGCAAACGGCGAGGTTTGGGAAAGGGGTCGGCCTTTTTAATAACGCGCAGATGGGGCCGAGGGACTTGCGGAAGTTTGTTCCCTTGGATGCGGAAGCGAGGGTGCTGTTGGCCCATGCGATGACGGATCTGGGTTTAAGTGCCCGGGCTTTGGACCGAATTTTGAAAGTGGCCCGGACCATCGCGGATCTGGCGGAAAGCGAATCCGTGCAACTGGATCACCTGGCGGAGGCGATCCAGTACCGAACCCTCGATCGGCAGCTCTGGGGTTGAGGAAGGAGCCCGACTGCCGCGGCCGGATCGCCAAGGCGGTCCTAGCAAAACTTTCGGGTTAGTAGGCCTGAATTTCGCATCCAGCCACGTGCACGACTTATCAGCGGGGAAGTCCCAAAACCTTCACGCCGGGCTTAAGGCCGCGGCTGGAGAACCAGTCGCGGTTAGTCTCAATCGCGTAGGCCACCTTATCCGACTTGCTTGCCACCCTCGTTTCCTCGAAAGGAACCAAAGGCAGGATCTCCAGAATCACGCCTTCCGCATCAAGAAAAGCGACATCCAAAGGGATAGAAGTGTTTTTCATCCAGAAAAAAGCTTTTTTCGGGGTGCCAAAGAGAAAGATCATTCCCCGATCGTGGGCGAGAGATTCGCGGTTCATTAGGCCCAAGGCCTGTTCCCCGGGAGTTGCCGCGATTTCCACCGTGAGTTTGTGGTCGCCGATCAGCAGTTTGGCCTCGCCCCCGGCCTGGATGCAGCCTGTAACCCAGACCGTCAGACCTAGAGCTAGCAGGACGGTTTTTTTCAATAGCGGGGCAGGGAGGGATCCACTTCCTCCGACCAAGCGTCGATTCCGCCCTTAAGGTTGAGGAGGTTCTTGTATCCCTGCTGCTGGAGAAAGAGCAGGGCCTTGGCGCTGCGGATGCCGGCCTTGCAGTGGATGACGATCTCTTGGTCGACAGGGATTTCCTGCCAGCGCTTGGGGACATCACCCAAGGGAATCAGGGTGGAGCCGGGGATGCGGGAGATTTGAAACTCGTGCGGCTCGCGCACGTCGATCAGGACAAAGGGTTTTTTGGAATCGATTCTCTTTTTCAGATCCACGCAAGTGATCTCGGGAACCTTGGGGCCTTCCTGGTGAATCGGGCCCTCGCGCGCTGGTGCCCCGCAGAACTGCTCGTAGTCGATCAGGCCGGTGATCGTCCGGTTCTTACCGCACATGGGGCAGTCCGGATTTTTGCGTAGCTTCATCTCACGGAAACGCATCTTGAGGGCGTCAAAAAGCAGGAGACGCCCGAGGAGTAGATCACCAATCCCGAGAATCAGCTTCACCGTCTCAATGGCCTGCAGCACCCCGATGACCCCGGGCAGGATGCCGAGCACACCACCTTCCGCGCAGCTGGGGACGCTGCCGGGCGGGGGAGGTTCGGGATAGAGACAGCGGTAACAGGGGCCTTGATCGGCCCAGAAAACCGTGCACTGGCCCTCAAAGCGGAAGATAGAGCCGTAGACGTTCGGTTTACCCAGGAGGGCACAAGCGTCGTTGACCAGATAACGGGTGGGAAAATTGTCTGTTCCGTCGACGATGACGTCGTAGGGGCGAAAGAGTTCCAGCGCATTATCCGAGCGGAGGGCGACCTCGTGCGTCTCCACCTCGATGTGGGGATTGATTTCGAGGATTGTCCGCTTGGCAGACTCAACCTTGGGGTGGCCGATGGTGGTCTGGCGGTGGATGATCTGGCGTTGGAGGTTGGATTCGTCCACTCGGTCAAAATCCACAATACCCAGTCGACCCACCCCGGCGGCGGCCAGGTAAGCGAGGAGGGGGGAGCCTAGCCCGCCGGTACCGATGGCCAGCACTCGGGCCGCCTTGAGCTTGCGCTGCCCCTCCACCGTAACCTCGGGCATAATCAGGTGCCGGGCATAACGGCGCATTTCCGGCGGGCCGAGGTGCAAAGCGGCCGCGGTTTCCTGGATACGGGAGATCAGGGACATCGAAAAACTATAACCAAAAGAGGGTGGGGGGTCGAGAAAGCGTGTGTCATCCGGTTGCCTGCCGAGACAGCCTTACCGGATTTAATGGCCCTGAAAAAATTCGCCCTGCAATTCGAGCTCGTCGCTGAATTTCGGCCGCTTTTCCACTTGGTCTAGGTAGCGGAAAAACTCCTCAGAAGTTTCGAACAGGTGCCCCTTTTCAATGTAGGAGTCGGTCGTGAACGGGCTGAAGCCGCCGCGAGGAAAAATCATGTAGCGGGCTTTCATATAATCCCGGGCGTGGCCCAGTTCGTCCATCATGCCGGTGGAGAGGGGAGGACGCTCGGGGTAAGGGTGGATGGCGACGACAGCGTGGACCTTGCCCACGTACCAGTGCAGATCGCGGTGAACGGTGTAGGCATAAATGGATTCGCGGTCGCTGGTGGGCACACCGTCAAAGTTTTGGCCGATCTCGATCGACTGTGGGTCGACGATGACCGCGTACTTGCGGAGTTGATGGATAATCCGGTTAATCTCCTGCCGCTTTTCCGGCGTACCGTAGCTCATCGAATAGCTGGCGTAGATGACCCAGGGATTGGGATGGGTGACGAGCTTGTAGAGGGCTTCGGGCGGTTCGCCCACGGCGATGACGTAGTGGGGGATACCCATATAGCGGGCCCAATCCTCGGAGAGGCTGACCTCCTCGTTCATCCAAGAAAGGATCTCGTAAAGGTTATGGTTGCGCTCCTTGAGGGCCTTGAGGAAAGGATCGGAGACTTGGGGGTTTTCCAGCTTCTGTTTGATGGACCATTCGGCGTCGATGAGGGTGACGATCAGGTCCGGTTTGATGAAATCGCGGATGATCCGCTGGTCCTTGAATTTCCGGTTAATCCGGTTCCACTCTACGGTGGCGGGGGCGCGGATGATCACGTCCCGCTGGTTGTGGCGGAAGATTTCGTATCCGATTTTTTCGTATTCCCGTTCTCGGGTCAGCTCAAAGACGTAATCGGTTGTGCCGAGCAGGCGTTCGAGGGGTTTTTTCCCGGCCTTGGTGAAGTCGTCGACGGTATTGTAGACCTTGATTTCGCGGTGGTTGCGGTGCCCAAGGGCGACGACCTTGCGGATATACTCCGCATCGTCCATACCCGCGACCATTCCAGTGACGAGGGCTCGCATACTGAGAGTATGTCAAAAAACCGATAAAAAGCGATCTCGTTGTGGACGTGGTTTTTGGGCGAAAAAATTTGGCCAAGAGCTTCTTTCCACCTGTCCGCTTAAACCTTCCGCCAAAAAGGTGGCTAGGGCCGGAATCGAACCGGCGACACGAGGATTTTCAGTCCTCTGCTCTACCAACTGAGCTACCTAGCCGTAAAAGCAAGGGAGGAGCCTAAAACAGCCTCGTCTAGGTGGAAAGAGCGGTTTGCAGGGAGGGTTAGGGATATTTAGTATAAATCTATGAGCCAAGAGACCACGGTACGTCCTGAACTTTACGTCAAAATTTGCATGGCACTGGCAGCGGTGAGCCTGATCACCATCGCTGTTTGTCAGGTGATCCTCGTGACCCGACCGCCGCAGCAGCCGATAATGCGGCGGCCGGTGGTGCCGATGGAAAACCGGATGATGCAGCAAGGCCAACCTCCCTTGCCACCGGGTATGATGCCCCCAGGGGTTCCGCAGGGTCAGGGGATGCCAGAGGGGATGATGCGACCGCCGCAGGGCGCTCCCTCTGGACAGGTCCCCGAAAAGCCGGTCAAAAAGTAACCCCCGGCGTTGCCCCGGCTGAGGGGTGTCGCTAGACCTATCCGATGGCCGGGAAGTACAAAGTTTTTGTCACGGATGGGGTATCGCCCAGTGGGGTCGATGTGCTCAAGGCTTGTCCGCAGATCGAGGTCGTCGAAAGCCCCACGCTCAAAGAGAAGGAGCTCATGGAAAAGCTCAAGGGTTGTGATGCCCTCGTGGTCCGAAGCCAGACCCAAGTCAGTCAGGCGGTGCTGCAAGCCTGCCCATCGATTCGGGCCGTGGGCCGTGCTGGGGTGGGGGTAGACAATGTGGATGTGGACGCCGCCACGGAGCGGGGGGTGGTGGTGATGAACACCCCGGCCGGCAATACCATCAGCACCGCGGAACAGGCCTTCACGCTGTTACTGGGCTTGGCCCGGCATCTCCCGCAGGCCCATGCCTCCATGGCCGCCGGGCAATGGGACCGGAAAAGTTTTCAGGGCACGGAGTTGAACGGGAAAACCCTCGGCATCCTCGGGATGGGCCGGATCGGCGGGGAGGTGGCGCGTCGCGCCATCGCTTTCGGGATGCGGGTGATGGCGTACGACCCATATCTGTCTGTGGCCAAGGCGAGGAGCCTTCAGGTGGAGTTGATCGACCGGATCGATGATCTTTTGCCGCATTGCGACTTTCTCACTCTCCATCTGCCGATGACGGATGAAACCAAGGGAATCCTGAGCGAAGAAAAGCTGAAGCTGTGCCGCAAGGGGGTGAAGATCGTGAACTGCGCACGCGGGGGGTTGATTGCAGAGTCGGTCCTGCTGAAGGCGCTCGAATCCGGTCAGATCGGTGGGGCCGCGCTGGATGTCTTTGAAGAGGAGCCGCTGTTGCCCGACCACCCGCTGCGCAAGGCCAAGAAGATCATCCTCACCCCCCATCTGGGTGCTTCCACCGCGGAAGCGCAAGAGAGCGTTGGCATCGAGATCGCTGAGGCGATCCGGGATTATCTGACCGAGGGTGCGGTGCGCAATGCGGTGAACATTCCCAGCGTGGATGCACGGACGATGGCCAAGCTGCGGCCGCAGATTGATTTTGGTTTTCGCTTGGGGCGTCTGCTTTCGCAGATCGCTCCGGCCCGGTGCGATCGGTTGAGCATCAGCTATGCCGGCAAGATCGGGGAGGAGGAGACGACTCCGATCACCCGCAGTATTCTCAAGGGTTTTCTCTTCGGGGCCGGAGGGAAAGAAGTGAATGAGGTGAATGCGCCGAAGATGGCGGTGAACCTCGGGCTGAAGGTCAGTGAAAGCAAGCAGGCGGAGCCGGGGGAGTACGCAGAGCTGATTTCTGTCCGCGCCGGGCAGGACAGCCAAGAGGCAGAGGTAAGCGGTACTTTTTTCGGTACCAGCCCGCATATCGTCCGGATCAACGACCAGTGGATGGAAGCGCGGCCGGAGGGTTATCTGCTGCTGATGGAAAACAAGGATCGGCCCGGAATTGTGGGCTGGATTGGGACCCTTTTGGGCAAGCATAAGGTGAATATTGCGAGCATGACGTTGAGCCGGAGTGCGCCGGGGTCCAAGGCCCTAAGCGTGTTGAATCTGGATTCCGAGCCCGGAGAGGCGGTTTTGAAGGAGATGCTGGCGGACAAGGACATAACGGCGGTGCGGGTGGTGAAGATTTAGTTTTAAGAAGGCTGCCTTCGGGCAACCTCTCCTAACATTTAGGTTTACGGTTACGTTTAGGAAAAAGACGGTATGGGCGTTATTCGCAGAGAGTTATCAAGATATCTGGCCTTGTTCAAAGTCATTGATCTTCAATACTCAAATCAGGTGAAAGACATATTTCTTCAAAAGTTGTTCACATCGTGGTTCTGGGGTTGTCCGCAACCGTTCAGATGAAATTGGAAGGATTTTCAGGAAGTCGGGAGGAGATTGCCCGAAAGGTGGCTGAAGCTTTGGCAGGTCTCTACGAGGAAGCACAGGCGGATGCCAAACCATCTCGTTATTTCGGAGGTCGGAAAGCGGCGTGGGCAGTTTTGGAAAAATTTTCGGTGCAGGGATATGCCGGCACTCGAAACAAGCTACACGGAAACGTCTCCCGGCTTTCCTTTTATATCCGGCACGGGGTGTTGGGGCTGCGGGAGGTGGCAGAGAGCATCCGGGAGCGATTCGGGGAATCGTATGATGCCGCCAAGTTCTGGCAGGAGCTAGGGTGGCGGCAGTTCTGGAGATTAATCTACGCCAGATTGGGAAATCAGATTTACGAGGATCTGGAAACGGCCAAGGTGCCGTTGGGGAAGGGTTTATCCGAGGAGTTGCCGGAGGACATTCGCCAGGGCCGGACGGGGTTGGTTTGCATGGATGAGACGGTGCGGGAGTTGGTGGAGACGGGGTATCTGCACAACCATGCCCGGATGTGGTTTGCCTCCTTCGTGATTCATTTTCGGAAGCTGAGTTGGAAGGCAGGGGAGAGGTTCTTTTATCGGCATTTGTTGGATGGGGATCCGGCCAGTAATGCGCTTTCGTGGCAATGGGTGGCCTCGACGTTCAGCCATCGGCCGTATCTTTTTAACCGGGATAATGTGCAGGAGAACGGTGGAAAGAAATGGTGTGAACGGTGTGAGGCGAAGTGCCCGTTTGCCGCAACTTATCCCGAGCTCGAGCGGAGGCTCTTTTCCGCATGAAGACGCTGGTGTGGCTCCATGGGGATTCGCTTTCGGAGAGGGATCC
>JACCDW010525296.1_pt1 | contig 13560 bp, 19 predicted proteins | sample 7449781 | NCBI WGS metagenome assembly JACCDW01 (sample SAMN15323449, study PRJNA562643) | freshwater metagenome | isolation source: river surface water | place: USA:Blue River Watershed | collected 2017-08-18 | reverse complement strand
TTTTACGTCGGTTGAAAGCTTTTGCTTGATCAAAATAGTTCTTCCACTCCAACTTTTCTTTTTCGGTTCGTTCACGGTTTAGATAACCCTTGAAATCACCATTATCATCACAACACGGCATAGTCAATATCTTTTCGTCATCGTTCATGTACTCAAACGTCCAAATGATTTCGTCCAATATTTCCTCCCACCGTTCAGGTGTAATGCCATCGCTCGGATACGTATGTCGAGTCATTTTCTTGAAATGCTTCAACCGTGGTAAAATAAACCGTGTGAAGGTACAGTCGAGACTCCAACATTCAGAATCAGCAACACCATATCGCCATTGTTGGTACTTGGTGATGAACCACTGTTTTACGGCTGCATACCGATAGTATAGACGCCATCCATATGGAATAGTGTCAAGAATCTTATCTCCCCACTTGCTGGTTCGATACCAGTCATCAAATTCACCGACAATCTCCACCTCAGTGGGTACGTTAACTGCTTTTATGTGAGGTATATCCGAACCGAAATCGAAATCAAATTCTAATTGTTGTGACATAACAGTATATTAGGAGTCAGGGGCTAATATGTCAATAACTATTTGTGCCGATTGTAGACCGTTAATGTATCTTCAAAAAAGTTTGTCCGAAACGCATACGTCTTGATCAACGAATTCCAAACGTATTGGGCTTGTTTTGAGGATCGATGATACCTAGTGCTGATTTTGTAGTGGTTTTCAAGTGCGGTCAGATACAACATTTTGCCGAGTCCACGACCACGATACCTGCTGTTGACTTGGCTTACCGTCACAAAGTTTTTGTGGTTGGTAACGTCAATGCCAATGTATCCTTCACGTTTGCCATTGATATACAAACAGTATTCGACTGTTACCAGTTTGTTGCCTTCATAAAAATTGTCAGTCTTTATATCGATTAACATAAAGGTTTTTTATCAAATCAACTTTGTATCTACCTATATATTGATTGACATTGGTTAAATGTCGATTTAATCTCTAAACATGAGCCCATCGAAACCATTTTATGTAAGAGGCGTCAAATTATCGGTTCATAATTCTAATCTCGTTAGATTTTATCATGATTCAGAAAACGTTGACGACGAACATCAAATTTTATTTGATAACATCACGCAATACTTAATGGACGAAGAGTTTATCACGGTTCACAAGTGTAGAGTTGAAATAATTTGCAAATAACTGTTATGAATTTAATCAAGTTACCTATCGGAAAAAACTTCCCAAACATCGTAAACGCAATAGTAGAAATACCCAAAGACAGTAATGCAAAGTACGAATATAATCCAGAACTCAATATGTTTGTTCTGGATCGTTGTTTGATCAGCAGTATGCGATATCCTGCTAGTTATGGCTTTATTCCACAAACTCTCAGTGATGACGGTGATCCTTTAGACATTTTGGTATACAATACCGTTCCAATTCTGACCGGTACATTGGTTGAGTGTAGAATTGTTGGTGGTTTGTTAACTGTAGATAACGGAGTTCCTGATTATAAGGTTCTTGGCATTCCTCTGTATAATCCCAACGATTACGAAGATATAACCGATATCGATGAAGTGTTCTTGGATGTTACCGCTGACTTCTTTACTCATTACAAGAATAACAGCAAGAAGTCTAAACAAGTGGTGGTAGATGGATGGACTAACAGAGAAAATACATTAAAGGTTGTAACAGATAAACATAACGCTTATCGTGACAATCTCACTCGTATATCTTCAATTCAGGATTCTCGTATCCAAATTTCTTAACAAGAGATCCAGCTCTAGCATTTGCTTCGTCTTCAATAGCACCACCAACATCCTGAACCGGTTGGTTTAATTTACCATCCTCGTTTTGTTTGTGGTGTACAAACTCATGCGCAATGCTTCTCAAAACGTCAGCCAAACCTCTGTTCTTAACATAGACCTTGATATCAAAGTTCTCAGGATTGTAGAACGCATATGTCTTGAGAGAGTCATCACGTTCCATGACAAGATGAACTTTGAATGGTTTGTTGAAACCAAGTTCACGCTTTACAAACTGAATGAACTTAGCGATGGCTAATTTCTTTTTATTTGGCTTTTTCACTCAATATAAATATCACTTGGTACTCAGAAATTGCTCTATTTTTTCCATGACCCAATCTGTATTCTGAATATCGGGGTCTACATTGATCCGATTATTGCGGTGAAACTCATGAGTGGGATATCTAACTTCACCGGTTATATGTTCGTTTTCATATATCACGGGCTTCTTCAATCCTTCTGCACATACGGTGATTGACGTTGAGTTGCCAAGATGAACTTTGGCACCATTGATCACTTCACAAATATCCAAGAGATTTGTATAATCCTTCCACGCAACAATCTTACCAGTGTGTTCAACAAACGATTCATACTCAGATGACGTTCCCAAAAACAACATTTGTTTGTGGTACTTCTCGGCAATCTGTTTCCAAGGAAACTTAGGATGATTACGTCTGGGTACTCTGATTACAGTTATAGGATGTTCACGTTTAACATTGCTGTACAACCATGGTGTGTTTGCATCACTCTTGTTAACAACGAATCCACAAACCTTGACTGGTAGATCTGAAAAGTTTAGATCCGGGGTGACAAAGATTTCCTTTCGGAAATTGTTTAGGTTGTAATCAATCTGTTCAGGACTTCCAAACACAATTTGATGAAGATACGGTTGCCGTTCTAGTAATGGTCTAACAAACAGATAGTCACGATAGGATAACTTTCGATTTGGATTTGCTAGTAATTCAGTATAAGGATCAAACGTAACACGTAGATCATTACCAAGAAACAAATTCGCTAATGGTACACGACTTATTGCTTTCAATCCGTACAACAAGTCTCCGATTTCTCCTGAATGGTAAAATGTGGGTATCATTGATTTCGTTCGATAAAGTTGTTTTGTGTCAATCTTGTTCTAGCGTTTGGATCTGTCAGATCATACTCAATATGTGACTCTCCGTTGATTAGGATCTTTAAGAACTTAGCATCATTCCATTTGCACAGTGGAAAGTAATGCCATTCGTTGAGACGTAATGTGACTCTTTTAAATGTGTTGTTCACTATACAGTCTATGATGCTATCTCGTCTATCTTGGTCGTTTAAGAACAAAAACAGTACGTCATTTTCAACAATTGGTATTACCCACGACAACACTGAAGTTTTACTGTTACGTGCACAGTACTTTGCTCCTATCAATCCTTCTTTTCTGATATCATCTGGATTCTTGTAATACGGATTTTTTGTATCCATGAAAAAGATACGGGTTAATTCTTCAACCAAATATAGGTTTGGATAGTGTTCAGTAAACTTGTTAAGAAACTTGTTTTCATCATACTTCAAATCATCATAACTGTAGTCGTTCAGGTTGAATGCAAAGTAAAATCCAATAGGATGTCCGTGAACGTTTGTGTATGCTACACAACTGTGGTTTTTAAGTATGTTGACGTTGTTGTCAAAAAACTTAAAGTCTTCTACTTCAGAATCATATTCCAAATAATGTGCATACTTGTATCCTGCCATTTTTGCAAATCCAAACCCAAACAATACAAGTTTGTAAACTGGCAATAGTGTCGTATATGTACGTCTAACATCCTTTGAATGAATTGTGGCTCCGGGTAAACAAGTATTCCATGCCAAGTATTTGTATTTGTCATCATACAAAATCTTGTTTTCCTCATCATAGATGTAGTACTTACACTTCTTTACAATATCGTTTGGAGTTACAGAGTGTGTAATCAATAATACCTCTTTGTTTGCCACATGAAGTTGATTGATCAACTTACGTAGTAACTCTTCACGTTCAGTGTCGGGTGTATATGCTGATACAATGTATACTTCGTCACTCATATTGTTTTGTTAGTTCTGCGCATTGTGTCGATCTGTCTTTCAAATATCGCGCAGGTGATCCTACATAAATCTTATATGGCAAAGTATCTTCCTTGAGTAATGTCATTGATCCCAACGCACATCCTTCAGCCAATTGTGCTCCGGGTAATAGAACAGATCCACATCCTACAACCACGTATTTATCAATAAAGACTGGTATACTTGTGACATTGGTGTGTTTGGAATCAACCATAGGACTGATCAAGTATTCACCTGAAAAGTCATCTGTTGAGGAATACACCGAAACTCTGGACGATAATACCGAAAAGTCTCCAATGAATATATTGGCTTTACCAATCAATGAAGTGTAACATGCAATATGAACTCGGTTTCCAATGTTAATACCACCGTCTCCAGCACTCAATATACAGAAATCATCAATACGAACATTGTTTCCAATAGAAATGTTCTTTGCGTTATATATCGATGCCTTGTCTGAAATCAATACGTTCTTACCATACGAGTTCAGACCAAGACTCTGTAGTTGTTGTTCAGTTAGAAACGCCATATGGGTTAGTGTAAATCGGAAACTTACTTAGATCTGGGTACGGCATTTCCAAATCTTCATTGTGTTTGGGTGTCTTATCCAGATTGTAGAACTGATTCATCAACAACAATCCTCTTGCTGCCAATTCAGGCATCATGTAAAAGTTCCAACCCAACATATCGAAGTTGTCATCGTGGTATGAACATTCACGTCGTCCGCTATATCGGGCACGTTTGAACCAGAGATAGGCTTCGTAGTTGTCGGTCAAGATAGCACCACCCTTACTCAACTTGAATGTCTTGTATGGACCAGTAAAGGAAATGCACATGTGGGTGTTGGGAATATACATGTTGCACGTGAACCTCAAGGCACTGTCCCAGACCTTCGTAGGCTTGAGTTGATATGCTCCCTTGATGGTTTTACCTTCCACAGGTTCAAACTTCACCTTGGCCCCCGCATGAATGATTTCACATGGTACTGACGGATAGGTTCGACACGGAATTGAAATCTCTTGTCCACAAACCTTTTCGTACATTAGTGCCAAAAAGATTCCGTTACTTGCGTTATCCACTGTAACAACATATGGTGCTCCAGTGTATGTTGCTAGTTCCTTTTCAAAGTCTTCTGTGATTTTGTAAACTCCATTTGCCATAATTAGTAATAGTTTTTGTATGGGTGTTGAATTGATCCGTCTCGTATCCACGGGGAACATTTATAATCGTAACCCAATAGATGAAATTGCACTGTTAAGTTGCCATCTCCAACACACGAAATGATACTTTCTTTGGAAAGTGTTTCTTGATATTGTCGGAGATTATCAATGATGGTATCAAAGTTGTCAACAAAAATACTTGTTCTAAACATTGAACCACCACACATTCCGTAGTGCCAATTGAATTCTCTTCCGGTTTTTCTAAGAATAAATCCGGTCAAATACGAATCCAATCTAGCTGAACATGGACCCATACAGTCAAAGTCTTCAGTGATTGTGAATGCCTTTTTGACATACACATCATCTTCCATGATCAACATGTAATCAGTTTTGCAGAGTTCACACGATTCTTTGATTCTTGTATAATAGTTGACGAACATATCGACGTTGGCTCGCCAATATGCATTGTCTCCAGTTCCATAGTTTCTTACATCGGAACGTCGATAGTGACAGTATTGTGATGTGTATTCTGAAAAGTCATCACCGTTGTCTGAGTAGATAACGTAGGGTGATGTTGGAAAATGCTCTCGGAAGCTACTATATGCAAACTGAAATGCCTTTTTATTATAGTAGGATTGATGATATACACCGAGAGTTTTCATTTATAACATTTCAAATAGAAGAATCTGGACTTGCCCGGTCCACATTGAGTTTTACGGAACTTACCCGTTGGCTATTAACTGATTCTAAACTAGTTGAATCTTGTTCTTTAGTTCTGCTGGAACAAATTCGTCATTAACATTGCCGCATGATGTACAATAAAAAGTTGGAATTGGAAGATACGCATCACGACCTTCTGGGTTGACCAACGCACTGACCTTCCTCAAGAATACTCCCTGACTGAAAGTAGTGTTACCACACTTTTCACATGCAACTTCACTGGTTTGTTTAACGTCCACGCCGGGACCACGTAACTGGGTTTGATTCATTATTTTACCTTTTGTTTAAGAATTTCTCTTACCATACGTTTGATTGTATGTTTGAGTTTTTTTAACTTAACCTTCTTTGCGTTAAGAAAACCTTGATCAACGATATCCATATATCATTCCAATGTCAATAGATATTTGAGTTTATTTAGTTCTGCGATCATTTCATCACGAATATTCAATAGATCCGTGTCATTATCTTTAAGCGATTTTGGTAATTCGTTGGTTAGAAAATCAATCACACTATCAATAAATTCTCCTGGCTTTTTATCAGTAATGTTTGCTAGATTGATATCAAATCCATCCTTGCTTGCTACCTTACCGTACTTTCCCATGAATACTTCAACAAAGTTATCCATTAGACCGTCAAGAGCGTCATATGCTTGACCAAATGCTTGATGTGCAGCATAACTGTCAGTTTGCCAGTGATAGACATGAAGTTGGTGTGTCGTTGTGAGTAGTACTTGTACGAAATTCATAATGTCAATAAATAGATGTGTGATTCTAAATGTGTCGCTAAATTGTTATGGTTTATATTTGACTTTTTATATTTATTGACGATATGGCACAGATACAAACATTTCCTTTTTCAAAACTGGTTGATCCAGTCGATCTTAAGGCCTCTCGTACAACTGCACCTGAAACTATCAGTAACATTTCTGGTGCATCAACCTTACCTGAGGCACAATCAAAAACAAAAACGTTCAATGGTAGTCTCTACAGAGAAGTACAGACTACACCGTTGAATCCGTATTATGGTCCAAACATCATAGTAAACTTACCAGTAACTTCAGCAATAGCTTTATTGGGTTCACCATACGAACTAAACGTAGAGGTGACCGGTAATCCTATTAGTGAATTTATTTATCAGTGGTATCGAAACGATGTTGAGTTCAATGGTGACGCAAATAGAACAATCAGTACCAATCCATCTGGATCGGTATTGACTATTGCAAGTGCATCATTGTTTGATAGTAACGATACTTACAAGTTAAGAATCACCAATCCATACAACGATCCAATTGGTACAGGTGAATATATTGATAGTACTACAACTAGAATCTATACCAACGTTGAATTGTATCACCCATATGTTCTGTTTACCGTTGTAGGTGCTATTGAACAAGAAACAGGTGATGTAAACCCATAACGCTGAATCATTTTAATCAACATGAAAGTTCAAATTAACTCAAAACTAAGTCGTCATATCACATCTTCATTGGAATCGATGCGGTTCATCGTAACCAAGAGTCCTACCAATTCAGGATCAAGTGCGCCGGGATACACATCTGTATTAGCAACCTATGAGAGTGGATCATATGAAAGCGATAAAAACTATGCCGTTGCCACTATTTCAGGGTTGACTCCTAATAGCACCTATTACTATTGGTTGTATCATGATGTTACTGATGAATACATCAAATATACAAATAACACTCAAGGATACGAATTATCATATCTTGGTACATTCAAGACATATCCAGTCAGTTCGTCAGCTTATAGTTTCAGTGCAAGTTTTGCAAGTTGTCAACAGAGTCTAACAACCGCTACGACTTTTGATAAAATCAGTGACTATAAACCAAGTGTGTTTATCCACATGGGCGACATGAACTATTGGGATGGTGACATGGAACCCGATTCTCAAAGCAATTATGAAGACGCATTTGAAGTCTCAATTGCATCCGGTTCTGTATATTTTTCGCCACACGCTCCTCCCACATATTATAGTGGTTCTTCACCAAACTATATGCCAAAGATGTTGAGAAGCACCGCACTTGATTACGTATGGGACGATCACGACTTTGGTGAGAACAACTCAGACGCTGGTCACGTCGATAAAGCATTTGCATCTGCTGCATATCGTTTGATGTTTCCACATTATGAGTTGGTTGCTCCGTTTGAAACGTATATGTCAGGTTCCACTGAACTACAACATCAAGCAATTTATCACACATTTAAGATTGGTAGAGTCAAGTTTATCGTAACTGACAATCGTTCTCAAAGAATGCCAGTTAGTAACACAGACGATGAAAACAAATACATCTGGCCACCCGATCAAGAAGAATGGTTTAAATCACAATTAACAGATACTACGTGTCCAGTTAAAGTGTGGGTTAACAGTTTTGCGTGGGAAAGTGATGATACAATTCCAGATTATACCGGCGATGACGGTTGGGAAAAGTATACCACATACCGTAGAAAGATCGCTAACTACATTAGTGAAAATAGTGGTTCGATTGGAAAGTTGGTGATCTTGAGCGGTGATGCTCATATGACCGCTATTGATGATGGTACCACATCACCATGGTATAGTGGAAGCCGTCCAAATCCTCCAGTGACCATTTATCAATCAGGTCCATTGGATCAAGGTGGAAGTCGTAAAGGTGGACCATATATCTTGAATGGTGCTGACATCTGGAACAATAGTAGTATCTCGGTTCGTCAAGACAATGGATCTTACAACAACTATATCACTAACTTAAGTTCATCATATATCACCTCCAACAATCGTTATGGTTGTATGGAAGTATACGATGATCTAACCAACATCACAATGTCACTATATTCACGTAGCGGAAATACTGCCGTTACTTCAAGTGCAGGTGATTACAGATTCCCATCAGTGAATGGTGAATACAAAAAATACCGTATGGTGTTCAATACCTCTGGATATTCAGTTGGTTCCGGTGGTTCGGTGATTCAAACATCTACGTTGGCATCATTCTAACAGATTATACACAAAACGGAAGAGCAAACACTCTTCCGTTTTTTTATGCGCAAATGTCTATGTATTGATCAAATGAAAACAAAGTTATATCGTCATCCGAACATCGAAGTTAGAAAATCACATATTCATGGATACGGAGTTTTTGCAACTGATGATATTGAATCGGATACCATTTTGGAAGAAGTTCCGTTTATAAACATACCACAAGGTGTTGCTCACGATTATGCATTTTTGTTTCCAAGAGGAGGTACACCAACTGAAGAAACCGTTGGAGTCAAAAATGAAATAGTGTTGGTATTTGGTTATGCATCTTTGTATAATCATACCGACTTTCCAAATGCTTCATGGAAGACTGACGTATCAAACAGGTTGTTCGTCTTTTTTACAAAGACGCATATTAAAAAGGATGAAGAGATTACTGTGTATTATGGACCGGACTCTTATTGGGCAGAACACCCTCACGTAAACAAACAATAAAAAACCACCGTTTTACCGGTGGTGTGATTTACATTTTGTTTAGTTGATCAAGTTTGGCTTGAAGTTGGTTCTTTACAGATCCAAGATCAATTTCTTCAGAACATTCACATCGTTTTTCGGTTTCATATACTGATTCACCGCACATTGGACATGAAGATTCTTCAATAACTTCAGTGATGCTTTCCTTGATTAGTCTTTTAAGATCATTGATGGTCATATCCTATAAATATAACCACCACAAAGATTAAATCAATTAGTTGGCTCTTCGTACTGAGTTTCAAGTTGATTCAAACGTGATTCCAACTGAGTGATGTAGTCCTGCATACGAGCGATCTGATTCCACAATTTGGCATTATCCTGAGACTGTGGTTGATCAGACTGTTCATTTTCCAATGCACATTCAATATGATCAGTGCCAAACAAATACTCACAGTCAACATCAAATGTAGACTTGTTGCAGTATTTACACTTCCAATTGTTCTTTGTATTCTCCTGTTCGATTGCTTGGATTCTATCCAATGTATCCAAAACCTCTTCGTCAGTTTCACAATTTACAATATCACACATCCAGTCCGTTAGACCATCTTCAGTCTTGTCGTTCAATGAAGGAATAAATCGTGCCAATTCCTTTTCGATCAACAACTGGTACTGTTGTACTTGTGTCTTTTGTATGTTACGAATTGCTGCTGCATATTTGATAATAAACACTTCTTCCAACTTTAGCTTTCTCATATTATTTTCCTTTCGATTAGTGATTCAAACCACTTTCTGCCGTCTTTGGTAAACTTGTAATCCCAATGTAGAATATACTTACTCAGTAATTCATGAACCATTGAGGTCGCATAACCACGACGGCGGTGTTCATAGGATATATTGATGAACTCAATATAAACAATTTCTCGTTCAATTCCTATTGAATAGTACTTACAATAACCCACACATTTGTAATGGTCTTTGACATGACCATATATATCACATGAATACTCATGATGATCTAAATCGTCATTGTAGCCCAAGTATTTATGTGTGAATTTGACAGGCCTCATTCAACTAAAAAGAACTCATTGTATGAATCACCTTTCTTACACAACTTAAACTCCCAAACGTTATACTCAAATCGTTCATAGTCATATCCATGTTGGATATCTCTACACAACTTCTTGATGTTCAATTTCTTTTCATTGTTGGTCTTGATGATCTTCGGCGTAATATTCATCGAAGGACGTTTCACAACATGAATCGTAACAAAGCTAGAAACTTCATCCACAACACGGTTGAAATCCAACCACACCCAAGCATAACAATTCAAGTTGTTTTTGCTAAGAGTAATCAATCCATCAGTGCTTGTTGTGCCTTTAACTTCAATGATATGTTCATCATTGATTCGAATATCGTTGGTGTCGCCATTTTCTTTGGGTCTGGTGACTGAGTAAATAGGATACGGAAAATCAACAAGGATATCACGTTCCCTGATTAGAATCTGTGTAAGTGTTTCACTCACTTCGCTAGAGAAGTTCGACGACTTCATCTTGAAATGTGCATTCAAGTTGTACTCGTAATCTTCCTTACGACGTTCAATAAACTTTTTTATATAGTTTCGTATTTCAATTTTTGCTTCAAAATCATTCATCGAAGTAATCGTCATATCTAAGTGTGTGAAAGTCAAGAAAAAACCCCCGAATTACCGGGGGTTTGATTATTTTATTCCATAGACATAAACTCAATTGTTTTTATAACGATTGGAACACCATTCTTCGGTGGCACAAACGTCAACGTCAAGTTGCCATTCTGTGACACTTTGACAGGTTTTAACAAAACGCTGAACGTGTGTTTTGTCTTTGGATCTTTATTGTCTTTGCGGTGTTCTCCATCCAACATACGAATACGTCCAACACTGGTTGTAATACCGTTTCCGTCAGTGAGCTGAATATCAATTTGATACTTTCCTGTGAATGTGATTGGTCCGGTTGTTACATCAATTAAAGCCATAGAGGAATTTACTATTGCTTTGTATATTGATCCTTCTAACTTTACCTCGACAGGTTGATTTGATATTTGTTTTCCAACAGCCACAACGATACGTCGATTCATGTTCATCGGTTTAGTAACCGTCAACTTATTATCGTAACTGATATTATTTGACAATCCAGTCATGATGTTTTTGACACTGACAGTAACCCAAGAACCATCGATATCGGTGTACTGATATGTTTGTTGACCCCACGGACCATCCAAGTCAGGCATTGGTTGACTATACATTGAGAAAATACGATCAATGTTGCAGTGGTGCATGTAGAAGATAGGATCAAGAGCTGCATATCGTAGAGTTCCCATCGAACGGTTCTTACCAATACGAGTTCCAACCCAATCATGACCATCGTTGTGTGGATTTTGTTCAAGCAATCCTTGTCCGGTATTGCGATCAATGGTTGATCCACCACCAAACTGTTCCCATGGAGCATTCAATATCTTGTAGATGTATTCGGGACTGGTGTAGTATAGAACATCCTTGACATGGTTCTGGGAATCAACCGTGAGTTCATTGTTTGGATCCATCTTTGGCTTAAGAAGAGTGGGTCCACGATTGCCGTCGTACAACGCTGTGTTGTCGAAACCAAGATTATCAGCGTTCACCATGTTCTCTTGAGTTAGATCATAGCCAAACAATGGACTGGCAAGTCCTGATTGTTCACGCAAACGAGTATTGGGAATTTCCTTGTGAGTCATCCAGTCCCAGTATGGATACGCAAACTTGGAACCATCAATGTTCAACTTGGTGGTCAAGATATTGGCAAGAATACGTTCCAAGAAGTAAATGTACCCCCTATGCCATGGGAGGAAGTACCAACTCCAGTGAACTTGTGGATTGTTATCACCAGCCTCAGTGCAGTGGTGGGCATGCTGCCTACCGTAGTTTTCCCAGTGAAGCGGACTGTCAGTGGGCATATCGTTTCGCATGTAGCCTACAGCTTTACAGAGAGTACGAAGTTCTTCGTCGGTTAGATCATAGAAACTCTTACGAACACGTTTTGGATCTTTTGAGAAGTCAAACGTTGACGTGGCTTTTACGATTTTTGCTGGTGGATGATTGTGTTGTGCTGCGTTGATGTTGAGTCCGAGGGCAGCCGAACCTATGAGACCCGAATTGAGAAAATTACGTCGATTTAGTTGCATAACTCAGTTTACATAGTGTGGGCAGATAATGAAATTGTGGTATTTATTTTCTATAATGTTTGAAACGTAATTCTGACTATTTATACCCATGACTGTACAAGATTTACGTAATTTGATCATTGAATGCTTAATGGAATCGGATGTTCCGGTTGGTGGCTTAGTTGGCCGTGTCAAGTTATCTGGCTGGGCATTTGACGAAGAACCAAATCCGTCACTACAGTCTGAATTAAACAAAATCGTAGACAAGTATGTTCGTACACTTGATATTGACGTGTTTGTATACACCAAACACATCAAGTTAAAGACACTGAATGCAACAAAGGATGCCCCAAAAGGAACTGGCTCGTCTTTTATGCGTGAACTTATTCGATTTGCTGATGATAACAATTTGGTTATTGTATTGACTCCAGCAGTAAAAGGTTATGGTAGTGCTGGATTCAAAAAGACATCCAGTTATCAAAGATTGGTTGATTTCTACAAGCGGTTTGGCTTCAAGAGCAAATATGATCGTTCAAGTTATCGTCCAAACTATCCAGAAACAATGTTTAGAGATCCTAAATCATCTAAACAAGCCAATTAATGCGCTTTAAGCATATCATATTAATTACTATATACTGAATATAGCCAAAAGAACAGTGATATGCTTGTTGCGCTTGATGTGCTTGCATCAGTACGGTTATAAAAAACGCATGTCAAGTTAGAATAATTTACTTAGCATAGGTGCGTAAGAACTTAGTCGAGGATCTGTTAGAATTTGATTCTTCAGAAAATCAAAGTATTCTTTGTTTCCCACCATTACTTTATTTGCTTCTCCCACGTCGTTGTATTCAAAAGTAATAGTTCCGTCTGCGTTTACGTCTTTGATTTGTGCACCTCCAAACACATTTGCTGGAATCATAGTTTTCAATGCTTTGAACAATATTTTACCAGCTATTCCGCCGGGAACTCTCATTGCCTTGAAGTTTGGATCCAAACGTTCAAGCATTGTAGCAATATCCAAACTTACAGCACCCCAAATTGCTTTTCCAGTATAGTTTGTGGTCATCTCTCTGAAGCCACTAATAACGCTCTTAGGACTTCCTGCCGTTCCTACCAATTTGACCATGCCACTACGTTGTTCACGTACAGCAACATATCCATGGTCATCACC
>JACCDW011835515.1_pt1 | contig 13561 bp, 24 predicted proteins | sample 7449781 | NCBI WGS metagenome assembly JACCDW01 (sample SAMN15323449, study PRJNA562643) | freshwater metagenome | isolation source: river surface water | place: USA:Blue River Watershed | collected 2017-08-18 | reverse complement strand
CATCTGACCAAGATCATTTTTATACTGTTGCTGCAATTCTAGAATACTTCTGGATTGCATTTGTTCTCAACAACCCAACAATTACTGGTCATCGTCCAAAACAATAACAAAGAACAAAAGGAACTTTTATGTCAACTCTCGTTAAATTTAACGAAACTCTACCACTTAAAGTGGTCAAGCTTCTTGTAAAGCTTGAAAACCTTTCTAATCAATTGAATCTTACTGCTGATATATATGATGAAGATCTTTCTTCTTCTGTATCAGAAGTTGATTCTAAAATTATTGATCTTATCTGCGAAGCTGAAGAATCAATTGATTCTATTATTAAATTTGTTATTAACAACTATGACAAGGAAAATACAAATGACTGAATTATTTTATAATCAAATTTTATCTGAAGATCCCTTTGTTAAACCTGAACAAACTCTCAAACTTTATATTGAAAAAAGATTGAAGCAAACTTTTCCAGATAAAGATTATGTTTGTTCATTGGACTGGTCTATTATCAACTATCAAAACACCTATAAACAATCTAAGTATTGTCAAGGACCTAGTTGGGTAATTGAATCATGTTATGAACCCGATCCAAACAAAGATTGTGAAGAGGATTGTATGTATGTTTTAATTCATAAAATAGATTCTAACAATGTCATTTATGACACTTTGCGATTTAATACTCCCATTGAAGCATCTATTGCTCTTGAATGGCTGATTATGGGAGGTTATTAATATGACTATTGACCCAGCTTATTTCATGAACTTTGCTAAGTGCAAGAAGAACAAAATTGATACCAAGTTTTTCTTCGCTGAAGATGTAATTGGCACTAACGAAGCAATTCGTTATTGCCAAGACTGCCCTGTTAAAGTCCCTTGTGGACAATATGCTATGGACAATAATATTACCCATGGTATTTGGGGCGGTCTTTCAATTCGTGCACGCACAAAAATTAAGCGTGAACGTAAACTAAATCATACCATTCATCAGTAACATGTACGACGAATGAATCATGACTGACAACTTATAACATCCACGACGAATGAATCAACCTCTCGGATTTAGTATCATCAATTTAAAATGAATCAACAACAGCAATTTGTAGCATCGAAAACAAATGAATCATACCCCTTAACACTAGCAACAACGACGAATGAATCAACAATGCAAATCAGTTTCATCGATCAGGAATGAATCACGCAAGGTATTTTGTATCATGATGACAAAATGAATCAACAGCAGCAATTAGTAACAAGAGTCATGAATGAATCACACCACCCGATAATAACATCTTCCTGAAATGAATCATATCAATCAATTAGTATCATCACCGCTAAATGAATCACGCAGTACAATTTGTATCAGATCTGGTAAATGAATCATTAAAGATAACTTATATCATGAAGAACAAATGAATCAAATCCGGAAATTTGTATCACCCACATCAAATGAATCATACTCAAAAATTTGTATCACCTGATTCGAATGAATCATCTATCCATAGCGTACCATAGTTTAAGAATGTCTTTTAAAATCTTTTTTTAATAAGGCAGTAGTTTATAAATAAAAGAAGGGCAACAACAGCTTTAAGGAGGCTTATATGCTCAGTATCAACAACAAACCCAAGGTTCGGTTGAAAGCCATGCGTGGCGGACCGCTCCGTTCTAACAATGATTATCAGTTTGGCTTTTACGACATCGGCGTTCTTCGCCATGCTCTTGAGCACGCTGACGCAAATGGCTACCGTATTGCTGCCCTTCCTATTCCTCGCAATGTATTTGAGCGAGCACAAGTTGAAGCAGTGATCTCTCATCCTAGCGTTCAATATGCTATTGTCGACAAGAATAAAATTGTCGCTTGCATTATTGACGGCAAAGAAGGATGGATGTCAGTACTCAACGACATGGGCTACCATGTCAAGGGCGGTGGCAAAACCGCTAAGCGTATGAAATCATTTCATCGCGCAACTCTCATCAATGCACACTTTGATCATCTCAACATTAAGTGGGTAGAATCAGATGCGTACTCACGCTATGATTTCTCCACTGGTTGGGCTGATTGGGTTACTGAAGCAAAGTCCCGTCTTCTTGACGGCGGTATCGTAGTTTCTTCTCGATTGATCCAAGCAGGAATTGAAAATCTTCCTGTTTATGAACCTCATAATTCTTTGGATCAAGCAGAGTACTATTACGATCCTTCTTTGAAGGCTCAGCTTGTCAAGCATCTTGGCTATTCCAAGGTGTTCAACGGTCGACTCTTTATTCCCGAAGGTGTACTAAAAGGTCAAATCTTTGTTTCCGACAATCTGCCTGCAGACATTGATGTAATATCTTCTCGCGAAAATCTTAAGACCGAAGTTTCATACTCCGGTGGTTATCGGCTTCTTGCCGAGCCACAGGGTCCTAAGTCTCGTGTTATTACCGATGACCAAACCGTAATCAATCTTCCTAAACTTTTCCGCAAATCCGATATGGAAATGTGGCTTAAGGAAGAATATGAAAAGATGTTCCAGCTAGCAACCGAAGGTAAGCTTCTTACCAACTGGAAGTCAATCATGCTTCGCAATTTCAATCGTGATCGTCAGTCTCCTGAAGATCTCGAGGCATATGCGCGAATTAGCTATGTTGGCTACCGTTGGGTTGCTATGGGTCTTTCCATTACCAATTCTCCTTGGCTATTTGAGACGCTTGCCGTTTCTCATGCCAAGCCCCTTGAGCATCGCATTCCCATTCCTTGCGCAGTTTACGAGCAAGTAATTCCAGAATCGCTTGCTCGCATGATTGGTTACGAACTTGAAGTCGAAGAAGGAACTATTCGCCGCTTGAACGACATTGGCGTTCATGTGGTGAATGACTTCGACTGGCTCGAGATGTACGAAAGCCACGGTGGTCACGACGAAGATGACTTCTTTAAATTGTTTTACAGAACAATTCAATCCGGACCTATGGACGGATCAAAAGTAGTCATTGTCGCTCGTTCACCAAATGGCTTTGGCGAGTACAGTATGTTCCGTTATGTTGAAGACGAATGGTATCCTACATGGACTAAGTCAAATGGCGAAGTTGTTTCATTCCCTGAAGTGAATGGACGCAACTGGCCTACCAGACTTTCTCATGCTATTCGTTACGAACAGGTTTCCTATGCTGGTTTGCCCAGCGATCATAACCCTGTAAACGATCGTCCTAATACAGAATTTTATTCTGTTGCTGACGTTATGGCAGACGTTGACACCGCAATGAACGGTGGCAATGTTGGCCGTTATGTTAATGCCTGTATGTTGCATTCTGCAACTATTGGCAAACATCGTCCAGTTCAGTTGTGTTCTTTGGAAGCTGCTATCGACGGCTGTACTCAAACATCCAATGCTGATGATCGTCTTGCTATTGACGCCGAAGCTTCTATCATGATTGAAGAAGTTTTGGCATCTAACAAGCCAATCGATCATGACCTCTGGCATGGACGATTTGCTTCACTTGCAATCAAGCATCCTGAAGTAGATACTTATGAAGGAAAGCTAACTCAGCTCAACAAGCTATGCGCAGAATACTTTGATGCGTATTGTAAGCGTGTTGCTGACTATGCTCAAACTCATGTTCATCCACCAGAAATTGTTCACCAACTTGGTCAACGACTCTATTACCATGCTCAGCCTCTTCTTCGTCAATTCCGTATGGATATTTTCAATGCGAACTCGCTTGACAATGTCCAGTCTACCGGATCTTTGAAACGAGAAGAGTGGGAGTATTTGTACACTTCTATTCTCAACTACATTGAGAATCGATTTGAGAGACAACAAGACAAGTATGACTTTATCTTGGCTTTGTATTCTGTCTCTACTACAAATCCTACCAGCAGCGGTAAGGTCACTGACCAAATTGTATTGAACCGTATTGTTTATCCATTGCTAGAGAAGGCTCTTCAGCACTATGGTGTTGGCAATAAAGTAATTGTCAATCTTGACAATGGTTCGGTCAAAATTAAAGAGATGTCACCTTCGTCTTGGTCATTCACTGACGAAGATGGCAAGCTCCACACTTTCACCGATCCACTGGAATACCAGAACTTCCACGCACAGTTCTCTCCAGTTGTCTTTACAAAGGCAAACACCGAAGCTCCGAAGCGTCGCACTAAAGCGATGTTCTAAACAATCTGCACAGAAGTGTAGCCCACGGGTATTTACTCCCGTGGGCTACACCGACGGCACACCACACCATCAGGAGACATACTATGTCTACAATATATTATAACACAAACAATTACGATATACTTACTCTTCATTCTAAAGTTATGAAATCAATTTCTTTAGAATATTTAAATTATAATAAATCCCAAAAGATTCTTTATAAAATGGGCAGACTTACTAAGTCTGTAAAAAATTTTATTTTTACACCTCAAGCTTCAGCTATGGCCCTTATATCTTTTTGGGCTGCATTTATTTTAACTTATTTTTTAATTACTTTAGCTATTAATACAGCTTCTGCTTACGTTATTTTTGGACTCATATTGTTGATCCATACTCACATCACCTTTGATGCAGTCGACGCTCTCATCAAAGAATCGATGTCTAATTATTATAGTTTAGGAATGTAATATGTCAAAAGAAGAATCAGTTCTACATTTTACTGATAAAGAATCTTTTAATAAATTTATCTCTCACGTGCACGACGATGCTTACGCTGAGTATGAAAGATTCGCTACTTATTTTGCTGAAACAATTAAGAAATGTGGTCCAGATACATTTCATACTACTTTGTCTTTCTTTAATTCTTCTAAAGAATTTGTTGGCGTCATTACATGCAGAGACACAGAAGACAAAGATGACTTGTATCTTGCAATGTCTGAAATGCTATATGTCCCCATGTCTATAGCATCTGCTTTGTTTATTGTTGCTAATGATGTAAGAATTCGCAAGATGAACAAAGATACTAACGAGATTGATCCTGACGCACCATCTCAAGATGCTTTAACCGTCACTTATGTTAGTGACGAATACTGTATAGTTTACACATGTCCTTATGATGTAGATGAAGACAACAATGTACATTGGAATCAGTCTGAATCTTTTGTTTCAAAGATTGCTACATCATCTGAAGATCTTCCTATTGGAGACATGGTAGAATTATTTTTTGTGTATTCACACACTAATTCTGTTGGACCATTTACTCCGGAAGAAATATTAAATTACCTTAACCATAAAGGTTATAGTTTTAAAATTATCCATCCAGAAAACCTTACAAAGAAAACGAAATCAATCGGATTTCTTGTTTAATTATTATGTTGTTAAAAGAAAAAATTCCCCCCACTAAGAACGAACAACCTGTTCATTCTGAAACTTGTCTTTCTGACAATTCCACAATTATTTGTGGTACCATTATAGAGCTTGATTATATATCAACACTTGAAGAAAAAATGGTTATTGAACCATATTATGGAGACATAGACCTATTTGGTTTTTAATATGACTATTCAACTGCGCCCATATCAACAGGAAGCTCTTGATTCTATTGTTCATCACAATACAAATGGAATCAATAAACAACTTGTTGTTCTTCCAACGGGTGCAGGAAAAACCGTTATTTTTTCTCATTTACCTTTAATCAAACCTGATTGCCTACCAATGCTAGTTCTAGCTCACAGAGCAGAGTTGTTGGATCAAGCCAGAAATAAAATCATGGCTTCTAATCCACAACTCACTGTAGAGATAGAACAAGCAGAACGTAAGGCTGGTAAAGTAGACGTAGTCGTAGCATCTGTTGCTACACTAGGTCGCAATGGTACTCCTCGTATTGAGGAATATCCTAAAGATTATTTTAAATCCATAGTTATAGATGAGGCTCATCATGCTGCTGCTCCTTCTTATAGAAGAGTTATTGATTACTTCAGTTGCGATTTTGTTTTGGGCGTTACTGCTACGCCGCAAAGAAGCGACTCTACAAGGTTAATTGACGTATTCCAAGAAATAGTATATTATAAATCTATTCAAGATTTGATTGAAGACAAATGGCTTTGTCCACTTGTTGGATTCAGAGTCAAATCAAATACCGATATTTCTCAAGTACAAATTACGAATGGCGATTATGCACAAGGTCAACTGGAAAACATTATTGATACTCCTGAGCGCAACGCTCATGTCGTTGCCGCTTATCGTGATTTGGCTCCTAACAAAAAGGCAATCGTCTTTGCAGCTGGAGTCAAGCACGCAGAAAACTTGGCCTTATCCTTTCGACAAGCGTCGGTAGAAACAGCCGTAATCGTAGGTACAACTCCTCGAGAAGAACGAGAGGATATACTTGCCAAATTTGCGCAGGGAACGGTTTCGGTTATTGTAAATGTTGGCGTTTTAACTGAAGGCTTTGACGAGCCATCAGTTCAAGCTATTATATTAGCAAAGCCTACTCGATCTGCTCTGTTGTATACTCAAATTGTAGGTCGAGGAACTCGCCTACATGAAAGTAAAGAACATTGTATAATCATCGATATTGCAGACACCACAAAGGGGAAGAAGCCTATTGGCCTTCCTACTCTCCTTGGTCTGCCACCAGAATTCGATTTACAAGGACAGTCTCTTACAGACGTGGCAAAGAAGTTTGAAGAACTTGAAAACTTCTGTCCAGGTGAAGCTGTCCGTGTTCTTAATCCTCAAGATATTGATCTAGCATATACAAGAATTAACTTGTTTATGCCTCCTCCTCCAAACTCATTTGTACAAGAATTTTCCAAATTGGTTTGGGCTGAAATTGGAGAAGATGAATATCATCTTGGTCTTAGCAACAACGAGTCCATGAGAATCAAGTGTGATACACTTGGTCGCTGGAACGTAACTGTTCATGATAACCATGCAAAAACAACTCGCCTTCTTGGCGTAGTCTCTGATATCAGAGAAGCTTTTGCTAGGTCAGATAAATGGGTTCAAACCAATAGATCTGCATCTATGTCTTTGCTAGACTCTTCTGCTGCTTGGAGATCTGATTCTCCAACAGATCCCCAAAAGAAGGTCCTCAAAAGAATAGGTGTCCCCATTACTTCTGACATGACCAAAGGTATGGCTAGCCAGATTATATCCAGATATTACGAGAACAATCCAAAGCCTAAGTGGCTACAGAACAAGATAGACTATGGCAAGAGAAAGTATTAACCAGGAATATTTTAATCCTAATGATTTTATTCCTTACCCTTATACTGCATACAATTACGATCTATCTTCTTTTATTTCTGGCAAAGATAAATCTTTTTTAGCTGCTGCCTCAAAACTCGCGCAAACATCTGACAATAGATTTAAGATGGCTTGCATTGCAGTCAGGGCTGGATCTGTGTTAGGTGCAGATATTAATGTTACAAAAATATCTCCATCTACACCTCCCAATAGATTCAGCACTCATGCAGAAATAGGCGCAATGAAAGCTTGCTCTGATCCAACAGATGCAACTTTATACATTGCTAGACTTAAGATAGACGGCACTGCAGCAATGGCAAAGCCTTGCTCTTGGTGCATGCAGTTTATTCAATCTAACTCTATTTATAGAGTTGTTTACACTACTGATTTTGATTATCCAGAATCTTTTTATATATCCTCTGTAGAATGGAATTATAATGTACTTAAAGCTTAAAGCTTTTCTTATTTCAACGGCAGTTGTTTTTTCTGTTTGTGCCTACAAAGTAGATACGTCTCAAGCAGAAACATGGGACGTAGCTCCTGCTACAGCTCCAGTTGTATTTAAAACAACACTTGCTACTGCAATTCCTTTTATCGGAGCAAATGTTCCATTTGAATCTGGATATAAAGGTGCTGGAAGTTCACTTGTAATTATTGATACAGGTATTGAAAAAGCTCATCCATTCTTTCAAAATCGTGTTATCCTCGAAGCATGCTTCGCTAACAGATGTCCTAATGGTCAAACATCTATGGTTGGCCCAGGTGCTGCTGCACCAGTTCACTGGCATGGTACTCATGTAGCTGGTATTGCAGCAGGATCTGGTTCCACTATTCGTGGCGTAGCTCCAGAAGCTTCTATTATTGCAGTCAACGTCTTTGAACCTTCAGGTGCTGCTTATGACAATAATATTATTAAAGCTCTTAATTGGGTTGCCACTATTGCTTCTACTCATAACGTAGCAGCGGTCAACATGTCATTGGGTGGATCTCAATCTTACAAGACTACTTGTGATGATTATATTCCCCAAATGACTTCAGCTATTAAAGCTCTTAAGGATATTAATGTTGCTACTGTTATCTCATCAGGTAACAGTTATGCAAATGGCATGAGCTCTCCTGCTTGCATTTCCCATGCAGTAAGCGTTGCAGCTACTTATTCAAATTCTAATCTGGTTACAGATTTTTCTAATATTAGTAGCTATACAACTATTGCTGCTCCTGGCAATGCAATTAATTCATCCAAGCTTCTTGGATCTTTTGGCGCAGCCTCTGGAACTTCTATGGCTTCTCCATTTATTACTGGCTCTTTTGCTTTGCATAGAGCAGCTTATGGGGTAAAGCCTGTTGATCAAGTTGTAAATATTTTTAAAGCTAATTCTCAAATCGCTAAAGATACATATACTAATATATCAATTTCTAGAATTCATCTTTCTAATGTATTTACAGGAACTCCTGTTCCTACTACATCTACCACATCTACTACTTCTACATCAACAACATCTACATCTGTTCCTTCTCCTACTACTACCACTCCTTCTCCTACTACATCCATTCCTTCCATTAGCACTACGACTACTTCTATACCTAGAAACGTTTATATTCCAAAACCACTTTTGCTTGAAGTAAACGGTCTACCTAAGACATATGTATGGATTAAGTATAGAGATCCTTATATGAATAAGTCATTCATTTCTTATTATCTTCTTACCTGTAACGGAATTAACCAATATATAATTCCTGTTCAGTCTCCTTATTCTTTGCATTCTTACAAGTTAAACGTTCCTGCTTCAGCTATAGATTATTGTTATATGCAAGCAGTTGCTACTAATGGTAGCAAAACGTTTCCAACTACTGTAAAATATATATATCCAAAGAATAGAATCTCTTCATCTTTAAACATTTTTAAAACACCTAAAAAGAAAAATGCTAAATCAACAAAGTAATTCAGAACAATTTATTTATGCTATGTCTGTTCCCATTTTTGGTGTTCCAGAACTAGTTCATAAAACTTTGTCTGATATTATTTCTTACACTTTTTCTAATTCATCAAATATATACACTCTCAACCTTAATGACCAATATTCTATGATGGTTTCATTAAATAGTTTTTTTTCATACGATACCTCAAATCACTTTGCAACATCTTTTTATAGATTATATACAAATAATTATTCTAAAATAATTCATGGTCCTGTTATAATATTTTTAAAAGAAGATCCCTCTCTTATACCATATCTTCTTTTGGAAGAACTTAATTCTTTGATAAAAAATTACAAATGAAAAAACAACCTTTAAAAATACAAAAAACAAGAAAAACATCCTCACAATGTTATGATTGTGGGATTGTTTCTGGTGAGGTAAATAAATCAATTAAATATAATGTTTCTCTCTGTATACCATGTTTACGAGAAAGAATCATTTCCAACATAAAGGACTAATATATGTCTCTTTCAATTACACTTACATCGGAAGATACCAACAAACTTATTGACACTGCTCATCTTTTGGATCTACTTTTTACAACCTTAGGTCCTAATGATACTATCAGTGTTCCAACTACCGTAGATACTTCTTACAATTATACTTCTGAAGAAATTCGTGAACTTTCTTCTTGGTATAAGAATATTGTTCAAGTTTTAAGGTATAATAATTACGATGTTGATCTTTCAAATGATGAAGATTATTTAGCATCACTTACTGCTTAGCTAATGCCCGAGTGGCGGAATAGGCAGACGCAGGGGGCTTAAACCCCCCGGATCGCAAGATCTTACCGGTTCAAGTCCGGTCTCGGGTACTCAAAATAAATAACAAAGGAAATATAATGACAGAACAATTCATTCCACATCCTCCTTCTCCTCAACCAGAAAAGAAGGATACTGTAACATTCAATAAGAAGAATCTTGCTATTGCATTTCTTGCTGTAGCAATTGCTTTTTTGGCAATTATTCTTCTTGCTTCTGGAAGCAGCAGCACATCACCTGATACAACTGAAGCTCCTGCTTTAACTGCCCCACCTGTTACTGCACCTCCAGTTAACAAATACGATGCTTATGTAGAGCACGTATATAACAATTCAGGTCAAGCCAATAGCATGACTCGTGGTAAGCTCATTGAATATGGTGACATTATTTGCGAAGCATTAGATAATGGAAACTCTATTCCTTGGATTGTAAACTATCTTTCTAACGCTTCTACCGGTCAATCAGATACAGAGCTTTACGCATCTATTATTTATGGAGCAATCACTTATATTTGTGATGAATATAAGCCAGCTCTTAATGAATATCTTGCAAACTAACATGGTTAATTATCCTCAATTATTTTTAGTTTCAGTAGCTTCTTTTGCTGTAGGCCTTTGGTTTGGAACTTTAATATTATGTTAAAGATTAAAGCTTTTTTATTTGGATTTGATTATGCTGTTAAGCACTACGAAGAGATCCAAGATCATCATTGGCATACTCTTCCTGGTGCTCACTGGCATGATCAATCAACTCAACGCTTATATCGTAAGTCCATTTTTATTGGACGCAAGTATATGCAGTATCGATATGAAGTTTTAACTCTTGCTGTTTTATTGTTTACAACATTGTTGTTTATGTTTACTTGGTAACTATGCCTGCTGTACATAATAAATATAAATCTACTGCTCCTGCCGATGCCGTCTATATTGGCCGACCCACTAAATGGGGTAATCCATTTGTTATAGGTCCAGACGGTACTCGGCAAGAAGTAGTTCAAAAATATAAAGATTATATTTTATCTAATCAATCTTTACTTTCTCAAGTACAAGAACTTCGTGGCAAAGATCTTATCTGCTTCTGTGCTCCACAGCAGTGCCACGGAGATGTTTTAATTGAATTAGCTAATAAATAATTCTTTCCCAGATAGCTCAGTTGGCAGAGCTACGGACTGTTAATCCGTTGGTCGTAGGTTCGAGCCCTACTCTGGGAGCTATGAAACATACAGAAATTCTTACTCAATCTTTTCACCTTCTTGGTAAAAAAGTTGAGCTTATTTTTACAGATGATAAATATACTAAACTAACTTCAGGTGCTCAAGGTGTTATCAATTTTATTGATGATGCTGGCACAATATTTGTTAGTTGGGATGATGGTTCAACACTTGGTCTTATTCCTGGTGTTGATCGATGGAAGGTTTTGTGGTGAATATTTTTTTTACTACTCGTAGCAACGACGGCGAGTATTGCGAACACACCACAATTGAATCAGCTTTAGAACAGTTTGTTTCTTCCGAAGGATATCGTTTAGATTTTCATTTCAAAGACGGCCGTACTCTTTCTGTTTATCGTTCTGAGTATAACGAAGACTTTGATGATAAAACTATAAAGCTATATTCTCAGTCCAATGTACTTCCTGCAAAGTCTCAGGTCATGTATTTTAATGCTATAAGTAGTGACGATGAATATACTAATCTAGTTTATTTAGATAATTTTAGGAATTGATATGCAACTTTTTATTATAATCTGCGCAGCTTTTGGCACTGTTATTTTAGTAGAATGGATTAAAAACAGGTAATGTATACTAGATTGCATTCTAAACCCAAGCTTGATACAATTGCTCACACCCTTACTCGTTGTGGAATTGTAGTTTGGAATGGGATTCCTGAACAAATTGTTCGTGATCTACATACTGCTGGTTATAAGATTAAAAAGCGTAAGCGGTTTAAATCAATTAAATCTAATGTAGATCCTCGCAGGATTCCTAAAGCCAAACTACAATCCCAACACGAAAAGAATGACGAGATTTATCTTTAATGATAATATATGTAATTACAGCTATTGGTGCACTATGGGGTGTACTCACTCTTATTGGTCTTCGTGAAGAAGAAAAAGAAATTAAAGAGCTTCTTGAATCAGCTCGCAATGCAACTAGACAATCCCACGGATCTGAATAAATTTCAATAAGCGCCTTTAGCTCAGTTGGTAGAGCAGTAGACTTTTAATCTATTGGTCCCGGGTTCGAGCCCCGGAGGGCGTACTATGACAACATACAGTGTTACAGCAATTATTGGTACAACGTACATTTCAGAGATTATTCAGCTCGATACTAATCTTTCTCCAGAAGATGAACTTCAGTTAGCTGAAAATACTCTTTTGGATAAATGGAATGATATGTTTAAATATAATTTTGATGAGCTCGCTGATGAAATAACATCTTTTACTATTGCGGGCGATCATGATAAATGATTTAAATCTTGACAATGAACTCCGTATTGGAGATATTGTAGGTAGTACTAACCGCATGGTTATTCTATCAACCAAGAAAGCAGACAGAATCGCTGGAGATTCTTATGCTGTTTGGGTTGCTATCTGTCACAAAGATGGTGAGCTTCATCCTTACGTAGTATGGGATGTTATTGCTCGACCTGAAGGTTTTGCGGCAGAACATGGCGACTATTGTTCCACTATACAAGAAGCTATAAATGCTTACATAAAACGAGGAGGACAGTAATGAAAGTTAAATTTACTGTTGAGATTGAAGCTGATATTCCAGGTGAATTCCAGAATGATAAGCTAGCAGTTACTCTATTACAAGAAGAAGTAACTGAACTACTATCTATTGGCTGCGAATACGAAAAAGAAGATCAGCCTTCAGTTATGTTTTTATCAGGAAAAATTACTCAATATATACCAGGAGCAGGTAAACTATAATGTGTGCAGGATCAATTGAACAGCATGATCTCGATCAGCTTGAGCGGGAACTTGAACAAGAAGAAGCAATAGAAAAATACAAGAATAACTATAAGGTATCTTTTGCTACCTTTAGCTTGTTGGTTCCTCAGCCTTCTGCTGGAGAATAATATGTCAACACAGATGCCTGATTACGGAATTAACTTTAATTCTTCAACTTCTACAATCTCTTTTGAAGAAGCTCAAGAATCTGGTGAAACAATCGCCCAACGCTTTTTAACTGAACAAATTTCTGATTCAAATTATAATCATGAGCTTTCTGCATCTCAGCTTTGGGCTGTTAAAAAAGATGGTAGTTTTCATCTATTGTCTGCTCATCCTGATGTTTATGAATTGCTTGAAGATAATTTTAATCTTTCTAATTACATTGGAGTAATTATTCACACTACAGGATGGGCTGCTCCATTAGATGAAAATGGAGAAATTAACGGAGCTCCTAGTAAGCACGTAGACCGCAGACGTGTTGCTCTTGCATCTTGTGTGACTAACAATTCTGTTGGCTCTGCTTTGTCTTTTGCTGATAAAGAAGAAATGGTTCTTGATCCAGGTTCAGCTACTGGATCTTTAGCAGAAGCTCTTTTAAAATTTTGGGAACAAAACTATATTATTTCCACATTGTATTTTGATAAGGTTCATAATATGACTACTATTGATTTAGATGATCTTGAACCCCAAGAGCAAGAAAAAAATATTTTAGAAGAAT
>JACCDW010037909.1_pt1 | contig 13564 bp, 8 predicted proteins | sample 7449781 | NCBI WGS metagenome assembly JACCDW01 (sample SAMN15323449, study PRJNA562643) | freshwater metagenome | isolation source: river surface water | place: USA:Blue River Watershed | collected 2017-08-18 | reverse complement strand
TTTAATTTTGAGATTATTTTATCAAATAATGTTTCAATAAATGTTTTTGCTGAAAGTGATATTGGTGTTGCTTTGTATGCTAATAAACATAAATTAATATTTTCAGGAAATACCAATAAATCACAATATTCAGCTTGTTCAAATATATTATCAAGATAATCAAGAAATTGACTGAAATCTTTACAGTTCTTTGGATTTAATTGAACAGCGCATATTTTCATTATGTTGGTATTCTTCTTCTGCTAGCATCAGTATCCTTGAAAGCCAATATCCAACCTTTACGAGCAGTGCCATCAGCAGTGGTATAGTTTAATGTAAATCCAGGTCTAGTGTCATAATTAACTAAACTTGCTTCAACTATGTCGGAAGGAGTATCTCCACTTGACCTTGCTAGTGCTAACAATTTTCCTGACATTTGTGAAAATACCACTGAAGTTCCAGCTGCATCTTCATCTCCAAACGAAATACAATACTGTCCTTGATTAGAATAAACAAAACTAGATCCAGCCGTTACGTTAATTGCAGCATTGGCAGCCAAGGTAATCGAACCTTGGTTGGTTACTGTGCTTATAGTGCCAATTAAGGAGTTGCTAATATCATATAATTTAAATCCTGGTGCATATCTAAAAAATGAAGTACCTGTTCCTGTAACTGTAGCACTTGCAGTGCTTGCAGATATTGTACCGACTCCATTAAAATACACAGAATCATTACTTCTATTGCCTCCAAAAAATTGTATAGAGTCAGCTGCTGGTGAAGTATTCGCTCTTGAATTGTCTGTAGTAGCATTTACAGCACCACCAATTAAAGTTTTAGGGACAAAACCTGTTGAGCCTAAACTTGAAAATACATTTCCTGTGGCTGTAGCTGTACTTAAGTCTACTAATGCAAAATCTGTAGGGGTAGAGCTTTTAATTGCTAAAAAAATGAAATTGTTATTTGACCCACTAGCAGAGTCACTTGATGTTAATGTAAATCCACCAGTAGTTATACCAGACATAGTGTGAGTATAAGGGCCAACACCAGTACCCGTAGAGTATGTTACTATTGCTGAAGGTGCATTTACAGACATACAGTCAACTGATCCTGCAGCATTTTCATAATGCCAATATACACTTTTTTGTTTTTCTGGAGACCTTGTTGCGGCGCCAAATGATATTCTGCAGTCATCAGTTAAACCAGTATTGAGTGCACTTACAACAGAAGCTCCTATTACTACATCTGGTCGAAAATTCAATGCTGAATATGTGGCTGTTCCACCAGCTGTACCTGCCATAGGCACAGTGCCTATACCAACAGTGAGATCATCTCCGCCAAAAAAAGTTACTATCGCTTCAAGATGCCCATTTGTTTGAGGAGCTTGATTTGTAAAATTAAATTCTGCATAATCTGTACCAAAAGTTACACTATCTACTCTGTAGTAAAGGGTTCCAGCATTAGTGTGCGCGTTTATGGCTCTTGTATTAAAATTCTGTCTTCTTCCTAGTGTAGTGCCTTGGTTGTCTACAACTGTTATATGAGCACAGTGTTCCAAAATAGTAGCAGAGCCATCACCTAAAGGTCCAACAAATCCTATACCAAGATTTCTTTGTGCAAGTCCAGTGTCAAAAGCATCAGTAGCAGCGTTGACTTCAGCATACATAATCATACATGCTTTTGGAGTGCCAAAGCCAGGTTCAGTTTCTACACGCACTATGGCATTATCAGCTTCAGTCGCCCAAAATCTTCTTCTTACAACACAAGTTCTCATATTATTATTTTACAAAACATTATGAAGTAGTATCAACTATTGCTGTTATTGTAAAATTTGCATGAGTGGCATTCAAAGTTGTAAAGTTGACTCTTAACTTATCACCCGATACAAAAGTAGTTCCGTTAGCAGAGAATCCAATAGATGCTGATGTCACAAATGTTTCACCCATACCTACACCACCAATATTTAATGGTCTTAACATTACATTAGCAGTTGAACCTGTGCTTGATGTACTAAAAGCACCAGTGCCAACACCAGCATTCCACCCATATTTTTCAAGAGTAATTGTTGAAGTTCCAGCAGATAATGTCTCTACTCTCATTTGTACTCTTCGTAATACATAAGTTATAGAAGAAGTGCCATCAGCTACATTTTCTGGAAATCTGAAGACTACAGAGTCTACTCCAGCTGCAGTTGGTGTATACCCAGAACAGAATGTCACCATAAATGGCTCAAGATGTGTAACCGAAACTGCACTGTTAGTTGCAAATGTTGATACACCTATACCAACAAGAGGCACAAAAGCCATGGCTCCCGTGTTATCTGAAACAAGAATAGAAGTACCAGCACCAGGAACTGCAGTTGGGAGAGTTAGAGTATAGTTGGCAGCATTTGCGCCAGCTCTTACTCCTGTGAAAAATGTATTACCTGAGTTTAAGAATCTTAAACTTTGAGCTAATCTCAAATCAATATTAGAATTGATAGAAATTGCAGTTCCTGCATTGTTGATATACATAGTATCAACTGAAGAAGATCCAATTGTAACTCTTAAGGCATGTGCAGTAAATGTTCCTAGTGCTAAATCACCATTTGCAGAAGCTAAAAATGAAGCATTTGCTGTTGCTAAACCTTGAGTTGTAGCTGCCCACCCTGAAGAGTTAATTCCAAAGTCACCAAAAGTTGCAGTGTCTGTAGATAAATCGTTAGTCACTACCACATCAGATGAAGCACTTGCACCAGGATTGTGATTATGCACCATAACTTGAGTATAACCATTAGCATTACCTACAAAACTAGCAATAAGGTTAGTCGTGGCAAAGTCTAAAGTTCCACCAATATGTGCAGGTCCGAATGCCCACAATGATCCGCCTATACCGACACCACCAGCTACAGTCAATGCACCTGTTGAAGTTGAACCAGCTGAAGTTGTCGATGTTACTGCTAAACCTGATGTAGAAAAAATATCTGTTGATGGATTGTAACTGAGCATTGGATCTATAGACAATGCCGCACCTGCTACTGTTGTAGTAGCAGGGGTAAATAAGATCCTATGTATAGCATTTGTGGTACCTTGAGTTACATTTACATTAGCAGAGGTTGTACCTGAACCACTACCACCACCACTTGAAGCAACCCAAGACATATTTCCAGTAGTGTCAGATGCTAAAACTGAAGTACCTGTGCCGGGATAAGCACTTGGCAAAATATAAGTTTGACCAGCACCAGCAGCTGGAAATCTAAATACTGTGTAATTAGAAGCACTTGTTGAGCCAATTCCCAAGCCACCCTTAACACTCAATTTGTGTTTAGGATCTGTTTCTCCAATACCAACTACACCTGTATATTCAGCAATAACTACAGTGCCACCAGCGCTAGACCTAAGCATTGGTAAACCAGAAACATCATTGACTGACCAAATAGTACCTACAGTAAGGTTACTATCAAGAGAAAATACTTGACCTTCGTTACTAGTAAATGATAATGTGTTATCATCAAGTACTTCAAGAGTAATAACAGACGAACCAGCTGAAGAACCAGTAAACACAATTTGAGGTTTAGCTGGAGATGGCTTGTTTTTGTTAGTTGTTATTCTTATATTTTTATCTGAATCTGCCATTTGCTTACTCTTATATTATAAAATAATTTTATAAGTATCTTCCTTTTGTTGAATTGTATAATTGAGAAATTTCTGCAGCGGATAAAGCTCTGTCATAAACTCTAACTGTTGCAATTTTTCCATCAAAAGCACGGTCAGATAACAAACTATTGCCTATATTCGCAGTCATATTTGCAATATTTGTTGCACCAATAATATTTGTGCTTGAGCCGATAGAGACCCCATTTTTATAAAATGTAGCAGTAAGGCCACTATGAGTAACTGCAAAATGCTGCCATGTATTTAGATCTACTGAATTATTAATGTAGCCTCCAGTAGTTGTTAAAATATTTCCACATACATAATGTATTGCTCTAGTTGCAGTAGTATTATTGACATAAAGCATATATCCATAATGCGGATATGCCCAAGTACCTTTATCTAATATTCTTCCTTGAGAATTGCCAATTCCAAAAGACAGTGGAAAAATCCATGATGAAATTGTCACTGTACTGAAACTTAATCTATCCATATTTGAAAAAGCTATGATTGAAGATGCTAAGTTCAATAATAATCCTAAAGTTGATCCACTACCTGACAAACTTGCTGATGTCAATGTGGCAGAGCTTCGTGATAAAAAATCTCTAACTGTGCTACCACTAACAGACTGTGAATTCTTTGTATCCATCAAAAATTTCAAGTTATCAACAGGAATATTTGGTCCACCTTTTTGTCCCATTATGATAACCCAAACCTTTTTCTGTAATTCTGATAATTCTTTTGTATTTCTCGCAAATTTAAAGCTTTATTATAAAAATTAACTCTTGCAACATGACCGCTCATTCCAGTACCACTATTATTGCAGCCTATTTTCAAAGTGCTATTTGTTAGATTTATACTTGTCGCTATAGCAGTATGAGCTAATCCACCATTTATATAGAGCTTGATATTATGTGTAGTTCCAGTAATAAATTCACTCACGTAGACAGCGTAATACCATTGATTAGCATTATATGTAACTGTTGTAGCAGTACCAGTGTTTCCTCGACCTAAATTCCACACAGTACTTGAAGTTTCTAAAGCCATGCCTGTACCTGCACCATTAGCCCCTGCACACATGACACCTTGTGTAGCTTTTCTTCCAAATTTTACCCATGCAGCCATACTTCTACTTTGTGTGCCAGATACTCCAGTATTTTTACCTGATGTTACAAATCCTGAGCCACCAAAAACAAAAACACTTTCACCGCCAGAAGAAATAAAAGTCACTCCTGAAGAATTGAGCTGATCATCCTTCACAAGCGAATTTATAGTATTGCCAGTGCCTGAGTAAGATTTTGAATTTAAAGCATCTATTCTTACAACAACATTTTCTAAGGCTTGTCCAATTGGCCCTATTCCTGAACCCATTATTCGCCTCCTTGTAGTCCACCAACAACAGCACCACCAATCGGATTAGTACCAATTCCTGAATAACCAAATCTTCTTTTTATAGCATGCCAAGTACTAGCTACTTCTCTATCAGTATGTACTTGCCTATGAATTGAAACGTAATAAACTTTTCCATTAAAAAATTCACCAGAACCTGTATGATAAGAAGCAACAGTATATGTTGTTGGAGAGCCTGTATTTGTTGCAACTGTTCCCGAAGATTGTAAAGCACCATTTACATAAACTTTAGAATTATTTGAACCATCACATGTGTAAGTAACATGCCAAACTGTTCCTATACCAGCATAAGTGTAGTTTAGTAATGCAGTACCACCAAATTTCCAAATCGCTCCGGTAGTTCCATTAAATCCAATTTGAAGGCTTTGACTAGCAGAATTGTTAACTATTGAAAAAACATTTTGAGAACCAGTTAGTGAATTAGGTGAAAATATTACATTAACTGTCATGGGTCCTTGTATATTCACTGGGTTACTTAAGGACGAATCAACTGAATATTGATTCGAACCATTATAAGAAATACTAGTGCTTGAACCTGCAGAGCTATATGTTGGGGTATTAGTGTGAGTTAAGTCATTAATTAAAGGGCTTGCTAAATTTGTCCAAACAGAACCAGTTCCAGGATAAGACATAACATTAAGAGCATCTACAACAAAATGTAAACTATCTTTTGGGATATTTGGATTAAAATAATGGCCCATATCAATACTCCGTCACAAGTTTAGGAATATCTTTTCTTTCAGCCCATACCGAATAATAACAATGTATAGGTAATCCACGAGAATCTGCTATTTCAACATTGTAATCTTCTATTTTTACTACAAACAATTGTGCAAATGTACCAATAGGTGTTAAGTGAACAGTGTATGTTTCTATATCAACCAATCCATACCAATGATCAGGAACAGTAATTATATTTGAATTTTTTAATTCTCCTCTTACATAAACACCGTTTTCAGGTCCTTCCAAGCTACCATATCTTAACTTCATTCCCGGTTTTGTTGGGTGATCAATTACGAAGCTTTTATTTGTAGCTGAAATTTCTCCATTAATTTCAAGCTCAAATTGTGGATTACTTACACCAATTCCAACTCTTACTAATGTGTTTCCAATTCCTGATACTGTAAATATAGTATTTCCAGTTGCAGCTCCACCAAATATTTGAAATGTTACTGCTGTTCCTGAAGAAAATTCAGCATAAGTCATTCCAGTAGCATCGTCAACAGTTGAAGCAGCTGATGGATAATATGCTACTCTATTTGCAGCACCAGCATTTACAACACCAGAACCTCCACCACCACCTGAAGATGGAACCCAAGTCATAGTCCCAGCAGTATCAGAAGCTAAAACTGAAACTCCTGTACCGGGATAGGTTGTTGGCAAGGTATAAATCTGATTTGATGTAGCTCCTGATTTAAAAGCTGAATAGTTTGCACCATTCCAGAACACTACAGAAGTTCCTACACTTATAGATCTGGCAAAACCAGCGCTTCCTGAAACTAATAAAGCACCAGTAGTAGCAGATGTAGTTTCAGTTAATGCTGTGACTGCTAATCCTGATGTTGTAAGAATTTTTGTTGATGGATTGTAAACTAATGTATTGTCTGAAGATGTTGCTGATCCTACTACTGCTGTTAATTGTGGTGTAAATGTTACAGCATGAGTGGCATTGGTAGTTGCCAATTGAACATCTACATTTCTACCAGTGCTTGCATAGCCTGATAAGGTTCCAGAAAATGCTCCTGAAAATGTGGTAGCAGTAACAGTACCAGTGGATGGAGTTGCAAATATAGAAGTTACAGCTGATACAGCAGCTCCAGCAACAGATGTACTTTGAGGTATGAAAGTTAAATAATGGGCAGTAGCTGGTGTACTGCTAAATACTACTGTAGAGTTTTGAGAAGTAGTAGCTGTTCCTGTAACGTTGCCTGAAAGTGCACCCGAGAATGTTGTTGCAGTAATTGTACTATTTGATGGATTGACACTTACCGTTGAAACACTTGATATTGCTGCTCCGGTAACACTTGTAGTTGCTGGTGTGAATAAAATCGGATGGCTAGCATTGGTACTAGATGCTACAACATTCAAAGCTCTGGAAGTAGATGCTATACCTGTGAAGTTTGGTGCAGAAACACCAGTAGCTGCAAATATATTTCTCCAACCTAAAGCAAGAGAGCCTAGATCATATGAATTGTCAGCAATAGGCAAAACATCAGTATCTACTCTTCCAATAAACGATATAGAGTCTGTAATTGCGTTTCCAAAATCAATTGTAGAACCATTTACTGCAAGATTACCAGCAATTGTAACATCACCAGTTGTTACTATAGCTCTTGTTCTTACAACATCAAAATAGCCAGTACCAGTTACACCAATACCGCCTCTGACTTGGAATGCCCCTGATGTAGTGTTAGAAGAATCAACACCCGAAGTAACCAACATGCCAGACGCTGACAATATATCAGTACTAGCATTATATGAAAGGGTAGAATTGCTGGAAACCGCAGCACCAGTCACTGATGTTGTAGCAGTTGTAAATAAAATTCTATGGTCAAAGTTAGATGTAGCTGCTCCTGCTACATTAACATTACTTGCAGTTGTGCCTGAACCGCTTGTTGAAGGTGGTGCAACCCAAGCCATCACCCCATCTGTGCCTGAAGATAAGAAGGAAGAACCTATACTTGAAGGAGCACCTGGTGGTAAAGTGTAAGTAGTTGTGGAAGCTCCAGTGTATTTGAATGCAGCGTATTGAGCATTTGTAGCATTATAATATCTGAATTCACTCGCACCATATAAATTTATATTTTGCCTAAAATAAGAATTGTATGCATAAACATCCCAGCTGAATGTTGCATCTCCTAATCCAGAACCATTAGCACCTGGCTTAATTGTAGATGTGAGAGAGTCATTAAATATGACTCTCTCTGTAGATGCGCCAATAGAACCACCTAAAGTATAGATGAAACCATAGCCAAGAATTCTAATCTGATCAGCTGCATTACCAGCTATGGAAATTGATTGCGATGCACCAATACCACCAGAATCATTCCAGTATATCTGCCCAGAAGATGGTTCAATAATTACATCTGTAGGCATTTATTATTCCTTTACTATAATGCTGTCAGTGTATTCCAGGATTTTGTTGATTATTGCAACACGAATATCCATACCACTTCTGCCAAGATTGGAAAACTCATCTCCATCTATGAGAAAAAGGTTTTTTTCAATCATATTTTGGTCATAATCCAGGAAGGAGAACACCAACTTGATTCCTGTCTCAATGTTGATGACTCCCTCCTCTATTTTAAGCCAAGCTATATTATGATTTTTATTTCTGAATATTCTAAACACATGCATTATTGTTCTATTTCTAAAGGTGCATCTTTTCTTGAACCATGTACTACATAGTCAACCTTGATGACTTTGAATTTTTGCGAAAGTGGATTACCTGTCAATTCAATTGTAAAGGAATTGTCTGTCTTCTCAACTATGTGGACATTGTAATTGCCCCATGATGTGAGTTGTATGGAATAATCTTCGTTTACAAGCTTGCTCCAATATTCAGGTAATTCTACTTCTAACTTGCCTTTACCTTCAACTGTACCTCTATGATAAACACCATGCTCAGGACCTTCTAAAACTCCATAAACAAGTCTCTTTCCTGGCTTAGTTGGGTGCTCAATATCAAAGCTTTTGGTAGTTGCTCTTAAGTTACCAGCAGTATCAACTGAGAATCTTGAAGTGTTATCTGAAGAAGTACCTCTTATGAAGAAGTCAACATTGTTGTTATCATCTCCAGCAAGAGTCTTGATTGTAAAATATGTACCATTTGTAAGAGCAGATGATGCAGTTACTGTTACACCTACGCCTGACAATGTGGATACATTCAATGTATCTGTTGTTGGTACATAGTAAAGGTTTGAATCAGTGGAAACAGCAGCTCCTGATACACCACTTTGAGGCGATAAAAGCAAGAAGTGGTTACCAGCTGAAGCTGCTACTACAGAATCAATATTTCTAGCTGTTTGAGCATATCCAGAAACATTACCAGTAAATGCTCCAGAGAATGTTGTAGCAGTAACAGTACCAGTTGATGGGTTGACACTTACAGTTGATACTGTAGAAGTGGCAGCTCCAGAAACACTAGTAGTTGCTGGTGTAAACATAATTGGGTGGCTTGCACTTGTTGTAGCAGCTACAACATCAACATTTCTTGATGTTTGCGCAAAACCAGTTACGTTTCCAGTTACATTACCTGTGAATGCACCTGAGAAGGTAGTTGCAGCAACAGTTCCATTAGAAGGATTGACCGTTACTGTAGAGACTGTAGAAGTAGCAGCACCCGACAAGGAACCTGCTGTTGGTGTAAACATGATCGGGTGAGCTGTATTTGTAGTTGCTGCAATTACATTGACATTTTGACCAGTAGTTGCAAATCCTGTAAGATTTCCAGTATGTGCTCCAGAGAAAGTAGTTGCAGTAACTGTACCAGTTGATGGAACAACAAATACAGTGGTAACAGCTGATGTAGCTGCACCAGCTACAGAAGTACCTTGAGGACTAAATGTAAGGTAATGGTTTCCAGAAGCAGTAGTAAATACAAGATCTACATTTCTAGCTGTTTGAGCAAATGAAGCAGTACCAGAGAATGCTCCAGAGAAAGTAGTTGCAGAGACTGTACCAGTTGACGGGTTTACACTTACTGTTGAAACAGTAGATGTAGCAGCTCCGGAAACACTAGTAGTTGCTGGTGTAAATAACAGTGGGTGGCTAGCACTTGTAGATGCTGCTACAACATCAACGTTTCTACTTGTTTGTGCAAAGCCTGTTACATTTCCAGTTACATTTCCTGTAAATGCACCGGAGAATGTTGTGGCTGCAACAGTTCCATTAGATGGATTTACAGTGACTGTTGAAACAGTGGAAGTAGCAGCTCCAGACAATGAACCCGCTGTAGGTGTGAACATTATTGGATGAGCTGTATTTGTAGTAGCAGCTATAACATTTACGTTTTGACCAGTAGTTGCAAAACCAGTAAGATTTCCAGTATGTGCTCCAGAGAATGTTGTAGCTGTAACTGTACCTGTTGATGGAACAACAAATACAGTGGTAACAGCTGATGTAGCTGCACCAGCTACAGAAGTACCTTGAGGACTAAATGTAAGGTAATGGTTTCCAGAAGCAGTTGTGAATACAAGATCTACATTTCTAGATGTTTGAGCATATCCTGAAGCATTACCAGTCAAGTTACCTGTAAATGAACCTGAGAATGCAGTTGCATTTACTGTGCCTGTAGATGGAACAACAAAAACTGAAGTATTAGTTGATATTGCAGCACCAGCTACATTTCCAGAAGCAGAGCTAAATGTAAGGAAATGGTTTCCAGAAGCAGTGGTTGAAACTAATGTTAAGTTATTTGCAGTTTGAGCAATACCAGAAATGGTACCTGTAACTGTACCAACAATGTTTGTAGCGTAAAGAGTTTGTGTACTTGGGTTATAAGTAAGGCCAACACCAGACGAAACAGCTGCTCCAGCAACTGAAGTTGTTGCAGGACTAAACAAAAGTGAATGGAAAGCGTTTTGGGAAGTAGTAACTACATTTACATTTTGTCCCGTAGTTGCTGTTCCGGTCAAGTTGCCAGTTACATTTCCGGCAAGAGTTCCATATAAGTTTGTAAATGTAGCAGCAGTACCAGCAGCATTGCCTCTAAGTGTAGCCTCAACTTCAGTGAAAACAGCAGTTCCAGCAGTACCTGAGAAAACTTCTCCAAGATTAACAGCTCTTGGAATAAATGTAAACTTTTCAGTACTGTCGTCAAATCCAAAGAAACCAGTTTGAGCAGTTCCTGAGAACCATCTGAACTCAATACCTCTATCTTTATTATCATCAGCGGATGGGGTTGTTCCACCTAAACCAGAACCGATAACAATAACTGGGTCCAAAAGTGTGGAAACTGTTGAATCAACAGTAGTTGTAGTACCATTAACTGTAAAGTTTCCACTTACAACTAAGTTGTCATTAATATTGACAGTACCACCATTAGAATCAAGGGTTAAGTTACCTGAAGAAGTGTCTACTGTATTTGCTGAAGTACCTATTCTTACGTTATTTGCAGTAAGGCTTCCACTACCGAGTGACATTGCATTGGTAGATGGGTTTATGGTTACAGTACTATCCGAAGATACAGCAGCACCAGCAACTGAAACATCTGAAGGAGTAAACAAGAAATAGTGTGAAGCGTTTTGATTAGTAGAAACTACATTTACGTTATTCGAAGTTGATGCATAACCAGTAAGGTTGCCAGAGAATGCACCAGAGAAAGTAGTTGCTGCAATTGTTCCATTAGATGGGTTTACAGTAACTGTAGAAACACTTGAAGAAGCTGCACCTGATACAGTTCCTGTAGCTGGTGTAAATGTGATTGGGTGAGCAGCATTTGTTGTTGCTGCAACAACGTTTACATTTTGACTAGTAGTTGCAAATCCTGTAAGATTTCCTGTATGCGCTCCTGAGAATGTAGTTGCAGTAAGAGTACCTGTTGATGGGACATAAGACAATGAACCATTTGAGGACAGGCCTGTACCAGTAACTGTAGATGCTGCACCACTAAAGACTGGATATACAGTTGATGCAGTATTTGTTGTTGCAACATCGATATTTCTAGCTGTTGTAGCGGAACCAGCATTCCCAGACAATGTTCCAGAGAATGTTGTTGCAGTGATTGTACCTGTTGATGGGTTAACACTTACTGTTGAAACACTTGAAGTTGCTGCACCTGAGACACTAGTGGTAGCTGGGGTAAATAATACAGGGTGACTTGCACTGGTTGAAGCTGCTACAACATCAACGTTTCTAGATGTTTGTGCAAAACCAGTTACATTTCCAGTTACATTACCAGAGAATGCTCCAGAAAAAGTAGTTGCAGTAACTGTACCAGTCGATGGTGTTACAAATACAGTGGTAACAGCTGATGTAGCTGAACCAGCTACCGAAGTACCTTGTGGACTAAATGTAATATAGTGGTTTCCAGAAGCTGTAGTGAATACTAGGTCTAAATTTCTAGCAGTTTGTGCAAATGAAGCTGTTCCTGAGAATGCACCAGAGAATGTAGTTGCTGAAATTGTACCAGTTGAAGGATTAACACTTACTGTAGAAACTGTGGAAGTTGCAGCACCAGAAACACTTGCTGTTGCTGGGGTAAACATAATCGGGTGGCTAGCACTAGTAGATGCAGCCACAACATCAACATTTCTAGATGTTTGAGCAAAGCCAGTTACATTTCCAGTAAGGTTTCCAGAGAATGCTCCAGAGAAAGTAGTAGCGGTAATTGTACCAGTTGATGGAGTTACAAATACTGTTGTTACAGCAGATGTAGCTGAACCAGCTACAGAAGTACCTTGAGGACTAAATGTAATATAGTGGTTTCCAGCTGCTGTAGTAAATACAAGATCTAAATTTCTAGCAGTTTGTGCAAAGCCAGTTACGTTACCAGTAAGGTTTCCAGAAAATGCACCTGAGAAAGTAGTGGCACTTAATGTTCCAGTAGATGGATTGATTGATACAGTTGAAACAGTAGATGTTGCTGCACCAGAGACTGTACCAGCTGCTGGTGTAAACATAACTGGATGAGCAGTGTTTGTAGTGGCAGCAATTACATTAACATTTTGACCTGTAGTTGCAGTACCAACAACATTTGCTACAGTAAGAGCGTCAGTGGAAGGATTATACTGTAATGTAGCATCTGTTGATACAGCAATACCACTTACTAATCCTTGTTGTGGAGAAAATAAAATAAAGTGGTTAGCGGCAGTGGAAGCAGTAACAGCAGAAACATTATTAGCAGTTGTAGCTAAACCAGAAGCAGCAGTTACATCATCAGTAAAAGCAATAGTTTTTGCAGTACCGGCTCCTACACCAACTCTAATTTTACTCTGTGCGTTATCGTAATACATCCAACCAGCTGCGTTTGTGGTAGCAATAGCTGCTCCACCTGGACTGGTATTATTCAATACCATGTAGTCGTGTGTGATATAACCTAAGAATGGGTTGATAAATATCTTAGCAGTTGTACCAGTTGCACCTCCAGTTCCATATGTAGGTGATGGAACATAGTTTGTAGTACCATCCCATCCACCAATAACTAAGAGTGGAGAAGTTGCATTAGAAGCATAGTTGTAAATTGTAGTTCTTATGCTTTGTCCAATACCTGTAAGGTCTGGAGTTGTAGGCGAATTCCAATAAAAGTTAATTTGAGAAGGACTAGTACCTGCTACACCACCTGCACCAGGTAAAATAACAATATCTTTGTTACCACCTGAGCCTGGACCAGGTCCACCACCTTCTTGTGCGCCATAAGCTGTAAAGTCATTAGATTGAGCAGTGATATCAGCAGACTCATCAACTGTAGCAGTCAAGTCTACCGCTCTAGAACCCTTTAAGGATTTAATAACCTTATCAGCAAAATTTTCTTGTTCGTCCATAATTTTCTCCATCAACTAGGTTTTAGTTTGCTCAACTTCAATCTTAATGTCGTTACGTTCCCC
>JACCDW010025459.1_pt1 | contig 13565 bp, 14 predicted proteins | sample 7449781 | NCBI WGS metagenome assembly JACCDW01 (sample SAMN15323449, study PRJNA562643) | freshwater metagenome | isolation source: river surface water | place: USA:Blue River Watershed | collected 2017-08-18 | reverse complement strand
GCGCTTGGTTTTGTTGTTCGCGTGAGAAATATTGTTGCCTGTAAGCGGTTTCTTACCGGTTACTATACATACGTTTGCCATTGCCTTGCCTCGTTACATAACCCGAATGATCGGCGGCAAGCCTTATGCACGACACCCAGCGGAGTCTTGCTGCCAACTTGCCAAAAAAAGAGCTGCGTTTTATACCAAAACGGCCTGCCAATAGCAACACAAAAGCTGACTTCGATCACAGATCACTTACAGCAGGCCTCTCTCGGCGAAGGACACGACGTCCCTGCTGCCAACCACAATGTGATCCAATACTCTGACATCAATGGTATTCAGCGCAACCTTCAAACGCTGGGTAATAGAGACGTCTGCCTGACTTGGCTCGGCGATGCCGGACGGATGGTTGTGGGCGAATATTACCGCAGCGGCATTATTATGCAGACAGCGCTTGACCACTTCTCTGGGATAGACAGCAGCGCCATCAATCGTACCGGAAAACAGCTCCTCCAGGGTGACCACGCGATGTTGGTTATCCAGATACAGACACGCAAAGACCTCATGCTCATACTTGCCCAGACGGGCGCGCAGGTACTGTCGAGTCAACTCCGAACTGGTCAGGACATCGCGATCCTCCAGCTGCTCTCGCATATGACGATGCGAGAGCTCAAGCATGGCCTGCAACTGCACATACTTCGCCAGCCCGAGACCATCCTGCAGACAAAACTCGTCAGGGGTCGCCGTCAGGATGCCGTCCAGACTCCCGAAGCGCTGCAGCAAATCCCGGGATAGATCCATAACGGTCTTGCCCCTGATGCCCGACCGAAGAAAAATCGCCAGCAGCTCTGCGTCAGACAATGCTGCAGCACCTGCACTGAGCAGCTTCTCACGCGGACGTTCGTTTTCCGGCCAATCCTTGATACCCATGACGCCTCCCTGGCGATGTATAGTCATGCTTTGATAATAGCAAAGAATTGCAAACGCGCTGCCGCGAGCACTGCGCCCATCGCGCTCAAATTGAATCCCGCGGGGCATGCTGTTAGTCTTTCCAGCCTTGTCTACCCCCCGAAATACGGACCAGAGCAGGCCGACATCACTATGAGCAGTCTCAGCACACGACGAGTATTGTTAGGCATTACCGGGGGGATCGCTGCTTACAAAAGCGCCGAATTGACGCGCCTGCTGGTGAAAGCCGGTGCAGAAGTGCGCGTCGTCATGACGGCAGCCGCGACCGAATTCATCACGCCTCTCACGCTGCAGGCGCTGTCCGGCAACCGCGTACACACCGAACTGCTCGACGCTGACGCAGAGGCGGGCATGGGGCATATCGAGTTGGCGCGCTGGCCAGACCTGATCGTGATTGCCCCGGCGAGCGCTGACTTCATGGCAAGGCTCGCCACGGGACAGGCCGGCGACATTCTCAGCACACTGATCCTTGCCAGTAAGGCGCCCATCGCAATCGCGCCGGCCATGAATCAGGCGATGTGGAGCAATCCGGCGACCCAGACCAACCTCGATATCCTGCGCGCACGCAACATGTTGGTATTCGGACCGGCAAGCGGCGAACAGGCCTGTGGTGACACAGGTCTTGGGCGGATGCTCGAACCGCAGCAGTTGATCGAGCACTGCGAAGCCCTGTTCACGAGCGGCCTGCTCGCGGGGCTGCGCATCACCATCACGGCAGGACCGACGCAGGAAGCTATCGACCCCGTGCGCTTCATCAGCAACCGCAGTTCCGGAAAGATGGCTTATGCGCTTGCGACCGAGGCCGCCGCAGCGGGCGCACTCGTGACTCTGATCAGTGGGCCAGTTGCACTGCCAACCCCCGATCGAGTCCAGCGCATCGACGTCATCAGCGCCGATGAGATGCTAGCAGCAAGCCTGCAGCTCATCGACGACTGCGACATCTTCATTGGAGTGGCAGCGGTCGCGGACTACCGGCCCGAACAGATCGCCGAGCAGAAGATCAAGAAATCTGCAGACTCGATGGTGCTGACTCTGGTCAAAAACCCGGACATCGTGAGCACCATTGCCAATCTGCCCGGACACCCCTTCACTGTGGGATTCGCGGCGGAGACCGACAGCATTGAGGCCTTCGGGCTGGAGAAAATGCAGCGCAAGAACCTCGACGTGCTGTTCGCCAACGACGCTCGCGCCACCCTTGGGAGTGAGGAGATCACTGCCACCGCGCTATGGCCTGCCGGACGAGAGGTGCTTGGGCCGGCCAATAAGCGCGTGGTCGCGCGGCAAATGCTGGAGTTGATCCGCACGCGTTACGACGCCGCCAGGACATGACACGCGCGTTGTAGATTTGACGGAATGTGACACAGCGCTCATATTGAGCCGACTTGGCGCTTATACTGGGAACGTCAGAGATCGTGCGATGCACGGGGCGGAGCCCCGCAGACGGATAAAAGAACAACATGAGCATACTTCACAGCGCCGCATTCAGCGCCCTGCCCCCCTTGGTCGTCCCTCCTTCCATATTCAGAGCCTATGATATTCGCGGCATTGCCGGGGACACGCTCACCGTTGGAAATATCGAGATAATCGGCAAGGCCATGGCCAGCCTGGCACTGGAGGAAGGAGAGCACACGGTTCTGTTCGGCTCAGATGGCCGCATCTCCAGCCCCGCGCTCAGAACGGCGCTCCTGAGAGGAATCTTGTCCACCGGGCTTAATGTGATTGATCTCGGCACCATTCCGACCCCCTTGCTGTACTTCGCCGCACACACGTCGGAGTGGGGCTCTGGCGTGATGCTGACCGCCAGTCATAATCCCCCCGACTATAATGGCATCAAGATCATTCGCCAGCGCACATGCCTGACGCCCGAGCAACTACAGCATATTCGCGAGCGGGCCGACACCGGGAGGTTCGTGGCAGGCAAGGGCTCACTCACCCAAATGGACTTCAAGGCGGCTTACATTACGCGGCTGTGTGGGGACATCCATCTGCAGCGTAAACTCAAGGTGGTGATCGATTGCGCCAACGCAGTACCCGGCCTCATTGCCCCGGCGTTGTTCGAGGCCCTGGGCTGTGAGGTAGTCCCTTTATTTTGCGACGTGGACGGTCGCTTTCCCAACCACCACCCGGACCCCACGGTGGCTGACAACATGCACGACATCATCAACGCCGTGCGAACCCATGAAGCTGACCTCGGTATAGCCCTCGACGGCGATGGCGATCGCGTGGTGCTGGTGACCAATGCCGGCAGCGTGATCGACACGGATCGCCTGCTGATGCTGCTGATCAAGGACATCGTACCTCGTTACGAAAACCCCAACGTCGTCTTTGACGTCAAGTGCAGCACCCTCTTGTACCCCCTCATAAGAGAATGCGGCGGTCGGCCGGTCATGAGTCGCAGCGGCCATTCCTTCATGAAGCAGAAGATGCAGGAAACTGGCGCTGTGGTGGGTGCGGAGTTCTCGGCACATGTCTTCATCAAGGACCGCTGGTATGGCTATGACGATGGAATGTATGTCGCCGCGCGTTTCCTGGAGCTGCTCAGCGCCCAGAACCATACTGCCGAGGAGCTGCTGTGTGCGCTGCCACAAAGCATCGTGACACCCGAACTGCGCATTGCCGTGAGCGACGAAAACAAGTTTCAGCTCATGGAAAGAATCAAACAACTAGCCAGTTTTCCGCAGGGGACTGTTAACATCATGGACGGAATTCGTGTCGACTTCGCCGATGGCTGGGGGCTGATCCGCGCCTCCAACACCACTCCCGCTCTGCTCCTGCGCTTCGAAGCCAGCAACAGCAAATCGCTGCAGCACATCCAGACGATGTTCCAGGCACTGCTGTCGCAGGCCGACGACATGCTGAAATTCGACTTCTGAGCCTCCGGCTCAGCCTGTATACTCTGCGCATTCTTAAAGACCACCCCCAGCACAACGGAAACTCACCCATGCCTCTCGATTTTGCCGCTGCCAAGAACATCGCCAACGTACTCACCGAAGCTCTGCCCTACATCCAGCAGTTCACGGGCTGCACCATCGTCGTCAAATACGGCGGCAATGCCATGACGGACGAAGTGCTGAAGAACAGCTTCGCCCGCGACATCGTGCTGATGAAGCTGGTCGGCATGAACCCGGTGGTGGTGCATGGTGGCGGCCCTCAGATTGGCTCGTTGTTGACCAAGCTCGACATCCAGTCGGAGTTCATCGACGGCATCCGCGTCACCGACAGCAAGACCATGGACGTCGTGGAGATGGTGCTCGGCGGCCTCGTGAACAAGGAGATCGTGAGCCTGCTCAACAAGAATCAGGGCAAGGCGATCGGCATCACGGGCAAAGACGGCAACCTGATCCAGGCGACCAAGCTGTTGAAGAAAAGCGCCACTGATGACTCCAAGATGCTGGACATGGGACAGGTAGGTGCCATCGAGAAGATCAACCGCGAAGTCCTGGACGTGCTCAAGGACAGCGACTTCATTCCCGTCATTGCCCCTATCGGTACCGACCGTTTCGGCAATACGTATAACATCAATGCCGACACCGTCGCGGGCGAAATTGCCAAGGTGCTGGGCGCCGAGAAGCTCATGCTGCTGACCAATATCGCCGGCGTCATGGACAAATCCGGCACAGTTGTGACCGGACTGACCACCGCCCAGGTCGACGAAATGATTGCCGACGGCACTATCTACGGCGGCATGCTGCCGAAGATCGAATGCGCCCTGGACGCCGTCAATAACGGCGTTCGCAGCGCCCACATCATCGATGGTCGTGTGGAACACTCCGTTTTGCTGGAAATCTTTACCAACACCGGCGTCGGCACACTGATCAGCAACAAGAAAAACGCCGCCCTCTAAGGAAGGCTTTTCCGCCACCATCGATTCAGGAACACTCAGCGCCACTATGTCGTCAGAAACTCGCACATCCCGCAAGGAACAGATTCTTCAATCCCTCGCCCGCATGCTGGAAACCGGTCCGGGCGAGCGCATCACCACCGCCGCACTCGCCAGAGAAGTGGGGGTATCGGAAGCTGCGTTGTACCGGCACTTCCCCAGCAAGGCCAAGATGTTCGAGGGACTCATCGTCTTCATCGAAGAGACGCTTTTCACCCGCATCAGTCGCATATTGGAGGACGAGCCTTCGGCCGCACGCCGGTGTGAGAAGATCCTGACGCTGCTGCTGACGTTTGCGGAAAAGAACCCTGGCATGACTCGCCTGATGACTGGCGACGCCCTGCAGGGAGAAACGGAGAGACTGCGGCTGCGCATCGCCCAGCTGTTTGACCGGCTGGAAGCGCAGATCAAGCAGATCCTGCGCGAAGCGCAGATCAGGGAGAATCTGAAGACGGCGATCTCGCCGACCATCATGGCAAACCTGCTGATGGCGAGTGCCGAAGGACGGCTCATGCAGTTTGTGCGCAGTGAGTTCAAGCGCCCACCCACCGCGCAGTGGGACGAGCAGTGGCAGTACCTGTCAAAAGAGATGCTGGCACCGTTTGCCTGACGGCAACCACGCCCTGTGGGAGCGGGCCTGCCCGCGATAATTCTGTGCGACGCGAATTATCGCGGGCGGGCCTTTATGCCCTTCGGGTACGCTCCCACAGGCACAGGCTTCGAAATACTACACGCCGTATTCGTCGCGATAGCGCTGCACATCCGCCAGGTGGCCAGCCAGCGCCGGATTCTCCTGACGGCCGAGATAGGCGATGATTTGCTCCAACGCGATGATGCTGATCACCGGAATCTGATATTGCTCCCGAATCTCCTGAATCGCCGACAACCGACCAGTGCCGCGCTCCTGCCGATCCAGCGCTACCACGATCCCCGCCGGCGTCGCCCCCGTGCGCTGCAATAACTCCATCACTTCACGGATGGCCGTTCCTGCGGTGATCACGTCATCCACAATCAGCACTCGACCCTGCAGTGGCGCGCCAACCGTCAGCCCGCCCTCGCCATGATCCTTGGCCTCTTTGCGATTGAAGCAATAGGGCTTGTTGATGCCGTGCTGTTGTGCCAGTGCCGCCGCTGTGACGGACACCAACGGAATACCCTTGTAGGCCGGACCGAAGAGCAGGTCGTAAGCGACTCCCGATTGCGCAATCGCCGCCGCATAGCTGTTGCCGATGAAGGACAACGCCTCACCGGTATTGAACAGTCCGGCATTGAAGAAATAGGGGCTGGTGCGGCCCGACTTCAGCGTAAAGCTGCCGAAGCGCAGAATTTCGTGGCGAATGACAAACTCGATAAACGCTTTCTGAAAATCCTGCATGAACCGCACCTCTTCCTGTTGATTTAACTATATTCAGGCTTGAATCCTTTTACAGACCCAGTGTTACAAACCCAGTGCCTCGCGCTGCTTGTCCAGCAGCTCACTGATGCCCTTTTGCGCCAGAGCGATCATCGCCTGCAGCTGCGCGGTGTCGAAGTCATTTTCTTCACCCGTGCCCTGCAATTCGATGAAGCGCAGTCGCTCTGTCATAACCACGTTCATGTCGGTTTCGGCATTGGAGTCTTCGTCGTAATCCAGATCCAGTACCGGCACACCCTTGTAGATGCCAACCGATACAGACGCAATCAGTTGCTTCAGCGGGTTCGTCTTCAGCTTGCCGCTCTTCATCAGGAAGCTGATGGCATCGTGCAGCGCGACACAGCCGCCGGTAATGGACGCGGTACGTGTGCCACCATCAGCCTGAATCACGTCGCAGTCGATCTTGATGGTGTTTTCGCCGAGAGCCTTCATGTCCATCGCTGCACGCAGCGAGCGGCCAATCAACCGGGAGATTTCCAGCGTGCGGCCGCCCTGTCTGCCACTGACCGCTTCGCGATCCATACGCGATCCGGTGGAGCGCGGCAGCATGCCGTATTCCGCCGTCACCCAGCCGGTGCCGCTACCCTTCAGAAAGCGTGGCACGGACTCCTCCACGCTGGCGGTGCAGATCACCTTGGTGTCGCCAAACTCGACCAGGACGGAGCCCTCGGCATGTTTGGTGTAATGGCGGGTGATACGGATATCGCGCAACTGATCGGGCTGGCGCTGACTGGGTCTGATCTGGGCTTGCATACTGCCTCGCAAAAACGTCATTTGAATTGAGGCGCGATTATCCTTGATATGGCTGGGGATGGCGAGTCAGTGACCGAATATTGGGGTACCATACGGCCGATATTTGAACCGTTACAAGATAAGGATTGTTCTATGTTATTGAGCATGACCGCGTTCGCGAGAAAGCAAACCAACTGTGGCCGAGGGGTGCTGGTCTGGGAGATCCGCTCCGTCAATCACCGCTATCTGGAGCCCGGCTTTCGCCTTCCCGACGCTCTGCGCTCTCTGGAGCCCGCCATTCGCGACGCACTGCGCAAGCACATCTCCCGCGGCAAGGTCGATTGTCAGTTGCGCCTGGAATGCGACGACAAGGGCCATAATGCGCTGCAGATTGACGAGGACGCGGTGATTCGTCTCAATGACGCCAGCGGCCAGATCCTCTCACTCACTGGTGGCGGCCCGGCCCTTACGGTCATGGAAATCCTCAAATGGCCCGGCGTCCTGCGCGAAACTGCCGCCGTGCCCGAAGACATGGAAGAAAAGGCTCTGGCCCTCTTCAACGAGGCACTGACCGATCTGATTCACACCCGCCAGCGCGAAGGCCAAGAGCTGTTCGGCTTCATCAGCAAGCGTATCGAGGCCGTGCGCGAGATCGTCAGCACCGTGCGTGTGCGTATGCCGGAAATCCTCGCCCGCCAGCAGCAGGTGCTGCGCGATCGCCTCGCCGACCTGCGGGTCGAGCTTGACCCCGCTCGCCTCGAACAGGAAATCGTGGTCTACGCCCAGAAGTGCGACATCGACGAAGAGCTGGACCGCCTGGAAACCCACCTGAACGAAGTGGAGCGCGTCCTGCGCCTGGACGAACCCTCCGGCCGTCGTCTCGACTTCCTGATGCAGGAGCTCAACCGTGAAGCCAATACGCTGTCTTCCAAGTCCATCGTTGCGGAGACGACGCTGAATGCCGTGGATCTGAAGGTGTTGATCGAGCAGATGCGGGAGCAGATTCAGAATATTGAGTGAAGAGCAGAAAGGTGGAGAATCTATACATGTCGGAAAAACATGTATAGAAAATAGGAAAAACTATACATGATGCTAGGTACATGTATAAATCGCCCCAGTTTTCTATATATCACTCTGGAGCCGGGTTGCGCGCCACTTCTGCCGAACCTGCCCCGCTTGCCACTCCCGGGTACGAGCAATCTTGAAACCCGCCCCGTATTGAAAAAGACGGCTGAGGCTCACCGCTATCTGGCGGAGCTAAAAGGGTTCGCCGCCAGCATCCCCAACGAAGCGATCCTGATCAACAACCTTGTGTTGCAGGAAGCAAAAGACAGCTCCGAAATCGAAAACATCATCAATTCGAGAGTATCCATCCGTTCTACGATGGCAATGGCCGCACAGGGCGCATCATCAACCTGCTCTACCTGGTGGCGAAAGATCTGCAGGATCTGCCGGTGCTCTATCTGAGCCGTTACATCATCCGCAATAAGGCCACGTACTACCGTGAACTGCAGGGAGCGCGCGACAGCGGGGATTGGGAGCCATGGTTGCTGTATATGCTACAAACAGCGCAGCACACGATTACACTGATTCAGCAGATCAAGTTGCTGATGCAACAATACAAACAAACCATGCGCACGCAACTGCCCAAAATCTACCGGCAGGAACTGCCGAACAATCTGTTCAATCACCCCTACACCAGAATTGAATTCGTGATGAATGACCTAAAAGTTTCGCGCATCACTGCGACACGTTATCTGGATCAACTGGCCTCTTGCGGTCTGGTAGAAAAGTCGAGGATCGGCAAAGGCAGCTACTACATCAATCGGCCCTTGTTTGCGCTGCTCTCCAATAACGACTAAAGGTATCCATGTGCTGGGCTTTTCAACCCCCATAAACAGGGGATTGTCGCCCTGCAGCACCCTCCCTACTCTTCGGTGATCACCCCCCTGAAGAGACGACCTCCATGCGCTTTCTCCTGCTGATCGCCCTGCTGTTTCCCATGACGCTGCACGCTCAATGGGACGTCCTGCTTTCCAACACCATGCCCAACACGGCCAAGCTGCACGCCCATGGCACGGTCCTGTTCCATTACGGGGACACCACCACACGCTCCGAGGACGCTGGCAAGACCTGGAGCACTGTGACGGGCCTGACCGACCGCGTGACCTCGATGGTCAGCATCGACGCCGATGTGTACGCAATGCGCATGCAGTCGCCGCCCGGCGCGATGATCTTTTTAAAGAGTACGGACAAAGGAGCGAGCTGGACACAGATCAGCACGCCGCAAGTCACCAACAACGGCGTGATCAACGATCTGGTCTATGACGGCACCACACTGTATGGCGTTTCCAACCGCAATGAAGTCTTCATCTCCAGCGACAAGGGTGTGACCTGGACCAAACGCACCTACACTACGTCGACTTCCGAGGCGGCAGCGGATGGCACCCTCGCCAGCAGCGGCATGTATGTACTCTCCTCAGGCGGCCTCTATCGCAGCACCGACAGCGGGCTCACGTGGGTGAAGCACAGCACGACACAGGGGCTGACCGTGCAGCCGAGCCAGATCGAAACCGTCAACGACGACGTCTTCGTCATCGGTACATTCGGACTGCAGCGTTGGAATCAAGGCTCCCAGAAGTGGGACGACGTGTCCTCCACGCTTCCCGATTTCGCCGGCAGCTTCAAGGCCACGCTGCGAGACCTTCGCGCCTCAGGTACCACTCTGTATGCGGTGGGCGCCACCTTTGACGGCGCCTCCTTCGCGCTGACTTCCAGCGATCGCGGCTCAACATGGACGAAGTTTCAGGACATGCCCAAGGGCTCGAGCGTCTCGCGCCGCGCGATTGCCTTTGTGCAGCCCTACATCATCGTCTTTCACAAAGGCACCAGCGCGACGGAGAACGGCTATTACCGCGCTCAGATCGCAGCGCCTGCCGAAGTTCCCACTGCCAATAGCTGGCCGGCCGCCTTTTCGGGTGTTTCACCAGACGCAGCATTGAATCTTCCGTTCAACAACATCGGTATGTTCAATTCATCGGATGGAAAAATTTACAGCTGCGTGCGCCTGCAGACGACGAACAGTGCAACGGAAGAAGCGGCCGCACAACGTTTCGATATTGCCTTCGACATCGTCGATTTGCAGCAGGGTGTCATCCGCGTCAACAAGACTCGCAACTTCAACGCCCAGAACGCGCTCACCACTGCCGGTCAGGTGCCCTCGTGCAGCGGTGTCTTTGCGTCTTCTACCGGACGCTACGAGGACATCATAAAAGTGGGAACTGACACGTTCAGCTTCCGCTTTGACTTGTTCAATGCGGCGGCGCTGGAGCTCAAGCTCGTGACGATGGTGAAGAAGTAGAGAACTGGCTCTTGACGTGCCCCCCTCCCGAGGGGGGACACTATGCGTATACGACACACTGTCGAAAACATCAGGAGCCAACATGCTGAACCTTGTAGTCCCCGATATGAGCTGCGGCCATTGCGTCAAGGCGATCACCGCTGCGGTGAAGACCTTGGATGCCAATGCGGTTGTAGAGACCAATCTGGAGAGCAAGAAAGTCTCCGTAGAAAGCACTGCGGGGGCAGACGCAATCAAGCACGCGCTGACCGAGGCCGGCTATCCACCGGCCTGAGATTTACTGTTCGTGCTGTGAGGGCGGTGCGACCTGATTCCATTCGATCGCACGACTGCGCCAATGCTCTTCGATCGCCTGCACAAAGTTCTTGTTCACATACTTCGCGCGGTCCTCGTTCCAGTCTTCAGAGTCGTGACGTACCACGATGCCTTCCACCTGCCCTGGACGGTAACGGCTTGCAGCGCCCTCCAGAAAATGTGTCAACTGCTCCTTGGTGAAGGTGCCCCGCTTGAGCTCAGGCACCATGGTCAAACCGAGCGCATAACCCAGTTCGTTGCGGCGCGCCACACTCCAGAATTTTTCTGTCGCGCGATCGTAGACATCGAACAGCAGGAACCAGTCCGGCAATTCGTGATAGTCGAGAGAATGCCGTGCAGCGCACCACTCGCCGAACAGAATCAGCTCGGGACTCAGGTGTGCCTTCAATCCGTATTCGTATTGCCCCAGCCACGCATTCAATCGGGAGAACTGGCCATTGTAAGGTTTTTCGAGATAGTGCCCGCGATTCTGCGCCTGCAATTCGCCTGTGTCGTCGAGAGAAATTCCGAGGTTGGCGCCGTCGAGTTTCTCTTCGATGATGATCTCGTTTTCAAGCAACACATTTGCCTCATGAGGCGTCAGCACCTTGTCGCCTCGCGGCTCTCCCTCGCCTAGCCATAACAAATGACAGGTGTGAGGAAAACGAAAGAATTCAGTCATGATTTTAAACCTTGTGGTGTCTTTTGATGTTGAATCTGCCTGGCGTGTTTAGGCTGATGATGCTTCTTGGCTTGTCTCAAAGTTTTCTCCGCATACTTGGCACGCGACCACGTCTCGATGATTGGCTCCAGTGTCAATCCGGTCTGCAGCAGCGCCGTCTCCCAGTCATACCAGTCCGTATCCCCGGCAAAGGCGATGGCACTGCTGCCAGGCAACTGCAGTGCCGCAATCGCCGCGGCCACCATCTTGCGATCGGCGAGATCATGCACCGTCTCATCGAGCGGCTGCGGAACGATGCCGTTGCCGTCGGCATCATACTCGACGTTGACGCGGTCAATCTGTTCGCGACTCAGTTTGAGCATGACCACCTGAATGCCGTAGTCATAGAAATCGAGCTTGTGGTGATACTCCACGTTGATCAGTCCCGCATTGTCCAGCACCAGCCTCGATTCACTCTGTGCAAAGGCAATCAGCCAGTCGAGCACTTTCTCCAGCTGTGCGGCATCCTGCGGCGTAACCTCGATATGATGAGGCAGCAGGGGCCTGCCGGAACGCATGGCCATCGCGGCGCTGGCCGCGATGAGTACGTTGGTGTCGATAACATAGCGGTCTTTCAATGGTAGTTGCTCCAGTGCCTAGAAATTCTGCTTTAACAGTAGTGGGTATCGGAAGCCTCGTATACCGAAAAAATCAAAGTTCGCGTACTCTCGGCATAATCTCGACAAACACTCGACATACTCTCGCGGCATGATGCGATGCCGCACACCAGACACCTACAGAGAATCTGCTTGAACGACGCAACCCCTGCAACCGACAGCGCCCTGCCCATCGACGCCGTCATTCCCCGGCTATTGGACGCACTGCGAACCAATACGCGCTGCCTGCTGGTCGCGCAACCCGGTGCGGGCAAGACCACGCGGGTACCACTGGCGTTGTTGGATTTGACAGGGCAAGGAGTAGATCAATCGCGGGCAGGCCCGCTCCCACACCATTCGTCCGGACAAGGCAAGTGGTTGCTGCTGGAGCCTCGTCGGGTAGCGGCACGGCTCGCGGCAGGGTTCATGGCGGAGCAGCTGGGGGAAGCGCTCGGGCAGACCGTGGGCTACCGGGTGCGCGGCGAGTCCAAGATCAGTCGGCAGACGCGCCTGGAGGTGGTGACGCAGGGCATTCTCACCCGCATGCTGCAGGACGATCCGAGCCTCGAAGGGGTGGCCGGCATCATCTTCGACGAGTTTCATGAACGCAGTCTGGAAGCAGACCTGGGGCTGGCACTGGCGCTGGACGCCCAGCAGGGGCTGCGCGAGGATCTGCGGCTGCTGGTGATGTCAGCCACCCTGGATGTCGGTGCGCTGCTGCAGGTGCTCGGCTCACAGACGCCGGTGATCGATTGCCCCGGCCGCCTCTGGCCCGTCACCACTCACTACCGCTCGCCCCCGCTACGCGAACCCGCCGAGCGCCATCAGGCCACGGTGGTCCGCGAGGCCCTGGCCATACGGGAAGGCAATGTGCTGGTGTTTCTTCCCGGGCAGGACGAGATTCGCCGCCTGCACAACGCATTGGGGGACAGCCTGCCTTCCTCCATCGAGATTTGTCCCTTGCACGGCCAACTGACTCTTGCCCAGCAGCAGGCGGTGCTCAGCCGTCCACTCGACGGTCGCCGCCGCGTCATTCTCTCCACGGCCATCGCGGAATCGAGCCTGACCGTGCCGGGTGTGCACATCGTCATCGATGCCGGGCTGGAACGCGTCCCCATATTCCAGCCGCGCTCCGGACTCACCACGCTGGAGACACGCCGGGTCAACCGCGCCAGCGCCGATCAACGCCGTGGCCGGGCCGGGCGTGAGGCCGCCGGGCACTGCTACCGGCTATGGGCCGAGGAGCACATGCTCGCCGCGCACCGCGAACCGGAGATTGCGCAGGCGGATCTTTCGGCGCTGGTGTTTGAACTGATCCGCTGGGGGGTGAGCGATCCGCTGCAATTGAGCTGGGTGACTCCGCCCCCTATGTCCGCCATTAATAGCGGCAGGCAATTGCTGCAGACACTGCAGGTGACGCAGGCCGATGGCACGCTGACGGCCCTGGGGCGGCAATGCGCCCGCTGGCCAGCGCATCCGCGTCTGGCGGTAATGCTCGAAGTCGCCGCACGGCAGCAAGCATTGCCGCTGGCCTGCTGGACGATCGCATGGATCGAAGAGGCGCTCGGCGGCGCGGAACTCGACATCGCACAGATTCTGGCGCACAGACCCACAGG